>Ga0206877_10005_pt1 | contig 100667 bp, 84 predicted proteins | sample Alteio_BWOrgCont_7_FD_152623 | JGI IMG/M metagenome (GOLD analysis project Ga0206877, IMG submission 152623) | Enriched cells from forest soil in Barre Woods Harvard Forest LTER site, Petersham, Massachusetts, United States -... | ecosystem: Environmental > Terrestrial > Soil > Temperate forest >...
CCAGCAGCGCGTGGGTTTCGCCGGTGTGGATATCGAAGGAGACATCGTCCACGGCGACGGTCGGTCCGAAGGTCTTGCGGATGTTGCGCGCGGCCACGGCGATATGCGGCAGTGCTGTATCGGTTGGCGGACGCCTTTGAGGTGGGGCAAGGGTCATGAGAACCATTTCCCAGGGACAATCGGAACGGGGGACGAGGCGGGCTCGCAACCATGGCGAGCCCGCCCGCCATTCAGTTTTCAGGCTGCCCGACAAGGGCTGCCGAAAGACCGAGTTCAGGGGTTTCGGCCGAATAGATCGAAGCGAACCAGCCGGGGTTGGAGACAAGCGAGGGTTTGAAGGCGTTGCAGCCGGCCTTCATTTCCGCCCAGGTTCCTTCCTGGCACAGCTTGATGGTGTCGTTCGTTACGAGGGGTAGAGGCAGGGTCGTGTGCTTGGGAATGTCCTTGCCGTCGAGCTTTTGGACCGCGAGCTTGAGAGCCAGCCCACCGGAATAGGGCGGAGAGGCGTAGGAGATGCGCGGAGCACCGATCGGTGTATAAGTGCTGTTGGCTCCCTCCACCTCGGTGCCGGCAGGCAGCATCTGCACGCGGCCGCCGTTCGAACCTTCACCCGCGCAGGGCTTTACCTTGTCGGGCGCGATACCCGACTCGATTTCCATCGTGTTGGCGGTATAGCAGCCAACCTGCATCCACAGGCCGTCGATCTCGTCCCATTTGCGAGTGGCGAGGATCTTGGAGAGTTCCGTACGGGCTACGGCCTGGCTCCACATGCCGACCGCCTCGTTGATGATTTTGATGCCGGGGTATTTGGCGAAGACCTCCTTGGCGGCCTTGGTGCGCAAGGTATCGACCGAAGTGCCGGGCACGCCGGTGATCACCACGATATTGCCCTTCCCGTTCAGCTTCTTGGCCAGCCATTCGGCGGTTACCCGGCCGGCCTCGGTCTGGTCGATGGTGACATTGTAGGCACATGGTTCGGAGATCTCGCCGTCATAGGCAATCACCAACACGCCCTTGTCGCAGGCATTCTTGACGGCCGCATTAAGCGCCGTGGGCGAGATCGGATAGACGACGATCGCCTTGGCTCCTGCCTGCACCATGGCATTGATCTGTTGGATCTGGCGCTGGGCGTTGGGCCCGGCGACCTGGACCTGCAGGTCGACCTTGTCAGCCATAGCCTTGCTGGCAGCCATCGCCTTGACCATGTTGGCGGCCTCGCCCTGCCAGTCATTGCCGATATAGCTCATCGACAGATAGATCTTGTACTTGTCGTTGGCCTCGGCGGCATGACCGCCCAGGAAGCTCGCTGCAAGTAGTCCAGCGCCCAGCAAGGCGGGGAACCGCATCCACATTTTCATCCTCTCCTCCCATGTCCACCTGCCTGTTTTGGCGGTGCAGTTCGGCCGTTTGGGCCGGCCAGCTTCTTTGAGCTACTTTTGATCATAGATCGAAGATCATATAATGTGCAAGGGTGGCAGCGGCTCTTCCTCGATGTGTGAAAGCGCCTTACAAAACAGTTTCGTGTGATGCGGGATGCGTCGAAGCGGAGGAATTATGAGTGAATTGAGAGCCCGAACCAGGGCACCGCTCTCCGTGGTCCGCGTTCAACGCGCGACCATGCAGGACGACGTGTACCGACAGGCCAAGGAGCTGATCCTGAACGGCGAGCTCGCGCCCGGGCAATCGATTACGATCCAGTGGCTGGCCGATGCATTCGGGGTCAGCGCTATGCCGGTGCGTGAAGCGATCCTTCGGCTGACGGCAGAAAAGGCATTAACCGTCGTCGCCGGCCGCAGCCTCGGCATTCCGCACCTGTCGCGTGAACGCCTTGTCGATCTGACACGGACGCGTCTTGAAATCGAGGCACTTGCGGTTTCATGGGCTGTTCCCAATCTCCAGCCCGGCACGCTCGCCCGGCTGGATGAGTTGATCGCAGAAATGGACAATATCAAACCCGACAAGGAAGCGCGGAAGGTCTATCTGCGTGCCAACCGCGAGCTGCATTTCGCGATCTATAAGGCGAGCCGCTCAGAGACGATGTTCGCCATCATCGAAAGCCTCTGGCTGCAGGTCAGCCCCTATTTCAACCTGCTGCAGGAGCGTGGGAACTTTGTAATCTCGAACCGCCACCATCGTGCCATGGTCGATGCGCTCAGAGCTCGCGACAACAAGCGTGCGATGCTCGCCGTCCAGGCAGATATCAGTGATGCAGCCCGTGTACTTGAGACAATTTTGGCGTGATGGTCGACTGAACCGACCCGATTATACGGGCAGCGCGCGCGTAATTGGCAAAGGCAGTTGAGCGTTGCGAGTTGGTCGGGCGCAGTTATGTGTCCGGCCCGTTGGCTAGCTCCGTCGATCTCCTGGACGTTGCAGCACGAGAGCCAGCGCGATTAGGAGAACAATAATGGTCCACGCCATTGTCAGTCCCCACGCATCTTTAGGTGACAAGGGGCTCGCTGATAGGTATGGCCCTACAGGGCCTTCGATGCCGGTATGAGCACCTTGAGCGTTAGCGTGACCTGGGCGGACAAAGCCAGGCATTTTACTTGCTCCTCAACCTCACGACCGAAACCTTGCCTCTTTTCAACGAAAGCAAGCTTGACAGCCCTGGGCGGGCCGATGCGGCGTTCCCAAACACACCAACCCTGACCTGGCCTCACCCCCAGCGCTTCGTCACCTGCGCGCGTCATCACGCCAAGGCGCACCCTGCCGGCCGTGGAGTGGTCCCTCGGCGCTAGGCCGATCCAGGCAGCGAACTGCCACCCCGCTGGGAAGGCTTCGGGTGCCGGTGTCTTCATGGTTAGCAGCACCGCTCCGATCGGACCGATGCTGGGGATCTGGGCTAGACGGCGGCTGCGCTCGTCGGCACGATGCCAAGCCAAAAGCTTGGCTTGGACAAGAGCGAGTTTGGCCTGCAATTGGGCGTATTCGGCTGCCTGCTCTGGAAGCAATTCGCCTTGCGAGTTCAGGCAGAGCCGGGTCAGCTTGGATGAGCGCGAGCAGCGCTGGCAAACGTGCAACACCTCGGGCGCCCACGATGCCAAACTCAGCTGCATAGCCACCAATTGCATTGGTAAGTTGGGTGCGGTTGCGGACCAACCGATCGCGCAACCCCACTAGCACCAACGCTGCCTGCTGATCCGCCGTCTTGACCGGGACCAAGCGCATGGTCGGCCGGCTCTTGGCTTTGCACAATGCCTGCGCGTCAGCCGCATTGGCAATGCGCGTCGGTGCGAGCTTTTCGAACTGGGCGATCATGTCCTTGCGCCGCAGCTTGCGGCGTAGAAACGGCATCTCGGCGTTGTCGACGCCATAGAGTTGGAAGATGTGCTTGGAGGTGTCGATACCGATGGGGCTAATCTGATTCACGGGCGGTCTCCTCACCTGAGATCTGGAACGACCTCAGTTCGGCACCCCGATGCCGCAAGGGGGCCGTCCACCCCAACAGCGCCAGCAACTGAAATTTCCGGTCCTCTCCCGCCTCTTGGGGATATCGCCAGCGAACAACGGGCCAAAGCGGTTCCACCAAAACCGCACCGTCTGGTGGCAGATGTCGATCCCCACCATGCAGTAGGTCCACCATCTTCCTTAAAGCCAAGGGATCACGCGCGTACATCATCACAGCGAGGCGGATCATCTTCGGCGACGCATTGAAATAGCCAAACGGGTTGGGTTTTGGGGCGCGCTATCCTCGCTCCCTACCCTTCCAGGCCACCTTCGGCAATTTGCTCTGACAGAGCCTTGATGTAACAATGCCATCTCAACCTATCGGAAATTGGAGCGTGTGGTTGCGGGTTGGAGGCTTCCTGCGAGGCGGTAGCCGATCCCTTTTTCCGTGAGAACCATTCTAGGTGTTTGGGGGGTATCTTCGATCTTTTGACGCAAGCTCCAAATGACGGTGCGTAGCGCTTGCTTGTTTGTGCAGCGCCTCACGACGTCTTGGAGAGCAAGGAAACGGTTATATGGCACCACTCGACCGCGGTTGCGGACAAGAAGCGACAGAATTTCAAATTCCGTGGGCGTCAATCTAATCGGTTCGCCACTGCGCGTTACCCCGTGAGCCACGATATCCACGTCTAGGGCTCCGCAATGATAGACCGCTGTCTCGCCATGCGCCGCTAAGCTGCGGCGAAGCACGGAACGAACACGTGCAAGCAATTCGCTCGAACGGAAAGGTTTCTCGATATAGTCGTCGGCGCCAAGATCAAGAGCGGCAACGACATCCGCCTCTCTATGCTGATCTGAAAGCACGATCATGGGAGCGTCCTGGTAACGACGAATCTGGATAATAGCCTGGTCGGCCCTTAGCTCGGTGGCGTCGAGATCGAGGATCACGAGTTCGGTGTAAAATGGAGCCTGCGTCTGGATGGCAGTTGCAACATTGGCGGCCAAGAGCGCCTGATAGTGATCAACCGTTAGAATCAATTTCAATAGTTTTTGAATTTGCGGGTCACTCGTAACGATAAGGATACGGGCGTTGCGCGCCTTCGTGTGTGTCGGCATTGAAGTTGATCCACCCAGGCTACGAGCCAGGCTCGTTCCTTTGCTGAATTGGCCCCTTTACGCCACGAACTACCCTATTTCTTGGGAAAGGCATTTTCTAACGCAGCATTGAGTTCCAAAACGTTGACGCGAGGCTCACCGAACACGCCGAGGCTGCGCGAGGAGGTGAACTGCTCCACCAGGGCCGCTACCTTTTCGGGGGGAGCGCCGCGCGCCTGGGCCACGCGAGGTACTTGAAGCGAGGCATTTGCCGGCGTGATATTGGGGTCAAGGCCTGAAGCCGATGCCGTCAAGACGTCTGAGGGCAATCTCTTACCCACTAGCTCCGGCTGCGCTTGGTCAAGGGTCTTGCGGTCTTGGGTCAAGCGATCCTGCAGGGCCTTGCTGGTTGGCCCCAGATTGGATGCCGACGAATTTGCGGCATTATAGGGCGCTGCCTTGGTGGCATCGCTCGAATCCACCGTTGCCGAAGGGCGGCCATGAAACCATTGTGGATCATTCCATTGTTGACCGATCAGTTGGGAGCCGATGATCTGACCATTGCTGGTTTTCTCGAGGCTGCCATTGGCCTGGAAGGGCAACAGGGTCTGGCCGACCCCCGTGACCGCCAAAGGGTAGGCAAATCCGCAAAGGACGAATGTCACTAAGGAAGCGCGCACGGCGCCACTGACAATGCTAAACACAGCACGTTCCTTTCAAATCAACGGCGCAATTAGGAGATCAATCAGCTTGATGCCGATGAAGGGGGCAATAAGACCGCCGACGCCATAGATCCACAAATTGCGGGAAAATAGGCTCTCCGCTGTTTGCACACGGAACCGCACACCACGCAGAGCCAACGGGATCAGCAGCGGAATAATCAGGGCGTTGAAGATCAACGCCGAAAGAATCGCGCTGTGGGCCGTCGCCAGGCCCATGATGTTCAAGGCGGCAAGGCCAGGAAGGGCGACAATGAACATCGCCGGAATAATCGCAAAATATTTCGCGACGTCATTGGCGATGGAAAAGGTCGTCAGCGCGCCGCGCGTGATCAGCATTTGCTTGCCGATGGCGACGAGATCGGTGAGTTTGGTGGGGTCGGAGTCAAGATCGACCAGGTTGGCCGCTTCCTTGGCCGCCATTGTGCCCGAATGCATGGCCAATCCGACATCGGCCTGCGCCAAAGCGGGCGCATCATTGGTGCCGTCGCCGGTCATGGCGACAAGCCGCCCCTCGCTCTGCTCCTTTCGGACCAGCGTCAGCTTGTCCTCTGGTTTGGCTTCGGCGATGAAATCGTCAACACCTGCCTCGGCTGCGATGGTTCTGGCGGTGATCGGATTGTCACCGGTGACCATAATGGTGCGGATCGCCATCTTGCGCAGCTGCTCGATGCGCTGACGGATGCCGGGCTTCAAGGCATCGGAGAGGACGACGATGCCCAGAATGTCGCCATTGACGCTGATAGCAAGCGGCGTTGCGCCTTTTTTGGATACAGTGTCCGCGAGGTTTTGAAGATCCTTCGGCGCGGTGACATGAAAGTTGTCAATGGCGTGCTGAACGACCGAGCCCACCGCACCTTTGCGAATGACCCTGCCATCGGCAAAATCGATGCCGCTCATACGGGTCTGCGCCGAGAAGTCCAGCCCCTTGGCCTGGTCAAAGCCGGAGACCTCTTTTGCACCACGCGCCACACTGGCAGAGAGCACGGATCGGCCCTCTGGCGTCGTATCGAAGTAGGACGCAAGCAGCGCAGCTTGAATCAGATCACTGTGCTCGCGGCCCTTCACGCAAAGGAAATCACTGGCTTGGCGATCACCGATGGTAATGGTTCCGGTCTTGTCCAAGATCAGCGTTTGAACATCGCCAGCCGCTTCAACCGCCTTGCCCGACATCGCCAGCACATTGAACCGCATGGTGCGGTCGATTGCTGCAATACCGATAGCCGAAAGCAAAGCTCCGATTGTCGTTGGAATGAGCGCCACCAGGAGCGCCACGAGATCGGCGACGTTGATCTGCGCCTGTAGATAGCTCGCCACTGGCGCGATCGATGCGACAACGATGACAAAGATAAGCGTCAAAATCGACAGTAGTACGGTGAGTGCGATCTCATTGGGTGTCTTCTGCCGCTTGGCGGCCTCCACGAGGCGGATCATCCGATCGAGGAATGTGTCTCCAGGGTTGGTTGTTACGCGGATAAGGAGCCAATCCGAGATAATCGTCGTCCCTGCGGTGACGGACGAGAACATATCGGTTCCCGCCTCCTTTAGAACCGGCGCGGACTCGCCCGTGATCACGGATTCGTTGACATAGGCGACACCCTCGATGACCTCGCCGTCGGCGGGAACGACATCATCCTTCTCAACCCGGACGATATCGCCCTTGCGCAGGTCGGTTGCCAGAACCGCCTCCAGGCGGCCATCCGCCTTTACCCGGTTCCCGTGAAGGTCTGACCGGGTCCGACGCAGAGCCGCCGCCTTCGCTTTGCCCCGGCCCTCGGCCAACGCCTCGGCGTAGTTGGCAAACCAGACCGTCAAGACCAGTATGATTGTAACGATTCCGTTGTAGAGATGCGATGCACTCGAGGTTCCGAAAAGGTTCGGATCGATTGTGAGTGCTAAGGTGAGCAGCGACCCGAGCCAGACGACAAACATCACCGGGTTGCGGATTTGAATTCGCGGATCGAACTTGGCGAGAGACTGCTTGAGCGCCTGCCAAAACAAGTCTGCGGTGTAGGCGCTTTGCGCCTGCACGCCGCGAAAGTCGGGACCCAGCGGGCTGCTTTTCGAAATAGTCTGTTGATTAGGTGCCATAATGTGTCTCCAGCAACGACCTTGGGCCGAGTGTGACGGCTAGAAAGTAAGCCCGCTCTTCATGGCGAAGAATTCGGCGATGGGCCCCAGGACGAGCGCAGGAAAGAAGGTCAGCGCGCCGACAATTAGGATTGTTGCAAACCAGAACATACCGAAGGTCACGGTATCGGTCCTCAGCGTGCCGGTCGTGGCCGGTGTCGTCGGCTTGCGAGCGACCGATCCGGCAACAGCCATCAGGAAGATGATCGGTGGATATCGGCCAATGAAGATGACGGCGGCGATCGCCAGGTTGAACCAGGGCGTGTTGGCATTGAGGCCGGCAAAAGCGGACCCATTGTTCGCCGCCCCCGAGCTGAAGGCATAGAGGACCTCGGAAAATCCGTGAATGCCATTGTTGCCAAGCGAAGACAGGGCATACGGCGCCAGCATGGACCAGCCGGTTGGGGCCAATATGACGAGCGGGTGGATGAGGAGGGCAAGCGAGACCAGAATGATCTCTTGCTTTTCGATTTTCTTACCCAGGAACTCCGGCGTGCGCCCGACCATCAGCCCCGCCACGAACACACCGATCAAGCCATAGATCAAGGCGTTTAGAAAGCCCACGCCCTTACCCCCGAACACGCATTGCAGCATCATCTGTCCCAACATCGAAATGCCGGGAAGCGGTGTGAAGCTGTCATGGGCAGAGTTGATGGCGCCGGTGGTGAAGGCCGTCGTGACGGCAGCAAATAATCCGCTCCCCGCAACGCCAAAGCGGACCTCTTTGCCTTCCATATTGCCGCCAGGCTGGTCGACGGTCGCAGCAGTCTCGATGCCGGCATGCTTGAGCATTGGCGTGCCATACTGCTCGGGAACTGCGCAAAGCAGCAAGAACAGCACCATGAGCGAACCCATGACACCATACAGCACCCAGCCCTGGCGACGATTACCGATCATCTCGCCGAAGGTCACGACGATAGAAGCCGGCAGAAGCGCCATCAAGATGATCAGAATAATATTGGTTATGGGCGTTGGATTTTGGAAGGGATGCGCGGCATTCACATTATAGAAGCCGCCGCCGTTCGTCCCAATCAGCTCGATCGTACCTTGTGAGGCGACAGGACCTACGACAATCGTCTGATCCGCCCCCTGCAGGGTGTGCGCGGTCAGGCTAGCTTGCAAGGTCTGGACCGAACCTTGTGCGATCATAATGATTGCGATCAAAAAGCAGATCGGCATCAAAACACGCGTTATGAAGCGGATGAGGTCCCTATAGAAGTTGCCCAGATCGGACCCGCCGTTTTTGACCGTGAAGGCGCGAATCCAAGCCATGGCCACGACGAAACCCGTGGCAGCTGACGTAAACATCGGGAAGGTGATAGCGCCCATCTGGCTGAAGTTCGACAACGTCGACTCTCCACCATAGCTCTGCCAGTTGGTATTTGTGATGAAACTGACGGCGGTATTGAAGGCCTGAAAGGCCTCCATGCCTGAATAGCCGAGTTGGTTGAGCGGCAGGCGATCTTGAAACGAGTAAATAGCATAGAGGATCAGCGCCATGACCAGATTGGTCGCCAGCATATGTAAGGTGTAAGTTTTCCATGTCATCCCCTCGCTCGTAACCTTACGGCCGATGAGAAAGTAGATGGCATTGTCGATCGGATCGAAGAATCGATCGAACCTTGTCTTCTGACCCATGTTGATCCGAGCCATGTAGCGGCCGGTGGGTATGCTGAGCAGGAAAATAGCAAGCAGAGTGAGGATGATCTGCAGCCAAGCGGAGGCACCCATGGTAACTCCTTCGAAGCGTGAGCGCTTGTGCGTGTTCGGATCAGAATTTTTCTGGGTTTATGACTGCATAAAACAGGTAGCCGACCAGCAGCGCCACAAGCAGTGCGAGAACATATACCGAGAACATGGCAGTTCCCTTTGCATTCGGGATAACGCAACCACCCCGATTGTGTTGAAGTTCAGGGAGATTTGGTGCTGTCTGCGGTTCTCGTCGGGGCGCTGTTGTTCAAGGGCGCGAGCTGCGTTTTAGTGATGACGTTTTCCGCGAACCTCACCACACCGAACAACGCAAAATAAATAGCGATCAGAACGAAAAACATGAGGATGGTAAACATCTCATAACTTTCCATTGCCCTACACCAAGTCATATTGACGGAATCAATGTTGATTCCGTCAATAAAACACGCACAGCAGCAGACTATTCCATAAAATCCTGGAAAACATCGACCGAAACGCTCGTATTTATTCGATAGGTCGACCTAATCAGACTACTGTATCGCGATTTGTCATAAGGTTTCAATTGCGTTTTCAAGCCGCCCACGTAAAGAGATTATAAGGACCTATCGCCTTTCCCGGGAAATGCGCCTTCACGTCGGCTTTTGGTGGATACAAGGAAGTGTTGCTACTTTCGCCACAGATCAATCGAACGCGATCTCAACAACTCCCAAATTGCCAAACTCTGCCCTGACGGTCGAACCGATAACCGCCTGCATGATCTGGTCCTTCACAGTTGCAGCTGTCGTGGGTCACGCCATTTATGGACGATGCCCTGGGACCTCGATCTGCAAGCATCTCCTTTCGGCAAATGAACCAACTTAAGCCACAGTGATGAGTGAGGTTTCTCGAAGAAAGGTGCGATGGTAATCCCACACTGGATCCGAGCGCGGCGGACAATAGCCAGCGTTGCAGTTTGCCGGCGCTTGTGTCGATCCCAGGCGGGCGAACGATGGCAGCCTTGCCGCGCAATGGCGCCAAACACCACATCGCGCCAATTCAATCGCCATAGTGCCAAACTGAGCCGCAGTTTCGTACAACCAAGGTTTCGCAACGCCCCTAGGCTCGGCGCTCGTTCTTACACATGCATGCAAACGCGTCACGAAACCTCTTAAGTTATGCCAATAAGCAGATCGACCCTGGTGGTCCAGAAGCGGCGGCTGCTTGATAGGTTCGTGACAACTGTCTTTCTGACACTTCTACTGAGCCGGTCGGGGCACGGCAATTTCGCGGACGCCTCAGCGGAGAGACTAAAGCGAAAAGGCGCTCTCCCGTGTGTTCGAACCTCTTGATGTTGCCAATCAGGCCAAGCGTCCTAGCCCGGCAGCTTTCTACCTCCGGCTCAATCAAACTCGACCTGTACCGCCCCAAGTCTGCCGAAATCCGCCCTGAAGGTCTGGCCAACGACTGCTTGCATGATTAAAGGACCTCCCCCCACTGCGATAATGTTGCCTGGCGACAGCCGACGACCTTGCGTCGTCAAAACTTCCGCAAGCATCATGATGGCCCCTATCAGGTCGCCGATGGTATTGCCTCCACTTGATTGTCCGACAATCGCATCGTTCATGCTGACGACAACATCTATGCCAGCAAGATCCGAAGGGTGCATGTCGAAAACCGGTTCGCCTTTGGAAGACGAGACATGTAGTGCGAAATCGGCGGTCGCCGTCCAAGGGTTGAGAGGGATGCTTGATGTTACGCGGCGTCCCAAAATCGTGATCATCGGAATGCACCCAATGACTGCCTCTTCAAACGAAGAAAAGACAATGGGCTGATCCATGGGGGGATAGGAAGCGCCGATTATAAAGCCAATGCTCCATTCAGCACCCAGAACACCCCATGGGAGTCGAAAGCCGGTGCGATCGGGCAATATCGCCGAGGCAACGAGCGGCCCAAAAATCGGCTTGTCGCATTGGAGGACACGTTGTGTGACAGCCGTTGTCGCCGTGGCAAAGTAACCGACGATATTTTCGTCGAACGCCATCACTGCGGCATCTTGCACTTCCTGGGCGCGGGCCTCGGACGATATAAGATGAAGCGGAACGTCCGCGATGCTGCCGTCAGATCGGTGGGAGGCAAGAGCCTCACCAATGGATAGTGCAGACGCAATCGCCATAGCTTCCACCATAGAAAGCATTGCGCTCAGCCAATGTTAATTATGCGCCATGGCACCTCATTTTCCAAATAGGCGTTTATGTAAATCCTGGCGTTTGGTGTTGCGCGAATGAACAGGAGCGCAGGGTGACCCGAAGACTGTCAGATCTCCCCTAGCATTTTCATGGTCTGGTCGGCCATCACATCAACAATTGGCGATTGTGCGAACGGATCACCCCGGAAGGCACACCTGACGCTCCCTGTGCATTTCTCGATTGGCACCTGACCGATGTTAATAAAAGCGCGCCCATCATCCTTTTGTCCACCGGGGCAGCACATATCGCGCGAAATGCTCGAGCGTCAGGCCCTGTACCACGATCGAAAAAACGACAATGCCGTATGTGATGGTAAGGATGGCATCCTTGCTCGGACCTTCTGGCAGAGACAAGGCCATGGCCACCGACAGGCCGCCACGTAAGCCTCCCCAAGTGAGGATCAACAATGAAGCGTATCTACGAGGAAGACGCAAGTTGAGGGGAAGCGCCGAAGCAGCGACACTCAGCCAGCGGACGATGAGAATAATCGGGATCAGTATAAGCGTCGCCACTAAATTCTTGATGTTGAGGTCGATCGCCGCGATTTCGAGCCCGATGATGACGAACAGCATAGCGTTCAAAAGGCCTTCAACCAGATGCCAGAAGGTTGTCAGGTGCTGGCGTGTTGTAGCGCTCATCGCACGATCCATTGCATGATTGCCGATCAGGACACCGGCGACAACAACAGCAATCGGACCAGAGACCCCCAACACCCCCGCCAGGCTGTAGGCTCCCGAGGCAAGCGCGAGCGAGAAAATCAGCTCGACATTATAATCATCAACCTGTCGCATCAGTAGAAACGCAACGTAGCCAAGCGCCAACCCCAGAAGGCCGCCGCCTGCGGCCTCAAGCAGGAACATGAGTGCGACTTTGTTGGCGCCAAACTCTTCAAGTTGGTGGTTGGTCGCCAATGACAGCATAAGCGTGAACAAGACCACTCCTATGCCGTCGTTGAACAGGCTTTCGCCGGCCACAGTTGCCTGGAGATGGCGGGGTATGCCAACTCGTTTCAACACGTCAAGGACAGAAACCGGATCGGTGGGCGAGATCAGCGCGCCGAACACCAGGCACCAGCTGAGGGATATAGCGAGCCCAAGCAGTCGCGAAACAGCAAACAAGGATGCCCCGATCAGACCGGTGGAGAGCACGGTGGCAAGCGTCGCCAATGCCAGGATCGTCCACTTGCGCGCGAACATCTCGGCGGAACTGACTTGCAACGCACCAGCAAATAGAAGAAATGCCAGGAAGCCATTGAGCAGGGTTGCAGGGAAATTGATGCTACCAACAAGGCTTCTGATCTCAAGCTTGAGACCAAGCCCCGGCACGATGGTGTCGAGCGTTATCAGTACCATAGCACCGGCGGCGGCACCGATGAGTAACCCGACGGTCAGCGGCAATCTGAATAGCCGATAATTCAGATAGGCAAGGACTGCGGATACGACGAGCAGCAGGGCAACCAGATCAAAGGGAGAAGGCACAAGTAATCTCTACTCGCAACGAGTTTGATATCAAATCTCGCGATAGGCCGAGCAAGAGCGTCCTTGAGACAAGCCATGCCGATGCGCGCCATCGATCAAGCTTGCATGGTAAACGAAAAGCAGGTTTTCCACCAATCAAGGAGTGGCGGGTAGCTGTTTCAGCACCATGGTCGTATCCGGATCTGATCTGTCTAAGCAGTGCCTTGTGGTTACGCTGGTGTCAAGCACGAAGACATGCACGCTGATGTGCTTTCGACCATTCACAATCCGCGCATCTAACGCCGATTTATCGTCAATCTGTGCGAAATTACGACCTTCGAGCGCAGCACTAAGGTGCTCATTGTTGCGCTGCGCGATCTTGGTTGCACTGCGCGATCTTGGTTGCACTGCGCGATCTTGAGCAGGTGGTCAGGCGGCTTTGCTGAGGGAGGGGAGATTTCTTGTGCGCCATAACAGCGCTCAGCACTCGCTCTGGCTTGGCGCTATTGAGTGTGCCCTCGAACTGACGCTCTGAAGACGCTTCATCCGAGAGAATTCGCAAACCGGCTCTCAATAAATCTAACGGCATCCCCAACGGTTAGGATTTCTTCGGCAGCTTTGTTGGAAATATCGATGCCAAAGTCTCTCTCGAAAGCCATCACGAGTTCGATGACATCAAGGCTATCGGCACCCAAATCCTTGACGAAGCTCATATCCTGCGTGACTTTCCCGTCTGTTACGCTTAGTAGCTTAACTACGATTTTCTCTACACGTTCTATGGTATCACTCATGTCGAACCCTCTATTGGCGCCCTATGTCGCCGCGGCAACGCCTTTGGAAACAGCCCAGGAACTAGCCTCGAAGTGCTTCCAGGATTGGACCGAGCGTTAAGGCAGGCAGGAAATTCAATGCCCCCAGCACCACGATTGTCCCTAGAACCAGCGCCCCGAACTGGAGAGTGTCGCTGGGAAGTGCTGCGGTGGTTGTCGCCAGACGTCGCTGGGCCGCAAATCGGCCAGCGAGCGCCAGTGCAAGGACGGCAAGACCGAAGCGGCCCGCAAGCATCGCGACGGCGGTGGTTGCGTTATAGAATGGAGTGTTGGCGTTGAGCCCCGCCATGGTCTGCCCATTATTAGCCATGGATGAGGCATAGGCGAACACGACTTCGGTCAATCCACGCGGTCCGCTGTTGGTGGTCAATCCGGCCAAGCCGACATTCGTCGTGAGGGCCACCGCCGCCAGGATCAACACCACGGCCGGCGTCAACAAGGCATATAGGATAATGAGTTTGGTTTCCTCGGCCGCTACTTTCTTGCCCAGGTAGGCCGGTGTTCGTCCGACCATGAGGCCGCCAAGGAAAACGGCGATGAGCGCGGTCATCACCATACTATAGAGCCCCGTTCCCAAGCCTCCGAATATCAGCTCGCCGAGCAACATGTTGGTCAAGGGTACGAGGACGCCCATGGGCTGGTAGGAATCATGCATCGAGTTATAGGAACCGGTGGCGCCGTTGGAGGTAACCACGGCGGCAAGGACCGAGTCGCCCACACCAAAGCGCACTTCCTTCCCTTCCATATTGCCGCCGGCCACATGGAGGCCGGCAAGCTGCGACGGGGCCGCGGATTCAGCGAGGTCGCAGACCGCCAACCCGCCGACGAACAGCACGACCATCACGCCCAGCAGCAACCAACCCGCACGTAAGTTGCCCGCCATGTGGCCGAACGTGATCGTCAGCGATGCCGGCAGAACAGCAATCGCCAGCAGGGCAATGAAGCTGACCAGGGGCGTCGGGTTCTCGAAGGGATGTGCGCCATTGGCATTGAAGAAGCCGCCACCATTGGTGCCGAGGTTCTTGATGAACTCCAGTGCCGCCACCGGCCCCTGGGCAATGATCTGGGTTCCGCCCTCGAGCGTATGAACGTGCGTGTAGGGCGCAAGGTTGAGAGGCACGCCCTGCCAGATCAGAACCAGGCTGCCCACCAGGGTTATCGGAAGCAGAACCCAGAGCAGACCCCGGACCAGATCCACCCAGAAACTTCCCAATGTCTTCGATTCAGTACGAGCAAATCCACGAATGAACGCAATACCGACAGCCAGGCCGGCGGCACCGGCAAGAAAGTTCTGCGAAACCAGTCCGACAGCTTGGATCAAGTAGCGAAGCGTCGTTTCACCGCCATAGGCCTGCCAGGTCGTCGTCGTCGAGAAACTGATGGCCGTGTTGGCCGCTAGGTCCGCCGTCATAGGTGTAGTCAGATAGCTATCATCCGGGCCACCGGGCAGCCAGCCTTGAGCCAGCAGCGCGAGCAGCAATGCAAGCGTGCCCACGGCGCTGAAGAGCAAGAAGCACAGCACGTAGACGCCAGCCGACATTTCCTGATCGCAACTTATTCCAAACGAACGATAAAGAAGCGTCTCGACCGGGCAAAGCACGGGGTCGAGGAAGGTCGGCTTGCGCTCGAATACCCGGGCAAGATAGAGACCGAAAGGCCGAGCCAGACCAACAACGATCCCGACGAAAACCGCGTATTCGAGCCAGCGTGCCAGAGCGTCAGCGTACATGGGAAGGAGCGGCCTGATCGAGGGCGAGATTGAGATCGAGGACCGAGACCCTGGGTTGGCCCAGGAACCCCAATTGCCGCCCTTGGATATGCTCAGCAACGAAACTTCGAACCTCGTCTTCGCTGAGCCCGCGCATGCGTGCCACGCGTGGAACCTGGAGAGCTGCGTTCTCGGGGCTGATATGCGGGTCGAGCCCGCTGCCCGAGCGCGTCACAGCATCGATCGGTACAGATGCGTCCAGCGCCAATCCGTTGGCCTGGCGGTAGTCGCCCGCAAACTGCCGGATGTCCTGGAAGAGCTTGGGATTGGAAGGTCCAAGATTGGTACCGCCTGACGAACCGCCGTCATAGCCGGCCCCGGCGGCGGACGGTCGTGGAAGGAAATAGTCGGGCTGAGAGAAAGATTGGCCAATCAATTGGGAGCCGACGACCGCTTGGGCGTTCATCACCAGGCTGCCCGCTGCCTGGTCGGGAAAGACCAGGCGTCCCAGACCAAAAAGCACCAATGGAAAGATGCATCCCGTGATCACGGTGAGCCAAGCAAAACTCGCAACTGCAGGTCGAAGCTGCTCAAACCAGTTTGTACAATCCCTTGAGTTAGTATTGTGGCGAACTGCAGGGTCAAGAGGATCGTTTGTTGGAGGAGGTTTCATGGAGCGCGATCCTGCTTCTTCGTCGCGGAGCTACTTCCCTCACCTTAGGACTAGTGCGCATAAAGGGTCGATGCCGAATTTCACTGCGTGCATAAAGGCAGCGTAAGGACCTGATCTGCATTTGTTTGAACGATATGCGCCCGACGACGAGGCCTTGGCCAGGCCGATAGCAAACTGAACTCTGAATGCAGGTGACGTACAATAACTAAGCCGTTTCGCAGCCCGGTAATGGCCTCGATCGACAAAACAGCCGAAGGACTGCACGCGGCCGGCGTCTTGGACAATCAGACGATGCGCAAGTTTGAAGCGCGTCGAAGGCAAAAGCGGAAATTCGCCTTGTTTCGGGCGAGTTCGCAGTTTGACGCTAGCCGAATGTCGAGTTGGCCGGTCGGATGTTCGCTCGACCTGAACAAAGCCGCCCTTCCATGGCAATTACGGCGCATGGCGGGCATTCGAAACATGAGTGGCCAGAAAAATTAGTTCTCAATATCGCCCGAGCTGCGGCGCTCAATCCACAAAGTCTATAGGTTGTATGATACCGTGATTGAGCGCAGTGTGGCCCCCTAGCTGCATAAGGTGAAACATCAAGCAGCTCCGGGAGGGAATCGATGGCGCTGGAAGTGATCGGTCCGGGTTTTGGACGGACGGGTACGATGTCGCTCAAGAACGCGCTGGAGATCCTGGGTTTTGGCCCGTGCCATCATATGGAAGAGGTTTTCAAAAATCCCCAGCAGGTGCCGCATTGGGAGGCCGTCGCTGCCGGCAAGCCCGTGGTATGGGAGGATGTGTTCGCAGGCTATCGCGCCCAAGTCGACTGGCCTGGCGCGCATCCGTGGCGCCAACTTGCCGCCGCCTATCCCAGGGCCAAGGTCGTACTGAGCGTGCGGCCGGAGGATGCCTGGTGGAACAGTTTTTCATCGACGATCGGCGCCCTTTTGGACGCCCCGGAGCGGGAAAAGATGCCGCCCTTCATGAACACTATGCTGGATGTTGGATTCGAGCTCATCCAGAACCAGACTTTCGGGAGCCCCGTAACCGATCGCGAGGGTGCGATTCGTGCATATCGCAAGCGCATTGAGGAGGTAAAAGCTGGCATCCCCGCCAAAAGATTGCTGGTATTTGACGTCACCGAAGGCTGGGAACCTCTATGCAAATTTCTCGATAGACCGGTGCCCGATATCCCATTCCCCCGGACCAACGCCAAGGAACACTTCTGGAAGATAATACGTGGAGAGCCGCACTAAAGGGCGTCAGTCAGATGGCTAACTGTTCCATGTAGATGCGATCGGGGCGATGCGCCCTGCAAATCCGATTTTGTCCTGCAATCGTGGGCAGACCGTCATGCAAACCGACAGCCAACCATTTCCCGTGAAGACCCGGGACATCCATAATCATCATATGGACTCAACCGTCTGGAATGAGTTCCGGTTCCGGCCCGATGACGTGATCATCGCAACTTATGCCAAATCTGGGACTACTTGGACGCAACAGATAGTCGGTCAGCTCGTTTTCGGCGGCGCAGCGCATGTTCCAATTCACGACCTGTCGCCCTGGGTCGACCTGCGAGTGCCGCCCAAGGCCGTGAAGTTGGCAGCACTCGAGGCTCAGACAAATAGGCGCTATGTCAAGACTCATTTGCCGGTCGATGCACTCGTGTTCTCCTCCGAGGCTAAGTACATCTATCTGGGTCGCGACGGCCGCGACGTGCTCTGGAGCCTGTACAACCACCATGCCAAGGCCAACGCGCTCTGGTATCAAGTTCTAAATGAAACGCCCGATCGTGTTGGTCCGGCGATCGAACGGGTTGATTGTTTCGTAGTCGACTATTTCCAGACATGGCTGGAAAGGGACGGCTATCCGTTCTGGTCGTTTTGGGAGAATATTGTGAGTTGGTGGTCTGTGCGCGATCTGCCCAACGTACTGCTGCTCCATTATGACGAATTGAAGCGAGACATGCCTGGCGGTATCCGGCGTATCGCATCCTTCCTTGACATCCCCATCGACGAGGCCGCTTTCCCCACAATCGTCGAGCACTGCAGTTTCGACTACATGAAGGCGAACGCTGATGAGGCGGCTCCGCTCGGCGGCGCGTTGTGGGAGGGCGGCGGCAAGACCTTCATACACAAGGGCACGAACGGACGCTGGCGCGAAGAGCTCCCGGAAACGCTGAGCCGGGCCTATGAGGAGCGGGCGCTTGCCGAACTTGGTCCGGATTGTGCGCAGTGGCTGAGGGGCGGCTCCAAACCTGATGTGTGATCGCAGATAGTATTGGTCCCGCCAGCATAAGACATGAAGTCTTGGACGATACCGATAATTTTTTCCATACGGGGTAAAGACACGAAAGGTTGTTGTTAGTCTAACCTCGAGTTATCAAGGCACCGCCATGGCAGTCGATGTTATCGTCACTAGCGTTGCACTGACCGTAACAAAGTCCCAGTTCACGGCGACTATCCTGGCCCGTTGAAATCAGATCCGATCAAACGGCGCTAGTAAAATTGCGTCATCTACACTGCGTTCATTGCAAATGTCGAAACAGGGAGAGGACGATGCAGACCGGTATTCAAGAGAGCATCTCGCGAGCGGCTGTTTGGTTCGGAGGAATGGTGTGCGCGGCGTCGCTATTGGCAATGGCTGGTACTTCCGCGCAAGCGGCCCAACCTCATCGAGTAACGGGCAAAATTTACTTTCAGCAAGTGCAGATTGCATATATTGGAAGCGGGGCGGCCGGAAAGGGACGTCTCACGTTTCGGGCGCGCACCTATCCCTTCACCATCGCCGGGTTGGGCGTGGGAGGTATCGGGCTGTCCAAGCTAACAGCGACTGGCAACGTCTACGACCTAAATAGTCTGCCCGATTTTGAAGGGGTGTATGGTCAGGCTCGTCTTGGATGGGCCGTTGCAAACAAGGGTGGCGGCAATCTTTGGTTGTCGAACAACAAAGGCGTCACCTTGAAGCTCAAGACAAAGCGCCAGGGGCTTATGCTCGCGGGCGGGGCTGATGGCGTGAAGATCAGCTTTTCTCACTGATTGATGCCTAATGCCTGATCTTCGTTGGTCGCAAAGCGCTGCTCGAATACAAGAGCCACTCATTCTCGCTGGCTCGTGTATTCGAATGCGGGCAGCGGATGGCCCAAGGCGTTCATTTGACCTGTTCGAAATCACCCCGCTTCCACGTCTTATCGAACCAGGGCTCCAACGGCCGGTAGAGGCGCAAAAGCCTATTCCAGCCTTTGCCCGGCATGTCTGGACCCAGTTGTTCTCATCGCCCGCAGGAGCCTTGGGAGCGAACCATACTGTCACCGAGCCATCGGTATTTTTCTGTATGTTTTTGTCGGTGCTATCGGGGCCGGCGGGTTGGTGATCAGTCTCCAGCATGGAGCCGGTCTGGCCGTCATAGACCATGAACGACCAGAACTGCTTGGCCGGGATGGGCGATGGGAGCGTGATCTTGTAGGTCTTGCCGCCGTCAAGGTATTCGCCCTTGCTGTTGCGGGCGGCGTACGCGCAGGCCGATCCGGTGCCCGGCTTCGAATTGGACATCGCCGGCGTGATGCCGGTTGCCTAGTAATGGAACAGCGTGCGGGCATCCAGGAGCCGTTCGCCGTCGTCCGAAGATTAATAGCTCCTCCCGATGATTGCCGTGGCCCACTGGCGGTCCGGATAAGACTTCGTCCGGTCGTCACGTGAGTCGAGCACGATGGCACAAGCCGTCGCGTTACCGACACCGATGGAATCAGTAAGGATGGTGCTGTCGGACTAACCTTGAGGTGTCTGCGCCAGGTGCACGCAGGCCAAACCGAACCTCGGTTTAGGCCGTGATGGTCCGCGACTCGGCCAGGGCGGCCGAGCGTCTTTGCTTGTAGATTTGCCGGCTGACGAGGGGGCGTTCCGAATTAAAGTGGCTGTGGATCTGGCTGAGGACAGCGATGAATATCTGCAGCATCTTCGTCACGCTGCTACAAAGAGAGATCTTAACCTGAAGCGTCACTTCGACGGGTCAGATGAATGTTCGGATCGAGCGAAACAGATGTTGGCTAGCTATTCAAGCACTTCCCCACGAAAGAGGGCACTTGCAAGATGAATTTTTTGCCCGATAGCGGCCAGATCGCACAAATGTTCTCCCAGGCCGCTGCCCCGGCTTTTTTGCTCGGCGCTGTGGCGGGCTACGTTTCAATTCTCCTTGGAAGAGTATCCAGCATTCTGGATAGAATTCGCAGCCTTCATGACATTGCTGAAGCCGATGCGGCCAGAATCCGGCTTAGAGATGACCTTCCTCGGTTAAGGCGACGAGTGAGGTTGTTGAACAAATCCACCTATCTGGCCCTCTGCGCAGGCATTTGCACAACGCTTCTTCTCGCAGTGGGGTTTGTCTGCGCCTTCCTTGGTCTGCGACATGAACCAGGCGCTGGCGTTCTATTCCTAGCCGCTGTCATTTTAATGGGCGCATCGCTGTTTCGTTTCGCTCAGGAAATTGGAATGGGACTGAGCGAGCTCGATCATTTTCGATAGGAGGGGCGGCGAAAGCCGATCCGTCGAACAGATGCGTCCAATTCGAAAGCCAGAAGCCAGAGGAGGAAGCCGCTTCGTCAATAATTTCTTGGACATCGCGGTCCGATTGGCGCGTCATGATAGATCGACCTAGGGCACGTTCCAGGGGGAGCGTTCGATGGAACCGACAGCGGCAAAAATTACCCTTGCACAACGGGCGCGGCGCGAGCTGATCGAATATATTGTGATTTCCGCCTACCTATATATCTGCTTCGGCGCGCTGATCTTATACAAGGCGTCTGTCCTAAGGGCACACGGAATTGAATATGAAGCCTATGGCTTGGCGCTCTTCAAGGCACTGGTTCTTGGTAAATTTATTTTAATCGCTAACACGCTCAGGTTCGGCGAACTTCGTGGAGTGGACCGCCCCATACTAAAAATTCTCAGCAAAACGCTGCTTTTTGGGCTTCTGCTTGTCGTGCTTTCAGTGGCGGAAGAGGCGATTGTCGGCCTGATTCACGGACGCACGATCCAAGAGTCGTTAGGCGAGATCGCGGACGGCTATATGCCGCAAGCTCTTGCAAGCGGGCTGCTCATAATGCTGATTCTGATCCCCTATGTTGCTTTTAGGGAAATCAGTGCACGTCTTGGCGAAGGGCATCTCATGAAACTGCTCATTGAGCGCGCAGCAGCGGCACACGACGCTCAGGCCTGATCTTCGGCGTTTTCGGCTCCCAGGATTACCTTGAGCGCTATCGTCTCGGCTACACCTGCCATTTTCCGCAGGCGAAGTTGACGCTCCCAAGCGCGAGGAAAATCGTCGTACAGGATGAGGGTTTGCGGATTGCAGCAGCACAGGTCTGCAGCAATGATCCAGGGGTCAGAGCAAGAGCTGTTCGAAATCATACGCTCCCACGACCGTCGTGGGGTCGGAAAGCATAGAACAGCTCTTGTTCTGACCCCATCCCCCCAAGGGAACCATTACGCCCTTCCAGGTCAGTCGTGATGCGCGTCCAACGCGGACCTTCAAATTGCGGGCAGCTTCGCTCCGTAAATTCCCCTATACGTATCCAGACTCACGTCCTTGACTAATATCAGCTAACGTTGCGCAGTCAGAAGCTCATGTTAAATGCGGTATCCCAAGCACGAATCTCGTATTTAATGTGAATTCTCAAATTAACAAGCCTAGTGTGTTGATTTTGCTAGATTCATTGTCTCATTCATCAAGTGTAGTGCGACAGCAGTTTCGAACCACAGGTCTGGAGCAGTGGTGTTGCGCAACTGCGATCTATGCTTGAAACCGGACGCTGATCGGCCTGTGCCAAGGCTCAGTCGAGTTTGCGCGACAATGCCCGGCAACCTGCAACGGCAGCCTGAAGGCGCGATGCGTCACCTTCGGTCAAATCCGCAACCGCTTCGATGGACGGCCGGCCTTTAGCTGGATTTTCTATCCGCCACAACCACTTGTTTTTGTCCTGCGACAGAGCCGCCGCTAGAGCTTGCAATTTTTGGAGTTGCGATCTCGAGCTAGGCGTCACCGCCGCCTCGAAGGTGAAGGTCGTCCCGGGAGCCCCATTGTTTCCGAACGAACCGGTCGAACCTAGGTCGACCTGCGCGCCGCTGCTCGCAGCTGCGACTGTCAAGTGCATTTTGCCGCTCAAGGCGCCTGGTCCTTCAAACGGGGTCACGTCAAACAAGCTTTTGAACTTCTCCGCGTCGGGAATATCCATCTCCACCGCGAGGTTGTTTATCTTTCCGCGATCGAGAGCGCAGTTAAACCGCATTGCGACTTGGCGCTTTACCGGTCCGATCTTGGCCGACCCCGTGAACTCCGCCGTCCTTACGGGTTGTGCGACGGCGCCAAAAGGAATGAGGAAAACGAACGTAAGGGCTTGGGCCCTTAATCGTGTGCATGTCCACATTGAAAGCTCCTCTTCATTGAACGCGGGCTACTGCAACGAGGCTGTGATGCACCAGTCGATGCGTATGGCATAACGGCGCACGTCATGTGCGGTCGCAACCCTCGCCCGCCGGGGGGAGCATAAAAAAGCTGAGGGGCAGGAATGCACGGTTGGGCGTGGTGGCTAAGGGCCTTCGTCGTGCGGAACTTAAGCATCGCTCCCCCCTCTCGTCGTCAATAGCGTTGCTGGGAATTCTCGGCCCGATTGCTGCCCCGGCGACCGACTTCCAGGCGTTTGAGGTTGCCGATGTCTTTCATGGCCGCGCTGTAGGCGCACAACCCGTCGGTAACGATGACCTGGGGACGGCCGTGGCGCTTCATGATTTTCTTGAGAAATTTAAGACGCCGGCCTTGTGCCGCCTCTTGCTGACGAAAACTCCTACACCTCGCCCTCGTGATCGGTGGCCGGCCAAAGATCATCGCGCTTGCTGTTGACCTTCAAACAAAGCGGATGCAAGCGGCTTTGAGAAGCGGGTCGTTGCGGCGGCGATGATCGAAGTGGCACAGGTGACCGTGGCACAGTTCATCGAAGATCTTGGCATCAAGAAAGCTACGGTTTCCGCCGATATCGGACGCAAGGCCGTGGACGCGGCCAAGCGCTACGGAAGGGTCGGCGGACATGCCGCGGACCTGAACTTCGCAGACTGCTTTGCGTATGCCTGCGCCAGGGCGTACGGCGTGCCCTTGCTCTACAAGGGCAATGATTTCACCCAAACCGATCTGGCGTAGCTCGATCCTTATCGAGACGCCTCCACTCTCCACGCCGCATTGCTCCTTTTGCCGCGCTCAGCCGAGCGGCCCGCCCTGTCTTTCCAGGGCAGCCTTTTATGTCAATATATCCGGAGCGGCTCTGCTACTCGACCGAGCCGGTTGGCACACCACCGACAAGCTCACAATTCCCAGGAATATCACCTTGATCCTGCTGCCATCGCGTTCGCCCCGAGCACAATCCTCCTTTTGCGAAGCGAAGGCGCTTTGCTGTCGCCCGAGGCGTCGAGAACATCTGGCAAAATCTGCGGGCAAACTGGCTCTCAAACCGAGTCTTCGAAGGGTATGACGACATCATCTATGCCGCATGCGACGCCTGGAACAAGCTCACCGCGAAACCAGGCGTCATAACGTCGATTGGATCACGCCAATGGGCACATGTCGCTCGAAACTAACGCCCGTTGCTATTAGAACCATGGCGAATTGAATTTGTAGCTGACGCCTACCGTACCGGCCACTTCGTGGAACCGCACCTTGCCATTGATGCCAAGGGGCCCGCCAAAGACGAAGGTGTTGCTGCCGAAATCACTGTAGCGAACCTCGGCGCGCAGCAGCCAATTATCTGTGAGGGCGTATTCCAGGCCGCCGCCAATCGTCCAGCCGGTACGGGTCTCTCGCGACGATCCGCCGAAGGCTCCAATGACGCTGTCCACGCCACTCAGCTCATACTTATTGTTGGCAAAGGCCACGCCACCCGTAACGTAGGGCAGGAATCGATCAAAAGCATAACCAAGCCGGGCGCGAATTGAGCCCTGCCAGTCACTTTCGACCTTGTCGCTGAAGCTGGCGCTTGATCCGTCAGCGAACAATATATTGCCGCCCCGGCTTTTCGAGAGCCCGGTGTAATCTACGTCGCCTTCCAGGCCCAGCACGAAGCCGCCCTCGAATTCATAGTTGTATCCGGCATGCAGGCCACCGATGAAGGCGGTATCATTATACGAGTTGGAGGTGTGAAAGAATAGATTGTCGACCTTGCTGTCGCTGCCGACAACCCCGATATGGCCACCGGCGTAAAAGCCGGTCCAGACATAAGGCACGTACACGGGAGCCACCGGCTCTACAGGTTGAGGCGCAAGGTCGGCTGCGAAAGCCGAGGTCGATGTGAGAAGCAGAACAGTGAGAGCAATGCGCGATTTCATTGTACCCCCCAGTACATGTGTTAAGCACAATTGGCACAATGGCATAAATCGCGATCTTTGTCTGTCACTAATAAGGCACACTCGATAACAAAGCGAGTGCTGATCTGAGAAATAAGGTATTCCGCTACGTGCTCGAATTTATGGTAAATCTTGTTTCAGTCTTTAGGCGGAGCCGGATAAATCGATACTTGTGGACTGCAGGACGACGAAAAGCCTGCTCTCATCAATCCGTGATTGAGTAGTGAGGGCGTGTTCGTCTGGGTTTCGCCTTTCGCGACACCGGCCTTCTTTTTTGGGTTCGCGCATTACCACAACGACATAGCTTGCCTAGCCTGAAGACCGCCACGCGTGAAAATTTCTATGTCTTTACCTCGGGTCGGCATTCTTGCGTATCCTTCTTAGAGACCGTTTGAAAACTCGCGGCGACACGCCTCTCACGCCATTTTGTGCGCTTGCGATACACACCGCTGTCGCCTCCGCGGCGCTCCGAGCTCGAACATCACGCCACCCATCCCACCGCCACGCGTTTTCAGATCGCCTCTCATCCACTGGCCGCCACAATAATTCCTAACTGAGAGCAAGGTGGATCGATAACGATGTCGTAAGATAAGATTCATCATACTTGCGTTGGGCGAGAGGCATATTGTACTGTTGGGCGTTACACCAAAGTACAATAGGCCAATAAATTGCAGTTGTTTTGCTTGAAATTCCGTCGTTTGGTTTAGCCGAACGTGCATTCGATAATGGATTGATTAGTCGAAGCTTTTGTGATTCAGGCTTGGGGTTTCAGTCTGGCATGTGGCTACAGCGACGCGTGGCGGACTGGGCAGAGCTTGGACGGGCGCAGTGACTTTCCCGGGCGCGGTTAGGGACGCGATGTGGCAAAGGGATTGAACCGCGAAACGGTCACTGCGTTGATCATGGCTTTGCGATGTGTCTTGGCCCGCGGCATCGCAACCATGCACGCTTCCGGGCGAACCATTGGCTGGGCGCAGCGCCGGCCTATCCGCTACACCGAAGAGCCAGGTTGCATCGCCTCTTTAATAAGGCGGATCTTCTCCGCCGTCGTCTACCGACAGCGACGTTGCAAGAATGTGACGACTTCACCCCGCTTAACGCGGGAGATTGGATCAGACGACATCGTGATATCCACAGGCAGATGCATGCCTTAGCGAACTATGTCCCGGTCCGGTCAAAAAGGAATGCAGTCCAGATTGTCGGTTCCACCAGGCTCCGATGGCGTCTTTTGCAGAAAAGATCGACGGCTTTCCGCAAGTAGTGCATGAGTGGCTAGCGGACCCCGAACTCGAAAGCCGCAAACCTGGCCGCGGACAACATAAAGCCAGGTCATCGCCTATGGCCCTGCCGCGAATTCCTGCACACGCTCGATTGGCCTGTGGGAGGGCTACTCTTGTTCCTCTGCGATTTTTGCGCTGGAGAAGGTAGAGAGCTTGCCAAGACGTTCAGCGATCGATACGAGCTCCGCCAAAGAACGCACTTGGGTCTTATTCATAACTCTGTGCCGATGTGCCTTGATTGTTCTCTCAGTGGTGCCGAGCTCGTAGGCAATCTGCTTGTTCAGCTTTCCCTGTACGACAAGTTCGAAAACCTGGCTCTCTCTGGGCGTCAATCTCCCAATTCTACGGCGTAAGGAGTGCAATTCCGTGTTGCGCTCACGTGAGACCATATATTTTTCAATCGCATGCCGAATTGCGTCGAGTAGTTCGTTTCCTGACACTGGCTTTGTTAGGAAATCCTCCGCACCGGCTTTCATCGCCTGCACAGTCATACGGATAGAGCCATGGCCGGTGAGAAACACGATTGGCAGCAGCGATCCCAAGTGGACCAATTGCTCCTGAAACTCCAATCCGGTGAGACCTGGCATCTGATAGTCTAATAGTATGCAACTGGGGTTCCCCACATCAACCCGCCGCTTGAGAAATTCCCCCGCCGACCGATAGCTTTGCACCTCATGCCCACTAGCTTTCAAAAAGCGGCCGATGGCTCCTCGTACGGAGGCATCGTCGTCGATATGATGCACGACCGTTGTCATCACTTTCACTCCCTCGTTTCTGGCGCCAGTGGCAGACTGAATCGAAATTCAGCGCCCCCCCCAGGTCTATTCGCGGCTCTTATTTGACCGCCATGCGATTCAATTATCTTCGGTGAAATCGAGAGTCCCATACCCATTCCTGTTTTTTTTGTAGTATAGAATGACTCAAATATTTTGCACAGCTTAGAATTCAGTATACCGGGCCCGGTATCTGTGATGCAAACGTGCACACGATTATCACCGAACTGAATTGTGTAACCGGTTACTTGGCGTTGCCCGCCAATTACCTCTTCAAACGCATCCAAAGAGTTTGCAACTAAATTGAGGATTACTTGCTGCAATTGAACGCGGTCACCGATCACGCGGGGCCGTTCCGGCGACAGCTTCGTGACGAACGAGACATTGCAAGCAACCGCCTGAGGCAAAAGAAGAGAGAAGACTTCGGCCAGCGTTTCGTTCAAATCAATCTCTTGGGTTTTAGTGGTATCTTTCTTCAGCAAGTCCCTCATTCGAGTGATAATGCCCGCTGCGCGGCGATCATCGCGTTTGATGTCCGCAACAATGTTGCGAATTTCTGCGATGTCTGGAGATGGCGAATTGACGATCAACTCGGCTGCCTCTGCATTGCTCAGAATCGCAGTGAGTGGCTGAAACAGTTCATGTGTGATGGTTGCGGACAATTCTCCCGCTGTTGCGTGTCGATTCATGTGCGCAATTTCTAATATCTGTTGACGAGCTTGGAGTTCAGCGACACGCCTTCTCCTGTGTTCTATTAGAACTCCTGCAATCAAGGTCGCTTGAAATACAATAACCATGCCGACTAGAGTTATCTGCCACCAGTACTGCTTCCATAATGTCGGCGTATTAAAGCGTATTTCGCTCTCCCTCGGCAACAACGAATTATCTACGTTCCATCTCTGCAGCTCGCCGGAATCAAAAATGAATTTCGTGGCATTGCTTTTTGAAATGGGAATATTTGATATGCTTTTGCCGTTGAGAACTTCAAGTGCGAGTTGTGCAACTTCAGCGCCGACCCTGAAGGGAATCACGACGAAACCGCCTGTCCCGCCTCGTCCGACAAATGTCTCGACCGCGACAATAATGGGCCGATTGGCCTTAGCGGCGATAAAGCTGAATGCATCCACCGGAGCGTAGAAGGTCCCCGATCCATCCGACTTGATACTGGTGAATAAAATTGCGCTGTCGCTTGGCAAAACGGCCACACGTGCGAGCAGATCATTCATTGGCATGCCGGTCAGGTCGATAACATTCAGGCCCATGAGCTTTGGTAGTTTTTGATCGGCGAAATGCTTGAAAAGAGGCTGCTTATCGAGTGGGTCGCCCAAGATCGCCACCTCGCCGAGGCCTGGCACAATCGAACGGGCCGCTGTTATCATGTCGGCAAAGGACAACTGGAGGGTGCGACCAGTTGAATCCTGAATGTTGTTGGCCAGCCGCGTCGCGGTCTGTTCGTCGACCAAACCGAAAACCACCGGGGCCTTTGGCCACAAGAGCGCATGCCACCGCGACACATACTCAAGAGCCATCGGCCCAAGAGCAATGATCAAGGCAATTGGCCTATCTTCATATTTGACAAGCAGATGGCCCTGCAGGCTGCGCTCATAGGCAGCCCCTGCGAACCGATCAAGATTCAAATTTTCGACATAGATGGTCACAGGCCCAATAGGGCGCGTATTTATTGTAGTCCGCAGCCCCGCAACGACATCAGTGTCAAACGGGCCCCTCTCATCGGATTGCTCCAGAACAAGTATTGCCGGCGCCGGGAGCTCCGCTGCCGCCAGCATCCGGGAATACAAGCACATAGATAATAAAACGATTAATCGCCACGCAATGAGCATTTTCAAACAACAAGCCCGCCCCAATCTATACACTAATGATATCACCAAATTCAGAAAGCGTCCAAGTTAAACGATTTTTTTCTATGGATTACACCAAAACGAGTGGTGGTATTTCATTACCTCTAATATACATAAAATTGGGATTTTGAGTAAAATTGCGTTGTAGTTACCTCCTGCCCCGGACCCACGGCGGACCACCGCAATTACATTATTGGCCCAAAGTACAATGTCTATCCGGACAATAGATTTCTATGTCGCAATCTGTAGAGTAACCCATACTTATCAAGGCGCCAAGCAAATCCCGAATGCCCTGAATATCCTCGATATAGCCATAAATATTGGCACTTGCCCGCGAGGAGCGACGACGGATACAGGCCGGCCCATATCGATACTATATTTGACGGTATAATATATTTTTTTTGTTGGTTGGGCCTTTCAGATAGCCGATTATACGAAGTGTATATTATATATTTAACTGCTTTTTGAATTGCCAGATTCATTTACAACCGCCCCAAATTGCACTTGTAGTTTATCTCTGGTTTATACTATGAGTAACATCACGTATTTCATCGATCGAAATACTATACCACATATCACGTACGGGCAGTTAAAACAAATAGCTGTATTAAATAGCCCTTCTTATGACCGCCTCTTGAATTTCGTATCACAGCTATGGGGCACACGATATGAGGTACTTTGCGTTATCGATTTGGTCGATGCGGGCGTCCCGCATGTTTTGCGTCATAAAACTTGGTATAGTACTGTATTTCATTGCGGCGGCGATCGCTCATGCCGACGAAAGCCCTGGCATGTCTGTCACGACCGCCACGGCACAGCGCCGTCCCATTGCAAGCTCCTTTGAATTTGTCGGTCGCATCACTGCACCTGAGCGAGCCGATATTCGGGCGCGGGTAAAAGGCTTGCTTGAGGAAGTTCGGTTCCGCGAGGGTGAGAGTGTCCGACCAGGGATGCCCCTTTACCGGATCGAGAAATCATTGTTCGAAGCGGACGTTCAACAGGCGCAAGGCGCCCTTGAAAGGACTCAGGCCGAACTGGCCCTTGCGACAATACAACGCGAACGTGCCGAGGAGCTTTTGAAGCGCAATGCCGGTACGGCCGTAGCTTATGATCAATCAGTGGCTCAAGAGGCGCAAGCAAAAGCAGCGACGACGTCTGCAGAAGCCAATCTTCAAACTGCTAAGATCAATCTCGGCTACACCGATATCGTCGCTCCAATCACAGGGCGTGTCGGGCAGACCAGCGTATCGAGAGGCAATATCGTAGGGCCCGACAGCGGCGTGTTGGCCTCGGTGGTTAGCCAGGATCCCATGTATGTCGTTTTCCCTGTCAGCCAACGCGACATCACCGCGGCGCAGAAGGCCGACAAAGTTAGTGATCCAAAATCGATCAAGGTACGGGTGCGATTTTCAGACGGCTCTCTCTATGACCAGATCGGCCAAATCACCTTCCTTGACGTTAGTGTCGATCGGTCCACCGACACGCGGATTGTTCGAGCCGATATCGCCAACCCCGCAGGCACCCTGGTCGACGGCCAGCTGGTCAAGGTAGAGCTTGAAACAGGCACTCCCGAGGAACGTGTGCTTGTGCCCCAGTCAGCCCTGATTGCCGATCAGCAAGGCATCTATTGCTTTATCGTGGCGCAGGGCAAGGCTGAAATCAGACGCCTCAAGACGCAAGGAGAAAATGGCGCCGATACTATTGTCTTGAGCGGGCTTGAAGGGGGTGAATTGGTCATTACTGACGGTTTTCAAAGCCTCAAGCCAGGTATGAGCGTTGTTGCCAATCCGGCTCCAACCCTGAAAACCGGAGAATAGGCCATGCTCTCGTCGGTATTTGTCGATCGGCCGCGCCTTGCAATCGTTATCGCGATAATCACCGTGATCGCCGGCCTGCTCTCGCTCTTCGTAATCCCGATCGCGCAATATCCTGACATCGTTCCTCCGCAAGTGTCGGTAACGACTACCTACCCCGGAGCCTCCGCGGACGTCGTGGACGCGACGATTGCCCAGCCCATCGAAGCGCAGGTCGTTGGCGTCGACAAGCTGATGTATATGAAGAGCGTCAGCGGGAACGATGGCAGCTATTCCCTCGTCGGGTCTTTCGAGCTGGGCACTGACCCTGACATCAATACAGTAAACATGAACAATCGAGTTCAGACGGCAATATCAAAATTGCCGCAGGATGTTCAAAAGCAAGGGGTTACCGTTAAGAAAAAATCGTCTGCCCTTCTAGGTGTCCTTGCGATATATTCTCCCAAGCACACATATGATCCTCTCTTCATTTCGAACTACGTTACCATAAATATACTCGATGACATCAAGAGCATCGCGGGCGTTGGTGACGCCACACTATGGGGTCCTCAGGACTATGCTGTCCGAGCCTGGATTCGAACCGATCGTCTGGCGGGCCTCAATCTGACGACGAACGACATTGTTCGCGCGATCCAAGCGCAGAACATCCAGGCCGCCGTCGGACGTATCGGCGCCCGACCAATATCCGACGACCAACGGCTGCAACTCAATCTACAGACCAAGGGACGCCTATCGTCACTCGACGATTTCAGTAAAATCGTACTGCGCACCAACACGGATGGTTCGCTCCTCAGGCTCGGCGATGTTGCCAAACTCGAGCTTGGCGCTGCCAATCTCGATAGAGAGACATTGTTCAACGGCGGCCCGGCCTCAGTATTGGCCATCTACCAGTCACCAGGCGCAAACGCCATCTCGACGCTCGCCGCCGTCCGCAAGCGCATGGATGAACTCTCAGCCCGTTTCCCGGCCGATCTGCAGTGGAAGGTAACCTACGACCCGACTGTGTTCGTCACGGACACGATCCATGAGGTCCAAAAGACGCTGATCGAGGCTTTCGTTCTCGTCGTTTTGGTTGTCTACCTCTTCCTTGGCAGCTTCCGGGCAACCCTCATCCCGACCTTCGCGGTGCCGGTGAGCTTGATTGGCACTTTCATTGTTCTCAACGCTATCGGCTATTCTGCCAATACCGTGTCGCTGCTGGCAATTGTGCTCTCGATCGGCATTGTCGTCGACGACGCCATCGTCGTCGTGGAGAACGTCGAACGCATGATGGAGGAGCATCCCGAACTGTCGGCTGCGGAAGCGACAAAGCGGGCGATGGGCGAGATAACGGCACCGATCATCGCCATTACACTTGTCCTACTGTCGGTGTTCGTTCCTGTCGCCTTCATCCCCGGCATCTCGGGCGAGCTATTTCGTCAGTTCGCCGTCACGGTCGCCGTCGGCATGTTCCTCTCCGCCATCAATGCACTGACATTGTCGCCGGCGCTATGCGGCGTGCTGTTGAAGGCTGGCAAGCATGGACCAAAGCGCGGACCGATCGGTATCGTCATGCGGTTCATCGACCGTGTCAGAGATGGTTACGGCGCGGTGGTTGCTCGGCTGGTTCGCTTTTCTATTATAGGCCTTGTGTGCGTCGCGGCAGCCTCGGGCGGGATAGTTGCGCTCGGAAAGATGACGCCGACTGGCTTCCTGCCTGAAGACGATCAGGGAGCCTTTTTTGTGATCGTGCAATTGCCGGGCGGCGCCTCGGTGGCTCGCACGACCGAGGTTATTCAGCAAGCGGAGAAAACGCTGCGTGCCGAGGAAGCCGTCGCCGATTTCACTTCGGTAATCGGTTTGAACTTCATCGATAACTATTCTCAGGCAAACGCCGCCTTTATCGTCGTCACTTTGAAATCATTCGAAGAAAGAGCGCATGGAAACCTGGGCGTCGCCGAGGTGCTGGCGCGTCTTGGCCCGCAGCTGCGAGGCATCCAAGGAGGGACCGTCGTTCCCCTGCCCCCGCCACCAATCGTCGGCTTGGGTACCGGTGGCGGATTTTCCTACGTTTTGCAGGATCTGCGCAGCGGCGATCCCAAGGCTCTTGCACAGACCCTGCGCGGCCTTCTTGTCGCCGCTAATCAAGATCCCAGGCTCACGCGGGTCTTCAGTACCTACACGGCGACCAACCCCTCGATCTATCTCGATATTGACCGGGACAAGGCACAGATTCTCGGACTTACGCTGAGCGACGTGTTTCAGGCTCTGCAAACATCGCTTGGCGGGCTCTACGTGAACGATCTGAACCTTTATGGCCGCACCTGGCAGGTCCAGGTCCAGGCCGAAGCCACCGACCGTGCCTCGATCGACGATGTCTACCGCATCAACGTACGCAACGCGGAAGGGAAGATGATCCCCATGCGTTCCATCCTTGAAGCACGTGTCGTAGTCGGCCCGCCTGCACTTATCCGCTACAACAACAAGCGAGCGGTCACGGTCCAGGGCAGTCCCGCGGCAGGGGTATCTTCGGGCCAGGCACTGGCTGCCATGGAGACGATCTCGGCGGCGACATTGCCGGATGGCTATACGGGTGCCTGGACGGATACCTCCTTCCAGGAGAAGAGGGCAGAGGGCAAGACACCGATCATACTCGGCTTTGCTGTTCTGTTCGCCTTTCTGTTTCTGGTGGCCTTGTATGAAAGCTGGACCATTCCGGTGCCTGTTCTGCTGTCCGTTACCATAGGCATCCTTGGGTCTTTTGCCGCCATCGTCACGGCCCGACTTACACTCGATCTCTACGGTCAGATCGGCATGATCGTGCTGATTGGACTTGCTGCCAAAAACGGCATCCTCATCGTGGAATTTGCCAAAGAACAAAGAGAGAGGGGTGTACCTTTGCTCAAGGCGGCAACCGAAGGCGCTCGCTTACGGTTCCGGCCCGTCATGATGACGTCGCTCGCCTTCATTTTGGGCCTGTATCCCCTCGTTGTTGCAACAGGCGCATCGCAAATGGCGCGCCGCAATGTCGGCACGCCCGTTTTTGGTGGGATGATTCTCGCTTCATTTGTCGGAATCTTCGTAATTCCACCGCTCTACGCTCAGTTCCAGGCGCTGCGTGAACGCCTGCGCTCCGGCGCGCGCCCCAAAACGACTGAAGCTATCAAACCGCTGCCCGAACCCGTCGAGTGATGTTGACCGTGTTCACCAATTAAAGAACGAGGAGAGAACCCAAATGAAGCCGGCTTTTCTTGTGAGCATCGCCATCACACTGGGCATTTCGGCGTTTTACTGTTCCAACGTTGCCACAGCCGCAGAAGCTCCCAATCTTGCTTCCTTTCAAGGCGCATGGCTCGAGCAGAGTATGCAATGTCACGAAGTCTACGTCTCGAAGCGGAACGGGATGGCATTTCGAAAAAATGTCAACCTGTTCGCCCCAGCAATTTTGATTTCCGGCAAGCGTTTAGCGACCCCTGGGGCAGTCTGCCATATCAGATCGGTGTCCGGCGCAAAGGAACGCCAAACGATCCGCCTTGGCTGTGCCACATCAATCACCGTCACCCCTATCACAGCCTACATCTCATCTCGTGACGGTGCGCTCTATCGCTATACAGATGAAAGCGATCGGGTTGGAAGTCGATATGAACGGTGCCTACCGCAACATTAACAAATAAGCCTATGGAGGCCTAGATGTCAAAAGTAGAAACCCCAAACGTAAAGAATACCGATACCTTGGGCGATGAAAGTTTTATGTCTGCCAAGGATCTGAAAAAATATATGACAGAAGTGATGATGACGCGGGCGTCAAAAGAATTCGGCGCCATGGACAAGGCCGAAGCCGCACGCAAGGAGCTCATGGAGACCCTTGGAAGGGAACTTGAGCTCACACCTGAGAAATTAGCGGAAATCAAGCGCAACGTGACGAATAAAATAAAATCGGCGGCGGAACGGGGCGACGTCGAAGTAATGGTCATGCGCTTTCCCAACGCGCTTTGCACAGACAAAGGACGGGCGATCAACAATACAGAGAGCGATTGGCCAAAAACTCTTACCGGGCGCCCCAGGCAAGCGTTCGAATTCTGGAAAACGCATTTACAGCCTATGGACTACAAATTGAAAGCGATGATTATCGAATTCCCCAACGGATTTCCAGGTGATGTTGGCTTCTTCCTGAGCTGGGCATAGACATGCGGGGGCAGCGCAATGGACAAGCAGATTGAGAAAGATATTAAAAACAAGACTTATCTGGCAGAACTAAGGGAGCTTCACGGTGAATTGGTGAAGCTTCAAGAATGGGCCAAGCATACCGGTGCAAAAACGTGCATTATCTTCGAGGGACGTGATGGCGCCGGCAAGGGCGGCGTCATCAAGGCCATCACTGAACGCGTGAGCCCTCGCGTATTCCGGATAGTCGCCCTTCCACAACCGACCGAGCGCGAAAAATCCCAGATGTATATACAGCGCTACATTCCACATTTGCCGGCGGCAGGCGAAGTCGTGATCTTCGATCGGAGCTGGTACAATCGTGCGGGCGTCGAGCGCGTGATGGGTTTTTGCACGGACGAACAAGCCGACGCATTCTTGAAAGCCGTTCCGAGTGTGGAGAAAGCGATTGTAGATTCTGGGATTATCCTCCTCAAATATTGGCTGGAGGTCAGTCCGGAGGAGCAGGAAACCAGGCTCAAGGCCCGTATCGCCGACCCCCGTAAAATTTGGAAACTTTCCCCGATGGATTTGAAATCGTTTGGGCGATGGTTTGATTACTCACGTGCGCGTGACAGCATGTTCGCGGCGACAGATTCCGAATGGGCCCCCTGGTACGCCATTCGATCGGATGGCAAGAAACGCACCCGCCTGAACATCATTAGGCACATTCTTAAATCGATCCCCTACAAGGAATTGCCGCGGGAAAAGATCGAACTTCCGAAGCGTCAGAAGGCCAAGGACTATGAGGAACCTGATTTCGCCAAGAATTGGGTGCCGATTCATTATTAAAAAGCCAAGGCTTGGACAGGATCAGCGGGCTCATGATGCCAGCTGACAAAAAGCAGGTGGCAGGAACCCCAACAAGCAACCCGGCTCATGGGTTGCGCGCCCGACGGGCAAGTGCGTCCGTGGACGGATCGCAATGGTTCCGGGTCAATGGCCTATTTGTCCACGATGCTGGTTTTGGGCCTGTTGGCTGCCAGCATGATCATCTTTTCGCGTCTGGCGCAGAACCTTACCCAGCCCCAGATCACGGAGGTCTTGCGGATGATCGAGGTCTTGCGGATGATCGGTGATGAAGGTCGCCTGACGATTGCTCAAAAGCAGAGTGCAACCGTCGGCCAGTTGGCCGCTTCACCGGCCGCTCATCAACCGCGCTCGTCCAAATTAGGTCCTTGGCATCCCTATTGTCTGGGCCATTCCAGATCGCGCGGCGTCACCGCTGCCGATAGCAACGTGCTCCTCAAACTTGCCGAAATGTCGGACAGCACAATCTTTGTCGCGGCGGCTATTGGCAACACTGTCGTGGAGATCTTACCACCGAATGCACCTCATCTTGGCTCCCCAAGAACCTTCGAACGAAATCCAAAATACGCGATACGTCTGCTTGTCGAGATTGCCGTCAAAACTATGTTGCGAGTGACAAACGACCCAACCACGGCTGTGCGGGCCTTGGATCAAATCGATGACCTCCTGCGACACCTTGGCGCGCAAGAGCTTGGCAGCAGGCGTACGGCCAAAATTCAAGCCTCAGGATCGGCTGACCGCGATGACGGCATACCAGCAAGGCCTCGGTTTATCACAGCTGCCACCCAAACCGAGGACCGCGCCGCGCAAGCCCGGCTCAGCCCCTTCCAAATAGCGTCGAATTGGTGGCCGCGCGAGGCTTGGGCGTGAGCGCGAACCAGGGGTTTGGGTGGCGCAAGATTGGCCGGGTGCGGCTGGAATGATTGCCGCGCAGATTGGCCAGCCTCGCCCCGATGCGAAGCTGCCGACGGTGGTTGCAGAAGAACGTTCTGGCTAAATTGCTGTTTTCAATCGGTCTGGTCCGTCAGGAAACATGTCGGCAAAGAACATTGGGAAATAGCGGGCCGCCCAGCCCGCTAAAAACCGTTGTACCAAGGCCATTGTGACAGCTCTTCGCGTATCTCTTACCTACCCAAAGAAGGCCCGTCCAAGATGGAAACACATAAGATTCCGCTCAAGGTTACCGCAAGGCGGTTTGTCCGAGCGGTCCAGAACTTTGCAAACTCGGAAGTTGGTTGGAGGGCGAAAGTCATTTTCGGCATATTGGTGGCACTGCTGTGCGGGTCGAATGGCCTGAATGTCCTCAACAGCTACGTCGGCCGAAATTTCATGACCGCGATCGCGGATCGAGATAACGGCGAATTCGTCCGGCAGGCAATGTTTTACGTTTGTGTTTTCGGGGCATCCACAGTCGTGGCGGTGGTCGCCAGGTTCGCGGAGGAACGTCTTGCTCTGCTCTGGCGGGAAACTTTGACCCAGCGCGCCGTAAAGCGCTATCTGGCCGACCAAGCCTACTACAGACTGACGACCTCTGCCGAACTCGCCAACCCTGACCAGAGGATAGCCGAAGACATTCGAGCCTTTACTGTCACCACGCTGTCATTTGCTCTCATGGCGCTCAATAGCACTTTTACGATCGTAGCGTTTTGCGGCGTGTTATGGTCGATCAGTCCTCTCCTGTTCATCGTAGCTGTCATGTATGCCGCCTGCGGTTCGCTCGCGACGATCGTTTTGGGACGTCCATTGATCAAACTGAACTACGATCAACTGGACAAAGAGGCTTCCTTCCGCTCCGCCCTGATCCACGTCAGGCAAAACGCTGAATCGATCATGCTGGCGCACCGCGAAGAGCGTCAAGCGGCGCGTTTGCTTGATCGGTTGGTGGACCTGGTCGGCAATTTTCGGCGCATTACCTCGATCAATCGCAATGTCGGGTTTTTCACCACAGGCTACAATTGGCTGATCCAGATCATTCCCGCCTTGATCGTTGCCCCCGCTTTCATCAGGGGGACGATCGACTTCGGCGCGATTACGCAGTCGGCAATAGCGTTCTCCGCGCTCGTGGCCGCGTTCTCATTGATCGTCACGCAGTTCCAGTCGCTCTCCAACTTTGCCGCTGTGCTCGGGCGACTGAGCTCCCTGATGGAGGCCGTCGAACAGTCACAAACGACAACGAGCCCATCTATCGAGACCGTTGAGGCGGAAGGGCGTTTGGCATACGAACGGCTGACCATACACGCATCGGCGAATGGCCGCCCGCTGGTTAAGGACTTGTCCGTATCGATCCCGTTTGGGACGCGCGTATTGCTTACCGGACCAAATCAGGCTGCGAGATTGGCGTTGTTCAGGGCCACGGCGGGGATCTCAACTTCCGGGACAGGCCGCATCGTTCGCCCCGCTGGCGACGACATATTCTTTCTTACCCAGCGGCCCTACTTGCCGCCCGGTACATTGCGGGAGGTGCTGGGAACCGCGGGACACACTGACCGGGTATCGGACGACCGGATCCTCGCTCTGCTCCGCGAGCTTGATCTTGAACTGGTCGCGGCTCAGGCTACTGGACTGGACACCAAGCAGGATTGGGGCACCCTGCTTTCATTGCGCGACCAGCAACTCCTGGCTTTTATCCATGTTGTCCTCGCCGGGCCACGGTTCATCTTTCTGGATAGGGCCGATGCTGCGCTGGATGCCGACCAAGTCCGCAAAATCCTGAATATGCTGACTGCGCGTTCGATCAGCTACATCAACAATGGCTCAGCCGATGAGGCGCATGACCTCTATGATGCGGTTCTCGAATCCAAAGAGGACGGCGGGTGGACGTGGACGGCAAACATCCCGGGTGAAATCTCAGGATGGTAGGCGCGACGCGAAGGAGCGCCTTGTAACTCCGCCTGATGCGAACGCTCCAGTGAGCTGTTCGTTTGACGACGCGCCTCGTGGCGATTGGGGTGACCGATTTGCTTTTGTAATCGCTGCATCAAATGACAAAAGCCTCGGCGACGACATTGTGCGGTCGGCCTTACCCATCTTGGAGGCTCCCGCTGAGTGGGGGATACATGTCAGCCCGGCCAGGTTCCGTTTTTCTTAAGGCCCGTTACGCACAATATTGGCGAGCAGGAAGCGGAAGACGCTGATGGTATGCCAAGTGAAACTGGCTCCAGCAGACCGGGTGATTCTGTTAGGGCGCGCCACTGAGGTATCAGGACAGCCTGCTCGATAAAGCATCGCTGACGACCATGTCCTAAGTTCGAATTTGAAACGATACGATTGCTCGATCAACTCCCAAGCACCCACTTCACGAACCCGAGCGACACGTTTTCCAAGAGAAATATCAGTTATTCAGACATTGTACTTTGGGACAATGCCCCACAGTACAATATGCCCCCCCTTTATCGTAAGTATGATGAATTGATCTTCGACATCATTATCGAACCATCCTGCCCGCGGCTGGGAATTATTGCAACTGCGAGAAAACAAGGAAGCGTCCGAAGACCTCGCCGAGTGCGACAGATGGCGTAACGTTCAGGTTGAGAGCGCCGCGGATGCAGCGCACGTGTGTATCTGAAGCGTAAAGAAGATACGGGATACCTGTTTATGTGAATCTCAAAGAGCGTCTAGTGGCTCCTTGAATGACATATCTGCCGCAAAAAAACCCTGGGAGGGTCTGTGATGGCAAATATTCTGTCTGAAAAAGAAATTAAGCTCATCGATGCCTATTGGCGCGCGGCAAATTATTTGTCAGTTGGGCAGATTTACCTTTTCGACAACCCGCTACTAAAAGCACCGCTAAAGAAAGAGGACATCAAACCTCGCCTGCTGGGTCATTGGGGAACAACACCGGGGCTCAACTTCATCTACGCCCATCTCAACCGGCTCATCAAGAAGCTCGACCTCGACATGATCTACATCACCGGCCCTGGCCACGGCGGGCCGGGGTTGGTTGCAAATGCCTATCTCGAGGGAACCTACACTGAGGTCTATCCCAAAATCTCGCAGGACGAAGAGGGGATGAAGAAACTCTTCACCCAATTCTCGTTCCCCGGTGGCATTCCGAGCCATGTCGCGCCTGAAACGCCCGGATCGATGCATGAGGGCGGCGAACTTGGCTATGCGTTGTCGCATGCTTATGGCGCGGCTTTTGACAACCCCGACCTCATAGTTGCCTGCGTTATCGGCGACGGTGAAGCTGAGACCGGGCCGCTTGCGACGAGCTGGCATTCCAACAAATTTCTCAACCCGGCGCGGGACGGCGCAGTGTTGCCGATCCTGCATCTTAATGGCTACAAGATCGCCAATCCGACAATATTGTCGCGCATCCCGCACGAGGAACTCGACCAACTGTTCCGCGGCTACGGCTATGAGCCGTATTTTGTCGAAGGCCATGAGCCTGAGGCGATGCACGAGTTGATGGCCAAGACGCTCTCGAAAGTCATCAATGACATCCGCAGCATCCAGGATCACGCGCGCAAAAACGGTTTCTCCAAGCGCCCTGCCTGGCCAATGATCGTCATGCGCACGCCCAAGGGGTGGACCTGCCCCAAGGAGATCGATGGCAAGCGGACCGAGGGTTATTGGCGCTCGCACCAAGTCCCGATGGGCGAGATGCATGACAAGCCCGGGCATGTGAGCGTGCTCGAAGCCTGGATGAAAAGCTATCGGCCGCAAGAACTATTCGACGAACATGGCCGCCTGAAGCCAGAACTGGCGGCACTCGCCCCAACCGGGGGCCGGCGCATGAGTGCTAATCTACACGCCAATGGTGGAATGCTGCTTCGCGATCTGCGGCTGCCGGACTTTCGCACTTATGAGGTCAAAGTGCCTGTGCCCGGCTCCACGATGGCAGAGTCAACGCGGGTCATGGGGGCCTATCTGCGCGACGTAATGAAGCTAAATCTGGAATCCAACAACTTCCGGCTGTTCAGTCCCGACGAGAGCAATTCAAATCGTTGGCAAGATGTTCTCGAGGTGACGAATCGCACCTGGGTCGCCGAGACCGAGCCCTGGGACGATCATCTTGCGCCCGACGGGCGGGTAATGGAGATGCTGAGCGAGCACCAGTGCCAAGGCTGGCTGGAAGGCTATCTGTTGACGGGTCGGCATGGTTTCTTCTCGTGTTACGAGGCGTTCATCCACATTATCGATTCCATGTTCAACCAGCATGCGAAATGGTTGAAAGTGTGCAACGAAATCGGGTGGCGCCGCCCGATCGCCTCGCTGAACTACCTCCTCTCCAGTCACGTCTGGCGGCAGGACCACAACGGGTTTTCCCATCAGGACCCGGGCTTCATCGATCACGTTGTCAATAAGAAGGCGGAGGTTGTGCGCGTCTATCTGCCGCCCGACGCCAACTGCCTGCTCTCGGTCACCAGCCACTGCCTGGAAAGCCGCAACTACGTCAATGTCGTCGTGGCTGGCAAGCAGCCGGCGCCCCAGTGGCTCACCATGGAGCAGGCGATCAAACATTGCACGGCCGGTCTGGGCATCTGGGAGTGGGCCAGCAACGACCACGGCAGCGAGCCCGATGTTGTGATGGCTTGTTGCGGCGACGTGCCGACTCTTGAGACTCTGGCCGCCGTCGAACTCCTTCGCCAGTACGCGCCGGAAATCAAAGTACGCGTCATCAACGTGGTCAACCTGATGACACTACAGCCAAAGAGCGAGCATCCCCACGGTCTGTCGGACTATGATTTTGATGCCCTTTTCACGAGGGACAAACCAATCATATTCGCTTTCCACGGATATCCCTGGCTGATTCACCGGTTGACCTACAAGCGCGCCTGCAGCGAGAACCTTCATGTGCGCGGTTACAAGGAGGAAGGCACGACAAGCACGCCCTTCGACATGTGTGTGATGAACGAGCTCGATCGCTTTCACCTGCTGGGGGATGTCATTGACAGGGTCCCGAAACTGGGGGCGCGCGCTGCCTATGCAAAGCAGGCCATCCGCGACAAGCTGATCGAGCACTCTCAGTACATCTCGCGTTACGGCGACGACATGCCTGATATCGCGAACTGGACGTGGGGGCAGAAAGCGGCAACTAGCGTAGTCCACTCGACTGAGGGAGACAATGTTTAGGCCATCCGCATGCAGGCTGGCGTCTTCTTGGTTCAACATCGGGAGACGGACAGCAGGTTGACGTTGCAGCTTTCCACTTTGTCATCGCATTGAGGCAATGCAGATGGATGGCGTGAGCACGCGAGGAGGCGAGACGGGCGAAATGATTGCGGACGGCTGAGAAGACGGCGACCAACCGTTTCAGGCTGCCCGCAGATCGAAGGCCCGACATCGCCTGCTCGTCTCGTCACCACGCCATAGTGCGAGACGACAAGGACGCCTCGCCGAGACGCGCTAGGCAAATAGCTTAGTTACTTCAAACGATTGAAAGAGGCCTTATTCAATTCGATCTGTCAGGTCGCGGCATTTGTCAAAACGCCCGTACTACATTCGTTTCTTCTGAGCGTGCCACGGGCGGCATTTCTTTTCACCGGCCCGCATATCAACAAGACAACCGGTTGCATTGCCGCACTGCAAAATCGGGGCAATGCGGAAACTGCGTTGCACCGAGGGGGGTGACAAGGATGCCGCGTTCCGACATCGAACACCTGGTAATGCCGCGCCGGGACGATCTTGGCCTCAAGCGTATTGCAAACAAGACCGGACTATCGATCAGCGTGCTGCCAAATGGCGCGATATTTGCGATCGAGCACGCGCGAGAAAACCATAGGATCGTAGTCAACCAAATCCTCGGATCGCCTATCGCAGGTGGCATGGGACGCCTCTATTTGCGTATTGGCGGCACAAAACCCATGATCGTGCCTGTCATCGGCCCGGAGGCGCGAGGCCGCGTCGGCGTGGCGGAGGATCGCATTATCTGGCAGGGCGACCAGCACGGCGTGCATCATCAGGTCAGCCTTTGGCTGCACGCAGACTCGAACGTTTGGCTATGGCGGCTTGACGTCACCAACAGGCGCGATGAGGATCTAATCTGCGACGCCGTATTTATCCAGGATCTCGGCCTCGGCGACCAAGGCTTTCTCATGGGCAACGAGGCCTATGCAAGCCAATATCTAGATCACCATGTCGCGCGCCATTCACGTCTTGGCTACGTCCTCATGTGTCGCCAAAATTTGTCTCAGGGCGGTGGGCATCCGTGGGTGGCGCATAGTTGTCTTGGGGGTGCCGTCGGCTTCGCCACGGATTTCCGCCAGCTGATGGGCCCATCGCACCGCGACGGGGATCACCTCGGCCTTTCCTTTGGAAAGAATCTTGGCTCAAGCCGCCTTCAGAGTGAAACCGCGTGCGCAGCTCTTCAATCAAAGGCGGCAACCCTGCCGCCCGAGGCTTCGACATCCTGGAGCTTCTTTGGGGTTTACCAGTCCGATCATTCCCAAGCCTCGTCCGATGCCGATCTTGGAGTGATAGATGTCGTCGAACGAAGTGTTTCAGAGTGGGCGCCGCGTTCGGTTTCCCTATCTTGGCCTATACGCACGATTCTCGACGATGCCCCGCCCGCCGTCGCTGATTCCCTGGACAGGGAGGCGGTTGCGGCTCGCTATCCACGACGTATGCATGTCGAAGAGGCGGAAGGCGAAATTCTGTCGTTCTTTACGCCGGGAAGCACTTGCAGTCGTCACATCGTATTGCAGAGCAAAGAGCGCCTTGTAGCGCGCCGACACGGCGCCCTGCTTCGTAGCGGTACGCAAATGCTCCCCAGCGAGGCCATGTTGTGTGTCACCTGTTGGATGCATGGTGTCTTCGGTGCACAACTCACTATCGGCAATACTTCGTTTCACAAGCTGTTTTCCGTATCGCGCGATCCCTACAACATTACCCGCGGCAGCGGACTGCGCATCCTTTTCGACACCAAGGAAGGATGGCGGCTGCTAACAGTTCCTTCGGCCTTCGAGATGGGCCTCAACGACTGCCGTTGGATCTATAAGTTCGGCGAGCGAACCATCACGATCTCGGCACTCGTGTCGAGCGATGAACCGGCCATGCAATGGCGTATAAAAGTTGAAGGCGAACCATGCCGATTTATCGTATTCGGCCATCTTGTCCTCGGCGAACAGGAATTGGCGCACGCTGCGCATATCGAGATTGACGCTCGGCGCAAGCGAATCACTTTTCAACCCGACGCCGAGAGTTTGTGGGGCCAACGATATCCCAAGGCCATATACATTCTTGCGCCAAGCACGCCAGAGCAGATCGACACAGTAGGCGGCGACGAATTGCTTTATGCCGATGGCAACGCTCGCAAAGGCGCTTACGCGGCTATCCGGACCAAACTGACGAACGAATTTGCCTTCGCAGTAGTTGGTTCAATGACCGACCCAGAGCAAGCGGAAGCCCTGGCTGGCAAATTCGACAAACCTGTCGACGATGCGGCCATTCTCGCGGGTTCAGATCATTGCTGGAGCCAGATTACGCGCGCGCTGCGCTTCACGAGCGCGAACGCTGACGCCGATGTCGAGGCAATCGACACGGTCTTCCCATGGCTGGTCCATGACGCGATGGTGCATCTCACCGTGCCCCACGGGCTGGAGCAATACACGGGCGCCGCTTGGGGTACTCGCGACGTCTGCCAAGGCCCGTTGGAACTGTTTTTGTCGCTTGAACATGACGAGTCGGCCAAAGCTATCCTACGCACCATGTTCGCGCAGCAGTATGAGCAGCAAGGCGACTGGCCGCAATGGTTCATGCTCGAACCCTATTCGGCGATCCAAGACAGGCAGGCCCATGGTGATGTCATCGTCTGGCCCTTGAAAGCGCTGTGTGACTATGTCGTAGCCACCGGCGACTTGGCCTTTCTCGATGAACCGATCGCGTGGCGCCGCGAGGACAACTTCGAGCGAACCGCCGGCTCCGATCCCGTCCGAACGCATATCGCCAAACTGATTGCAACGGTGCGCCAGCGCTTGATTCCCGGTACGAGTTTGGTGCGCTATGGACACGGGGACTGGAACGACTCTCTACAGCCTGTCGACCCTGCAAAGCGCGATTGGATGGTGAGTAGCTGGACGGTCGCGCTCCTGTATCAACAGCTTTGCCGCTACGCAGCCATCCAGCGTTTGGCCGGACGCGCCGAGGAGGCGAGAGAATCGGAGTTCCTTGCCACCTCGATGAAAGAAGATTTCAATCGCTTTCTGATCCGTGATGATGTCGTCGCAGGATACGGCGTATTCCGGCCGGAAGGCGGCTCGCCGGAATTGCTTATTCATCCAAGCGACAACACAACAAGCCTCTCGTTTTCATTGATTCCGATGACGCAAGCCATCATTGCTGACCTGTTCACACCGGCGCAGGCGCGCCGCCACCTGGCTCTTATCCGGGAGCATCTTCTGTTCCCTGATGGCGCGCGCTTGATGGACAGACCCCTAGCCTATCATGGAGGGATCGAAACGATCTTTCGACGGGCGGAGTCTGCCGCGTTCTTCGGCCGTGAAATCGGGCTTATGTATGTTCATTCGCATTTGCGCTACACCGAGGCCATGGCCGTTCTTGGCGAGGCGCAGGCAATGTGGGAGGGGCTACTGGTCGTGAACCCGATTGCGGTGACAGATTGTCTAGCCCATGCGTCGCTGCGCCAGCGCAATGCATTCTTCAGCAGCAGCGATGCGGCCTTCGCGAACCGTTACCAAGCCAGCGACGAATGGGAACGGCTCAAAGAGGGCAAAGTTGCGGTGGATGGGGGATGGCGCATCTATTCCAGCGGGCCGGGCCTTTATATCTATATCCTGATTCAACATGCACTCGGCTTGCGCCGGCAGCTCGGCAGGCGGATTGTCAAAACCTGTCTGCCGGCTTCCCAGGAGGGCTTGAAACTGACATGGTCTGGCAGAAGCGTCCTCGGCAGCGATCAATCGACGCCTGAAGGGTTGTAAGCGTTAGCAGGACGGAGAATTTCATGAACGTTCCACACAAGAATCAGTGGACGATAAGCGCCAGCAGCGGTGACCCTCAGCTCGCCATCGATGATCAATATGCAACAACCTGGATATCCGAGCCCTCAAAGGCGGTATCGCTGGAAATTGATCTTGGTCAGACGGCAACGCTCGGCGGAATCGAGGTCTATTGGGGCCAGCAAGCGGCGGGGGTTTATGAATTCAAATCCTCGCGCGACCAAAAAACCTGGACGCATCTTTGTAGCACGCGCCATGGCGAAGGCGGACAAGATGTCTTTGCCTTCCCGCCGGTCGAGGCTCGTTTCGTACGCTGGAGTTTCGACAATCCTGACCCCCTAAAGGGCCCCGAGATTGTGGAGATCAATCTTTACGCTCCCGCCCAAGCGATGTCGGTGCTGGAGAAGGATCGCATCGCAGCGCTCGGCCATTCCCCGATCAGGATCAAGGCCGGCGAAAACCTTACGGTGGATTTTGGCTATATGCGGTATCCCCTCGGAGCGTTCATCGAATGGGGGGAGACCTATGGAACCGTCTTCTCAGTGCATCTGTCCGATGACGGCCAAACCTTCCGCGAACAGGGCCTCATTGCCACCGGCGACGGCGTCAGCGACAGTTTTTGGTGGCGCTATACCACCAGTCGCTTCTTTCGGCTGAAAGTCCATGAAACCAACTCGCCCGACGGCGCTGTTATCAACGAACTGAAGCTGCGCATCCTCAATAAGGATCGCATGCCGATTGGCCGGCTGGAGAGAGCAGCCTTGGCTAGCCGTACTGACCTCTACCCACAGTCCCTCCTGGGACGACAGGTCTATTGGACCGCGTTGGGAGAGATCCATCAGGAAGAAGAGGCGCTGTTCGACGAATATGGCAACCTCGAGCCGCGACGTGGATCTGGCCAGATCACGCCGCTACTTCGGATGGGTCGTGGGGGACTTGTCGGAGCGCCGCGCAGCGCCGCCATCAAGCAATCGCTGGTGGATGGTTCGCTCCCCATTCCAAGCGTTACCTGGACGGCAAGGAAAATTGAACTTTGCGCCACCGCCCTCTCCTATTCGGGACAAGCGTTGGTCGAATACCGCATTGCCAATCGTAGCAATGTGGCCAAGACAGGATCGCTCGTTCTTGCGGTGCGCCCCGTCCAAATAAATCCGTATTGGCAACATGGGGGTCATGCGAAGATCAACCGTGTCGCCGTCGACGGGATGCGCTTGTCGGTCAACGATCGGCTCTATGCCGAGTTTTCATGCGCCCCCGACATTGTTGCCACTTCCGATTTCGACAGCGGCGACATTATCAGCCTCATCGAGAAAAGGTCTCGTCGAACTGCGCCGAGCGCCAGTTCTGAATCGGGCCTGGTCAGCGCCGCCTGCGAGTTCGCATTCTCCTTGGCGCCTGGAGAAAGCGCCACGATCGTGGCATCGTTGCCGATGCGAGATGGCATCTCGTCCGACGCGAGGACGGACTTCGGCGCCGTTCGCGAAAAGGTTGTGGCCCTCTGGCGAGAAAAGATCGGCCCTCGAAAGATTACTGTTGGCGACCGCGAAGTCAGCGATACCGTGGAGGCTCAGACAGGGCTGATCCTCGTCAACGCCACGCGCTTTGCTTTCAAACCCGGGCCGCGAAATTACGACCGGACCTGGATTCGTGACGGCTCCTCACAAGCCCTCGCGCTGCTCTGGGCCGGCTTGCTCGACGATGCAAAGGACTATGTCGTCTGGTATGCGAAACGCATTTACGAGAACGGCATGGTGCCGCCGATCCTCAATATCGACGGCACGGTCAACCGGGGCTATGGGAGCGACATCGAATTCGATGCGCAAGGCGAATTCGTGGGTATAGCTGCTGATGTCTATCGCATTACCAGGGATCGCGCCTTCCTGGACGCAATTTTCGAACCCGTGGTCCGGGCGATCAAGTTCATCGGGGAACTCCGCGCGCGAACGAACGAACTTCACGGCCCGGAGACCCGTTTCCACGGCCTGCTCGCCCCATCCATCAGTCATGAGGGATACAGCAAGCCGTCCTACAGTTATTGGGACAACTTCTTCGCGTTGAGCGCACTGCGGAACTGCGAATACTTGGCCCAGGAGATTGGCGACACGGCGGTAGCCGCTGACGCGAAGGCGCAGGCACACGCGTTTGCCGAGGATCTTACCCGCTCAATTCGGCTCACCGCCCAGGCTCTGGGCAAGGGCCTCATTCCAGGGTCGGCCGATCGAGAGGACGTCGATCCAACGTCGACGTCGATTGCCTTCGAGCCGTGCCGCGTCGAAGACGTACTCTACGATGAATATCTGAAGAAGACTTACGACCTCTCCGCCGAGCGCGTCAAGCAGCTCGCAGATCCCGATTTCAAGGGCAACTACACTCCCTATGCGATACGCAACCTCAACGCTTTTGTAACTCAGCGCCGCTTTGAGGATGCGTTCCGGGTGGTGTCGGCCGCTCTGGCTTGCAGAAGACCCAAAGGGTGGCGGCATTGGGCTGAGGTCGTCTGGGGCGAGGTGCGCTCGCCCGAGTATATCGGCGATATGCCCCACACCTGGATCGGAGCGGAATTCGCCACCGCCATTCGGCGCATGCTTTTGCGGGAGGATGGCGAAACTCTCGAACTCTTCAGAGCTGTCCCGGATAATTGGTGGAGGCGCGGCGGCATTACGTTGCACGACCTTCCGACGGCTTTCGGCATTGTCAATCTCACAGCACGCCGGCGTCGATCCAAAGTGACCGTCGAACTGGCTCTGACCGGTCCTGCGCCGGGGCGAATTACTTTCAGGTATCCTGGAGCCAAGCGCGCCCTTGCGGACGAACGGCCCTGCGAAATACGCGGCGATGTCATTTCGACGGCGCCTTTCACGCAGCTGAAAATCGACTTCTGATCGTGGGCCTCGCCGAATAGGGGCCCAAATAGGCTGCACGGTTCATGATCATGCGGTATAAGTTGCTGTCTTGAGGGTTGTTCCCGCCACTCTTTGTGCCTTGCGACGAGAGCGTCCATATAGTAACCGAACGCAGCCGGAGGGCGGGATCAATAGACCTCCGCCACTTTGGTCTGAACCTAGACTAACTGCGTGCAGGTACTCTGCATGCTGGCCAGTCGTTCATGGAGTACGGCGTTGACTGAATAGATGTCGTTGCTGTTTTCGGCAGGACGGTGGGCACAAGTGGCCAATCGGAACAAGTACGCCGCCTCACGTCGTACCGCCTGCGGCGACAGATCCACTGTGCTTGGATTGCGATTGTGCTGATCGAAGCACGTCACGCACTTGCCGAGCGATTACGAGCTCTTCATTGGTGGGAATGATCCAGGCGGTAGGACCAGTGCCCATAGATATCAGTGGCCGTCCGGCTTGATTTGCCACAGCATCAACCGCAAGACCCGTCCAACCGAGATTGGCTATGATCTCGGCACGCGTGGCGACATCATTTTCACCTATGCCGGCGGTGAATATTAGGGCGTCTAATCCGCCCAGGATCGCCATGAGTGCCCCGATTTCACGCGTTATGCGGTATATGAAGAGGTCGATAGCCTGTCGCGCGCACGCATTCGTTGCCTCATTCGCTCTGAGCTTGCGCATATCGTTTGAAAGGCCGGAGACGCCGAGAAGGCCCGATTGGGTATAAAGAACACGCTCCGCCTCTTCCGGACCGAGTTTCATGCTCCGCAACATGTGGAAAATGACGGCGGGGTCGATCGCTCCGCAACGCGTTCCCATCGGCACACCATCCAATGCCGAAAAGCCCATCGTCGTCGCTATACTTTGGCCCTGCTTCAGGGCGCACAGGCTGGCCCCGTTACCCAGATGTGCCACGATTACCCGTCCCGGTACCAATCGCGGTTCGTATTGTCCGAGAGCCGAAGCAATATATTGGTATGACAACCCATGGAAGCCGTACCGTTTGACCCCTTGATCCCAGAAGCTTCGGGGAAGCGCGAACATCTGCGCGATCTCGGGCTGGGTGCGGTGAAAGGCGGTGTCGAAACAGGCGATCTGCGGAAGATCGGGCATTCGCCGCTGAATGGCCTCGATCGGTTTCAGGTTATGAGGCTGGTGCAGCGGAGCCAGCGGCGCAAGTGCGTGTAACGAAGACAGTACGGCGTCATCGACGCGAACGGGCCCTGCATAGAGATCGCCGCCATGCACCACCCGGTGCCCAACCGCGACAAGGGTATGTCCGTCCTTGTGTCGGGTAAGCCAGCCGACGAGGTGCAGGAGCGCATCCTCGTGACTGACCGCACTCTCAGCCACGACACCCTCATCGAGGACGTTGTTGGCTGTATCACGTACAGCAAAGCGCGCCGGCCCACCTACACCCTCTATGGCACCCTGGAGCACCAGACGCGGCTCGGCATCGCCGCAATCCTCAAACAGCTTGAATTTCAGACTCGACGATCCAGCATTCAGCACGACAACAACAGAGGCCATTGTTCATACCCCCATCATCGCGTGCTTGGATCGCTGGGCTTCGGCGACAAGTGAAGCAAGAGCACACGATGCTAGCCGTGCACGTGAAGAATCGGCGCGGCTCGTCAGTATGATCGGCACTCTCGTGCCCAGGACGATCCCTGGTGCGTCGGCGCCGGCCAGGAACGTCAAACTCTTAGCCAACATGTTGCCGGCCTCCAAATCGGGCACGACCAGAACGTTTGCCCGTCCGGCCACCGGAGATTTGATGTTCTTGATCTGGGCCGCACCCATATCGATGGCATTGTCAAGCGCCAGTGGACCATCAAGAATCGCACCAGTGATTTGTCCCCTGTCGGCCATCTTGCACAGAGCCGCCGCTTCAATTGTGGACGGCATCCTAGAGTTGACTGTCTCCGCTGCTGCGAGAATGGCGACCCGCACCTCCTCTACCTTAAGGGCATGCGCAAGATCGATGGCGTTCTGCACTATGTCGACCTTTTCGTCCAAGGTAGGCGCGATATTGATAGCGGCGTCGGTAATGATGAGAGCGCTGCCGTGACCTGGCACGTCCAGCACGAAACAATGACTGATACGGCGCGCGGTTCGAAGACCGCCATCCCGTCGAACAACCGCCGCCATGAGTTCATCGGTATGGAGGCTGCCCTTCATCAACGCCTCCGCCCTGCCCGCCTTGACAAGCTCGACGGCACGCTCTGCCGCCGCGTGGCTGTGCGGTACGTCCACAATCTCAAAATTCGAAAGATCTCGTCCGAGCGTTGCAGCCGTCGCCTGCAATTTGGCGAGCGGGCCGATCAGGACCGGCGATATGAGGCCGATGTCGGCGCAATCGAGTGCCGCCCCAAGCGATGCTGCGTCGCATGGATGGACGACCGCGACTTTGAGCCTGGCCAGAGACTGCGCCCTGGCCACGAGCCGCTCATATTTGTCGCGGCCCTTTGCATGCCCTTCGTCGGGCGGGGTTGAGATCGAATTGGCCATAACTCTTACCACCTTTATATCTCATGATGCCTACATCTGACGCACCCACCAAGAACAGTGAACAAAAATCAGGAAATATACCGATATTTGAGGATTACATTTAAATATATATACTCTACTCGCGTGACAATAATATGTCATTTGTTTGTATTTCACGTTATATCCGTAGACATTTATTGATAAAAGTTAAATAGTATTGAAGTAACTCCTGCTTTGAATCTCCTCAATTGTCTTAATATCTCCGATTTGTTGAGAAGCGCGAGATTCTACAAAGCCTCGATCACAAAAAAGCCTTCCATGGTTCTGAATACGCTGCGGATGAAACGAAGCGGAAGCATCGTCCTCATCGCAGATCCCCCAAGCGAGGCTGGTGGTGGCGATACGCCGACACGGCCTCTTCCAGATCCTCGAAGACCATGTTTTTTCCAAGATTTTTGAGAAGTCCCGCCCGCGCAAGGATTTCCATCGGTTCCTTGTGCAGCTCGGCTATCCCAAGTTGCAGCCCGCGATCTGCAAATGCGGTGCGTACTTCCTCGAGCATTGCCGCAGCCGTAGAATCGGCCTGCACGATGGCACTTGCGTCGAGCACGAACCACCGCGTCTCAGCAGATAACGCTTTGGCGATTTCAACCAGACGCGACTTCACGTAGTCCACATTGAAGAAAAGCAGGCTGCCCTCGACCAGACAGACTGCCAGGCCCGGAATCTGCCGGGCATTTTCTGAACGGTGTAGTTTGTAGAAGCCACGCCGACCGGGTATGCGGCCAAGCAGCGCGTCACGCGGCCGCATCTCCTTGAGAAGTACATAAAGAAGTGTTGCGGCAATCGCCACCACCACGCCGTTCAGCACTCCGACACTAATGGGTCCCGCCATGCCGATCCCGGCAAAGGCGAACTCCATTCGGCTTACCTGCCAGATTTCGCGCAGGCCCTTTATATCAATGAGGCTAATGGCTGCAGCGACAAGTACAGCTCCCAACGCCGGAGCAGGAAGAAGTTGCAAGGCCGTATTCAGATACAGGAGCAACAAAGTCAGCGTTGCGGCGGCAATAAGTCCGGACATCTGCGAACGGCCGCCGACGGCCATATTTATGGCGGTCCGAGAATCCGAGATTGTAACCGGAAACCCACTGAACAGCCCTGAAGCAATATTGGCCGCGCCGAGCCCGACAAATTCCGAATTTGCGTCCACATCGAACTTGCCTTGGATGCCAAAGCTTCTCGCTCCGACAATTCCCGACCCAAAGCTCACCAGCCATACGGCGACGGCGCCAAGCAGGAGCTCCTTAATTGGCAGTCCTGTATTGATCGGCACTGCCAGGCTTGGAAAGCCCTTGGGAATAATTCCAACGACTTTCACACCGGCTCCTTCCAGATCAAGGAGCCACGATGCCAAAATCGACACACCGACAACCAATAAGGGTCCGGGAATTGGCGAACGCCAGCGCGTTGCTGCGAGCCCAAGGAACAACATCAGGCCGCCAAGTAAAACTGACGGCCAATGGATCGCGCCGGATTTCCTGAGGAGTTCCAAGAGTGGTGGAATCAACCCATCTGATTCGATTGGAACACCAGTCAGACGGCCGATCTGACCGATCATGATCGAGATCGAGACACCGGTTATAAAGCCGATGAGGATCGGTCGCGACAGGAAGGCTGCAATGACACCCAGTCGAAGCTTTGCGGCAAGGATGCAGAAGATACCGACAATCACCGCGAGGGCGGACGCGGCGAGAACTCGATCCGCCGATATACCAAAATTCATAGTTGCAAGCACGGCCGCGAGCACCGTCATCGTCGCGGCATCCGGCCCCACCATGAGTTTTCGGGAGGGGCCAAAGAATGCGTAACCCACCAAAGACAGGATACTGGAGTAAATCCCAACTTCAGCGGGCAGTCCGGCAATTGCCGGATATGCAATCGCGCTGGGAATTGCAACTGCCGCAACGGCGAGTCCGGCCGTCACATCGGGAATTAATGAAGCGTTGTACTCCCTCAGGCCCTTTGGGAGCGGAAGCCGAATGAGCATTATCGGATCCTTCCAATAGCTGAGGGAAGCAACCGTGCTTCGGTGAACGGCTCGCCCTGTCGTGCGAGGCTGTCCAGGGCCACCTGGGCCAGCGAGAGCGCTTTCACGTCGTGCCTGACGCATTCAGCGCCAGCCGCGACGAGAGCTTGCAGCCGCGATTGCAATGCTGCGGCGACGAAAGCGCTTAGTCTTTCCTGGTCAACGAACTCTGCACCGAAGCCGGCAAGCTCCTCGCGGGAAGCGCGATGCAACCCCTTATCAAGTTCGATGCCTAACTGCGTGATTCGGCTCATCCGCAGACCTGTCAGGAGAGCGGCGCGGGTGCCTTGCTGGAGCATGCGAAATGACCGGAGCAAGGCCTGGAAGCCGGAGGTATCTGGGTTTTCGGCCGCAATGGATCGGAGAATCCTCTTCAGCACCACGTCATATTCACGCGGGTTGCCAAGAAGATCAGATAGCCACTTCAGTTCAGCTCGGACGGTTTGCATCCTGGCACCGAGCGACGTCGATTTGAACAATGAAAAGATCGCACGCGAGCGCCTGACAGACGCCCCAGACTGGTGCAGCCCATCCTTGGTGCAGCCAGCACCAAGGATGGACAGGTTCTCTAAAACAGCCGCCGTGAGGGTTTGCCTCACCACCCTGAAGGCTTGCGATATCACCATTTCGTGCCGCAGACAGAACTCCAAGCCCACACCAGAATGTGTCGGCACACCAGCTGAAACCGCACGTCTGAGATTGACATCGTGTTCAACGAGCATGTGCTTTACCTCAACCAGTCTCGTGAGATCCCGCGGACGCCCCAGCTAGACAGCCGCGAGCTGCATGAAGAGTGCAAAGGGTTCAGCCCTTGGGCATGTCCCAGCCCTGCACCGGATTGAAGCTGTCGATAGTGCCTGCAACCGTACCGGTTTGGGGTCCGAGATTTCGCTGATAGACACGCCCCTGTTGATCACACAGGAAGGACATGATGCCCGTTTCTCCCCAGCGGGCGGGATAGGCAAGCAAAGCAAAACCTGCCAGCATGCGTCCGCCGACGACGTAGCCGTAGGCGCCACCGGGAGCCTTGGTGCCTTGTCTGGTTAGAATGCGATAGATGTAGCCATTGTAAGGAACGGGCTCTGTAGTCGCGCGGCTCTTATCCACGGCGGCTGCGGCTATGCGATCTCCGAGCGGACTGCGGTCCGCCGGATAGGCTGGCTCCCACCACAAGCCGTCATGACGTCCCGGGGAACTGATAAAGCGACGGGCAAATTGCTGAACGGGCTCGGCGTCATGAAGAGAGGCATAGTACTCACGCTGGGCTGCGACGTAGTCGGCGCAGGCGCCGATGGCGACCAGTTCGTTGCGCCCAATCGTCCGATTGAGAACTTCCTGCCGCCCTGCAGCCAGATCAAACTGCCACTTCCCGTCCTTGGCACGTAAGGGAACGGGAAAGCGCCATCCTTCATCACCAAACACAAGAGTTGCAAGACCCTTGCCTCCCTGATCCACGGAGTTTCCCTTAGCCGCGAGCACGAGAAAATCGGCTATTCTCTGCTTGTCGACCGACTCGTCGCCCGAACTGAACAATTCCTTGCTACCGGAACCGAAAATCTTTTCGAGCAATCCCTCTCCTGGATGCTGGGCAGCCTGGACCAATGCCTGGGCGGCCTCCTGCGGCGAGGAGAAGACTTCTTGGGCAGAGCACGTGTTCGCCATGGCCATGAAGATGGAAGCAACAACCAGAGGCCAGCATCGTTTTACGACCAAGATCTGCATTTTATGTCCTCCTAGCGCCCCCGACGTCCGCCACCGCCACGGCCACCACCTCCGAACGTACGGCCACTGCCACGGCCCCCGCCACGGCCACCACCCCCGAACGAACGGCCACCGCCACGGCCACCGCCGAAAGAGCTTGCCCTGCTCGCCGCGCCGCGTTGCGCCGCGAAGTTCGAGCCCCCTCCAAAACGCGCATCGCCGAACGCCGTCGGGCGCGCGCCAAAGTTAGAGCCCCCTCCAAAACGCCCATCGCCGAGCCCCGTGGAGCGCGCCGCGCGGTTCGAGGATCGTCTTTCGGAACCTCGCGCGGGCATCGTGCCAGCCCTTGGCCGACCATTACGGTTGAAGTCACCACGACCGGCGCCGCCGATTGGCCCGCCCCCGACCCGGGGGCGATCGCGCAGGCCGCCTCCCAAACCGTCCCCGATACCGCCCGGCCTATTACCTGGACGCAGGTTCGAATTGCCCAGGCCTGGATTGCCCAGACCAGGCCTTGTCCCCTGTCCCGGCCGATATCGCCCAGAATCGGGGCGCCATGGTCTGTCGCCACCACCGATATCGATGCGATTGCCGATATTGATGTTGCTGGGCAGTTGGGTGGGTCGCAGGCCGCTCCCTAGTGGATACCTGCCTCCATATCCGGGAGAATAACCGGGCCAACGGGGCGGATAGACCCATCCGTTGTTCCAGTTCCAGTAGTTCCCCATCCCGACCCCGACCGCGACCCCGAGGCCGAAGCCGATCAATCCCGCCCCCGGGCTATAAATGGTGCTTGGGTCATAAGTTGGTGCATAGATGACCCCCGGCTCCGTTGATTCGATTGCAATATAATCTCGGCCATCCTGGGTATCGGTCCTGACCTGCTGCTGATCCGTCGTCTTGAGAGATCCTGCCGTCTGTGCTTGCCGGCGCAGTTCCTGGATGACGGACGCGACGTCGTTCGGCTGGTTGACGAATGCGTCACCGAGATCGCTGGTTGCATCAAGATCCGCGTTCAAAACCTGGATCACTGTGGGAAAGCGTGCGACCGCCTTCACGGTAGGGTCCAGATTCAGTTGGTCCAGAGCAGAAAAGTCTTGCTTGGCAACGGCATTCTTGTTTTTGTCAAGCCAGCGGGATACCTGAACAATATCAATCGCATAAGCGGACGCAGGTAAAACCTGCGCAAGCAGCGCGTCCGGATAGAGTGCATAGGGTGCCAGGAGCTTCCTCAACTCGTCACGACTGAAAGTGGTGGTTGATGGTTGCTTCAATACATTCGAGGAACCTGATGACGCGCCGGTTCCCGATTGCGTATCGGAATTTGGGGGCGCAGGCGTACCGTCGCCCTGAGCAGAGGCGATGCCAACCCAAGCAAAAGCAAGTGCAGCACCGATAATAAGTGCATAGATACTCGTTCTTTCGAGATAAACTGTCCCAGGCAGCAACATTGCAGCCTCCCGTATGCTGTGTGTGTTGTGCAGCGTACTCTTTTGTGCCGGGGCGCAATTGCGCAATCTCGGCGTTTGGGGGCAGCTGACGCCACGCAGATTCGCAGTGACGTGTTGGTAGAGCGCAATTAACGGGTTCGTGACTTCCAGGCTTTTGGCGCTATTGAACTTAGCGACTTGCGGAATATTGTGCGGGCAGACGGTGCATGATCTTCACCCGTGTATTAAGCCGGTGTGTGATCGAAAGCCTGACGAAGCGGCATCAATTGCCAATGCACTTGGATCATGGCACATGTCACTGGGACCGTTGCAAAGTGATCTGTCCAACACCCGCAGCAACGTTGAGTCCCGTTTGCCCTGTTACGGACAGCGGCTGCAACGCTATTCTTTTCTGCGAGCCTCCCACCAGAACATTCGCACCCAACCCGGCCGCAAAGGTGGCTTCGGCAGTCGCACCCACATAGGTTCCGCCCAGATCGTGTTGTGGAGCGCCGGTTTCAAAGACGCCCCAGACAATAATTCCTGCCTTCGTCACGCCTACATCGAGGCCGAACTTCTGAATGTGTCCAACATATCGTTCAGGTGGGAAGCGATTCGACTTGAACGTACAGTCCAGCGCTTTTTTGGATGTTACGATCATTCCGATGCCACCTGACACGTTGCATGAAAGTGTGCCAGCATGCACGCGCCGCGGCGCAGACTGCGCAATTGATGTAGAAATACCGAAGACGCCGATCGTAAGTAGGGCTACTAGAGCCTTATTGTATAATCTATTTCTGCTCATTTGATCCCCGCTTTTGCTCAGATTACATTTTGAATTAATTACGAAATAAATCTGCCGCCGGCCGCCGCAAAGCTGAAAGAGCGTATTCAATAATACTTCAGAATAATCGAATGCATATTGTCCAATAAGCCATTGTCCTAAAGTACAATGGCGTGTTGTTTAAATTCTCTTTAGTAGAGGGTTTTAGGGGACCTGTATGCTCGGGTGATACGTGCCGGAGCTCTGAGCTGCCCTCTCATCAGATTATAATGTTACAAGCGTTAATTTAGTCGAAAAAACAATAAATACGAAGACACCGCGCACTAGAACTCATTATGGAGCAATCATTCCGGTATATTTTCAGGCTATATTATGAACGTAACGAAAGAAATTTTATTATATAATTCATAATTGAAGAAGATAAATTTGAACATGACTTCCTTATGGCCTTGAGATTACCGCGAAAAGCATGACAAACCAGCCTGGAACAATAATACGTCTTTTAAGCAAAGTGACCCTGGCCCTCGCCATGGGCCTGGCGCTCTTTTCAGGTGGCAATGCAATTGCATCAACCGATCAAACACCGTCAGGTCGCGCAGCTCCCGATCACACGGGCGAGATCAGCAGGATACTCGCGATACAGGCAATGGCCGATGCTGGCGATGCATCGGCTCAATATACTCTTGGTGTAATGTATGAGCGAGGACAAGGCGTCTCAAAGGACGAGACACAGGCGGTTTCGTGGTATCAAAAAGCCGCCGCGCAGGGGCTTGCAACCGCCCAATATAACTTGGCCACCATGTATAGTCTGGGGCACGGTACCGTGCGAAATGAGATTGCCGCCGTCTCATGGTATCGCAAAGCTGCCGATCAGGGTATTGCGGCGGCCCAAAACAATCTGGGGACCATGTATAGCAAAGGCCTTGGGATCGCCCGGGACGATGTGCAGGCCGTATTCTGGTATCGCAAAGCGGCATCTCAAGGCCTTGCTGCAGCACAGGGCAATATCGGAACCATGTATGCCGATGGTCGGGGAGTTGAAAAGAACCTCAAAACCGCGGTCCAATGGCTCCTGAAGGCAGCCGACCAGGGATTTGCCGGGGCTGAGAACAATCTTGGCGTACTGTCTAACTATAGCATTGGCGTGGAACTGAGTGGCGGCAGTCCAATTGAATGGTTCCGACGGGCTGCAAGTAAAGGCTACCCTCCGGCCCAGGTTAATCTCGGCAATCTATATCTGATGGGCAGCGGTGTTCCGCAGGACGATACCCAAGCCATTTTTTGGTACCGTAAAGCTGCGGAACAGGGCTTTGCTCCCGCACAGGTCGCACTCGGCAACATGTACGCGTTGGGCCGAGGAGTCCGAAAGGACGGTGTTCAGGCGGCCATTTGGTATCGCAAGGCAAGCAAACAGAACTCCGTCGTGCCGGCCGACACCCCCTAGACAAGCTGACAGCCGGCCACTCCAAGTTTATCTTCTCGTCGGGTGGTAATTAAGAATATACTTCTCAAGTTTGCTAAGAAAGGTTCTAATTATTAAAGAAATAACTCCGAAATGCGTAATCTTAATTTAATTTACACCTCGTGTTCTGCAAAACGTGTCTTTACACCTTAGAGAAGGGGGGCACCATGTTTACCGAGTCAAAAATTCGTTTTGCGTTAGTATTGAGTTTGTCTCTGACTGGCGTGTGTTCGGCGAATGCGGCAAGTTCCACACTTGTTCCGAGCGGCACTGTTGTTATCAATCAGACCCAGGCCGGCGCGTTCGTGAGTGCTGGATTTGGCGGCGGCACCCTTCGAACACGAGGGCATTCCTACAAATTCAGCATCGGCGGTATGGGCATCGGTGGAATGGGGGCATCGTCGCTCACGGCGAGCGGGACAGTCTATAATTTGAAGGGACAGCGATATTTCGCGGGAAAGTATATTTCCCTCAGGACGGGCGCCGTTGTCGGCAACAAAAGCTTTGGAAGGATCAGACTGGGGAACCAAAACGGCGTCATTATGGACCTCAGGGCCAAGCGCAAGGGACTGATGCTGTCGACCGGTCTAGATGGAATGGTAATCACCATGAAATAATGGAGCTCGGCTGGACCAACGCAAACCCCGAATTTGAAGTCGATAGCATCACGGTTACAGCGTAAATAAAATCGCCATGGCACCTCGTGTCTCCGGTTTGAGTGATCGATTATTTTAATATTGGCCAGAAAGTGCCCGTGGGAAGCAAGTATGAATTCAGAGCTTTGTAGTAAAGCAAAACCAATGCCGCTACCCATAGAGCCATGCGAAGGACTTCTAACTGTTACGCGATGGGTAATTACTTAAACATTCGCGTTCGTTGGCGAAATCATCATGGCCGATTAAAACGAATTCCCGTGCTTTGTGATAAAAGACCTAGTCACTCACATTGCCCCAGCACAAAATTCGGGTTGCTAATTGAACTAAAGTCACAATGGACGTGCACGGGATCATGATCAGTCGGTTGGGCACACGGGATCGGACTTGGCTTAGAGACGGAACTGATAGCGGGCTCTGTCGAACTCGCACTTTTTGCAGGATGTCGCCTGTTGATCACAGGTGGTCTCGTATTTCTGGTCGCATGATCATGCGAGAAATCTATCCCAGCCGAACCGCCCCTTCCATCTAACGGAACACAAGGCACGCCTTTGGTGTCCGCGGGACCTTCAACGACGGCACGTCAGTTCGTTGTAACGAGGTCAACTACAATTGATGGTTGTGACAACCCTGCCATCGTGAACCAGCGAATTGAGTTCTTGTAACGATCTTTGTAGTAGCCAGTAATACAGAATAATACTTAATAGTCCATTTTTTCTAGAAAAGATATAATTAGAGTTTTTTGCGACTTTCGATTAAGAACTGTGTCAAATATCCAGATATTGAAAATATTTATTCGGATTTTATGAAATAATTGTATACGCTAAGTGTTTCATTCGGGGCATCAGCTGCGACGGGGGCAGCAAAAATGCAAATGAAATTTACGCTCTATCTTATAAAACCATCACATTACGATGATGATGGCTATGTCATTCAATGGGCCCGTTCAGCGATTCCTTCAAATACGCTCGCCGTGTTGCACGGTCTCGCCATGGATTGCCAGGTGCGCCATGTGCTGGGCGATCATGTCAATATCGAAATTGTTGCAATCGACGAGACCAACACGCGTGTTAGACCGGAACTCATTGCACGGACCATTGCGGCAGGCGGGGGAACGGGCCTCGTGGGGCTGGTCGGTGTGCAGTCGAACCAGTTTCCGCATGCCGTTGACCTAGCAAGGCGCCTGCGCAACTTAGGCGTTCAGGTCGCCATAGGTGGCTTCCATGTGTCGGGTTGCCTGGCGATGTTGCCAGACATGCCCGACGATCTGAAGGAGGCGCAAGCCCTCGGGGTCGCTTTGTTCGCGGGTGAAGCAGAGGGACGTCTCGATGAGGTGCTGCTGGATGCCCAAAATGGCCGATTGAAACTGCTCTACAATTTCATGAGAGATCTTCCAGGCTTGGAGGCAGCGCCGATGCCGATGCTGCCGGCCTTGGCGATTAAGCGCACCGCCGGGATTGTGACCAGCTTCGACGCCGGGCGTGGCTGCCCCTTCCAATGCTCATTCTGCACGATCATCAACGTGCAAGGACGCAAGTCACGCTATCGAACACCCGATGACGTCGAGGCAATCATTCGCGCCAACCTTGCCCAGGGTATCCGGCACTTCTTCATCACCGACGACAATCTCGCCCGCAACAAGAATTGGGAGCCGATGTTCGACCGGCTGATTGAGATGCGCCGTCGAGAAGGTCTTGAGTTCAATTTTGTCGTACAGGTCGATACACTTTGTCACCGCATCCCGCACTTCATCGAGAAGGCTGCGGCGGCCGGCGTGCGCCGCGTCTTTCTCGGGCTTGAAAGCATCAATCCAGCAAGCCTTGCCGGCGCCAAGAAGAAGCAGAACCGGATCGCCGAATATCGCGAAATGCTGTTGGCATGGAAGGCCGTCGGTTGCTTCACTTATGCTGGCTACATCCTCGGCTTTCCCGCCGATACGCCCGAATCCATCGTTCGCGACATCAAAATCATCCAACGCGAGCTCCCGCTCGATCTGCTGGAATTCTTCTGCCTGACCCCTCTTCCAGGCTCGGAAGACCATCAGCGCTTATCGCGCGCGGGCATCGCCATGGATCTGGACATGAACAAATATGATCTTGAACATGTTGTCACCGGCCATGCCACAATGTCCAAGGAGCAGTGGGAACGCGCATACAGGCTCGCATGGAAAACCTATTATACGCCTGAACATATGGAAACTGTGATGCGCCGCGCCGCGGCAAGGGGCATCAGTTCAGGCAAGATGATGTTTCTGCTCATCTGGTTCCAGGGTTGTGTGACAATTGAAAAAATCCATCCGCTCGAAGGCGGATATTTGCGCCGCAAGGTGAGAACGGATCGACGGCCGGGCCTTCCCATCGAAAACCCGCTGACATTCTATCCCCGCTACGTTTTCGGCCTCATCGCAAAGCATATCGCCATCGCGCGTATGGTTTGGCGCATGGGCGCTGTCCGGCGTTCGATCAAGCGCGATCCCCAAGCCCGCAACTATACGGACTTGGCGCTGACTCCAACAACCGAAGCCGAGCTCGATGATCTGGAAATGTTCAACGCGACAGCTTCGGCACGCGCCGCTGCCGACAAGGCCAAGAGGCATTTGGCGGCGGTTTGACGCAGGTCTCGTTTGACTTGAGTACTCAGCCCGATCCGTCAACGATCAATGCCGAAATTGACTGAAAGGACCCGCGTGCAGGTACTCGCAGACCGCGCACGGCTCCAGGGGCTTGGGCATGAGTAAAGGAGAAGACACGAAACTTGACATCGGCCTGACATACAAACCGCCTTCAGGACGGGTCGCTTCTTAGCGGGTGTAACGGGTCAATTGGCGAGGAAAATAAGCACAGACGATGTCGCCGGAATACGGGACGAGGCGAAATGTACACTTTTATGGTGGGTGCAATCCTCTTCGCTTGCCTGTTTGGCGGCGCCATGCTTGGGATGGTACTGGGCGCCGTATTGCTGGAGCATTATCAGAGCGCCGACTCAAAGGACGCAATTACCCTGTCCACCGCGATCGTCGCAACGCTCTCGGCCTTGGCCCTTGGCTTGTTGGTTGCTTCTGCCAAAACGTCATTTGACACTGCCGACACACAGCTGAGGACCGCGGTCGCCCGCACCGTATTGCTCGACCCAGTTTTGGTGCATTATGGCCCGCAAGCACAGGACGACCGCGTTCAGCTCCGCCGGATGGTGGAAGCGGAACTCAAACAGTCCTGGGGCGAAGGGCGCACTGGTCATGCAAATCCCGACGCCGATCGCGCTAACGCTGGGATCGAGACAGTTCAGGACGAGTTGAGGGCCTTGACGCCCCAGACAGAGGCACAACGCTGGCTGCTGGCAAGGGCGTTGCAAGTCGGCGGCGGCGTCGCTGAGGCGCATTGGTTGATGTTCGCCAGGAACGAGGCTGGCTTTCCACGGCCTTTCCTGACCATTCTCGAGACTTGGCTTGTCATGCTCTTTTTTAACTTCGGTCTACTGGCGCTTTGCAATGCTACGGTCCTCACTATTATTTTTCTCTGCTCTTTGTCGGTTGCCAGCGCTGTCTTTCTGATCGTGGACATGCAGCGTCGATTTTACGGCTTTGTTCAAGTTTCTGGCGCATCGCTCCGCGATGCCCTCGGCCAAATTGGACGATGATGGTTCCCAGCAGGGTGGCGCCGCGGTCCCCTGCCGAATCCCTGCGGGAAATTGGCCATGGCCGCTCACGTTCCGCTGCCCGGATCGACCGCCATCGACGCGCATTTTTTGCTTGTCCGGGCCGCAATTTGATTCAACGGGCCTACATTCCGCATTTTGTCCGGCACAGTGGAGCATTGCCTTCTTACCACCGAATGCGTAACCTATTTTTTGCTAAGCTGTTTGTGCCGGCCTCGCTTGAGTTACGGGACGAAACGCAATGGATATTCTGGCCGTCGGCGCAATCGTCTTTGCTTGCCTGTTCGGCGGCGCCATCCTTGGGATGTTGCTCAGCCTGGCATTGCCAGAGCATCATCTCAGTTCGGACTCCAGGGACGCGATCAAGCTGGCCACTGCAACCGTCGCCACGCTTGCGGCCTTGGCACTTGGCTTGTTGGTTGCCTCAGCCAAGACCTCTTTTGACACTGCCGACACACAATTGAGAACCTCCGTCGCCCGTACGGTGCTGCTCGACCGCGCCTTGGCGCATTATGGTCCGGAAACGCAGGTGGCTCGCGCGCTGCTTCGCCAGGCCGTGGAAGCGCAACTTCGGCGGGTCTGGGGTGAAGGGCGGACCGACAGCGCAAATCCAAACGCATACGGCGGCGATCCTGAGATCGAGCTGGTTCAGGATAAACTGCGGGCATTGGCACCGCAGACGGAGGCACAACGCGGGCTGCTAGCGAGCGCCTTGCAGATCAGCGGCGACGTTGCGGAAGCGCATTGGCTGCTGTTCGCCAGGAACGAGGCTGGCTTTCCCTGGCCATTCTTGACGATTCTGGTGGCGTGGCTTGTCATGCTCTTTTTCAGCTTCGGTCTGCTGGCCCCTCACAATGCCACGGTCCTGTGTATTCTATTCCTATGCTCATTGTCGGTCGCCAGCGCCGTCTTTCTGGTCGTGGACATGGAACATCCGTTTTACGGCTTTGTTCAGGTTTCCAGTGCTCCGTTGCACGATGCGCTCGGCCAACTTGGGCGATGACAGGCTTCCAGCCAGCACGGCGCCGCTCGGAAAACAAGCCATTCACGCGCGACTTGCGACAGACGGCATTGTCGCAATCCCAATGGCAAGGCGTGTTTGGAATTGTTCGATTTTAGTGGAGCTTTGCGGGCACAAAGACCGCCGTTTCGATCGTTGGGTGGTGTTCGAGGGTACCTGGCCTACAATCTGAGCCTTCGCGATTTGGAAGAAATGATGGCCGAGCGGGGCGCCAACCTCGATCATTCCACTGTGCACCGAGGGGTCAATACAGGATCATCGATGCGTCAAGCGCCGCATCCGGCCCATGCTCGGTTGCAAGGCGATGGCGAGTGCCAAGGTCAGGATCTGCGGCGTCCTGATGGTCCAAATGATGGCAAACAACCGGCGAGGTTTGTCTAATCGTCCGTGAAAAACTATCAACCCATTGATATTGCTTGATTATATGACGCATTGAAGTATAGTATTTTGCAGGTTTCTCCCCGGGTTTGCGGGGATTTCCGGCAAAATGAGCGGGGATTTGGATGCGTCCCAAGGAACGGGGTGACAGTGGCCAGAGGGACCTGTTCAGGTCGCGGCTTGATCAGATCGCCAATCTGCAGCACGCCCTGGTGAAGCTGTCGAAGGCGATCGACTGGGGTTTTCTGGAACAGCAATTGGGGACGGTTTATGACGACGAGCCGGGCCGCCCACCCCTGCCGACGCGGCTGATGGCGGGACTGGCGATCCTCAAGCACATGCACAACCTGTCGGATGAAGTGTTGTGCGAACGCTGGGTGGAGAACCCTTATTACCAGCTGTTCTGCGGTGAAGAGTTCTTCCAGCACACTCTGCCCTTTGATCGGTCCTCCCTGACGCGCTGGCGCCAGCGCATGGGCGAGGACAAGCTCATCGCCTTGATGCAAGAAAGCCTGGCCACGGCGGTGCGTGTGGAGGCTGCCAAGCCGGCCGACTTCAAGGCGGTGATTGTCGACACCACGGTGCAGGAAAAGGCGATCAGTTTCCCGACCGATGCCAAATTGATGCAGCGGGCGCGCGAGCGATTGGTGAAGCTGGCCAAGCTCAAGGGTGTGGCGTTGCGCCAGTCCTATGAGCGGGTCGGCAAGCAGGCTTTGATCAAATATCAGCGCTATCACACAAGCAAGCTTGTGTGGACCATGCCAAGCAGTTCAAGCGCGCCAATCGGGAATTACGCCGGCTGCGCACCGTCCTGGGTCGGACGATCCGCGACATCACCCGCAAGATCGCCGGTCCGGGCGAGCATCAGCAAGGCCTGCAGGCCCTGTTCGCTTATCCCCTGTCGCTGGCCCGGCGGGTCAAGGATCAGCGCCGGGGCGAGCGTGGTCACAAGATCTATTCCCTGCATGCCCCGGAAGTCGAATGCATCGGCACGGGCAAGGCTCACAAACCTTATGAATTTGGCGTGAAGGTCTCGATCGCCACCACGCTCAACCGCTGCAAGGGCGGACAGTTCATGGTTCACGCCAAGGCCATGCCCGGCAATCCCTATGACGGCCATACCCTGGCAACCGTGATCCCCGATATCGAGCACATGGTCGGTACCAGTCTGGATAAGGTCGTCGTCGATGCCGGCTACCGGGGCCACAACGCCCCCAAGCATCAGCAGTTCAAAGTCTATGTCGCCAATCAAAAGCGCGGCTTGACCAAGACCATCAAGCGATACCTCAAACGCCGCTCGGCCGTCGAACCCGTGATTGGCCATGCCAAAAACGAGCACCGCATGGACCGAAACTACCTCGCCCATACCAGCGGCGATGCCATCAACGCCGTGCTCGCCGCCGTCGGCTACAATTTCAATCTGCTCCTCACCTGGCTCAAGCTTTTGTGCGCCCTGTTCCTGGCAGCTCTTGCAACCCTGGGCACCGACCAAAATCGCTCAGTTCCGGCCTGACCGCCATTCTTCACGGACGACTTGTCTATAGTCGATGCCACCACTGAGAGCGCAATTCGAACTCCTGGCTGAGGGAGCGGCGGCCCCAACACCTCTTTTCACAAATTCCGTCTGGGTTTACGGCAAAACCGCCCTTGCCGTTGTTTTTGTGGGCCGCAACGCGGCAAGCCAAGCCTACGTCGCATCGAAATTTCGGGTTGCCAAAGCATTCGGGTTTAATTCGCTCGAGTGCACGTTGCCGGCCGATAAGAAAAAAATAGGAGCGCCAATGTCAGGCGAGACCGACCCGGCCGCCAGCGATGCTCACACATGCGGCGGTATGACAACGAGTTTGCCAAATTGCGTCTTGCTCAAAAAGTCCTGCTGCGCGTGCGCCAACTCCGACAGCGGGAAGGTTTTGCCGAGGACAGGGTGAACCTGACCGCTTTCCAGGGCACGCACCAAGCGCTCGAATACGCCCGTATCCTGCGACGTACAGCCAAAAAAGGTGAGATCCTTGAGGTAGAGCTTGCGAAGGTCAAGCGACACCGTTGGCCCGGCGACCGCGCCCGACACGGCATATCGGCCTTTCGGCCTCAAAATGTCGAGGAGCTCCGGCCAAGTGGCACCTCCTACGACATCGATGACAACGTCGATGCTATTGACCGCAATATGGGATAAGAGAGCCTCGCCTCTCGGCACGACTTTAGAGGCACCAAGAGTCTTGAGGCGATCTGCCCAGGACGCGCTCGCCACTGCTATGATTTCGGCGCCCCGCTGCTGAGCTAGCTGAATACCGGCAGAACCGACACCGCCGCTCGCCCCCGTTATCAACACTCGCTCGCCTGCCTTAACGCCACTACGGCCAAGTAGGTTTTCCGCGGTAGCGTACGCACATGGAAAAGTTGCCAGCTCCGCATCGGAGAAGGGGCTTTTGATTGTATGGGCATCGAGTGCTGGCACGCGGGTGAACTGCGCGAATCCACCGTCAATCTCCGAACCAAGCCAGAAATCACGCGTTCCCTGTCGCAACGATTGCAGGCATGCCTGAACGATGACGCGCTCGCCAATACGATCCGGCACCACGTCCTCACCGGCAGCAACGATCGTGCCACAAACGTCTGCTCCCTGAATCCGCGGAAAGCCGATAGCTCCTCTCCAGCCGCCCTCCGTCGCCCCCCCGCCGTCGTTGCCGTCCTTGGACTGCGCATACCAGCCGATCCGTGTGTTGATATCCGTATTGTTCAATCCAGCCGCACCAACCTTGATCAGCACCTCGCCGGTTCGCGGTTGCGGTACGGGAACGTCCTGCCGATAGACCAGCATTTCATAGCCCCCATGGCCAGTGAGGACCATTGCCGACATTACTCTGGGAATCGGATATTGGGTCATGACTGAATAATGACGGGTCAGGGCCGATACTCTAGAAAAAAGAAGCAGGGCACCGTTTTCCCGAAGGTCCAAGAGTGCGAATTAACGGGGGGCCGCTCGTCCAAGGTCAACGGCGAGCATGTACCCAGCGCCCAGCTCGACAATGCACTCTATATTGGTGCCGTGTCGCCATGCCGCGCGATCCCCGGAGCCGCGTGAAATACACCGCGCTCCGGCAGCGCGGTCACTGTAATACCCCGGGCCCTCCGCTCGCTCGCCTATACGGCGGTGACCGATTTCCATCAGGGAGCTGTGCTGCCTTTCCTATGCTGGCGCCGCAACTGCCCGTTCTTCGCGCCGTTTCATGACCGCCCTGAACTTCTCGAACTCAACGGGCGCCATCATGAAAGCCTTAATCCGATCGTGGCCAAGTTCGTGGCTGCGCCGAGGCAGTTGCGCTAACGGGACATCGTGGATCGTCCCGGCCGCCGGCGCGACGACGTGCGCTGCCCGCTACAGTCGGCAATTGGCCCTGACAGAGCCGTCCCGCTCGCAGCCGGAAGTCATCCCCCTCAATCGCCGAGAAAGCCGCGGGGTACCAGACGCTGTTCGCGGGCCTGACGCTGGAGCTCATCCCGGAATTTCGGATGGGCAATCGAGATCAGCGCCTTGGCACGTTCAGCGACCGACTTGCCCTTCAGGTTGACCGCGCCGTATTCGGTAACCACGTACATGACATCGGTCCGCGGTGTTGTCACGATGTTGCCTTGGGTCAGGTTGAAGACGATGCGACTTCTCGGCTCACCCCGCTTTTCATAGACAGAGGACAGGCAAAGGAAGGATTTGCCACCTTTCGATGCGTAAGCGCCACGCACGAACTGCAACTGGCCGCCAGTGCCGCTGAGATGCCGGTGACCGTCCGATTCCGACGCAGCCTGGCCCTGCAGGTCGATTTGGGTGGTGTTGTTGATCGATACGACTCGATCGTTCTGCATGATGATATGGGGAAGATTGGTATAGTCGACGGGGTGGCAGGTGATGTCGGCGTTGCGATGAATGGCGTCATATTGTCGGCGCGAACCGGCCGCGAATGTCATCACCATCTTGCCCGGATCAAGTGTCTTGCGGGCGCCGGTGACGAGGCCAGCCTCGTAGAGGTCGATGATGCCGTCAGTCATCATTTCCGTGTGAATGCCGAGGTTACCAATCCCGCTGTCGCGCAATATCGAGCACACGGCGTTGGGCATGCCGCCGATGCCGATCTGCAGGCAGGCGCCATCCTCGATCTCCTCGACGATGGACCCTGCCACCTTGCGGTCGACGTCCGAGGGTGATGGATTGGCGATTTCAGGCAGGCTATCTCCGCCCCCCTCGATGACATAGTCGACGTCGCGTGCATGCACGCTATTGCCAAAGCCGGAAATCCAGGGCATGCGCGGACAAGTCTCGACGATGACGGTCCTTGCCCTTTCGAGGATAGCGCTCAGATAGGTCGCCGACGCCCCGAAATTGAAGCAGCCGTTCTCGTCCATCGGACAGGTCTTGAAGATGGCGATATCGACCGGATCGACGAAGCGGCGGTAATAGTCGGGCGCCTCGCCAAAGTTCATCGGGACGTAGGTGCAGCGCCCAGTATCATGCAGTCGGCGATCATAGCCGGAAAAATGCCAGTTGAAGGCGTGGAAATGTTTGCCTTCACTGTCGGCATCGAAGGTCGCCCGCGCCCGCAACGACAGGCTGGAGCGGATCTTCACGTCGACCAGCTCTTCCTTGCGTATCGCAAGGGCGCAGTCGAACAGGTCCGGTTGCCCCAGGCCAAAGCCATAATCGAGCCACATGCCGGACTTGACCAAGGATGCGGCGAATGCCGGCGACACGCAGGAAGACGCCCTATTCCCAGCGGACTTCGTCATGGAACCAGTTCCCCGTCCCGAACCGAACGATCAACCCAAACGTTCTCACACCGCGACCATGGCCGGAGGGATCTTGCCGTGCTTCTGCGCAAAAGTCGACTGAAGGCAGAGCGCGATGAGGTGCTGTCAATGTAGCCCGAGTTTCCTCCGCCAGGTGCACGAAGGCCAATCCGGACCCCGATTTAGGTCGCGACGGCTCCCCGCTTGGCCAGCACCGCCAAGCATCTTCTTGTAGATTTCCCGGCTGACGAGGTGGGACGGCCGTAGCGTTTCATGGCTTTGTTGAGGAACTTCAAGGCACCGGCCTTTTGCCGCCTCTTTCTGACGAAGAACTCCAACACCTCGCCCTCGTTATCGACGGCCCACTAAAGATAGTGGAGCTTACTGTTCACCTTCACGAAAATCTCGTCGGCGTGCCAGCGCCAGGATCTGAAATTTCCGGCCTTCACCCGCTTCTTGCAGAAATCGCCGACGAAAAAACGGGCCAAAGTGGTTCCACCAAAATCTCACTGTTTCATGGCAGATGTCGATGCCACGCTCGTGCTGCAGGTCCTCCACATTGCTTAAAGACAAGGGATAACGCGCGTATATCATCACAGCGAGGCGGATCACTCCGGCGACGAATCAAAATAGCCAAGCGGATTGGGCTTGGGGCGCGCCATCCTCCCTCCCTACCCTACGCCACCTTCGGCAATTTGCTCTGAACAGAGCCATTGCTACGGGCCACGACGGATTTTCATGGACTTACACCTGAACGGCGCTGAGGCATTGGGCGCGACCATGCCGGTTCAGACATCAGGCTTGAAAGCAACGCGGTAGCGATCGCATCGTCCGCAAACAGGATATCGACATTCCTGTGCAATTTTCGGAGCTTGGAGACAGCGACCTACCCCGCTCGGTGCGCCGCGAATGCACCATTAAAACCTGGTACGTTTGGTATGTTGGGCGAGCGGTGCGAATGCGCAGCCTATAGATTTCAGACGCGAGGCGCTGAAGGTTTCCATAATTCTCTCCACTTACGTGTCACGTCGATCTCACGCCGCGAACCTATAATTACTTGGCTAGGACGAATATTCGGATCGCAACTTCTCGGTTGCGCGCCTAAGGCGGATAAAAATAACCCGTTTGAATAACTTTTACTACGGCAGTCGCTAGGCGTTCTGCTTCCCCAGCGCAAGCAAAAAAGGAACGGCTCATGACGACGAAGCACGGATCGGAACCACGTGGACTTCTAGCAGTTTCGGCTCAAGTCGAGCGAGGGCCTATCAAAGGTGAGTTTGGGTGTTCGAGGTTTGGAAGACTCTTTGCAGCATCTTCCGCTACCTTTGCGGATGATGATCTTAAAGAGTTGGCCAAGCGCATGGTCGCGTCATTCGATCAACCAAAGGATGGTCAAGACGCGGAAGAAAGCGGAATTCCAGCACTGTTCACTTATTTCGGTCAGTTCATAGATCACGACCTGACGTTCGATCCTGAGCCGAACTTCAAGAAGATCAAAGATGCTCATGCAGTAGTTGATTTTCGCACACCGGCTTTTGATCTCGATAATGTTTACGGGCGCGGCAAGGATGACCAGCCCTATATGTATGATGGCATCCATTTTCTCCTTGGCACCAAGATCCTTGGTGGCTCGCCTCATGGTGCCCATGCGCACGACTTGCCCAGGAATGCGCTGGGACGAGCCCTTATAGGTGACCCGCGAAACGACGAGAACAGTATTGTTTCTCAACTGCAAGGATTACTGCTACGATTTCACAATCGAGCCATTGACGAAATCAGGAGTCTTGACAAAGACTTTAATCAAGCACAGCGACTGGTACGCGATCATTATCAGTATGTTGTTATCAACGATTTTATTCCACGAATTGTCTCAAATGGCGTTCTTGCAACATTGAAGGACGGCGACCACTGGGACATCGGAAAACTCAAATTGTTCTTACAAGAGGATTTGGACAATCCGTTCATGCCGGTGGAGTTTTCGGTCGCCGCCTATCGTTTAGGGCACTCGATGGTACGCCCCGGATATCGGCTCAATGACGGCGTGCTTGAAGCAATATTCCCGGTGCATCGCGACACGGGGATAAATTTTCCCGAAGGTTTAACAGGCTTCCGACCCTTGATCACAGATTGGGCGATCGATTGGTCGCGCTTCATCAATATCGAGGAGCGCGAGTACGGGCCAAATCCCGATGAAACAGCCAAGCCAACGCAAAAGCAGCAAAGGGAGATGTATCGTCGCCTGCAATTTGCCTACAAGATTGATACTTCTCTCGTCGATCCGCTGGGGTCGCTACCTATGACTGTCGCAGGCGACAAGCCATTGTCGCTTGCAGAACGCAACCTGAAGCGGGGTGCACAATTTTCCTTACCTACAGGACAAGAGGCGGCTCAAGTGATAGGACTGACGCCCCTCGACGATGACCATATTCTAATCGGCAAAGCAGTGCAGGGTGAGACCTCGGTCCCAATATCATCGATTGCCAACGGAGCCTTCAACGGCAAATGTCCTTTGTGGACATACATACTTGCTGAGGCAATGCAGAACGTCGCCGACATCGACATCCCAGTTAAGAGTGCAATGGTGAAAGTCCCAACCCCGCAGCTTGGTCCTGTGGGAGGACGGATCGTGGCGGAAACCTTCTTGGCACTCCTTGCTGGCGATAAGCGTTCGTTCTTAATGCAATCGCCGGACTGGAAGCCAAACGGAGCACAGTTTGGGCTGCGGGAATTCATCATGTATGCACTCGGCGACGAGAGCATACAACTTTCGCCGCGTCCATAATTGGGCGGGCCCGTACAGCTCCCTCGGCTAGGTGCGCAGCGCAAACAAGCGCGGCAATCCAACCGCAAACAAGGGCTCCGCGGCGCGGACGGCAGGCGGAGCATAAAAAAGCTGGAAGTATCAAGCCGCCATTTTGGTCTCAATTTGCCACGATAGCCGCTCATTACGCCAACGCTTGGAACCGCTGTCGAGTGTGCCGTCGAGGACTGGGGTTTGCAATTGAATGAGCAGGTGGGCGCCCCGCGGCGTCCACGACATCTGGTGGTTCTGCGCTCACAAGCTGGGATATCGTGGTCCGCCTAGAGCTAAAGAAACGTCGCACGGGGCCAATATCCCCACAATCACCGGGGACCGTGCCAGTGTCCCAACCGGACTGCCCGTTTTTCCGTCAGGCGACGCCTAGCGAGGCGTGCCGGCGACCGCCGCGGCGACTCCTGGCAGCAGATCGCCGGTAGACGGATCGATCATGCCGTCGATGCAGAAGGTTGGAGGAAGGCTCGTCGGCCAACTGTATTTGACGTGAGCGCATTTCGGCGACGGGCCGCCGGAATCGTAGGAATAATAGAATACGTGGCTGACGTTCACCGGCGCGGTGGCCGATGAGCGGAGGGTCTCGACCACATCCTGGTTGAAGACGCGAATGGCGCCCGCGCGATCCATCGCCTTGTAGACGCCGTGGTCGTCGGCCTTGTTCAGATCGCCCCCAGGCTGACCATGCGCATCATATTGAAAATACCAGGGCTGGCCGTTCCACCAACTCGATCCCGCCGGGTTCCACTCCGTGATCCAGATGGGCTTCTGGCTCATGTGCGGATAGTGGGCCGCCTCGTAGCGCAGTGAATTGGTCGCGTCCTGGACCATGTTCGAGGTAGTGGTCGACGTCGGATAGAGGTGCGATCCATAGCCGTCGACCAAGCGGGTGTAGTCGGTGACCTTGCCGTCCGCACCCCGCACGCTCGCCAGGGCTTCCATCAGCGGCGCAGAGGCGGGCATGGAATTGCCATAGGTGATGATCTGGGCCTGCGGGAAAAATTTGTGGATAGAGGCGACCGAGGCGGCGAGATACGGCGCATAGCCGCGCACGAAGGTCTGCACCTGGGTGTCACTGAGGAACCATTTCCACTGGTGCTTGGCCCATTCCGCGCCAGTGGGACTGTCAGCGTCATTGCAATAAAGATCGAGCTCGTTGCCGATCTCGAAGGCGTCGACGCTTTCGCCGGCGGCACGCACAGCGGCAAACTGCGCTTCGACGCGTTTCTGGTACGCGGCGAGGTTGATCTTGCTCAAGGGATAGGTCCCCCACTGGCAGCCGCTCTCTTCCTTGTCGAGATAGGCCCCCGGTGGATAGTCCGAAGCGGCCGCGCCGAAGACTGCGAGTATCTTCATGCCGCGGGCGTGGACCAATTTCACCAAATCGACGAACAGGTCGGAAGATCCCTTGCCGAAGCCATCGCGAAACCACTGCGCATGGACCCGCGCGATCCCATCCATCACGGCGACCCGGCGCGCCTCAAAATCCCCGGGCTTGTTGTAGTCGGCCGCCATGAAGGGCGAGGCCTTGGGCTCTTGCGGCCAGGCAAGCGTCCACTGTGTCCCCATGTTGGAACGATCGACGCCGAACTCCAGCGGCGCGGCGGCCGCGACCGCGCCGCCCGTCGCCAAGACGGCCAGCGCGCGCAATGCGGCCCTTGCCATCGTCTGCCAAGCCCACGGCTTTGTGGGGTCTAGGTGTGGGATCGGATCAATCATTGGACATCCAAAAATTGGTTGGGTAGGCGGCCTAAAGCGCTTGCCCGGTTCATTGGAACCTGGTGGCCGATCGAGCGGCGCGACCCGGCTAAAGTCTCTGGGCGGATGTTGATCAAGGCGGGCCTCGGTCCTATGGCAACCAGGGCGGGATAACGATGAAGCTTATGTCGTCGGCCCAATGCGCGACGTTGGCCCAAGGATTTGGGCCGTCACCATCGCCAGCAATATAGATCTTGCCATAGTAGTGGCGAATGTATTTCGTGGGATAACTTACTGAATGGAACGAGCTTCCTTTCCCGTTTTTCCCCGGCTGCGGACAGAATGTTGCGTCAGATCGATTCAGAGCGGTGCCGTCGAACGGCTCCATATGCAGAGCAAAGTTCTGCTGGCGCAAGAAGTCGCCCGGATTGCTTTTTGACTCAAAGGAAACGCAAGAGTTGTCGGCGAGGCCGCGGCGGACGATCCAGGTTGCGCCGCCCTTATCCTGCTCAGAGTCGCTCGGTGTGATCGGTGCGATGACGGCGACGCCGTTCTGAGTACGGACATAGTCTGCGGTGCAGCATGCCGTGGTCGCTTGCAGCGAGATTTCTGATCCCGGTGTCAGCGTTCCAGATAGGCCGGTGGGCGCACCATAGCCGACCGCGACAATGTTTGACTGGACAGCGTTATCGGCGCTGTCGGTCGGAAAACCGGCCGTCATCACGCCCTCGAAGAAGGAGCCGGCGGAGACATGGCTGTTGTCTCCTCCCATGCCGAGTATGATCGCGCCTTCCTGGCGCATCGGCGCATATCCGCTTGGCAGCGCGCCGGAATAGATCGTGTTGAGTCCGCCCGAGCGTGCGTCGCCCCACTTCAGCTTAAACCTCGTCTGACCATCGTTCTTCAACCATGCCGATATGAAGGGACGTGGCCCGCCGCTGAAATTGGCGGCAGGATTGCAGCTTCGTTCGCTCCAGTGGAAGATTCCGTTTTCCAGATCGGCGCCCACCCCAGGCCCTGATTTGTCGTGGCAGTTGGGCCACTCCAAATCTCGACTTACATTGATCGCATCCATATGGCCGGCGCCCGTGTCTGTGCCGCTCGTCTCGGCATTGCCATAGTCGAAACAGCACCCCGAATTGAGATGCGTACCAGAAGAAACCATATACATTCCTTCCGGTCTTGCCTTGACCGCAACGCCCGATGTCCGGTTGTTGCGATAACCCATCCCGGGCGAAATCGAAACGCCGTAGACTTGGTGACCGCCGGCAGTGATCGGCAACGCGTCCGCCGCGGCGCCGAGGTCGGAGCCGTCGGGGCCAGATCCTTTATAATGTCCGCCGGGGGCGATGGTGAGGTCGTTGTGCTTGGGCGACTGATCGTAAATTTTGGTGATGATGCAGCTGGTGTTCGCGCAGAATGCATCTTGCGTCGCAGCTTTGGCGTAGCCGTCCGCAAGCAGGCCGATGTTCTGGGTGGCGCCGTCTGAAGCTCGCTTCACCTGATACAACGCGCCCGCATATTTGGCGTAGAGCGATCTCACCGTGCTATGCGCGGCGACGCACGGCGTAGTACCGGCCGCGTAGATGTCGCAAGGCCCTTCCTTGATAGCCTCGGCATGTGTGGCACGAAGGCCGCCTAAGCTTCCGGCTATCAAACCGGCGATGATGGCCAGGGCGACGCCGACTCTCTTCAACCTCGATAAGGCTAAGAATATGCTCATGATTTATATGATCTCATGACAATCACCACAACATCCTTACAGAGGTCAGGAAGTATGTTCCCTGTCTATTTTGATCCGCAGCTGTGCGACTCGCCCTCCGACAGTTAGAGGAATTAAACCTTGGCGAAGAACCGTATTGTGGTTGTTGCGGTACCTAGACCACAACCTGCTGTATCTTAACCGGACTGTGCTCTGGATATCGTCTTATCGCTTCACATCGGTGCCACCGCCAGGCGCCCGCTTTCGGTCACCGCGCCGCAGAGGAACGCGCTGTCGTGATCTTCCTTGGGTGCGTGAAGGGCACCTTGCCATGTGTAATACAAAGATCCTCCCAGCCGGTTCTGTCTGGCGAGTTCGCCGAACAGGCCGCGCATCTCACGAACCATCTGGAGCCGCATCGAGTCGTCGATTGGGCAGGCGTTGAGCCCCTTGAGGCCGTTGAAGTTCCACTCCGTAATCCAGCACGGCTGCAAAGTAGAGCACTGGTGGCGATGGAATTAGAACTTGCCTGCTTTATCCAGATAGGATACCCCCCTATCATATTCATCGCTGGGGAACGGCAATGCATACGATCAAGGAAAAAGCCAAACTCATCGCCAGGGTCCGCCGCATCAAAGGGCAGGCCGAGGCACTCGAACGAGCACTCGAGCAGGAGCTTGGCTGCGCAGACGTCCTGATGCTGGTCGCTTCCATGCGTGGCGCGGTGAATGGTCTGACCGCCGAGGTCATGGAAGATCACATCCGCAACCACATCGTGGATCCGAACAAGGAAAACTCCCAGCAGGCGCAGGGGGCCGCTGAACTGATCGAGGTCTTGCGGACCTACATCAAATAGAAAGACCCGACCGTGGTTTCGATTTCCGAAATGCTCCAGCAAGGTTCTACGAACCTTTGGCTGTTCATCCCGAGTGCCATCCTCCTGGGCGCCTTGCATGGCCTGGAGCCAGGGCACTCGAAGACAATGATGGCAGCCTTCATCATCGCCATCCGGGGCACCGTGGCACAGGCTGTTCTGCTTGGGTTATCGGCAACAATTTCCCATACTGCCGTTGTCTGGGCGGTCGCCCTACTCGGGCAGTATTTTGGCCGCAGCTGGAGTACAGAGGCGAGCGAACCCTATTTTCAGGTGGCTTCGGCAGTTCTGATCGTCCTCATCGCGGTCTGGATGCTCCTGCGCACATGGCGCGAGCAACATCGCGGCCATGATCATGACCATGATCACCATGGCGAGGAGATGCGCCATATCAATACCGGCCACGGCACGGTTGCGCTGGAGGTGTTCGAGGATGGTGTGCCACCACGCTGGCGGCTGAGATTCGATAAAGGCGAGCGGTTTGCGGCCAACGAAGTGTTCATTGAAACTATGCGACCAGATCGCGTTGGCCAGGTCTTTCAGATGGCCGATCGGGGCGACTACCTTGAGAGCGTCGATGAGATCCCGGAGCCGCATGCCTTTTCCGCAACGTTGAATCTGGGGCATGGCGGCCATCTCCATAGCTTTCCTATGGAGTTCACCGAGCACGATCACGGCCACGACCATGACCACATGAATCTCGGCGATGAAGATGATGCCCATGCGCGCGCCCACGCCGAGGACATTCGACGCCGCTTTGCTGGTCGAACCGTCACGACCGGCCAGATCGTCATGTTCGGCCTGACGGGCGGACTGATCCCCTGCCCTGCCGCCATTACCGTGCTGCTGCTATGCATCCAGCTCAAGCAGTTGTCTCTGGGGTTCCTGCTGGTCGTGTGCTTCAGCGTAGGCCTTGCCGTCACTATGGTTTCGGCTGGAGTCCTGGCGGCGCTGAGCATACGCCATGTCGAAAAGCGTTGGTCAGGCTTTTCAGCATTCGCCGCTCGCGCGCCCTATGCCTCGGCTGCCCTCATATTCTGCGTTGGTCTTTACATGGCCTGGTCGGGCTTCCACGCCCTGCCGGCGTGAGGTGGCTCGCAACCACTGCTAGTGGTTGCGGGGCTCGCAGCCGTCCTCACAAACGTTACCTATTCAGATTATTGGCGACCCGGACCGTCAAAGTGTTTTGCTGAGAAACGCGACGACCATATAGGGCTGGTGTTGTTGGGGGTTGATAGACAGGCGTTCAGCAAACCTAGAAAACAGCGCGTTGACTAATGCCCCCTAATCGCGCGAGGCATCGATCAGTTTTGCAATCGTTGGACCGGCCCATGCCTGGGTCGTATCTGCATGCCGTTGTGCAAAGGCCTTGTGATCTCCCGTGCGCTGAAACTCAGCCCAGAACGGGTCCGCGAGTTGCAACAGCTCAATGCGCTCGATCGCAAGGCCTGCACAACTGCCACGCTTGCGAAACGGCGCCTGCAATTCTTCGACAGCGCGAAGACCGATAGGAATTGTGATGCATTGCTGTTCCTGAGACGAGAGCAGGCCTTCTCTGCCCATATCAACGACAGCGGACCATAGCTCTCCCAGCAGCCATTCCCAACCGGTCGCGGTTTCGATCCTTGCCGTAAATCCAACCAACAACTTGCCACCGGCCCGTAGTTCCTCGGATCGCACTTGCAGAAAGCGGAGCCAGTCTGCCACCTGCTGCTCCTTCACGGCCGCGATCACGCTTGGCACAGCGCTCATGCCCGCCAGAATATGATCGGGAGCCTGAGCGGGATTTCGGCTCATCCATTGCATGGCCCAAGTCGACCACCCAAGATGAACGCGCGCTGGCGGAAGAAGCGTCTCAAAGAAAGACCGGCCAATGGCGGACGGGAATACACCGGACGTGCCGGACATATAGCTGTCCGGTTCCTTGACCATCGCCTCGAACAAGGCGGAAAAGTCATTCGATGGCAGATCTGTGTGAACCACCTCGATCGGGATCATCTGGCCTGCGCGTTTTCGCAGCGCGTCCATGGCCAGACGGATTGGAACCATCGAGTTGCGTCCTTGCGAAGATCCATAGTCGACGATCGTCACTGCGCTGTCGTCGGCATTGATGGCTACGGTCTTACAGGCTGCCTCCCATATGGTGGAAAGTAGAGCGGTACCAGCGGCCTGCATTGCCGAGTTGCGGTTATAGAAACCGTCACCCTCCATGGCAGAAGGATCGTCGCCAGGCTCACGTATTGACATGGAAAGCAAACCTAGTCGAAGCCAAAGGAGCCGTGAACAGCTGCAATTCACCAAGCCGTTGGACTAAGCAACACAAGGGGCGCTAATGCACCTCTATTCCGGTCATCTCGCAAGTGCAATTTCGTGCGGCATGACGGCCGTCGGCAACCTTCTGATGGTCGAAAACTCTCTTGGCTGCGCTCTGAAGCGAAAAGAGCCCCTTGCCGAAAACACCTAGATCGGTGGGCGTTGGTTTATCTGTAATGGCGGCACAGTAGACTTAACCCAAAATCTTCAAAGCTCGGCGATTTCGGCACGCCTAGATCGTCTATTGCGAGCGTACTCGACCAGTTGGAACCTGGAATAGGAAATAAAATTGCTCATGCTGGTGCGCTCATCGATCAAGTTGAGGCTGCCGTCAGCCATCCGTTCGTCAGTTTCAGCCACGCACAGAAGGCCTCGTGACGCGAGATCGGCTCATCGACACGGGCAACCCCACATGGTTTGTTGGGCAAGCGCGGCTTTATCGCCTGCCATTCTTTTTTGCGTCAATTCTTGGTGCGCCACAACAATATCCTTCGAGGAGTTTGCATCACGCCATGCCGCCGTTGGGAATGCCAACCTCCCATTTATGGGTTTTCGCCCTAACAGCGCGCTTGCGTTGAATTAATGATAAATGGCGGGGCGTCTCGATTAAGTTTGGAGGTGACTAGCCTAATTTGACAAGGATCCGAAAAGGCACCGTTGATCGCAACGCGGAAGGGTATGAGTGTGACACACCGATACTTGATCGGGCTTGACTTTGGGACGACATCCGCACGGGGCGTTCTGATCGATATCGATACAAGATCTCAGGTCGACCACGCGGTCTCACAGTATGCCCACGGCCTTTTGACGGATCGTCTTCCCAGCAACGACTTGTTGGCAGCAGGTTTCGCGCTGCACCATCCAATGGACTATATCGAAGCTGGCGCCCACATCTTGGGCCGGCTGGGAAAAGATCGGGACATCGCCGCCATCGGAATTGCCTCGACAGCTTCCTCGCCGCTGCCAGCTTACGCAGATGGCGTACCCCTGGTCCGTGATTTTCCTGGCGAACCGCAGGCATACGTCAAGCTTTGGAAGCATGCTCGGGCTCAACCTTACGCCGAGCAGCTCAACGTGCAGTTCGCCGAACAGCTCGCCCAATTCGGAGGCCGGGCTGGCGGTGAAGGGTTGCTTGCAAAGGCTGCCGAAACACAGGCACTCGCACCGGCGGTCTGGGATAGCGCGGCAAAATATATCGAAGCTGGAGATTGGATCGTCTGGCAGCTCACGGGGGCCGAGGTTCGCAGCATGGATTTCGCCTGCTTCAAGGCGCTCTATGATCCGCACAAAGGCTATCCCGCCAACGTGGTCAAGGGACTAGCCGAAAAGTTGTCGAAACCGGTGAGCGTCGGGCGTGCGGCCGGATATTTGACGGATCAATGGATCTTGCGAACCGGGATTAGGGGTAGTCCGATCGTTGCCGTCGCATGCATCGATTCTCACGCCGTGTTGCCTGCCGTGGGCGTAACAACTCCTTCGGTCATGGTCGGGGCGCTTGGTACCTCTTCCGGGTTTCTGGCCCTGGACACACGACGAAGAGACCTCCCGGCTGGATATGAAGCAGCCGCATTCGGAGCGGCCCTGCCAGAGATATGGTGCTGCGAAGCCGGGCAGGCTGCGTTCGGCGACGCCCTTGGCTGGTTCGTTAAGACGTTCCCAAGGCCAGACGCAGTCGGCGATGGCTTTGAGTGGTACAATGCCAAGGCTGCCTTGCTTTTGCCTGGGGAAAGCGGACTGCTGGCTCTGGACTGGTTCGGCGGCAATAGAGTGCCTTATGCAGACCCCCTTTTGAGCGGCCTGCTGATCGGACTGCGCGTCGGAACGACCGCCGAGGGTATCTATCGCGCGCTGGTCGAGTCGCTTGCTTTTGGAGTTCGGGCCATTTTTGATCGCTCTGTAGCAAGTGAACTTGGAATTCAACGCATCATCCTGGCAAGTGGCGTGGCTCGGGCGAACGGTTTCCTCGTACAGACGATTTCCAATGTTCTGGGACGGCAGGTTGATGTGTCTGAATGCGATAACGCTACCGCGACCGGTGCTGCTATTCATGGTGCCGTAGCGGCAGGAATTGTTCGAAATTTCTCAGAGGGTGCGAAGCAGTATGGGCATCGCAACCACAGAAGCATTGTACCAGACATTTCCGGTAAGTTTATCTACGACAACCTCTATGAGAAGTACCTTGGACTGGTGTCCAATAGGGTCCTTATCGAAGCGATGAGAACTATTAGCGTACATTCGGGAGGCCTATCTGGACGATGAAGGAATGCAACTGTGTCTGACGATCACAAATCTGAAATTGCCGCGCGTGCAGCGTGGCTTTATTTTATCGCAGGCAACACACAGGAGGAAATTGCTACCAAGCTGCAGGTTTCCCGCCCCACTGCGCAGCGCCTGGTTTCATTGGCGTTGGCACAGCGACTGGTTACGTTCCGCTTTGAGCATCAGGTGTCGGCCTGCATGGAGCTTTCCGAGGCGTTGCTGGAACGGTTCGGCTTGAAATACTGCAACGTTGTGCCTTCCGATCCAAAGGACACAGACTCGACAGCCGGGGTCGCGACCAGCGCGGCTACCTTCATCGAACAAATGCTGTCTGGACAAACACCCGTCGTGATGGCCGTCGGAACCGGCCGTACGTTGCGGGCAGCCGTCAGGCAAATCCAGCCTATGCAGGCTCCACACCAAACCTTGGTTGGTTTGGTGGGAAACGTCGCTCCCGATGGCAGTGCCAGTTTTTTCGATGTTCTGGGCCGCCTCGCGGACCGGGTGAATGCGCCCCATTATCCACTGCCACTTCCCGTCCTCGCCGACACCGATGAACAGCGAGATGTCTTGATCTCGCTTCGGGTGGTAGAAAATGCCCATGCACTCGCCAGGCGCGCCGACGTCACGCTCGTGGGGATCGGACAGATGGACATGGATGCGCCTCAGTTTGTCGATGGCTTCATTTCCCGCGACGAACTCCTGCAGCAAATCAAGATGGGAGCCGTCGGCGAGATTACGGGGTGGAGCTTCGACATCGAAGGGCGGGTGCTCGAAGGAGGTGTAAACGCACGCCTCACCTCGGCGCCCTTGAAGGGTGCTGGCCGAGGGTTTGTGGTTGGCGTGGCTATTGGCGAAAAGAAAGAAAAATCGATCATTTCTGCGCTGAGAGGACAATTGATCAACAGCTTGATTACGGACGAATTCACCGCAAACCGAATCCTGGCCGCCACCTGAGCCTTGTGGACGCGCGCTCCGAAGGAAGCCCACCTCAACGGATCACCTCGGCCATTTGCGCCGGGATATTGACTTTGACGGTCGATCGTGCAGAACAATTATATGATGCATGAAAAAATGATCAGGCATCGCATAAGGGAGGGATACCTATGAGGCCGATTTTGAAGGCCCTGCTGGGCGCGTCGTTCGTGATCGCCATAAGTTTGGCCGCACAGGCTGAGTCCATAACGATCGCCACCGTTAACAATGGCGACATGGTGCGGATGCAAAAGCTCGCGTCCGAGTTCACGAAAGCCAATCCAGACATCACGCTGAACTGGGTCACGCTGGAAGAAAATGCTCTGCGCGAGAAGGTGACGACCGACATCGCCACCAAGGCCGGCCAGTTCGACATACTCACCATCGGTACCTATGAGGTTCCGATCTGGGCCAAGAAAGGCTGGCTGGTTTCGCTCGATAAGCTCGGCGACAGCTATGACGTCAACGATCTGATAAAGCCGATCCGTGACGGCCTGACCTTGGACGGCAAGCTCTATGCCGCGCCGTTCTACGGCGAGTCCTCTTTCACGATGTATCGCAAGGACCTGTTCGAGAAGGCCGGCCTGAAGATGCCCGAGAGCCCGACCTGGGATTTTGTGGCTGACGCCGCCAAAAAGCTCAAGACCGCTGACACCTACGGTATCTGCCTGCGCGGCAAGGCCGGCTGGGGCGAGAACGCCGCCTTCATCACCACGATGTCCAATTCCTTTGGCGCGCGTTGGTTCGATGAGAGTTGGAAGCCCCAGTTCGATCAGCCCGAATGGAAGAACACGCTGACCTTCTATGTGAACCTGCTCAAAGAAGCAGGCCCGCCAGACGCTTCTGCGAACGGCTTCAACGAGAACTTGACCCTGTTCAACCAGGGTAAGTGCGCCATGTGGATCGACGCTACTGTCGCTGCTGGCTTCGTGACAGATCCCAAGCAGTCCACTGTGTCCGACAAGGTCGGTTTTGCACTGGCGCCCAACACGGGCCTGGGCAAGAACGCCAACTGGCTGTGGTCATGGGCCCTCGCCGTCCCCGCCGGATCTCAGAAGATCGATGCGGCCGAGAAGTTCATCGCCTGGGCGACCAACAAGGAATACTCGACACTGGTCGCCAAGACTGAGGGAACCTGGGCGGCGGCACCTCCCGGCACACGCACCTCGCTCTACAATAATCCCGACTACCAGAAGGCTGCGCCCTTCGCCAAGCTGACCTTGGATTCGATCATGTCGGCTGATCCAACACATCCCACCGTCAAGCCGGTTCCCTATGTCGGCGTGCAGTTTGTCGCCATCCCCGAGTTCCAGGGCATGGGCACCTCGGTTGGCCAGCAATTTTCGGCAGCCCTGGCTGGCTCGACTTCGATCGACGATGCTCTGGCTGCGGCACAGGAGCTGGTGACCCGCACCATGACCAAGGCCGGCTACATCAAGTAAGGACTTCCTCCTGGGATGGGGCCTCGGCCCCTCCTTAAACTTGGCTGTCCCGGATCCTTCGCTATCGAGACAGCCACCTTTCAAAGACTAGCTCGATGGGGGGCACGACCTTGCCGATACCCGATGTATCTCTACCCACTAAGCGTCTGCTTCCCCTGTGGAGATAAAATGCCCAGGATTAGGCGTCGGTGGACCTCACGGCTTAGCCGCATCGAGTATTTGGGCAGTATCGTAATGTTCGAAGAACTCGATGGCTCGCCCGTCGCGAAATCGCCATATATCGATCTTGGCCGTCTCGAAGGCTTTGCCGGTTTCTTTGTTGGTCCACTTTGTCGCCCCGACCATGACGACGCGGTCGCCCTCTGCGACAAAATAATAGACCTTGTAGTAGACCATGCTCCACGCCGTCAGAAGCCCGAGGAAATAATTTCGGACCTCCGCCTTGCCGACGGCCTCAGCGGTAAACGGGAGCGGTGATACACCTTGTGCAAGGGAGCCCCAACGTATTTCGTCCGCACAAATATCCATTATTTCATCCACGGATCCTCCCAGCGTCTCGTTCCAGCGGCGATAAACATTCTCAAGAATGGTTTTATTGGTGGTTGCATCCGACATTCGCCACTTCCCTCTTTATCGCTTCTGAACCTCCAATATTAGCGCTTTGTTGCTCTTCGGCAATCGGGGGCTGCGGCAGCAAGAGGCGCGCCATGATTTTGGAAGCGGGTGTCGAGCAGCGCGACCGGATCTCCTGCCCTGCACTTCAGATCGCTACCAAGTGCCCGGGCGGCGTCCTCGATCGTCTCCGCCGACCAGCCGGTCGATCACGCGGCCAATTGGCGCCTGACGCGCGGGATGGAGCCGGCAGGGCCTGGATCCTCGCCGCCGGCCCGGAAACACCGGGGGTCGCGCATCGCGGCCACATCCTCGCGCCGACCGAGGCTGGGCAGCATCGCAGCAGATATACTCGTCGCTCTAGTCATCCTCTCTTAAATAAACCTGATCGCGATCTACACCGACTGTTGCTGGCACTTCAGTTATGGTTTGCTATCCCTAGCCACCGAGGCGCAGTCGGTCTCGTCCGCCAGGGGGTTGCCGCTGTCTCGTGCCATAGCACCATGAGGAAGGACCCAACTCCAATGGCGGTTAGCAGCGTTCGAAATCCGGCAATTTGCTCCCTCGTCAATGTGGCGGAGCCAAACTAGCACCCTGACAGTTCCAACTTGCCGACTGTCGAGCAAAGTTGGCCTATCATTTGGTAACTTGGGCGAGAAATTCCCGCGTTCGCGCGGTAGCAGGGTTGTCGAACGACCGGACCGGCCCGGTTTCGATGATCTGGCCGTGGTCCATTACTATCAAGCGATCTGCGATCGAACGCGCAAAGCCCATCTCGTGTGTCACGACGACCATGGTCCTGCCCTCCTTCGCCAGCGTGCGGATGGCGGCAAGAACCTCGCCCACCATTTCCGGATCGAGCGCGGATGTCGGCTCGTCGAAGAGGATCAGCGCTGGCTCCATCGAAAGAGCTCTCGCTATCGCAACTCGCTGCTGCTGCCCGCCGGAAAGTTGCGATGGGTATTTGTCGCCGAAGCCCGCGAGTCCAAGGGCGCCTAGCAGTTCACCTGCGCGCCGTTCGGCTGCGTGACGTTTCTGACCAAGAACGCGCTCCAGGCCGCGCGTGATATTCTCGGCCGCCGTCAGATGGCCGAAGAGGTTGAAGCGCTGAAAGACCATGCCGATCCTGCGTCTTTGCCGGTCGAGGTCCCGGCGTCGTGGCAGTCTCCTGCGGCCTGCCTCGTCCCGGTACGGTCCAAGCGTGCTGCCGTCGAGCAGCACTACGCCGTCGTCAGGCTCTTCAATGCTGTTGAGGCATCGCAGCAGCGTGGATTTGCCCGAACCGGAAGGACCAATAATGACGACCACCTCGCCCGGATAGACCTTCAGGTCAACATGGTCTACGGCAACCGTGCCGCCCAGCCGCTTGACGATGCCGCTCGCCTCGAGGAGCGGCTCGCCCGCGGGCGCGTCGTACGGATGGTGGACCGATTGAACGGCCCCATCCGGAAGATTGCCGGCAGCCCGATCCGGCAGGCGCCGGTCGGCCCGCTGCAAACACCGCTCGACACCCATTTGCAGTAGCGTCGCGGCGCTGGTTATCCCCATGTACCAACACGCGCCTGCGGCATAGATCTCCAGCGCGTGACCCGTAGCCTGCGCCAGCTGCTGCGAATTACGCAGCAATTCGCTCACCGATATCACCGAAAGCAGGGAGGTCGCCTTGATCATATAGCTGTAGTTGTTGCCGAGCGGCGGTACGATCGCGCGCATGGCCTGCGGAAGCACGATGAGGAAAAATATTTGTAGTCGGCGCAGTCCGAGCGAGGAGGCGGCCTCGCGCTGATCTTGGGATACGGATAGCAGGCCCGAGCGGACGATCTCCGCCATACGAGGACCCTCGTTGAGCGAAAGGGCCAAGAGGCCGGTGGCGACCACGGAAAGCCGAACGCCCATCAGCGGCAGGACGGCGTAGAAGAAGAGGATCTGTACCAGCAGCGGTGTGCCGCGGAAGATCCACAGATACGCAAATGAAATGAGGCGCAGGACGCGGCTCCGTTCCATCGCGAACGGAGCGACGAGGAAGCCGATCAGCGTTCCCAGGGCCTGACATACGGTGGCGACCCATAGCGTTGTCCACGCGGCCCTTGCCATCGATGACGAGAAAAGAATGTCGAAGAACAGCTGATTATGCCAGCCGGCCATTTCTCAGAGTGCCGACTTTGCCAGCGCCAACCGGCCCGGCCGAGCGGCATCGTCGCCGGCGAGCACATAGGTGAAACCGCCGCGGTTCGCCCCGCCCATACCGAAGTTCAGCACATTCGCGAAGCCGGCCGGGGCGGCCAGCGCATCATGGACACAGTTCACGATCACGTTGGCCGCCCCGAAGAGCGAAAGGGCGGCGGGCACCAGGCTTGCCCGGACGTGATGGGCGCCGACGATGTCGATCCGGTCGGCGACCTCGATTCCGAATTTCTCCGGCTGGTAATACATGATCAGGCTCATGGAGATGATCGTCTGGGCACCCCGCTTGCCCTCCGCGAACTGCCTAATACCGACGACGCGGCCTGGTTCGAGGATGCCAAGGCTCACGTCGCCGGAATCGACGGGGAACGAGGCGGTTTCTGTCTCCCAGTGCTCCTCGATGGCGTCGATGTCGATATTGAGGCGCTCGGCGAGCAGGGCGATGGATTCCGGCATCCCCATATGTCCAACGATCGAACCGGCGGCGATCTTCTGCCTAAATTCGTCCGGCCATAGCCCGTAGCCGACATGCTCGATATCGCCGGGGCCGGTCCCGGTGACGTCGATCGCCCGGGTCAGGGTGATGGCGGTAACACCGCTTGTCGCCCGTGCCAGGGTCAACGGTACAGCGTCGAAGATATAGCCGGGGTTGATGCCCGCCCCCGTGATCGAGACACCCCTCGAGACGGCGAGTTCATGCAGGCGCCGCGTGAATTCGGCATGGCGCAGGCTGGGATGGAACATGGATTCAGCGGCCGAGACGACATTGATGCCGGCTTCCAGAAGTTTGCGCAGCTGATCTTCGATGGCGGCGGGCTTGGACTCTGTCATGTGCAGGGCGACATCGGTCCCATCTTCCAGCGAAGCGAGACACCCCTCAAGGGTGCCGGAAATCATGATGCCCTCGATGCCGAGATTGTCGGGAAACAGATCCTGCAGCCGGCGTCCCGCTTTCATGGGATCGCTATCGACCGCGCCGACGATCTTGATCGTGGGATAATCGCTCCGGAGCACCCGCATGACGAGGCTGCCAAGCGCGCCGACGCCGTAGAGTATAATCCTTGCCGTGCTTGCCTCGGAAACTGTCTTGGAAACTGCCATGGTGCTGCTCAATGAGGTGTTGTGAGAACGGCGGGAGAACCGCGCTTCTCGCCGCGTGCGGCGAGGCGCTCGATGCGCTGCTGGACCAGCATCCAGCCGGTCGTCATTGCGAGATAGTAGAGCGCGGCGACGGAGTAGAGTTCGAAGGGACGGAAGGTCTCATTGATAGCAAGCGTCGTCACCCGCAGGAGTTCCTCGAACGAGATGACCGACAAAAGCGAAGTCGTCCTCATCATCGAGGTGAACTCGTTGCCGAACGGCGGCAGGACGATCTTCAAGGCTTGCGGCAGGAGAATCGACCGCATCGTTTCGAAGCGCGAATAGCCGAGAGACCAAGCGGCCTCACGCTGACCGCGATCGATCGTGTCGAAGGCCGCCCTGAAGATCTCCGCCATATAGGCCGAGGCGTAGAGGGAAAGACCTGAGATCCCGGCCTCCAGAACGGAGAGACGAAGCCCGAGCTGAGGAAGCCCGAAATAGAACAGCATGAGCAGTATCAGCGGCGGCACGCCCCGGAAGGCCCAGATATAGATTCGGGCTATCCAGGCAAGGCGCGGGCCTGCGGCAAGTAGCATCGCGATACCGAAGCCGATGACCGTGGCGAGCGACTGGGCGATCGCGGCCACCACGAATGTCACGAGCGCGGCAATCGCGATGTCGCGGTCGAACAGATAGGTCCAGAACGTAGCGAAATCCCAGCTCACCGGCTTGACCTGCTCGAGGGACCGGCCGCGGGGACCGGCCGGCATCTCCCACCCGCCCAATCACTTCGCATAGGCGAAGGACGGAACTTCCGCGACGCCCCATTTGGCGAGGATCCTGGCGTAGCTGCCGTCCGCCTTCATGGCTTGGAGTCCCTTCACCAGCGCGTCGGCCAGAGTGGTGTTGCTCTTAAGGACCGCGAGCGCCAGCTGGTTGGACGCATAGCCGTTGAAGGAGAGCTTGTAGTTCCTGTCGGTGTTGTTGATGTAGAAGGCTGCCTGTGGATCGTTGAGATAGGCGGCGTCTGCCTGGCCCGAGACGAGCGCCTGGATTGCCTCCGAATTGCTGTCGAAAGCATGGATGTCGATCGGGGCGAGGCCCTTGGCCACCATCCGGTTGCTTTCGGCCTTGAGATGCTGGTTGGTGGTGCCGCTCGCGGCGACTGACACGGACTTGCCGGCGAGCGTGTCGAAACAGAAGTCGTAGGAGGCGTCCTCGCCGCTCTTGAAGCCGCATTTGCCGCCAAGGTCGCTGTCTTTGGCGACCATCAGCCCCTCGCCCCACTGAACATAGGGAACCATGTTCATGATCTTCAGCCGGTCGGGGTTGATAAAGATGGCCGTGCATAGACCATCGAAGCGCTGCGCCTGCAAGCCGGGAACCAGACCCGGAAAGGCAAGGTTGGTCCATTCGATATCAAGGCCAAGTTTGCCGGCCAAAGCACCGCAAAGCTCATAATCAAGGCCGTCCATCTTGCCGTCTTTGGTGAGGAACTGGTTCGGCGCGGCAGCGAAGTCGGCGGCCATGGACAGCTTTTCGGCGTTGAGAAGAGTGCCGTCCGGCAGCTTGTCCTGCGCCAGGCAGAGCGACGACCAGAAGGCGACCAGAGATAGGACAAGGCAGGCAATCGCAGTGCGCAGCATGATGGGTCCCACCTCTTCGTCTGTGATTGGTTCCAAACGCGGTCCACCGTGACCGGACGCGTTTGAGGAATATGCTGTAATATATCTGTTGGCGCGTCAATAGAAAGTGGCATGGGGACCAGAACGCAATCTCGGTCCGCTCGAGGTGGAGCTCCCGTTGTACCCGACGCAGTGGGGAGACCGAAGAAATACCGGTGCCCTGTAGCGTTCCGAGAGTTCGGCCTGCGGGTTTCCGCTGCAGGCCGATCTGCGCAGCATCCCTGGCGATGGCGCCGGACAATGCAGATCGTGAAAGAAGGCTGGGGCTTTATCGCATTTCTACATGGATGTGGTCGCTTGTCTCGCGCCCCCGAGACGGAACCTTGGCTGTTCATCAAGGTCGGTGGCTTTCAGGCAGGCCGTATGATCAAATTCTAGCCACAATTGATTTCTGCGGTATTTTTACTCAGTCCGTTGACAAAAAATATCTCGTAATATATCAGTTATCGATAAAAAATATCTCATGAATATATCAAAAGGGGAGCACCACATGCGCAAGCTGCTTGCAGCGGCGATGGCGGCAGTGTTGTCTTTTTCCGCCTTCGGCTATTCCGTGGCCGAGGCCGGGAGCCTCGAGGGATCGGTTGCATTCATCAAGGCGTCAGGAACCCTGCGAAACTGCATCGATCCGGAATTTCAACCTGAGATCTATCTGAAGGACGGCAAGCCGGCCGGCCTCGCGGCGGACCTCGCCGACGCGATGGCCGCTTCCCTCGGTGTCAAGGTCACCTATGTCCAGACCAATTTTGCTGGTCTGATCGCCGGCCTGCAGGCCAACAAATGCGACATTGCGCTCTCGGGCGTCACCGCCCGCGCCAAGCGGGCGGAGTCCGCGACCTTTGCCAAGAACTATCTGCTTCTCGTCCTCGGCCTCGCAGTGAAAGCGTCCGAAACGCGCACCGAGATCGCCGACTTCAACAAGCCGGGTGTCAAGATCTGCATCGTGGAGGGCACGTCCGACGACGCCGCGTTCAAGGCAGCCTTCCCGCAGGCGCAGTCCGTTGCGCTTCAGGACGTCAACTCCTGCTTTCTCCAGCTCGCGACAGGCAAGGTCGACGGCTTCATCGTCGACAATTCGACCGGCGCCACCTATGGCACGAAACATTCCGACCAGATCAAGATGCAATTCATCGCCAATGGCGGCCTGCAGTCGGTTCCGAGCGCGATCGCCGTACGTTACGGCGATACCGAATTGCGCGACTGGGTGAATGTGTTCCTGTCTGAATACATCGATTCCGGTTCCTACGCCGCTCTTTACGTCAAGAACTACGAATCGCAGCCCGACATCCAGCAGCTCAAGATTTCCAGGGGCGGATTCTAACTCGTGGAAACCGGATGCAGGGATCCCATCACCGGATCGCAGGAGCCACCGGTCTTTCTGTCCCTGGCCGATGTCTTCAAATGCTACGGTTCCGCTGATGTCCTGAAGGGTGTCTCCCTCCAGGTCGCGAAGGGCGAGGTCGTGGTGCTACTGGGCCGGAGCGGTTCGGGCAAGAGCACGATCCTCCGATGTGCCGCCGGGCTCGAGACGATCGACCGGGGCACGATCCGGCTCGGTTCACGCGTCGCGGCGAAGCCGGCTGACCTGCATGGGCGTGTCGGCTTCGTCTTCCAGCAATTCAACCTCTTTCCGCATTTGACGGTGCTTGAGAATGTCACTCTCGGCCTTCGCTGGGTCAAGCGCCTCGATCAACAAACGGCCCGGCGCCGCGGCCTCGATGCGCTCCGGGACGTTGGCCTGCAGGATCATGCCCACAAGCGGCCATCCAACCTGTCCGGTGGCCAGCAGCAGCGCGTCGCCATCGCCCGCTCCGTGGTCATGGAGCCTGAGGTCATCCTGTTCGACGAGCCCACCTCGGCGCTCGACCGGGAACTGGTCGCCGAGGTCCTCGTCGCGATCCGGACCCTGGCGGAGCGGGGCATGACGATGCTGATCGTGACGCATGAGCTGCATTTCGCTGAAAAGGTCGCAGACCGTTTGGTCTTCATCCACGAAGGGAGGATCATCGAGGACGGCGCGCCGAGCCAGGTGATCGCGGCGCCCCGGACGCTACAGTTCCGGCAATTCCTCAATGCTCTAAAGGCGCCCGACGACATCATGAGCGCGGAAGCGCCCGCGCGATGAACTATCATTTCGATTGGCTCGTGGTCGTCCAGAACGCTCCTCTCATTCTCGGGGCCCTGGGCATGACGTTTAAGGTCTCCATCACAGCGGAATTCGTCGCTCTCGTGCTGGGCCTGTTTGTCGCACTCGCGCGCCTCCAGACGCCGCGCCTGATCAGCGCGCCCGCGGTTGTATTCATCGAGATCTTCCGGTCCGTGCCCCTGCTCGTGCTGCTGATCTGGATTTACTACGGCCTTCCCATCATCGCCGATATCGACATCACGCCGTTCGTCGCCGGCGTCACGGGGCTCGGCCTGCTCTACGGGGCCAACCTCGCCGAAGTCTTTCGCTCGGGGCTGCAGGCCATCCCCAGGGGGCAGAGCGAAGCTGCAATTACGATCGGCCTGACGCGGTTCCAGACGGCCCTACTGGTGACCATACCGCAGGCCGTCCGCATTGTGACTCCCGCCCTTGCCAACAGCTATGTGGGGATGATGAAGGACGCAACGCTGGTCTCCGTCGTCGGTCTCGCGGAAGTCATGCGCACGGCGCAGACCGTCGTCGCTGAATCCTTCCGTCCCTTCGAGGTCTATACCTTCGTCGCCTTGATCTATCTCGTCCTGACGGTCCTGCTCGGGAGGATCGTCGATTTACTGGAGAAACGGCGTCCATGAGAATCATCGAAGAAAAGCTTTCGGCACTTGGTTTCGAGCTGCCGGAACTTCCGCCCTATAACGGCGCCTTTGTGCCGGGGCTCGTCATCGGCGATGTCGTGTACCTCTCGGCGCAGGCTTGGTCGCGGGACGGAAAGCCCGTCGTGCAGGGCGAGGTCGGCGCAGCGGTCGATATGGACACCGCCGCCGAGGCAGCCCGACGCTGCCTGCTTAACGCTCTGGCCGCGGCGAAGCTCCTGATCGGCTCGCTGGACAACATCCAGCAGATCATCCGCCTGAGCGGATTCATCCTATCGGCGCCGGGCTTTGATAAGCAATCGACCGTCCTGAATGGCGCATCCGAACTGCTGGTCCAGCTCTTCGGCGAAAACGGCCGCCACACCCGCACCTCGCTGGGCGTAGCGGGATTGACCGGAAATGCCTCAGTCCTTGTGGAACTTACACTTCAAAAGAAGCCGTGAGGGGCGCGCCAAAGAGCCCCGAAATTTAAGAATAGGAGTTAGTTATATGGCTTACGATCCCGCCAAGCGTCATCATTGGCAGATGAATACCATTGTTCGAGAGGCGAAAGAGGTTTCAAACGCTGAGGTCGTCGCAGTTTGCGAATTGTGCGGCATGGTGCGCCGCTATGACCTTGCCGACAAATCGGAACAGATGGTCCTCGGCGGCACCTGCCCCGGTACCTCGCCGGAGCCCGTTTGATCCTGGCGGTGCGATCCGGCTCGGCGTCAATCGAGCTCGATTGACGCAGGCGACCGTCCAGCCGGCATGACGGGAGCTCTTCGAATTCGTATCCCTACAAGGCCATTATGAAGTTCCTGTTCGCCGGGATGATCGAACCGGCGACATAACTCGCCTGTTGGCTGGCCAGGAACGCGGCGACGGCGCCGAATTCCTCGGGCCGACCGTAGCGGCCAGTCAATCTCGCCGATCGCCTGCGCTTCACCGCATCGATGCAGATATTGGACCGCTTGGCGCGTCCGGCGTCGAGTTCGCAGACGCGGTCCGTATCGATACGCCCGGGAATGATCATGTTGGCAGTCAGGCCCCCGGCTCGCCACTTCGGCGGCGAGCGTCTTCGACAATCCCGCGATGGCGCCGCGAATGGCATTCGACAGGGCAAGGTTCGGGATAGGCTGAACGATACCCGAGGAGCCGACTGTGACGTTGCGCTCCCATCCTTACTCGAGCATCTTCCCGATCAGGCATGCGTGATGGCGAAGAGCGGCAGGGCCATAGCGCCCCGAACCGGGCCCCGTTTCGCACCGCCCACCCGCTGGCTCGGCCGCGGGGGCGCCGCCATTGTTGACCAGGATGTCGATCCCAACGTCGGCCTTGACCGGCGTGACGTTCGTGTCGGCGTCGACGGGCTCGATATTGTCCGCGTACGCGTAGACGAATACGCTCTCGGCCGCGGATGAGCTTAGAATCGTCGCGCCGAGGCCGCGGCTTGCCCCAAGCACGAGGGCGCGCTTTCCTAAATGTCCCAAATCCATCGGCGCACTTGTTCCATCAGCTTACCTGCCCGAGCCTGCGCGTCTGGCGGGCGATCATCACATCGACCTCGGTAATCGCGGCCGCGTTCAAGGACGCCCCTGGTCGCCGCTGCGCCGCGCTCGTAATCGCGCCACGCTTGGCAAGCACATATTTGCGGACGGCGAGGCCGATCCCCGGCTGCTGTTCGTAGCGCACTAGGGGCAAATAGGCCTCGAACAGGTCCATGGCCTTGTCGTGCTCGCCTGCCGTGGCGAGGCGGCAGATATCGACCATCATTTCGGGGAAGCCGAAGCCGGTCATCGCGCCGTCCGCGCCCCGCGCCATTTCCTCGGGCAGAAAGATGCCGCCGTTGCCGCAGAGGATCGAAATGCGCCGGCGACCGTTTTCTTCCGCCTTGCGCAGGTCCGAGATCTTTTGCAGCCCGGGCCAGTCTTCATGCTTGAGCATGACCACGCTCGGCAATGCCTCGAGGATGGCGCCGAGCGTGCTCGTCGATATCACCACCGTCGTGGAGAGCGGGAAGTCCTGCAGAACCAGCGGAACATCGTCGCCGATTGTTGCGACAACATTCTGATAGTAAGCGAGGATTTGGTCATCGGTCTTCAGCGACGAGGGTGGCGCCACCATCACGCCGGCCGCGCCCGCGTCCATGACGGCCTTGCTGAGTTCGCCGATCGCGGCAAGGCCCGGTGCGGACACACCGACGATAACCGGGTTTCCGGTCGAACGATTGATGGATCGGCGGGCGACCGCCAGGGCTTCGGCATGGGTGAGCTTGGGCGCTTCACCCATCATGCCGAGCACGGTCAAGCCGTCAGCGCCCTTCTCGTAGTAGAAATCGATGACCCGATCGAGACTTTCCAGGTCGATCGACAGGTCGTCGCAAAAGGGGGTCACCGCTATGACGAAGACGCCCTTGGTCTCCACCGATATCAAACTCATCTCGCCTCTTGCCTCCTTAGAAGGTCCAGCCCGACGGGCCGCGTGGCACATATCGCCCGTCGCCCGGGGCATTGGCTATCGAGGTGCCATCCCAGGCGAGCTTGCCATTGACGTAGGTTCGCACGGGCTTCACGCTGAATTCCCGACCATCGAAGGGTGACCAGTTCAACTCATCGTGGGCCGTCTTAGAATCCCACAGGGTCGTTTCCCGCGAGAGAATGACGATGTCGGCGTCGGAACCGGGCATCAACGCCCCCTTCATCGGCCATATTCCGAAGAAGCGGGCGGGATTCTCGCTCAACTGCCGTGCGGTCAGGCGAACCGCATCAAGGCCCCGCTTTTCCGCACCCGTGAAGAAGGCCGGCAGGAGCGTCTCGAGGCCGGGCACGCCGGCGCCGGCTTCGAAGATCGAAGACGTAAACTTGTTGTCGATAGGCCAGCTCGAATGATCGGAACTCACAAAGGCCACCCGTCCGGCGCTGACCTCATCCCACAAGAGCTCGATCTGGCCGGGCCGGATCGGCGGGTTGACCTTCATGCGCGCGCCGAGCTCAGGGCCGTGAGTTGCTGGATCGAACCACAAATAATGGACGCAGAGCTCCCCGGTTGCTCGGTATCCGTCGTTGCGGTAGTTTTCGACGAGCTGGAAGCCGCGCGCCGTGGTCAGATGGACGATATGCGCATGCGCGCCGGTCGCTGCGCCGAGCTCCAGGAAGTGCGCCGTGGAGCCCAGCTCGGCGGCAGGCGGCCGACTTTCGGAATGGGCCTCGATGCCGTCGCGGCCATTGGCCCTGGCTCTAGCGATGCGGGCGCGAACAATCTCCTGGTCCTCATTGTGAATGCCAAGCGGGATGTCGGTACCCGACAACGCCTCGAGCAAGTCCAGCACGCGATCGGCGGGAATGCGAGGAAAGCGGGTCGAGCTACTCTCGAACGCCGAAATCTTGAAGGCCACCACGCCGGCCTCGATCAGGGCCTGGACATCGGCGGTCGATTGGTTCGGCATGATCGTGGCATAGAGGGCCACGTTCGCGTGGGCGTGCTGTCCGATCGCCTCCACTTTCGCCTGGAGCGTCGCCTGATCGCTCAGCGGAGCAGGATTGTCATAGGGCATGTCCACGATCGTGGTGATGCCCCCGGCCACCGCCGAACGCGTAGTGGAAGCGATGCCCTTGAGCCCGCCATAGCTGCCGGCATGGGTCTGGCCGTCGACGACGCCGGGCATGACCAGGGAGACGCCAGCGTCAAAGGTTTCCTTGGCCGGGAGCGCCTCGCCTGTTCCTATCGCTGCGATCCTGCCGCCCTGCACGGCGATCCAGCCGCCCTCTACCAGAGCGTCGGAGGTGACGATGGTGCCGCGGACGAGAAGATCTGCCTTCATGACCCTCTACCCCGATACTGGAGATCGACGCTGGCGCAAGCCAAGGCGACGCCGGCCTGGACGGGATCCACGACGGGGATACCCAAGACCTCCTCGAGTTTGGCGCGATAGCTGCCGAGCCCGGCACACCCCAAAATGATCACATCCGCGCCGTCCGGAGTGGCGCAGACCAGCACGGCGCGCCGTCCTGGTCGCGCAGCCTCCGCGCCGTCTTCACGATCGTATCAACGACGTCGCCGTCCATCAGTTCGACGACCGTCATGTCGATCGAGCGGTCGCCCGCCAGGCGCCCATCGAGCTTCAGGGCCTTGAGATAGCGAAGATGACGATCGATCGAGGATTGTCCAAGAGAGACGATGCCGAACTTGTCCCCCAGGCCGAGCGCCGCCAGATAGGCCGCCTCCGCGATGCCGACGACCGGTATCCGCGTCGCGGCCCTCGCCTGCCGGATGCCGGGGTCGGAGAAGCAGGCCAGCACGATCGCCTCGGCGTCCTCCTCGCCGATCCTGTCGAGGATGTGGGGAATGACTTCGGCCACATGCGCATCCGTTTCTATGCCCGGCGGCGAGCGGGAAAGTTCGATACATTCGATGGCATGGCGTGTGGCCTCGATCACCGGTGAGAGACATTCCTCCATCGAGCGCGTCACAGAAGTGGAACTGTTGGGATTGATGACCAGAATTCGACCCAAGGGGCCCTCCTCGCGAATCGCCATTTCGATTGCTGGAATTTCCAAAAGATATCTTTCGTGATATTCCACGAAAATATCAATGTCAAAGTACCTTTGCAATCCGCCGCGTTGTGGTGGCTTCAGGGCGGAAGGGATCGGTCGTTGAATGTGCCGTGCTACTCATATATCTCGTGATATGTCAATTGGAATGGCGGACGGTCCGCTTGTTCGGCGACCAAACCCCGAGGCGCCTGCAAACACGTAGTATAGAATATCGGGAGATATGCGAATCGAATGTCTCTAAGATATCTGGGATGTTGAAAGCTGTTGGAATTCCAGGCGATAGACGCTATTGCCGGCAGTTCTTGGCGGGGGAGATCAGCGATGAGTAGAGCGATGGCAAAAGCGCCGGTCAGCGCATCTCGAGTTGAGGCAAAATCCGGTGCTTCCACTCGCAAGCCGAAGAAATCCGCTTCGCTTACGCAGCGTGTCTATGGAATGCTGCGTACCGAAATTTTGACCTGCGTGCTCGAGCCGGGCAAGGAGGTCTCGGAGGCCGAGCTCGCCGAGCGCTTCAAAGTCAGCAAGACCCCCGTTCGCGAGGCTTTGGCGACATTGCGCTCCGAAGGTCTGGTGCGAACCTTCCCCCGTCGCGGGTACCAGATCGTGCCGGTGACCTTCGGCGACATGAACGAGCTTTTTGATCTTCGCACCATCCTGGAGGCTGGCGCGGCGGAGCTCGCCTGCCAACGCATCACCGACAGTGATATCGAGCATCTCAACCGCCTGGCTGACGTGGTCTACGATCGCTCGGAACAGCCCAGTCTGAAGCGCTTCGTGCAGGCCAATCGCGATTTTCACGTCGCCATCGCCAAGTCTTCCGGCAATGAGAGGCTTTATCAGCTGCTCGCCCGCCAAATCGACGAACTCGAGCGATTCTTCTATCTGGGCGCCCGTCTTCGTGATGTCAGCAGCGAAACGCGGAGCGATCACCACGCCATCGTCGATACGTTGAGCAAGCGCGACCCTGCCGCCGCGCGCGAGATCATGATCCGCCATAACGAGGTCACGCGGCAGGGATTGTTTCAGGCTCTCGCCTCCTCGCGCAGCTTCAGCAGCATCGCCCTCTGAGACCTCTCCTCGCACAAGGCATTCCAGCCGCAACGGGCTTGTCTGGCGCCCGGACGGGTGAGGCTTGCCGCGCGAGGGTTCCTTAACAACTGTGTGGGCACCCGCCCGACGGCGTTATCCGATCGAGCGTTCCCCAGGGCAGGCGGCCCATTTATTCCGATGCACAATACACGGGCAAATGCCCGGAGAATACGCAAGCGAAATACCGGATTTGCCGGAGTTTTTCCGTTGACGGCTGAGATATCAGTAATAATATCACTGCGTATCTTAATTGGCGGAACGTTAGCTTGCCCAACACAGCGAACAGGGTCGATTTCATTATCCACGGGCCACCGGGCAGTGCGCCTCCGGTGCTCGCCGAGGCCATTGTAAAAGGCGTCGCCGAGACCGGCGCGGACGTACGGGCATGGCGAACGGTGCCCAAGGGGGACGATCCCGGCGTCGATGCTATGAACCTTCTGATCGAGCGGCCCGGCGATGGCAATTGTCTTTCCACCTGCACGCCGGTGTTCATCCAGGCGCCGCTGCTGCGGGGGTCGGCGACGACGCATCGCGCCTTGACCCCGATCGCTCGCCTGGTTTCCGATAGCTTTTTCCTACTCGTCCGCGCCGACAGCCCCTGGCAGACGGCGGCCCAGTTCATCGAGGGAATCGCACAGCAGACGACGCGTACGGGGGGCTATTTCAAGGGCGGGATCAATCACCTGCTCGGCCTGTCCATCGCGGATGGGGCGAAGGCGGATGTCGAATTCGTCCTTGTGCCCAGCGAGCCGGCTGTGTGGACCGCCATGATCGAAGGGCGGATCGATTGGGGCTGCGGCGTGGCCGCGGAAATCCTGCCTCATGTCGAGGCAGGTACGCTTTGCATCCTGGCGGCATTGAGTCCAACCAGATCTTCCGCCTTTCCAGATATCCCGACGCTTGCCGAGGCGGGCGTTCCCGTCACGTTCAATCTATGGCGGGGACTGATGGGCCCGCCCGGCCTCTCGGATGCCGAGCAGAAAAGCTGGCACGACATCATCGCGGCGATGCGCCGGTCAAAGGCCTGGAAAACCTACCTGGCGCGCAATGGCCAGACCGACGCCTTTTTGCCGGGAAAACCTTTCGCCGATTTTCTCGATGACGAGTGGAATTGGTACGCAAAGCACCTCGCAATGGCCGGCCTCATTTCGGCATGAAACTTGCGGGCAAGATCACAGATAAGGGGAACACGAGCGTGAGTGGGATGAGGAAGACATATGCGGCTCTCGCCGTCACGGGGCTGGCCCTGCTTCTGGGACACGAGCCGGCCAAGGCACAGGACGACAGCGCCTTCGCTTCGGCAATGGGCGACACCAAGGGCTTCCAGAACCTGCCCAAGCCCTGGATCTTGCGCCACCTGATCAAGGATGGCGTTCTCACGGTGGGCACCACGGGCGCCTCCCCGCCGCGGACATTCGTCGATCCGGCCTCCTCCAAGCTGACGGGCAGCTATGTCGACCTTTTCAGCAAGCTTGCCCAAGATCTCGGCCTCAAGGTGGAATTCGTCCAGCTTGAATGGTCTGGCATCCTGCCGGGCCTGGCGGCCAACCGTTTCGACCTGGCCTGCGATGGTGCCTCCTGGACGCCGGAGCGCCTGGGCTCGGATCAGTTTCTTCTCACGACTCCGACGGCCGTGAACGCGACGGTGGCCATCACGCGCAAGGATACCGGCATCAAAACCTTCGCGGATGCTAAGAAGGCGGAATTGGGCGGCGTTCGGGGAGAGAAGTATTTCGAGGGTGCGAAGCAAGCTCTCCCCGACGCGCCCGCCACTGAATTTCCGGGGCTGCAGGAGTCTCTGATCGGCCTTCAAAACGACCAGGTCAAGCTCGTCGCGATGAATCTCTCGAGCGCGCTCAACGTCCTCGCCACGGCGCCGAACAAGGACGAGCTTGCGCTGGTCGGCCCTGCGCTGCAGGTGTTCCCGCAGAGCCTGTGCGTCAACCCGAAGGAGCCTGATCTCCTGGTCGCGATCAACACCCTGCTGGGCAACTACCGCGCCGACGGCTCGCTGAAGGCGCTCGTGACCACATATGGCGAGTCGCCTGCCGAGGTCGAAATGCTCGGCCGCATCGGCTACTGATCCAGCCAGGACGAGAGGATGACGCTTGACTTCAGCATACTGGGGACTGTCTGGCCGGCGCTGCTCAGAGGAACGACGGTCACTCTCGAACTGACGGCGGCCGTGCTGGTCTGCGCCACTCCGGGCGGCATCGCCGTCGCTTTGCTGCGGTCTTCGCCGTCGCCGGCCGTTCGCACGGCATTGAGGGCCACGAGCGCCGTGCTTCGCGGCGTTCCACCCCTGATCCTATTGTTCCTGACCTTCTTCGGGCTTCCCGGCATCGGTATCGTGTTGTCGCCGATCCCGTCTGCGGTCATCGCCATGGCGCTCTACATGTCCTTCTATTTCGGCGAGATCTTCCATTCGGGGCTGCAGAGCGTCCCGCGCGGACAGTGGCAGGCCTGCGCGGCGCTCGGCCTGTCGGGGCCCCGCACCCTGTTCAGGATCATCCTTCCCCAGACGATCCCCGCCGCTCTGCCTCCCTATATCTCCCATGCCACGGAGGTCCTGAAGGGAACCGCTCTCGCCGCCGCGGTGGCCGTTCCTGAACTCACCAATGCCGCAAAAAAGGTCTTCGTGGTAACCTATCGGCCCTTCGAGATTCTGATCGCGGCCGGCGCAATTTATGCGTTGCTCGACGCCGGCCTGCTGCTGTTCCAGCTTTGGGGCGAACGCTGGGCTGCGCGCCGCCGCCCGGCGCGATGATCATGAGCTATTACGATTTGCTGCTGCAATATTATCCGGCGCTCCTGCAGGGTTTGTGGACGACGCTGCTTCTTTCGTTCGTCACGCTTGTCCTGGCGACTCCCGCGGCTGTCGTCATCGCGGTGCTGCGCGAGACGGGCAGCCGCTACATCGCCGTTCCGCTCGCGATCCTTGTCAACATCGTCCGGCTTCTGCCGGCCCTGGTCGTCCTGTTCTTCGTCTTTTACGCGATGCCGCAGCTCGGCCACAGGCTGTCGCCGCTGGCGGCCGCCTTCATCGGACTGTCGGTGATGGGAGCAGCCTATATGAGCGAGGACTTTCGAGGCAGCCTCTCGGCCATCGATCCCGGGCAGTATCGCGCCGCCAAGGCGTTGGGCCTGTCGCACCTACACACGCTCAGGCGGATCATCATCCCCCAGGCCGTGCCGTTGGCGATCCCGCCCTATATCACCCGAGCGATCATCATGGTGAAGGGCACCTCGCTCGCATCGATGATCGCGGTCGGCGATCTGACAGCACAGGCGTCGCGGGCGACCTCCATCACCTACCAGCCCTTCTTCTTCATTGTGCTGGCGGGGCTCGGATACCTTGCGATCAGCGCCTTGCTGGCGCTCTTCCAATCATGGGCCGAATTCTCGATAGCGCGCCGCTATCGGCTAGCTCCGCGGCAGGGATAACAATGATGATGGGCGAAATCGCAAAGCCGCTCCCCTTCCCCGCGCGGCCGATCGTCGTGACGAAAGGCCTGGTGAAGAACTACGGGCCGGTCCGTGCCCTCGACCATGTCGATTTCACGGTGGCGACCGGCGAGGTCGTGGCCATCGTCGGCTCGTCGGGCTCGGGCAAGAGCTCCTTGCTGCGCTGCCTGAATTACCTCGATCCGCCGGACGCGGGCGAGGTGTGGATCAACGAGCATCTTATGGGCGTCGTCGAGACGGCAACCGGCGTGCGCAAGGCGACGGAGCGGGAAATCCGCCAGCATCGCGCCGACATCGGCATGGTCTTCCAGCATTTCAACCTGTTTCCGCATTTCACCGTGATGCAGAACATCATCGAAGCGCCGATCGCGGTCCGTAAAGTGGCTCGACGCGAGGCGATCGAGGCCGCCAGGGAACTGCTTGCCGCGGTCGGGCTGGCGGACAAGACGGATGCCTTTCCGGCTGAACTTTCCGGCGGCCAGCAGCAGCGCGTCGCCATCGCCCGCGCGCTCGCCATGCGCCCGCGCGTGATGCTGTTCGACGAGCCGACCTCCGCCCTCGATCCCGAGCTCGTCGACGAAGTGCTGCGCGTGATGCGCCGGCTCGCGGCTGAGTCCATGACCATGCTGGTGGTAACGCATGAGATGGGCTTTGCGGAGGACGTCGCCGACCGTCTCGTATTCTTCGACAAGGGCAAAATCATCGAACACGGCAAGCCCGCGATCGTCATGCGCCAGCCTTCCCAGGCCCGCACCCAGGCTTTCATGCAACGACTTCAGAGACGCGGACTATGAACACCAGCACGGCTCCTTATGCCACGGCCTTGACGGCGTGCGAACGCGCCATTCTCGACGCTCTTTGCGACTGCCTTTTTCCCCCCGGTGACGAAGGAGGCGGGGCGGT
>Ga0206877_10006_pt1 | contig 97934 bp, 102 predicted proteins | sample Alteio_BWOrgCont_7_FD_152623 | JGI IMG/M metagenome (GOLD analysis project Ga0206877, IMG submission 152623) | Enriched cells from forest soil in Barre Woods Harvard Forest LTER site, Petersham, Massachusetts, United States -... | ecosystem: Environmental > Terrestrial > Soil > Temperate forest >...
TTTCAAAAAGTCTTTGTTTATTTGCAAGTGTCCATGAAATCGAGGTAGTCGGGGTCCCGTTTCGGGGTGACTACCTCAATTTTATGAGCACTTGCGTTTATTTGATAGCTATGTAGATTTTACCCTTCTCTTAAGCAAGAGGTCTATTCCCTACTGCAACTTTGCGCTCGGATTTGAGCAGTTTTTCAAATTCGCGTGTTTCGGCAATCACGATTGCTGATAGACCAAAAAGACCGACTAGGTTAGGGAATGCCATCAGCCCATTCATAATATTAGCGAAGCTCCAAACCGCATTCAGGCTGAGTATCGCCCCGGGGATCAATGCAATAATGAACAAGAGCCGGTACCAGCGAACCGCAGAGATCCCGAAGAGATATTCGGCGCATTTTTCTCCGTAGTAGGCCCAACTCACAATCGTAGAATAGCCGAAAAGGATCAAGGAGACCGTGACGACAAAGCCACCGAATGGGATCCCAGTTTGGAAAGCAGCCAAAGCCAATCTCGAACCGTTCAAAAGAACGCCGTTCGACCCCGTCTGTCCCAAAAGTCCGCTCATCGCGATCGCGACCCCGGTGATCGTGCAAACCACCATCGAGGTGAGAAAGACGCCGCTCATCGAGATCAGAGCTTGTCTTCCGGGAACGTCGGTCTTCGCGGCTGCGGCTGCGATCGGGGCAGTTCCTAATCCTGCTTCATTCGAGAAGACGCTTCTGGAAACCCCGAACTGGATCGCCATCATAAGGGTGGACCCGGCAAATCCCCCCGCTGCCGCTTTTCCTGAAAAAGCCTGGCGGAAGATTTCTCCGAACGCAGCTGGAAGCGCTTCCAGGTTGCACGCGATAAGGGCAAGGCCGCCTAAGATATAAAAGACAGCCATGGCGGGCACGAGCCAACTCGACACCTTGCCGATGCTCTTGATCCCGCCGAAAAGAGCCACTCCCGTGACGACGGAGAGCAAGATCCCGATCCAAAGAGGATCCGCATAATCCTTGAACGCGGAGGCGATCGAATTTGCCTGGACCATATTTCCTGTCCCCAAAGCCGCGATGGCGCCAGCCAAAGCGAAGAACGAAGCGAGTCCTTTCGACTTGAGGCCTTTCTCGAGATACACCATCGGTCCCCCGCACATTTCGCCTTTTTTGTCCTTGGAACGGTATTTGACCGCCAGGATCGCTTCGGCATACTTAGTGGACATGCCGAATAAAGAGGCCGCCCACATCCAGAAAAGAGATCCGAGTCCCCCCATGGCGACAGCCGTAGCGACGCCCGTGATGCTTCCGATCCCGATCATACCTGCCAGCGCTGTCATCAGGGACTGAAATTGGCTGATATCCCCTTGCGCTTTGTCATCTTGGCGCGTAAAAGCCAGTTTGATCGAATAAGCCAAGTATCTGAATTGGATCCCTTTTAGGGCGAAAGTTAAATAAAAGCCAACCGATGTCAAAAGGACCAAGAGAGGAGCGCCCCAGACCCAGTTTTCGATCTTAGAGAGCCATGATTCTAACGGTGTCATACGTTTTAAAAAGAAGCATGATACAGAGGGTTGTAGTTTTTGTCTCTCGCAAAAAAACCTATTGAGCTTAAGAACCTATCCGAATTATATTTTTTTTTATTCGGATAGGTTCAAGATTTTTCGGATGAGTCGTCTTATTTCTCCTCATGATTTGAAACGAAAGTTTCCTTCTCCTTCTTTTCCCAGCCAAGCCCGCAAATCCGCTGAACGGATTCTTTTTGGGAAGGAGAATCGACTCGCTGTCTTGGTCGGTCCCTGTTCGATTCACGATCCTCTTTCCGCTAGGGAATACGCAAGTCGGATCAAAAAACTCGCCGAGGATGTCGAAGAGACTTTGCTCCTGGTCATGCGTGTGTTTCTGGAAAAGCCCCGTTCCAGGACCGGTTGGAAAGGCCTTTTGTACGATCCGTATTTGGACTCTTCCAATGATATCGAATCCGGTCTTCGGATGGCTCGAGAGCTCCTCGCCGACCTTGCGGAAATCGGAGTTCCCGCCGCTGCAGAACTTCTCGAACCGCTCGCCTCGTTTTACCTCGACGACCTCATCGCCTGGGGCATGATCGGGGCTAGGACATCGGCTTCTCAGATTCACCGGCAGATGGCCTCTCGGCTCTCGTTTCCGGTGGGCTTCAAAAACGATCTCCTCGGATTTCTCGAACCGGCGATCTTCGGTGTCCAATCGGCCCGCAAGCCCCACTCCCATATCGGCATTGATCCTTATGGACACGTCAGCCAGGTCATTTCTTCGGGCAATCCCTTCACTCATATCGTGCTCCGCGGCTCCGATAAAGGACCGAATTGCGATGCCGCCTCCATCGAATACGCCCTCGAGTTGCTTGCCGCACACTACCTCGAACCCAGGCTTCTAATCGATTGTTCCCATGGGAATTCAGGTAAAAATCTCGAGCGGCAAAAAGAAGCGTTCGTTTCTGTGATCGAATACGCAGCCTCGGACCCAAACCGCGGCATTGCCGGGCTTATGCTGGAAAGCCATCTCTTGGCGGGAAAACAGCCGTTGCCCGAAGATCCCGCCTGCCTCGCTTACGGCATGTCGATCACAGATCCTTGTCTTTCTTGGGAAGAGACCGAAGAGTTGATCCGCTGGGCAGACGAAAAATTGTCCTTGCCGACATCGATGAGTTTCGTCCAGAACTGATGGTCCCATGCTCCGACGATCTCTCCTTTCTCCGAAATTGCCTGAACCCGGTAGGTCAAGATTCGTTTGTCTTTGTTTCCGGAATCTTGCGGAAAAAAGAATGTAGCGAAGTCCCGTTTCCTCTCTATCGGCTGCGAGATCGTTTCCTGCGTATCGTCCCAGAATCGGACCGTCAGGCATAAGAGCAGATGCTTTTCAAAAATGCTCCGAGGAAAATCCCAGCTCACTAAAAGGCGTTGCCCTACGGGCGGGCGTTCTTGCCGCGGGTCAGGCGTCCGGATATGACTGCTTGCCAGGAAATTCCGATCGATCCATTCTTGCTGCACATTGAAATGGTTCTTATAGCAAGCGGCAAGGTTGAAACTGGCGAATAAAAGGAGTATGCTAGTACTAGTTCTCATGAATCACAACTCTATTGAAAGCGTGGCTGGCGTTATCTTCAATCCTGACCGGACAGCCGTACTCCTCATTAAGCGCCGCGATGTACCAGTCTGGGTACTTCCCGGCGGCGGCATCGAACCAGGAGAATTACCTCAGGATGCCATGGTGCGAGAAATTGTGGAAGAAACCGGCTTAACTGTCAAAGCAGACCGCCTCGTCGGCATTTATACGCCCATCAACCGTCTCGCTCGCCGGACGAAGCTCTACGAGTGCACTCCTATCGGCGGCACACTTTCTCTTTCCGATGAAACCGGAGGCGTTTCATTCTTCCACTGCAGCGAACTTCCTCCGCTTCCTCCACCTTATCGAGAATGGATCGATGACGCGAAAGCATTCGGCCCTCCCGTCATCAAACCTCTTTCTTCGGTCACCTATTCGGCCCTTCTTTTGAATCTTCTGCGCCATCCTATCCTCGTCATCCGATTTCTTCTGGCGCGCCTAGGGCTGGCCATCAATACCTAGTGCTCTTGAATCTCCGAGACGCGAATTGCCTTTTCGAGCAACTCTTTCGAGCCGCAAGACAAAGTTCCTGATTTGAATTTATAGGTATCGGAAAGAAAATCGAGCGGTTTCCCTTGTAAATCGGAAATGAATCCCCCCGCCTCTTTCAAGATCACGGCTCCCGAAGCATAGTCCCAAACACTTCCGCTCTCCCCGCTCGATGCGTAGATATTCCTTTTCCCTTCCGCGATCATGCAAAGCCTCAAGCCGCAACTCCCCACATTTTTGAAATCTTTCCTGAGCATTTTCGGAGTTAGGGGCATTCCGAGAAGAGCCCTGTAAAACGAATGGACAAACGAGGATTTCTTCGAAGAGACGACGGGCCTTACCGCCTTGGCTTTTGCTTCGGTATGGATCTGTTGCAATGGCTTTTTCCTTACCTGCTTATAAGCTCCACATCCCTCAACGGCCAGATACATCGTCTTGCTGACGGGATAATAATTGACTCCCAGAATAGGGACGCCAAAGTGCAAAAGAGCGATATGGATTCCGAAATCTTTCCTTCCGGCTATAAACGATTTTGTTCCGTCCAGAGGATCGACCATCCAGGTCCATTCTGCCTCTCTCCAACGGGCAATCGCCTTTTCCATCGCCTCGCCCCCGATTTTTTCTTCTGTCAAAAGCCCATAATCAGGAAAATCAGCTAGTAATTTTTGACAGATCGCCTCGTTCGATTGGAAATCAGCGACCGTGACCGGCGTCGTTCCCTTCATCTCGATCTCGAGGTCGGCCTCCTTGTTCCAGTACTGGAGCAAAATGCTGCCTGCCTGCCTTGCTGCATCCATTGCGGTTTCCAGTTCCTTCGGATAGGAAAAGACCGGAGGATGCTTCTCTTTAGCAAAAGCGCAAAAGACAACCAGAAAATTGAAAATTAAAAAAAACCTCAACATGAAACCTATTCTCCAAAAGAGACGAAACCTAAATTTTATAACATTCGCTTAGCATCGAGCCATCCCCCAGGGATGGCTCGATTTTTTTAGAGCAAGATGATGGCGAAAACGAAGGCGAAAAGAGCAAACGATTCGATGATCGTGATGGATACCAGGGTCTTGCCATAGATTGCGGGCTGTTTTGCCGCCGCTTGGATCGCAGTCACACAGCATTTGCCTTGATAAACGGATGAGGCGATGAGCGCTAATCCGACTACGATCCCTATGCCGATCCCATTGATTCCTGTGAGAGTGCCGCCTTTGATGGCGTTCTTCATCATGACCATGAGAATTAGTCCGTATATGGACTGGGATGAGGGGATCGCTGAAAGCGCAATGAATTTAGCGTGCCCTTCATCGACACGAGACATGATGGCGTGGGAGGCCATGCCGGCAATGCCGCATCCGATCGCGCTTGCAAAACAGCCGAGGCCCATCACGATCGCGGGTCCTATCATATCGAATTCCATAAAAATATTCTCCTATTTGACTTTGCGTATTCTAAGTGGGTTGAAAAGCCGTCCTCCGCCTTCGAAACAATATCGGTACCATTCGAGGAAGTTGAGGCGCAGGCCATGGATGGTCGCCGACATGGAGGATAGGCTGATGTTGATGACATGGCCGAAAAGAATAATGAAAATCGTCCCAATCACCCCCGCTTCGATACCAAGAGTGGTGTTCACTGTTTCCGCCATCACCATGCCGGCCAGAGCCAGGGCGTAAAGGCGGAGGTAGGAAAGGACGTCGGAAAAGACCTGGATGCCGTTGGTCAGCTCAGCAATGGACATCCATTTTTTTCCTTGGAAAATAGAGGCGATCAGGACAATTGCAGGGCCAACGGCTAGTAGCTGCAGCCCCAGCGTCTTAGCCAAGTGTTTCGAAATCAAGCCTGTGAAATTCGCAATCGAGGTTGCGTCCAAATACACGGGAAAGTACAAATAGCCGCCGACCATGAAGAGAATCCATCCCAACCCGGCGGGATTGCGCATTAGCCAGCGGCAAAAGGATGTGGTTAGGTGCAAAATCCCAATGACAAGCGAGAGCTCGAGGAGAATATTGTTATAAAAATCTTCAAGAGCTTTGTATTTGGTCCTTCCTTCTGTGACATGAGCGGTCCTCACGAGAAAATCGTGCCCGTCTGTGGCAGTTGCGACTGCAGGATAATCTTTTAAGTAGGATTGGTAGACATCGTCTTTTTGTTCCAAATGGTATTCAGCTTTTTGCGATGCCAGGGTGTGGATAAAGGATATTTTGCGGAACGGATTGTTTGCGCCGATTTCGATGCCGAAGAAAGAGGCGGTGGCGCAGCCCCAGACGATGCAGAAAAGAGAGAGGATCATGAAGAGTTTTATAAACCGTTTGACGGCGGCAGGCGCGTCGCGAGGGGTTTTCCATTTTATGACCAAGGCGATGGCCAGGAAGAGGAGTCCATAGCCAGCATCAGAGATGATGATAGCGAAAAACAAGGCGAAAAACCAGAGGATCCAGAGAGAGGGGTCCAAATCGGTCGAAGCGGGAACATCGTAAATATAGATGAGATCTTCACCAACTTTCCCAAGTCCCTTGTTTTCGATGCAGGTGGGGATCTTGTCGGTTGCTTCGATGGCGACTTCTTCGCACTGTGCACTGAGGTTGCTGAGCAGGCCGAACAACGCGGAAACCCGGTTTTCAGGGACCCAGGCTTCGATAGCGAAAAGGGCCGTGCCGAGCGGGGTCGATGCGTCGTGCTTGGCGAGGTTCAGGGTGTATTTGTTCAGGCAATCGTTGAAGCCGTTTTGCAAAAGAGGAAGAGCGTTGCAGAAGGTGCGAAGGTCGGCATCGCATCGGGCTAGCTCTTCGCGCGATGCGAGAAGTCTTTCTCTTAGCTCCCCAATGGGGCGTTCAATCAAGATCTCGACCATCTTAGGATATTGGGTCCGTTCTTTGTTGATGGCAATAAAATAATCGAGGTCGTATTCGGTGCCGGCAAAAATGACTTCGGGAGGGAGGGTCATCTCGCGGGCGATATCGCTTTTCATGCAATAAAATTGGAGGACCCTCTTCCCTTCTCTTTCGATTTCGGCGAGGTCGTTTTTGGAAAAATCGCCAAAAATTGCGATGCGGGAGATTTCAGCGGTCAATATCCTCTGCTCTTCGAGAAGCTTCTCGCGCTCCCCGTTTAGCTTGAGGATCGATTCCGCGATGAGGAGAGGTTCGATGTGATGCGGAGATTCTTTAGGGTGGATGAAATGGTGCTTAGCGACCTTAATGGCGCTCAGGATCGTCTTCGCGTCTTCAGGAAGCTCGATGGCTTTTTTATGAGAAAGGCCGATAAATTCGAGAAAACCAGCGCGCTGCGCCAACATGAAAAAGCGATCCATCTCGCTCTTGCTTCCCCAAAGGAGGTATTTGTGCAGTTTGACGATCATGGAGCCGACCTCGCCTTGCGTTTTTCGATCTTTTGCTTGGCGACTTTTGCCTGGGCGACCGCGGCGAGCTGCTGGTCGCCTAAAAAAATCCGGATCTTGCTGATATTGTCCTGCGATCTTGGGATCAAGATCTTTTCAAAGAGATTCACCCGGATTGAAACATCGCGAAGTTCTTTCTGCAGGGCCCGCTTTTTTTCGATGGCGATCGAAATCTTTTCGCGGACGGTGACGAGTTCGCGGAGAATTTCAGTGGCTTGGTCGGTCCATGCGGGAGTGTCGAACAGGAAGTATTCGGGATCTCGAAACACAATTTTGTCCAGGATGGGGATTTCTACTCCGGCAATGTTCTCATATCTTTTTTTAACCTGGAGGATATTAGCGTACTCAATGAGGTTGACGGACACCTTTTCAACAAGAAAAGGGGAAAAGGCATCCACCTGCTTTCTCGAGATGGAAAGGTCATCGCTGAGCCGTGCAATCTCCAAATCGGCGGCCATGACTTCGAATTGGAGCATGGCTTTTTTTAACTGAAGAGTAGGAAGATAGCGGCGGAACTGGGTAAGACGCATTTGTTGGCTGCGCAGCTCGGTCTTCGTAAACTTCAAGCTCATCGTTCTGCGGGAAGCTCCTTAGGCCAATATTTATCCGAAATCTGCTTTTTCACCCCAATTTCTTCCAGATCGAAGCATTCGGCGAGAGTGAGCCAACCGAGGTCGAGCGCCGCTTCCAGAGATAGGTTGACGTCGAGATCCATCATTCTCTCTTCGAAGAGAAGCGAATAGCGGAGGAGTTTTTCATCCCAGCGAGAAAGACGGAAACCCATCGACTGCCTTTCGCGAGCTTTCTTCGAATCGGCGTAAAGTCGGATCATGGTGTTGGCAAGCTCTCCATGGTCTTCGCGGGTCACTTTTCCGATCACCTGCTGCTTGAGGCGGGATAAAGACCCAAATGGGTCAATCGACCCATCGTGGAGGTAAAACTGCCCTTCGGTAATGTATCCGGTATTGTCGGGGATCGGATGCGTGACATCGCCGCCGGGCATCGTGGTTACGGCGATGATCGTGATCGAGCCACTGCCCTCGATATCGACCGCTTTTTCGTAGCGGAAGGCCAAGTCGGAGTAGAGCGACCCCGGATAACCCCGGTTCGATGGGATCTGGTCCATCGTGATGGCGATCTCTTTGATCGCGTCGGCATAAGCGGTCATGTCAGTCATCAGTACCAAGACGGTTTTGCCCGCGAGCGCGAATTTTTCGGCGACTGCAAGGGCCATATCGGGGACGAGGATGCACTCTACTGGAGGGTCAGTGGCTTGATGAATGAACATAACGGTCTTTTCGATCGAACCGGCCTTTTCAGCGTTGTCGATGAACGCCTGGTAGTCGTCGAATCGAAGCCCCATCCCGGCAAGAATGACCACATCGGCATTGGTCTGGTTGGCGATCCTCATCAACAAGAGATTATAAGGTTCTCCGGCAACGGAAAAAATCGGGATCTTTTGCGATTTGACCAAGCAATTGAAGATATCGATCATCGGAATGTTGGTCCGGACAAGCTCTCGGGGCATGATCCTCTTGGTGGGGTTGAAAGAGGGCTGGCCGATGTCGACGGTCTCTCCTACGATTTCCGGCCCTTCGTCGATCGGAGCTCCCGCGCCGTTCAATCGGCGGCCCAGCAACGAATCAGTAAACGTCGCAGCGATCTGGCGGCCCAGGAAGGTGACTTTATCGCCTGTAGAGATCCCGCGTGTATTTTCGAAAACCTGCAACGTGACGAGATCCTCGTCGAAACGGAGAACTGATGCGAAGGTGGTGGTTCCATTGGCTTTATGGATCCGCGCTACCTCTCCTAAGCAGACCCCTTCAGCCGCGACAGTAATCAGGTTGCCCCGCATGTCGATGATCCGGTCGTACACTTTCCTCATGAACTATCTCTCATTTCCTATGAATTCATTAATGATCAATTTTTCCTCTCGTCTTAGAATCGATCTTTTGTTCTACAGACTGGATTGCTGCTCGATAGCGTTCGGAATGGAATGGATTGAAGTTGATATTTTTGATGTCGTTTTGGAGATTGAGAAAGAAGCTTCTCGCCTCATCGTGGGCATCAAAATCGAACTCGGTGTCGAAAATCTTCTGAATCAATCGGAACATCTCGATCTGCCGCTCCAGAGGACAGTAAGCGTCTTCCTTATCGAAAGCGTTCTGCTGCAAATAAGCGAACTCGTAAAGCTCCGATTTGAGAAAGACGATCATATCGACGAGCGCTACGCCTTCCTCGCCGACAACTTCCATCCGTTTGCCGATTTCATCCCCTTTACGAAGGATGGCGGCTGCCTTCCGGACCCGGTCAGCCCAGTTTGCGTACCGATCGTTGAGATTGCGCCCCACTTCGTCCAAGTATTTGGTCCAAGAGATCAAGGGATCGATTGCAGGATATCGCCGCGCATCGGAACGAGCGCGGGAAAGTCCGTGGAAGGCTCCGACGATAGCGAGCGAAGCCTGGGTGACGGGCTCTTCGAAATTTCCTCCGGCTGGGGAGACGCTGCCGCCGATGGTCAGAGAGCCGGTCCGGCCGTTTTTCATCTCGATGACGCCAGACCGCTCATAGAACGATGAGATGCGGGAGGCGAGATAAGCGGGAAATGCCTCTTCTCCAGGGATCTCTTCAAGACGGCCCGACATCTCGCGCATTGCCTGAGCCCAACGAGAGGTCGAATCGGCCAAGAGAAGCACGTCGATGCCCATCTGGCGGTAATATTCTGCAATGGCGGCTCCCATGTAAACCGAAGCTTCGCGGGCTGCGACCGGCATAGACGAGGTATTGCAGATCATGACCGTCCGCTTCATCAGAGATTCGTGCGTATGGGGATCGATGAGTTCCGGGAAGGTACGGAGAACTTCGACGATTTCGCCGGCCCTCTCTCCACATGCGACGATGACGACGATATCGACAGCCGAATATTTGGAAAGGTGGTGCTGCATGACCGTCTTTCCGGCGCCGAATGGACCTGGAGAACAAAATGTGCCCCCTTTGAGAACGGGGAACTGGGTGTCGAAGATTCTAAGGCCAGTGTCCATCATCCGGCTCGGCTTGATTTTCCGCCCTTGGAGAAGAGGATTTTTGACAGGCCATTTTTGAACCATGGTGAAGGAGACTTTCCGTTCGGATTCATCGATGCCTTCTGCGATTTCGGCATCGATTGCGTAGATTCCGCTCTTTGCGACGCGGGTGATCGTCACCTTGCCGAAACAGGAAAAGGGAACCATGATGAGGTGCTGAAACCTCCCTTCAGGGACAGAACCGAGAGCATCGCCTCTCGTCAGGATATCTCCCGGTTTGGCAATCGGGGTAAAATCCCATTTTTTTTCCCGGTTCAGGGGCTGGATATAGATGCCGCGCGAAAGATAGACGCCCGTGGCATTCGCGACCTCTTCCAAGGGATTCTGCAAACCGTCGAAAATCGACGTGAGAAGGCCGGGTCCCAGTTCGGCTTCAAGCAAATGCCCTGCGAAATAGACGGGAGTGCCGAGCTTGACGCCGCGTGTATCTTCAAACACCTGCATCTTCGCTTCTGAGCCTGCGATTTCGATCACCTCGGACAGAAGGAGGGAATTACCTACCTTGACCTGGGCTACCTCTCCCTGGCGGATCGAGCCATTGAATCGAACGTGCAAGAGGTTGCCGAATGCCTGGACAACGGTCCCGGTTGCGGTTTTTGGTTGGTCAATATCATTCATATTCACTCAATTTTTCTGCTTCCAATCTTCCTTTTTCCCGGTCGAGTCGAAACCAACTGTCTACGATGAGAAATCGGGCCACGTATCCAAGAACCTGATCGATCGAAAAAGGGGGGTCCCCATCTTCCATCTCTTCGATTTTTTTTAGGCGATACTCCAAGATCGCGCGGTCTAATTTTTCTGGATCGTGGGCTTTTTCTACAAACAAGATTTTCAAATCTTCGAATTCTTTTGGAGGGATGAAATCGGCTGCGTCTTTTTGAGCCAGGATATCCGCGATGAAGGGATCGCTCGGGTCTTCGAATTGAAGCTCTCTGACGATGTCCCGACCGGTAGCTTTTGCCCTAAGCGCCGTTAGGATCAGCATTCGCTCCCTTTCAAAATGATAATACTTGCCCAAAAATCCCTTGAACTCTTCCCCTGTCTCCCGAAAGAGAGAGGCGACAAGAGAAGGGAATGCCTTGAGCCGCGTTTCCGTCGACTCATAACGGTCCAAAAATTCAACTAGATACAAAGGAAGGTTATCGGGAACGAGCAGCGCGTCTTCGAGTTCTGTCGCCGTGAGATTTCCTCTTTCGTCCAATGGCTGTCCGAGCCATAAGGCCCGGATATTATAAATGTCGATGGGGTGAAGGAGGATGCGCAATTTTTTCAAATCGGCAGGGGAAAGATTCAAAGAAAGAAGATCCTTCAATTCCTTGTGGGTCATTTCGGGCGCCGACTTCAAGCTGAGCGGAGGAAGGGCCGGAAGCAAAAAATAATAAAGCATCGCCGCCTATACGCTAAAAACGAGGTCTCGGAAATCCCGGCGTATGTATTCTGCGATCAGCTCGCGGACAACCACATCGGAAATATCGATCGTGATCTTGCGCCCCTTAAGACGCACCTGAACCCCGCCGGCGAAATCGCCTACTGCGATCCCCTCCTTTTTAACGCGCTCCAAGATTTGAGCGCTTAAGAGTGCGCTGATCGAGCGAGGGGAGATCGATTTCGGGATCACAGCGACGAAATCGTCATCGATTCCTTTCTCTTCCATCATCCGCAGAAATGCGTTGAGAATGTGGGCGACTGTTTTCGGGTCTCCCATTTCTTTTTCAACCAGATCGAAAAGCTCGCGGTTAAATAGCTCCGTCTCGATTTTCTGCTTGAGTTGTTCGATGCCTTGGCGACAGGCCATCGCTAGCGTGGATTGGAAGACTTTTTTCTTCTCTTCGATTTCATTTTCGGCTTTGCGGATCGCAATTTCCGCTTGTTTTTTCGCTTCGCGAACGATTTCGGAAGCTGCGAGATGGGCGTTTTCAACGATCTCTCTCGCCTCTTGTTTGGCCGGCTCCAATGTCTCTTTTCTGAGGGCATCGCAGATCTTTTGTATCTTGTCCTTTCCTGTTTCCAATCCTTTCATCCCGCCTCTCTAAATCATTCCTCCTCCATTCTACACCGCTTTCTATTTTTTTCCTAAGAAGGCGTTGAAAAATTCAGGTTTCGTCGCTTTTGTGATCCACAAACTCGGCGAAATCGAAGTTCATAGCGCTCTTTTTCAAAAGTTTTGAAAAGGAGCGCTAGGAACAATTTTCCTCATTTTATGGAGTCATGTTCCAAATTCGATTAACCTAACTTGTTCTTACAAAGAGGTTTTTTACAATCTCTAGAAAAAATAGATAAAAAAATCTATAAATGGTATTTCCGAGTCGAAGGATTTCGGTGATACTTTTTTTCAACCTTGGAGGATTAGAATGAAGAAGTTTACAATCTTAATGGCAGTCCTGGCGATGATGGGAACCAATGCCGCTTTTGCACAGAGCAACACCGGTAAAGCAGCCGCTGCCAGCGCAAACACAGGATCCAATAATATGGCTTGGCTCGTCGGCATAGGAACGGTTGGAGTCCTCGGTACGGTCGTTGGCATCACTGCGGCTTCGGCCTCCAGTACGCCTTCTACTTATGGACACTAAGCTAGAGCGAACCACCTCCACTGAGAGAAGTGCTTCAAGCTTAGGCTTGCTAACCTGTTGTTGCAAAGCGGCTTTTTACAATTTGTAAAAAAACTGAATGAAAAATTGTATAACCTAGACAGTGGTCAACGGTTATACAATTTTTCAACTTCGTGGAGTTACGATGAAGAAATTTACGATGTTCCTTGCAATCCTGGCGATGCTCGGAACCAATGAGGCTTTTGCTTTTGCAAGGGACAGGCCTGCCACGGGTAAAGGAGCTGCTGCTGGCGCAAACGCAGGATCCAACAAGATGGTTTGGCTCGTTGGCTTGGGAACAGCCGCACTTGTCGGCACGGTCGTTGGCCTTGCCGCCTCTTCTGCTGCGAGAGAGCCTTCTACCTATAGCCACTAGGCAACTGATCGTGAATTGGATCCTTCCTTGGCCACCTGCGGCTCGTTGCTAGAAAGTCGGCGATGTGACATAAGGAGCTTCGGGGGGATCATGATCCATCGAGCTTTGCTTGTCATCTTGGCTTTGGCTTTTTTTACTACTGGATTTGCCCAGGAGGTAAGAGATCCGCAGAGGTCCTCTCGGCGTGGAGAAAGCGCAGGCTATGGATCTCGGGATGCGACCGTCCTATCCATGATGGGTTGGGGAATCGGTTTAGGGGTGGGAATTGCGACCCTTTGCGCTTTGATACCCAACAATACGGGCGCCAGTACTGCCCATTCATCACATTAACTGTTAAAATAGGTCGATATGGCCCTTCGTTTGATTCTCTCTTTGATTTTCCCCCTCTATCTGATTTGCTCATCGACAACTCCCATCCCGCTTTTCGATCCTCCGGAGGGTTGGGAGTGCGCGATTGCCGACAACCTATCTCCTTGTATCCAAGTGGGATTCCTTGGCAAGGGATCGACCGCTTTCCGTCCGTCTGTCAACCTCGCGATAGAAGAAATCGATGTCAGCCTCAAGGAATACCTCAAAGCGGTGAAAGAAATCCACCTTGGGACTGCCGGGACGACTTGGCGGGATCTTGGAAAGTTCAAAACGCGTTCTGGAGAAGGGCGCCTTACCGAGATCGGCACGAACTCTCCTCTCGGTCCCGTCAAAATGCTTCAAATGATCGTGATCTCGGGACACACCGCCTATATCCTTACAGGAGCTTCGATCAAAGAAGATTTTCTCCGATTCCAAGAAACATTCATGAAGACCTTCCAATCTCTCCGCCTGGCCGGGGATCTTTTTTCCCTTCTTCCTGAAGGGAAAAAAAAGCAGTTCGAGACGTTTTTTTCAAAGCTAGGGCAATCGATCGCAGACGATAGAGAACGGGAAGCGAAATGGGCCGATTTGCAAAAATTAGTGATCCAAGAAGCTCCCGAAATGGGAAATTACTGGCAAATTCTCGTATTGAAATCGGGCAGGGAAAAAATCTACAGCGATACTCAAACACAATAAGACAGAAAAGGACGCGATCCTGTGGAGCTGAGCAGCCATTTCAATGTATTTGAGTATAAAACATAGACAGAATATAGGGAGCTTAAGACAGGTTCTTAGAGTATCGATATCTCTTCGGGAAGGTTTCTTCATGAAAAGATTTCTTTTTTTGTTTACTCTTATTGCAACGATGTCCGGGCTTACCGCTCAGGAAACAGGTGCCGCAGCGGCCAGTTCCGCCGAAGCGACCCAAAGCAGCAACTGGCAGAATTGGGTATTCGCTGGCAGCGCGCTGGTTACTGCTACGGCCGGTGTTGTGATCATCTCACTCAATACCGGCAATACATCACATTAATGACGTAAACAACCATCGACGACAAGCGTGGAGGCTTTTTGACACCCAACTCCGAAGAGCGGTGATTTATGGTCAGCCGTGGCTGCCACTTTACGGACGATTTACCTCGATCCGAAGATCTAGCGCCCGTTGCTCAACCGATAGATCGAGCAAGAGTCAGATTTAAGCGTCTGTTTCTTGCACCAGCCCGAAGGCTTAACAAATAGGGTCGGGATTACTCCCGAGGCGGAGACAACTCAATGCCGTTGCACACCCTAAGATGTGCATAAGTTTAAGAGTGAGAACATTTAAATACAAGGAGCGCCTTCCTCCAACAGCACAAGGCTGGTGGCTTCCGGCGTTAAATTTTGATGAAGTTCATCCCTTTTTTGATCGCACTTTTGGCCGGCTGCACTGTGTCAACCCCTTGGAAGTTCGAAACCATTGCGACAGGAGAACAAGTCTTCGACTCGGCTCGGATGATCTATAGCGAGAACGACTCCCCTCTCCACTTTGAAATCGTCCGTCTGGAAGAGGGACTCGTAGCATTTTTGAATCTAAAGAAATTTAAGTTCAATACTCCGGACGATGTGACCATTGAATTTGAGATCGGAGAAGAAAAGTCCGAAATATCCGTCCCTTCCCTAGAAGGGCGGATGCGCCTCCGAATCCCCTCGGATACGGCGGAACAGATCATCCTGGCCTTGCAAGAAGGCAAGGAAGTCGCTATTATGGTCGAGGGTTTTGAACAGCGGCTCCAACCTGAGCGCTTTATCAAGCAATATCAGAAGCTAACTGGCAACAAAGCTATTTTCCGAAATCCCTTTAAAGGAATTTTTGATCCATGAGCATGAACCAACTCGAACAATTGAAAAAATTCACTACCGTCGTCGCCGACACGGGAGATTTCGAAACCCTGAAACATTATCATCCAACCGATTCGACGACCAATCCTTCCCTTATTTTTGCAGCGAGCCAACAGTCGCAATATAAACACCTGGTCGACGATGCCATTCGCTACGGCAAGGCGAAGGGAGACAAGAGCGTCGGCCATGCCCTCGATAAAGTGTTCGTCAATTTCGGGATTGAGATTCTCAAACTCATCCCGGGACGGGTCTCTACCGAAGTAGATGCCCGACTTTCCTTCGATGTAGAGGGAAGCATTGCCAAGGCGCACCACCTGATCTCGCTTTACGAATCCTCCGGCATCGACCGGAAGCGGATCTTGATCAAGCTCGCCTCCACATGGGAAGGAGTCTTAGCTGCCCGCGAGCTTGAAAAAGAAGGGATCCACTGCAATATGACGCTCATGTTCAGTCTCTCTCAAGCGATCGCTTGCGCGGAAGCAAAGGCCACCCTCATCTCCCCTTTCGTTGGCCGTATTCTCGACTGGCACAAGAAAAACGATGGCGTCGCTTCCTACCCTCCGGCTGAAGACCCAGGAGTCAAATCGGTAACCCAGATCTTTAACTATTATAAAAAATTCGGCTTTAAAACACAGATCATGGGAGCCTCTTTCCGCAATAAAGACGAGATCCTCGAGCTCGCAGGCTGCGACCTCCTCACCATCGCCCCTCCCTTCCTTGAAGAACTCAAAACTTCGTCGGCCCCTATTTCCCGTAAACTCGATCCCGAAAAGTCAAAATCGGCTCCGATCGAGAAGATCGCCATCGATGAGAAGTCCTTCCGTTATCTCCTAAACGAGGACGCGATGGCGACTGACAAGCTCGCAGAAGGGATCCGCAACTTCGCCAAAGACATCGTGAAACTAGAAGCGATCCTTAAGCAGAAAATGGGGTGATCAAGCCTTATCTTGAGGCAGAGCGGTAGGCTCACTCTTAAAAGTTCGAACGGGATTACCCAAGACCCAGTTGCCTTTAGAATCTATAGGAAAAAAGTTCCAGAGACTTAGTTTTTTTCCGATCCACGAGGAAGTAGTAAGGTATGGATTAAAATACGCGGAAAAACCAACTACTTCTATACCGCTGACATGACGAGAGACTTTTTCTGCTAAAGAGTTGTTTCCGGTCGCAGTGTTGCAGCTAGCGAGGATCATTTGCGCATCGGGTTGTAAGTGTTTTCTTACGCAGGCAGTTTCGTAACTTTGCCCTTCAAAATAAGCATAATCGTTTAGCTTTATATGATTTTCACCCCCATGGCCAAGAATAGCGAGGATATCCACATGGCCCCTAAGCGCTTTTTTCCCCTTCTTGGCAGCATCGCATACAGGAGTATTTGAATCAGGATCGGCCCGATATGTCCGTACATCGCAATTGCGATAGAGTTCTTCTGCAAGAGGCCAAGAATGATCCCTTAGCATATCCCCCCATTGGCTTGAACTTCCATCGATAATGACTGCGCGGCAGTTTTTCTTCTGCCCAGCAAGGGACTCTATAGAACGGTGCTTTAAAATGAAGTACTGTTGTTCAGAATCAAGAGATCTGTATGCAACAAGACCTAAAGCTATGTTTTTGATGGCATGCGCCACTGAGGCCAGTCCAGCGATTCCAATGCCGCTTAAAACGGTTCTTTGGGATGAGCTTGAGTAACTTATGTCTAAAGCTTTATCCACACCAGTGATGCCGATTTTGAGAGAGCGGATACTTCCTATTGCTGCTGATGCGAACACTCCAGCATCTGCCAACAAGCTCACCCCTACCCCAAAAACAGGCGAGATAAGAGAGATCCGGCCTATTGTCAACAATCCAATTGGATGCGCAAAACTCAAGGACTCGAGAACTGAACGATAGGATAAACAACAAAGGGCGAAAGGCATCAAACTTATCGGAATATTGACCAAAGGCAGAATAGAACTTGTCCGAGTCAACATAGGCAAGACTGAAGGTAAATGGGACAATAAATTTAAATTTTCAATTCTCATATATATTTATTACAAATAATTTATAAAATTAATTTACATTCATTTATTGCAACTGTTATTCAGAATCAAGAGATCTATATCCCAAAACAGGCGGGGTAAGAGAGATTAGATGCGCACTACTCAAGGGGAGTAAATGATAAAAAAACTTTTCATGAAATTGATTTTGATGATAAAAAAATGCTAGCCCCAGCACTATCGCAGTTATTTTCAAAGACATCAGAGTTATTACCGTAGGTACCACACTTGTCCGAGTCAACATAGGCAAGACTGCTGCAGATAGATGAACCAATAAATTTGATTTTTTAATACACATATACATTTATCATAGATAATTCATAAAATGAACTTATTTGGTATTACATTCATTTATTATGACTTTTTTTCAACTAAAACTAAAAAAAAATAGGATCCCGTTATCTATTTATTAGGATTGTGGCCAGCCGACAAAAATCAACTCCTGGACTCTCCGGGGGCAGAAAAAACCCCTTCCGGAATAGGGAAGGGGATGCGATTTTTATACGATTGCAACCGCAGCTTCACTCGTAAAGTCGATATCGAGCTGTTCGGTCGTCTGCGCTTCAATATAGCGGTTGACTCTCTTGTGATACTCGTACCCAGTTCCGCCCGGGATCATGTGACCCATGATCAGATTGGCCTTCATATCGAGCATGTAGTCGGTCTTGCTCTCGCTCGCCGCTTCGGTAAGGACGCGGGTCGTCTCTTGGAAAGAGGCAGCAGAGATGAACGACTCGGTTCCAAGAGAAGCGCGGGTGATGCCAAGAAGAACCGGCGCTGCAGCCGCAGGCTTGCCGCCCTCTTCGATCGTCTTCCGGTTCTGCTCGTGGAACGCTTTGCGGTCGATATCTTCTCCATGGAGGAAAATAGTGTCGCCTGGATCGGTAATTCGCACTTTTTGCAGCATCTGCCGCACGATGATTTCGATGTGCTTGTCGTTGATATCGACCCCCTGGAGACGGTAGACTTCTTGGACCTGGTTCACGAGATATTTCTGGAGCTCGCGAACCCCGCAGATATCGAGGATCTCTTGGAGAACGACGAGTCCCTCGGTAAGCTGCTGGCCTTTGACGACGTTGTCCCCTTTTTGGACGATCAAGTGCTTGGTGAGAGGGATGAGATGTTCTTCTTCCATGCCTGTCGTTTCGTCTCGTACGACCACGATCCGCTTATTTTTCTGGACGCCGCGGAAATCGATGATTCCATCGAGTTTCGCGATTTCGGCTGCGTCTTTCGGACGGCGGGCTTCGAAAAGTTCGGCAACGCGCGGAAGACCGCCGGTAATGTCCTTCGTCTTGATAGCTCCGCGAGGCAGCTTCGCAAGGACCATACCAGCCGAGACATATTGACCTTCGCGAGTTGAAATGACCGCGCTTGAAGGGATCGCATAGGTTCCGACCAGTTCGGTATACTCCGCATCCGTATAGATAACGATCTGAGGATGGAGTTCGCCTCGGTGCTGCTTCACGATAAGCTCGACCTGGCCCGTTTGCTTATTGACCTCGCGCTGTGTGGAAATCCCTTCGACAAGGTCTTCGTATTTGACATAGCCTGGGCGTTCGCAAATGATCGGGCTGCTGTGCTGCTCCCACTGGCCTACTTTCACCTTTTTCTTCACTTTTGTAGCGTCGGCGAAAAGGATCTTCGTCCCGAGTTCGATGGTGAAGCTTTGGAGAGGCTCGATCGATTTGTTGCTGAGGAGCTTCTTGTAGTCTTCAAGAGATCTTCCTTCATCTCGGACGAGTTGGAGCGAGCCGTTCTTATTGAGGGCAAGCCAGTGTCCTTCTTCGTTCTGGACAACGCGGAGACCCATATAGATGAGGACTCCGTCGTGCTCGGAGATCAGCTCAGGACTAAGTCCGGCAGATGCGATACCGCCCAAGTGGAACGTTCTCATCGTGAGCTGCGTTCCCGGTTCTCCGATCGACTGCGCTGCGATGATCCCGATCGCTTCGCCCATTCCTACCACGTTGCCGGTAGCGAGGTTGAGCCCATAGCACTTTGCGCAGATTCCGCGGCGACTTTCACAAGTCAGAGCGGAGCGGATGCGAATCGTTTCGATGCTGACATCATCGATGGCTTCGGCTTGTCCTGCTGTCAAGATGTCGCCGGAGCGAGCGAGGATCTTAGTGCTATTGCCAGGCTGGTAGATATCTTCGAGGACGGTCCGTCCGTAGATCCTATCTTTGATCGGCAGAAGCTCCTCAGTGCCTTGCTTGATGGCCCCGATTTCGATGCCATTGAGCGTTCCGCAGTCTTCGCGGGTCACGGTGACGTCTTGCGCTACGTCGACCAATCGGCGCGTGAGATATCCGGAGTCGGCGGTTTTCAACGCCGTATCGGAGAGACCTTTACGGGCTCCGTGCGTAGAAATGAAGTACTCCATCACAGTCAATCCTTCTCGGAAATTCGCTGTAATCGGAGATTCGATGATCTCGCCGGATGGACGGGCCATAAGTCCGCGGAGTGCTCCCAACTGTTTTACCTGGGATTTGTTACCTCTGGCTCCCGAGTCGACCATGAGATAGAGCGGGTTGAGGTGGCCGGTGGACGTATCATAGATCAGTTTGAACAAATCTTCGGAAAGTTTGTCGGAAACCTCAGTCCAGATGCTGATGATTTTCGAGTGCCGCTCCCCTTCCGTGATGATTCCGTCCTCGTATTGCTTCTTGACGATCGCAACGCGCTTGGCGGCTTCTTCGAGCATTTGCTTCTTGTGCACAGGGACTTTCACATCGCTAGTACCCATGGAGATCGCGGCTTTGGTCGCTTCGGCAAAACCGAGGTTTTTCATCTTATCCAAGAACCGAACGGTCGCCTCCAGGCTGATTTTCTTGTAGCACTCTAGAACGAGTTCGGAGAGCCTCTTTTTCCGTAGGACGTAGTTCTGAAAACCGAGTTCTTTCGGTACGATCGTATTGAAAATAACTCGTCCCGGAGTCGTTTCAATGATGCCGCCATCGATCAAAACTTTGATCTTCTGGTGTATATGCAAACCTCTGCCAAAATGGTCGATCCGCTGGTTCATAGCGGGCTTTTCGTGCCAGTTGTAACTTCCGCTCGAATGATAAGCCATGAGGACTTCTTCAGGGCTGCCGAATATTTTGATCGGTTGGTTGACCTTTTCAGGGATGAAGATCGGGTCGTGCATCAGGTAATAAAGGCCAAGGATCATGTCCTGCGAAGGAACAGCGACCGGTTTACCGGAGGATGGGAGAAAAATATTGTCTGGAGCCATCATGAGAAGTTTCGCTTCGAGCTGTGCCTCTATTGAAAGCGGGATATGGACGGCCATCTGGTCGCCATCGAAGTCGGCATTGAAGGCAGTCGTCACCAATGGATGGATCCGAATGGCTTTTCCCTCTATGAGGATAGGTTCGAACGCTTGGATTCCAAGCCTATGGAGCGTCGGAGCTCGGTTCAGAAGAACCGGGTGCCCTTTGATGATCTCTTCGAGAACGTCCCAAACTTCAGGAGCTTGTTTCTGGATCAATTTTTTGGCGGAACGGATCGTATAGACGTATCCGAGATCTTTAAGCCGTTTTACTATGAACGGTTCGAAAAGATCGAGCGCCATTTTTTTCGGCAAACCGCACTGGTTGAACTTCAGCTCGGGTCCTACGACGATCACCGAGCGGCCTGAATAATCCACCCGTTTTCCGAGGAGGTTCTGGCGGAAGCGGCCTTGCTTTCCCTTCAACATTTCGGAAAGGGCTTTGAGAGGGCGGTTTCCGGCCCCCATGACAGGATGGCCGTGGCGGCCGTTGTCGAATAGCGCGTCGACGGCTTCCTGGAGCATCCGTTTCTCGTTGCGGACGATGACGTCGGGAGTTTTCAGCTTCAAAATCGACTTGAGGCGGTTATTGCGATTGATGACGCGGCGGTAGAGGTCGTTGAGATCGGAAGTCGCAAATCGTCCTCCATCGAGAGGTACGAGGGGGCGCAGGTCCGGGGGGATGACGGGAACTTTTGCCAAAACCATCCACTCGGGTTTGTTGGTCGACTGAGAAAAGCCTTCGACAATTTTAAGGCGCTTGGCAAGTTTCATGCGCGCTTGCATCGACTTGGTTTTGCGGAGTTTTTCTTTGAGTTCGACGACAAGAGAGGATAGGTCTTCGGATTGGAGGAGGAGTTTGATCGCTTCGCCGCCCATTTTCGCAACGAAGCCGTCCGTGCCCCATTTTTCTTGGGCTTCCCGATACTCGTTATCGTTCAAAAGCTGCTTTTTTTGAAGATCGGTGCGTCCAGCATCGGTGACGACATATTCTTCGTAATAAATGACCCGTTCCAGATCCGCAGTCGACATTCCTAATAAATTGCCGATCCGGGATGGCATCGTCTTGAAAAACCAAATATGGACGACGGGAACAGCTAGGTCGATATGCGCCATCCGCTCGCGGCGAACCTTAGATAGAGTGACTTCAACGCCGCAGCGATCGCAAACGATCCCTTTATGCTTGATTTTCTTGTATTTACCGCATGCGCATTCCCAGTCGCGAGTCGGTCCGAAGATCTTCTCGCAGAACAGGCCGCCTTTTTCAGGCTTGAACGTTCGGTAATTGATCGTTTCAGGTTTCTTAATTTCGCCACGGGACCACTGGTTTCCGATCACATCATCGGAAGCAATTTTAATGGTCAACTTATCGAAATGGGCACTTCTTACGTCTTCGTCTGCTTCAAAAGGGGGCATCTTCAACCTTATATTTCCTAGATTTTTTAACTGCCGAGCGCATCGGGCCGCTCAGCAGGTTGCCATTTACTCTACAAATTCAGTGCGGATGTCCAGGCATAGCCCTTGCATCTCTTTCACCAATACGTTGAACGACTCTGGCGTTCCGGCTACAAGTGTGTTCTCGCCTTTGACGATCGATTCATAGATTCTGGTTCTTCCTGCTACGTCATCCGATTTGACCGTCATCATTTCTTGGAGAAGATGGGCTGCTCCGTATGCTTCGAGCGCCCATACTTCCATCTCCCCGAATCGTTGGCCGCCCATCTGAGCCTTTCCCCCAAGCGGCTGTTGGGTCACGAGAGAGTAAGGACCAATGGAGCGTGCATGGATCTTGTCGGCAACAAGGTGGCTGAGCTTCATCATATAGATGTAGCCAACGACTACCTGGTTGTCGAAACGCTCGCCTGTCCGTCCGTCGTAAAGATGGACCTTTCCATCCTTGAACATAGGCTGCGACTTCATCATTTCCCAGATTTTAGATTCTGGGAAGCCTTCGAAGACGGGGCTTTTTACGTAAATGCCGGCTTTCTTTGCGGCATATCCAAGATGGGTCTCAAGCAACTGCCCCATGTTCATACGAGATGGGACGCCGAGAGGATTGAGGATGATCTCGATCGTATCTCCGTTCGGCAAATAGGGCACATCGGCTTCAGGAACCAAACGGGCGACTACCCCTTTGTTTCCGTGGCGGCCTGCCATCTTATCGCCGACTTGAAGCTTCCGTTTCGTCGCGACATAGACTTTGACCTGACGGATTACACCGGGATCAAGATCCGTGTCGCCTTTGCGCATGAATTCGATCTCGGTCTTGTGCTGCATCTGGAGGCTTTGATAGGTCAACTCAAAATCGCGAAGGATCTTTTTGAGCTCTATATAGATTTCTTTGTCGGCCATGATCAGGTCTTCGGCCTTCTCATTTTCCAACTGCTCTAGCATTTCTTGCGTGATAGCCTCGCCTTCTTCGATCAATACTTCCCCTGTTTTGCGATGCATGATGGAAGAGGGGGCTTTTTCGTTCAGCAGCAATGCGCCGAGTTTTTCATGGAACTCGATCTGCAACTCTGCTTCCTTCGTCTTGAAATCGGAATGGATATCCTTGATCCGCGTCGCTTCTTCGACAAGTTCGTCATCTGTTTTAGAGAGCCGATCGCGCCGTGAGAACACCTTCACGTCCATAACGACCCCTTCAGTGCCGGGAGGCGCTGTCAAAGAGGCGTCTTTTACATCTGCCGCCTTTTCGCCGAAAATAGCTCTGAGAAGCCGTTCTTCCGGAGAGAGCTCCGTTTCCGATTTCGGTGTGATTTTGCCTACAAGAATAGAACCAGGTTCGACCTGAGCCCCGATGCGGATGATTCCATCTTCGCCGAGATCCTTCAACATCTCTTCGGAAACATTCGGGATATCCTTCGTGATTTCTTCTTTTCCTAGTTTGGTGTCTCGCGCCGTGAGCTCGAACTCTTCCAGATAAATGGAAGTATACGCATCTTCGCGGATCAGCTTTTCGGAAATAATGATCGCGTCTTCGTAGTTGTAGCCGCACCAGGGCATAAACGCTACCAGCACGTTTTTGCCGAGTCCGATTTCCCCTTTGTCGGTTGCAGGGCCGTCAGCGAGGACGTCTCCCGCATGGATTTTGTCTCCTACGTTGCAAAGCGGCGTCTGATTGATGCAACTACCGCTGTTGGAGCGCATGAACTTTTTCAAGACGTACGCATGCTTATTGAGCGGGTTGTCCTTCGGTGCTACGACGATCTTATACCCGTCGACGTATTCGACGACGCCGTCTTCGACTGCTACGATAACGGCTCCAGAGTCGCGAGCGGATCGCCCTTCCAAGCCTGTTCCGACGATCGGAGCTTCCGGTATGAGAAGCGGGACGGCCTGTCTTTGCATATTCGAACCCATGAGAGCCCGGTTCGCATCGTCGTGCTCCAAGAAGGGAATCAATCCCGCAACGATGGAAACAAGCTGTTTGGATGAGACGTCCATATGAGTAATTTTTGTCGTCTCGATTTCCATCGGTTCGCCGCGTTGGTGAGCCCAGCAGAGCTGCCCTTCAAACATATTGAATTTATCGAGTGGAGTGGAGGCTTGGGTAATGATCAGATCCGTCTCTTGATCCGCCGTCATGTATTCAATTTCATCGGTAACGACTCCTTCGCGGACGATCCGGTAGGGCGTTTCGATAAATCCGAATTCATTGATTTTAGCAAAAGTGGAGAGAGAGGTGATCAAACCGATATTTGGACCTTCAGGCGTCTCGATCGGGCAAATCCTGCCGTAGTGGGATGGATGGACGTCGCGAACTTCGAATCCCGCCCGTTCTCGGTTCAGGCCGCCGGGTCCTAGGCAAGAAAGCCGTCGCTTATGAGTAAGCTCGGAGATCGGGTTCGTCTGATCCATGAATTGGGAAAGCTGCGAACGTCCAAAGAAGTCCTTAAGAACGCCAGCTAATCCTTTGGCGGAGACGATTTTTCCAGGAGTCATCGTATCGGATGAGAAGTCGAATAGATTCATCCGTTCCTTGATGATCTTTTCCATACGGGCCAATCCGATGCGGCATTGATTTTGAATCAATTCCCCTACGGAGCGGACACGGCGGTTGCCCAAATGGTCGATATCGTCCACATAAGCATTTTCATCGCCGAGTTTTAAACGGATGGCATATTTGAGCGCAGCAATCACATCTTCCTTGCGAAGTGTGACAACGCTCATATCTTCTTCGGAGGTGCCTAAATTGAGCTTTCGGTTCAACTTATAACGGCCTACCCTCCCTAAGTTATATCGCTTCGGGTCGAAAAAGAGGCGCATAATCGTCGAGCGGGCATTGGAGAGCGTTGGCGGTTCTCCCGGACGGATCTTTCGATAAAAATCTTTCAGGGCGGATTCATAGGAATCCGTAGTATCCTTCGAGAGCATTTTAATGATAGGATGCGTCTCGTCCGCTTCTTCAGCGATCCTAACAGCTTGAATCCCCTCGTCGACCATTCGTTTGAGCATCGCGGTCGTCAGCTTCTCGCTTGCTTTGCCGAAAACAAGGCCCGTCTGTTCATCCACTACGTCCTCGGCCAAGATCTTGCCGACGAGTTTCACAAAGTCCTTTTCGCTCTTAATCTTGACTTTAACCGTTTCAAAGAACTCCTCGAGAATATCAGAATCGGTGGAGTAACCCAGTGTGCGGATAAACGTAGATGCGAGTATCTTGCGGCGTCGCTTCTTCCGGTCGATATAGATATAGACCATGTCATTGTTGTCGAAGGAAGCCTCCAACCAGCTGCCGCGGTATGGGATAATGCGGAAGGAGTAGATCATTGTCCCTTTCGGATGCCGTTCCTGCTCGAATGAAATGCCGGGAGAGCGGTGGAGCTGTGATACGATGACCCTTTCTGCGCCATTGACGATGAAGGTGCCTTTGTCCGTCATAATGGGGATCGTGCCCATATAGACTTCTTCTTCTTTGATCCCTGTCTCATCCGTTAGGCGGAATTTTACTTTCAGAGTCACATTGTAGGTAATGCCTCTTCGGATGCATTCTTCCGGAGAATATTTAGGAATGCCTAGGTTATAGGACAGAAACTCCAAAACGGTTTTTTCATCGTACGATTTGATGGGGAATATTTCGGTAAAAACCTCTTGAAGCCCAACATTTTCCCTCTCGTGAGGCAAAAGATGGGATTGCAGAAATTGGTTATAGGACTTAATCTGGATTTCGATCAGATTCGGGAGATCGATAATCTCTTCCCGTTCGCGAAAACTCACCCGTTTAGGGGGCTTTTTTAACATGGGCACTCGCTCCTACACACAGACTGATTAAAAAACATAAGAACAGAAGCTGCTCAACGAACAGCTTCTGCGTAAAAATAGTATCACTCTAACTTGAGTTTGTACACATTTTTGAGACATCTCTAAAAAAATCCTTGCGAACTTATCAAATTTTCGTTGATATTCCTACGGTTTTGTCTACGAATTCCACGAAAACATACTAAGCATTCAAAGACTTTTATCAAAGTCTGCTCATCAAAACTAGTGTAAAATCGTGTTTTGACACAAAAATTTACAGCCCTTTCAGGGTAACTTTAGCGCCGGCAGCAGTGATTTTTTTCTTAATTTCTTCTGCTTCTGCTTTAGGGCAAGTCGCTTTCAAGTCTTTCGGAGCCCCTTCAACGAGATCTTTTGCTTCTTTCAGGCCAAGACCCGTCACTTCGCGTACGGCTTTAATGACAGAGATCTTCTTATCGTCTGGAATTGGACCTTCTAGAATGACTTTGAATTCGGTTGATTCAGAAGCGGCGGCTTCAGCGGGAGCAGCCCCTGCAGGCGCAGCAGCAACCGCAACAGCGGCTTTAACGCCCCACTTTTCTTCTAGTTTTTCTTTGAGCTTAGCCATGTCCAATACGGAGAGCTGGCTTAGCTTTTCGACGAGTTCGTCTAATTGTTGACTCATGGTGATATTCTCCTCAAATTTTCATTCACTTTTTTGGCTAATAATCGAAAGCGGCTCCGCCATAACGGCTTCCAGGACGGCGAGCATTTGGGACATCGGCGATGTGAAGAGTCCCAGAAGCATAGCGCGCATTTCGTCGATTCCCGGCAATTTGGAGAGTATTTCCAAATCAGCGCCAGGAACGAATTTTCCTTCAATTTGTCCACCAAGAACTTCCAGGATCTGTCCATTCTCTTCCGAGAATTTGTAGATCAACTTTGTCGAAGGCATGGCATCAGGCTGCTTCACAAATACGATTCCCACATGCCCCTTCAACAGGGTTTCATCGATGGGTATTCCTGATTGCTCAGCAGCTTTCATAAACACTTGCTTCCGCACAACTTCGAAAAATCCGCCTGATTTTGCAAGCTGATCGCGGAGTTTCCAAGATGTGTTAGGCGCGAGTTTTTCGTATCGAGTGAGGATGATTGCTGTCGAGCCATCGATCTTCTCTTTAATCTCGTTCAATAGGAGTTGTTTTTCCTTTCTCATCTCAGTCCCCTTAAGCCAAATCCAGCGATTGCAGATCGATTTTCAACCCAGGCCCCATTGTCGTAGAGACATAGAGCGAACGGAGGAAGTTGCCTTTAGCGCTAGCGGGCCTTGTGCGGGAGATAGCCTGCAGCAAAGACTTCAAATTGTCGACCAATTGAGTCGCACTAAAAGACATTTTCCCTACGGCATTGTTGACGTTTCCGGTTTTATCTACTTTAAATTCGATTTTACCGGCTTTGACCTCTTTGACTGCCTTCGCTACATCGGTCGTTACGGTTCCGGCCTTTGGAGTTGGCATCAAGCCTCTTGGACCCAACACCTTACCAAGCTTGCCGAGTTCGCGCATCATATCCGGCGTTGCAATCAAGGCCGAAAAATCGGTCCAACCACCTTTGATCTTCTCCAGAAGTTCGTCCGCTCCGACGAGATCAGCACCTGCTTCCAGAGCTTCTTTGGCTTTTTCGCCTTTGGCAATCACCACCAGGACAATTTTCTGACCTGTACCGTGTGGAAGCGATACTGTGCCCCGGACTTGCTGATCCGATTTTTTCGGATCGATGCCGATCTTCAATGCGGCATTCACCGACTGGTCGAATTTAACAGGGGGACATTTTTTTAAGATGTCCACGGCTTCTTCCAACCTGTAGGATTTCATGATATCGACCATCTCGTCGATTTTTTTCATTCGTTTCGATCGATGCGCCATCTTACGCCTCCTCGATGTCAACGCCCATGGAGCGGGCCGTTCCCATCACCATCATCTCAGCGGCTTCAACGGATACGATCCGCATGTCTTCCGCTTTCGATTGTGCGATCTTTTTTACTTGCGTGCGCGTCAGTTTGCCGACTTTGTCGCGGTTCGGCACCTTTGATCCGGACTCGATCCCGAGTTCTTTCAGGATCATGCGGGAAACAGGCGGCTGTCTTGTAATAAAAGTGAACGATTTGTCCGCGTAAACGTTGATGATAACAGGCAGGACGTCTCCTGCTTTATCTTGCGTTTTTGCGTTGAATTCCTTACAGAATGCCATAATATTGATACCTGCCGACCCTAAGGCAGGTCCAATGGGCGGCGCGGGATTTGCCTTCCCTGCAGGAATTTGCAGCTTGATCTGTTTGACTAGTTTTTTTGCCATTTCATTCCTCTTATGAGTCCATGCGAAGGGATTACTCCCCTCTCCTCATCGTTTTGTTAACCTGCATTCTCTGCGGTAGACTGTTCTACTTGCCAGAATTCCAGGTCATCGACGCGCGTATCGCGCCCGAAAATCGATACCATGACGCTTAGGCGCCCCTTCTCGTGATTGACTTCAGTCACCGTTCCAATGAAATTAACGAAAACTCCATCGGTAATCTTGACCTTATCGCCTATATCGACTTTGTGCTTTTGCACAATTCCTTTTTGCCGGTCTTCAAGCTCTTTCATGATATCGGAGACTTCCTTCTCCGTTAAAGGAGCTGGATGTTCGCCGCCCAAAAAATCGATAACGCCGGTAGTATCTTTAACGTAAGCCCAAGCCTCTTCCGTGAGGTTCATTTTCACCAGAAGATAGCCAGGCCACATCCGCTTCTCGCTGATTTTTTGCTGGCCTCGTTTTACCTCTGAAATATTTTCAGTGGGAATCAAAATTTCAGAGATATCATCGTCGAATCCTTTCGAATGCCGAAATTCTTCAAGAGCTTTTTTCACTTTTCTCTCATGGCTCGACATGACTTGGACGACATACCACTTATGCATATTTCTTCCTTTATCCGAAAATGACCTGGAACAAAGCATTAGCGGCATTCAAAACACCGCCGATCGCCAAGTCGACCAAATAAATCGCAAAACCAAACAGGAATGTGGCTATGATGACGGCCTTGGTACAAAAAATCAGTTCACCTTTCGCAGTCCATGTAACTTTTTTTAGTTCATTTTGAACTTCTCGAAAGTACGATATTTTTTTCTTTTCCGTCGTAATCGTCGTCACCTTTACCTCTTCCGCTTTCCTGCCTACCATTTAATCGAGTGCGGAGGGACTCGAACCCCCGACCCGCGACTTTGGAGATCGCTGCTCTACCAGCTGAGCTACACACCCCTGAGCTTCAAGAGCTCCAAACGGAGGGATGGGCTCCCTCCGTCAGCCCACAATCCTACTTCAAGATTTTTGATATGGTTCCGGCGCCAATCGTTCTGCCACCCTCGCGAATCGCGAAGCGCATCCCTTCTTCCATCGCGATCGGATGGATTAATTCGGCAGTCAATTCGACGTTATCGCCTGGCATCACCATCTCGGTTCCTGCCGGCAGCTCTACGGTTCCGGTTACGTCGGTAGTGCGCAGATAAAACTGCGGACGGTAACCGGTAAAGAACGGCTTATGGCGTCCACCTTCATCTTTGTTCAGAACATATACAGTTCCTTTGAACTTCGTGTGGGGCGTGCAAGTGCCAGGAGCCGCGAGAACCATTCCGCGCTCTACATCATTTTTTTCGATGCTGCGGAGAAGAACCCCGACGTTTTCACCGGCTAACGCCTCATCCAAAAGCTTATTGAACATTTCAAGACCGGTCGCAACCGTATCACGAGTTTCGCGGATACCGATGAGCTGGATCTTGTCGTTGACCTTGATTTTGCCTCGCTCGACGCGGCCCGTTACTACAGTTCCGCGGCCTGAGATCGAGAACACGTCCTCGATCGGCATCAAGAAAGGTTTATCTACTTCGCGAGCCGGAGTAGGAATTTTTTCGTCGACGGTCTCCATCAATTTGACAATCGACTGAACATAGGTCGGATCGCCTTCCAGAGCTTTTAGAGCGGACCCGCGGATGATCGGGACATTCTTGTAACCCTTGGACTCGAGGAGTTCGGTTAGCTCCATCTCCACGAGTTCGACAAGTTCTTCATCTCCTTTGCCGATCATATCCATCTTATTAAGGAACACGACGATCGCGGGTACGCCAACCTGTCTTGCGAGGAGGATGTGCTCTTTAGTCTGAGGCATTGGACCATCAGTCGCAGCAACGACTAGGATAGCGCCGTCCATCTGAGCTGCGCCGGTGATCATGTTTTTGACATAGTCGGCATGGCCTGGGCAGTCTACGTGCGCATAGTGTCTCTTCTCTGTTTGATATTCCACGTGGGACGCATTGATCGTAATCCCGCGGGCTTTCTCTTCAGGCGTATTGTCGATCGACGCATAGTCGCGAAACTTCGCTTGGCCCTTTTCAGCCAAAACCTTAGTGATGGCAGCGGTTAGAGTTGTTTTGCCGTGGTCGACGTGTCCGATTGTTCCAATGTTTACGTGGGGTTTCGTTCTCTGATAAGCTTCTTTTGCCATTTTCTTAGATCCTCCGTTCTTTGTTTTTTGCCCAAGATAGGAATCGAACCTACGACCACTTGCTTACCATGCAAGTGCTCTACCACTGAGCTACCTGGGCGTGCTTTCCTCTGTCTTAAAAGCATACAAGCTTAAGGCACTTGGGACAATAAAATCAATCCTTTTCAAGCCAATCTATTTTTGACGGTATACGATCCGCGCCTTCGTCAAATCATAAGGCGACATCTCGACAGTTACGGCATCTCCGGCGTAGACCCGGATGTTGCGCATCCTCATCTTCCCGCTTAGATGCGCGATGACTCTCATCCCGTTTTCCAGGACAACGCTAAAATTCATGTTGGGCAATAGCTCTTCGACTTTGCCCTCCATCTTGATCGTTTCTTCTTTCGACATAGAATATTTGGCTCGGAAATGCTTACAATGAAACAGGATTTAGGGTATGTTGTCAAACACTAAATGTTAAAGACTCAATTTTATGAGCGAAACTTTTCAAAAAAAATCGGACGCGATCAAAAAAATCTTCACCCAGTTGGCATCGGATGAAGATCGTTACAAGGCCTTGATCGAATTGGGACGCCGCTTGCCGCCATTAGCTCCCGAGTTTAAAATCCCTGAAAATCTCGTTTCGGGCTGCCAAAGCAATCTCTACTTGTCCTCTCGATTGATTAACGGCTTGATGGTTTTCGAAGCTGCGTCGGACGCCTTGATTTCCTCTGGCCTGGCAGCCCTTCTCCTATCGGTTTATAGTGGAGAATCCCCTGAAACGATCTTGAAAGAGCCTCCTCAGTTTCTTACCGATCTCGGTATCCATGCCTCTCTTTCTCCTAACCGGTCAAATGGACTGTCTCACATTCATCTGCGCATGAAGAAAGACGCATTAAAATATTTAGTTTCCTCTAACTCTTTCTTAGCCGTTTTTTAGTGGGAATTTACTTCCGGATCCTCTATCCTTCTTAGAGCAAAACAATTCATATATTTATGTCTGTACTGATTTCATCTAGACCAGCGCCCTCTCTTCAGTTAAGCCGATATGTGACTGAAATTCCGCAAAAAATGGCCGCTGAGCAGGGGCGTAAAGCTGTTTTATACAGCTTGGCTTCAAAAGTCTGTGTCGTAGCGTTCATTGCGATCCTCGCTGTCATCCTATCGATCTCTATGGGACTTCTCCCCCCCCTTTCCCCGGCCCTTACATTCGGCATGATCCTCTCCACCCTCCCGCTGCAGGTAGGCTTTCAATCCTATATGCTTCGTTCGCGAGAATGTTCGACTAAAGCGGGTATCGCAGATGAAAAGGCCCAGGAGTTTGCCAGCATTCAGCATTGGGCAAAGCCGCAAATCGAAACATTTTTCAAAAAACATAACCTTTCTATGGAAAAGCTGCCGATGGACTTGCTGCGCCGGCGCAACCCAAAGGAGCCCCTGCGAGCTCTTCTCCCGGCGATCGCATCCTATAACCATCTATGCAATACAGCTCGGAAGCACTTTAAAGAACATGAAGAGAATCTCTATAACAGGCTCGAAAATCCCACCTTGCACTATCTAGCAAGGCAAACGGGTTGGCATATCTTGGAATATCAAGCGATCCCTTCAGCGCTTCAAGCTGCATTCGTTCTGCAGATCATCGCAGATCCGACGATTCAATCGAATCTGGAAGATCTTGGAGCCTGCCATGCGAAAGAATTCGATCGGCGTCGTTTCGACCAGTTGCTCGACGGGAATGATGATTGTTTCGTTTTCAAAGATGAAAACCGCGCCCAGCTGACTTTCGGCGCGGTGCAGCAAATGGTCTCCAAACAAGATTTCGATGGACTAAGACTCAAGCTGTTCTCATAACCTGAGTTTTGGGTTCGTTTTCCTCAGAATCAAGAGAGATTTTCGAGAGAATTGCGCCGATTTTTTCCGAGATCATAGCCGAAGGCGCTATTTTCGAGGAAAAATCGGCGCCAAGATCGCGAAAAAATCCTTGAGTCTGAGTTGGATCGAACTCAAAACTCAGGTTCCGAGAGAATGGAGCTGATCCTGCTCTCCTCCGGTTACTTGGACCTGTCCCTCTGGATGTATGTAGACATCCGATTCTAGGCGGATACCGAATTCCCCAGGGAAATAGATCCCCGGTTCGATCGAAAAGCAGGTCCCTGGCAGGATGGGCCTATCGTCATGCATCTCAAGGTTGTCGATGTGAGTGCCGCTTCCATGCAAATGGACCTCGATGCTATGGCCGGTTCTGTGAATAAAATAATCGCCGAAGCCCGCGTCCTTAATGACCTTCCTCACTGCGTCATCCACTTCGAATCCCATGACCTTTTTTTTCTCTGCAAAGCGGCGTTTCACGAGGTCGATCCCCGCTTTTTGGGCGCTCCGGACGATATCGAATAGGGATTTTTGCCGCTCGGTGGGCACCTGCCTTGCGACTGCGACCCGGGTAATGTCTCCGAACACAGCTCCTTCAACCCGTTCCTTCGCCCATAAGTCGATCAGAAGGAAATCTCCTTTTCGCAATGGACTCGAATCAGTAGGGCGCGTTTCAAAGTGGGGATCGGCGCTGTGGGCATTCACAGCTATGATCGGGAGAGCGTCGGTGATCAAATTGCGCCGTTCCAGCTCCTTCACGATCTTCTGTTGGATCTTGTATTCGTCTATGGGCTTGTCCTGACTAAGGTGCTCTGAGATCCAATCCCACGTCTCTTTGACAATCCGATCTAGGGCCGACGCAGCGCGGATATGGCTTTTCCCCTGCTCGGCATCGATGACGGCCGTGAAATGCGATAAAAACGCTCCCGAGCTGACAACTTCCGGTCCAAAAGAGCGGACCAGGTCGATCGTTCCGCCGTCCACCTGAGATACATAGGGGTTTCCGTTAGAATATTCCATCGCCACCCGCTTGGCTCCGGATACGGCCGCCCCGACTTCTTTGCGGAGAGACTGCCAGGAGAGAAACGTTTTTATTTCTCCCGGCCAAGCATCTAAAACATGGGATTCGATTGCATGGAGGATCTTGATGGGACAGCCTACCGCCGGTATCCAATAAAAAAAGCGTCGGGAGACCATCGCGCGTTCTGGGATTTCGAGAAATAGGTGCGCTAGGTAGTTGCTTCTATGAAAATCATAGAGCAGCCATCCATCCGCGCCCATTTCTTTTAGATAGTTTTGCGCTTCGCGTACTTTTTTTTCTCTCATTGGATTGATTCCTATGGCTCATCGGTTAATGCATTGGATGAGCGCCGCTGCGGCAGCGACTCGTAAAATGGGAAACGGCTCACGGAATACCCCCACCAAAAAGCTGAACGAGCGGGCATTGCCCATGCGCCCTAGAGCTTCCAGAATATGGAGCTTCCGCTCATGGTCTGCTCCCGCATAGGCGCCTTGCAGATCGCTCAAGACCGATTCGTCACGGCCCATCATCGCCAATACGAGACATGCTTGCAGACGGATATTGGCATCGCTATCGTCCAAACATCCTCGAACGACTCCGAGGGCCGACTCGTCTCCCTCTTGAAGGAGGGTAGCTGCGGCGACGCCGCTGATCCCCCAGGTCCTTTTCTGCAAAAAACTCTTGAGAGCAGCGCTTGCTCTGAGATCCTCTACGATCGCGAGCAGCGATACCAGACTCAGGCGGGTCATTTGATCGATGGCTTCAGGATAGTTAGGGATATGGTCGATATAGCGGACTTGGCTTGGGGCCAGAACTTGGAAAAGGGGGTTCGGACGAGTATCCCACATCCACATTCTCTTTTCGCCATTCAAAAATTCATAGATGCAATCGCAGCAAAAGACCGTTTCGATCCTCTGCCCTAAAAGACCTATGGAAAGGTTGGCTTTTACATAGAGATCGCCCGTTTCGCGGAGAATTTTCAGGGCAAGCTCGGTCCCTCTCCCTCCCGTGGCTGTCAGCGCAGCCGCCGCTAGCCGCCGATTTTCCGAAAGCGCGTCAATTAGCCAGCTTTCGAGAGCAGGCCCTCCCCATGCAGGATCGACTAGCATGGCAGCCCATGCCGCCGTGATCGCCACGGCAGGATGCGGATCTTTGAGCACTCCCTCAAGAGCCTCCATCGCTTCGCTTTTGGAAGCTTTCTCTCGATAAACGAGGCCGAACGCGTTCAATGCCGCGATCCGCACATCGGGATGGGGGTCCTGGACGAGTTTTAAAATCTCTTTCTTAGCATCTTCGAGTTCGAAAAAGGCGGCGATCGAACAGGCCAAATGGCGGATTCCCGCTCGATTGCTCGCTGCCAGCGTCTTGAATTCGGAAAGGGATATGTTTTCGTAAATATTCAAAAGCGCTTCGATAGCGAGCTGGCGTTCTTCGTAAGTAGCCCGTTCCGACTGGACGATCGCCTGGAGCTTCGGAGCCAGCGATTTCATCTTCAAAACGCCGATCGCCTTGATGACTTCGAGGCGGACGACCCAGACCCGCTCTTCGTCCATCAAGCGGACGATCTCGTCTTTCAGAGGGGCGTCCTGATAAGAACAAGACATCTGGACAGCCACGGAGCGGATCACAGCATTGGAGTCCCGCATCATCTTTTGCAAGATCGGCACGGCCCGCACATCACGGGTCAGATAAGCCCCGATCAATGACGCCAGCCTTACGCCGTTCTGGGTAGAATCAAGACCTTTTTTTAAAATCCCCCAGGAAAGCTCTTCCATCAAATGGCGGTCTAACAGGAGATCGGGATATTTGATCGAAAGACGGTTCCACGCGTCGAGGGCTTCCTCTTCCTGCTTTCCCGCGGCCAGGGCTTCGACGAGGATCGACCCGGCGAGCCGTGAATCGGGGTACTGCTCGGCCAGGCTAACCGCTTCTTGGAGAGCCGAGGCCGGATCATCGATCAGGAGGTGGGCTTGGACTCTCCTGGCTCCCTCCTCTTCATTGCTGATCGAAGAGGCGCCTACTAAGAAAATCGCCAAGAGGGGTAGATATCTCATATCTCTTTCCTTATGCCAGATCATTCCCTTATTATGGAAGAATGGGAATCTCGATCTTTACCGGGGAAGGGGCCATGCTACTTCCCCTCTCAGGACGTCTTTTGAGCGCTGCCGATATCGTCGGCACCTCTTGGAATGCGTCATGCTCTCTTTTTATCATGCCGGGAGGTAGGGACCGGCCTTACCACGCAGCCCTCCAAGGCGAGGGATGCCGCCGGATCCGACAATATGTCGAAAACGGCGGGACCTATCTTGGCATCTGCGCAGGGGCCTATTTCGCGGCTGAGAGGATCGAATTCGATCCAGGCTTTCCTTTAGAGGTCTGTGAAGATCGAGAACTTGCATTCTTTCGCGGCGCGGCGGTAGGGCCTGCCTATGGGAATGGATCGTTCGATTACAATAGCCGAAGAGGCGCTCGGGCAGCGAAGCTCAAAACAGAAGAATGTTATTTTCATGCTTACTATAACGGCGGCTGCACATTCAAAGGAGACTTGTCGAATTGCCGGATCCTAGCTCGTTACGCCGATCTGCCTGGCGAGCCTCCCGCGATCCTCGAGTGCCAGGTCGGCAAAGGAAAAGCTTTTCTCAGCGGGGTGCATCTTGAGGCCGCTGCCGAGTCTTTAGACCGCAATGATCCGTTTTTAGCGGAATTCATCCCAATCTTGACTGCCTCGGAATCGTCAAGAAGACGCTACTGGGAACAGCTAGTACAGTTTAACAAAAGTTTAGGTTTTTCAGGCCATACTGCCTAAGATGCGGCCGCCGATCAAATGGAAATGGAGATGGAAGATCATCTGGCCGGCATCCGGACCGTTGTTCGTGAGCAATCGATAGCCGTCGGCAATCCCCTTCTCGACCGCTATTTTCTGAGCCACTTCTATGATCTCACCGATCAAGGGCAAGTCGTGCGGCTCGACGCGTTGCAGGCTAGGGATCTCTTTTTTCGGCATGATGAGGATGTGGACGCGTGCGATCGGATGGATATCCTCGATCGCCAAGATCCGCTCGTTTTCGAATACCTTTTTGCAAGGGATCTTTCCTTGAATGATTTTCCCAAATACGGTCGTCATAGTCATGATTGCCTCTTCATAGCGATATGCATGGCTTTGATAGCGTCTTCCTTGGTTTCCCAGATGGAGATGAAGCGTCCTTTATGGCAAAAAATCGCGCCGGGGATCCCGCAGACTTTTTTCAGATCTTCTTCATGAAGACCCGCCCAGCTTTCCGGCAAGGGTTTCCTGACCTTCATCCGTTCATGGAGGCTGGGAGGAATCCCGCGGAGTTTCCAGTGCTTGCCTGCAGGCATGATCACAAATTCGGCCGGATGCAAATCTCCTCCCAGTTCGAAAAAATTCTCCATCCAGGGAAGCGGGTGGTCGAAGATAAGGGCATGCTGCGACTGAGCCATGGCAATTTTGACGTCGCTCTCGCAATTGAGCGTATAGAAAAAACGCTTTTGGAGCCGGTCCAAGTGTCCAACAACGAAATCAATCGCTTGGAAAAACGCAGCTTGCATGACCTCGGGAGTCGATTCATATTCAATGGGGAGGAAATTGGAAACGACCTGAGAAAATGACGTGACTCCCGGCTCGGGAGTCGCGCGGCCATTGTCATGCGCGTCGACTCCCATGATGATCACTTTGTTGAGCGTTTCGTAGAGATGAGGGGAAATCAATTCTTGGTTTTTCAAGTACATAAGAATCATTCCGGCGCTGCTCATCGGCCCTTGATACTCCACCTGATGATGGTCGAAACGCCTTTTTTCCAGCTCGTAAACGCCGCCCACATCGCAAACATAATCACAGTTAGCCAGTACATCGGGATCTCTGCTCCGATAAATCTTATCCCGGTCGATCCGGTCGAACAAGAGGAGGAGCGAGCAGGCCGTCACTTCATCGGCGTGGAAAGATCCGTCGTGGGTGCCAAAACTTCTTGGAAGCATAAATTATTCAAGTGTATGCTCAAGATGAATTTGTCTCAATAGGAGCTTCATCATGCGTCTGACAAGTCTCGCATTCAAAGAAGGGGGCATTATCCCATCGATCTATACTTGCGAAGGGCAAAATATCAGCCCGCCTCTCGAGATAGGAGACGTGCCGCCGAATGCGAAAAGCTTGTGTCTGATCATGGATGACCCGGATGTTCCCGCGCACATCCGGCCAGAGCGGATGTACGACCATTGGATCGTTTTCAATATCATCCCCCACCATCATAAAATCGCCGAAAAAACAGCGCCTCAAGGCCTTCAAGGGCGAAATACCGGGGGCAAGAATCAGTATATCGGTCCGTGCCCTCCCGACGGCGAGCACCGTTATTTCTTCAAGCTGTATGCTTTGGACAAAATGCTCGATTTGCATGTCGGCGCGACCAAACATGAAGTGGAAAGAGCGATGCAAGGTCATATCATCGCTCAATGCCAACTCATGGGCCGCTACGAAAAAGGGAAGGGATATTAAACGATTTTCGATTCAAATTTTTGGGAGGGATTCTCAACTTTCCACGGCCAAAATAATCCAAAAAAGCGATGAAGCAATCTTGACTGACTACTGGTAGAGGTTCTTACATTGCGAACACCCTCTGACTCGTGTTATGTAAGAAATCAATGGACGGTTATCTTTCTCCCCACTATTACGACCTGGTCACTCCGGACGGCCATATCGTCGATCTCAAGCGTTTGGATAACAAAAGGCGTGTCGCTACGGTCGCCATCTCCGGAATCTTCCCGGGTTTCGTCGGCTACGAGATCGATCCGCGCCTTGTGTTTTTCAATTTGAAAAGCACCCTCGCCCAAATTGGAATCGAAGGGATCGGCCGCGAGTTTCACTTAGACAGGAAACACAACCGGGCCGAGGTCAAAGTCGAGCTCATCCCATACGGCGATATCGCTTCGGCTATGCTGGATCTTCTTCCGGTAGGAGCCTACATCGGAAAACTGTTTGCCGCAGACGACCGAAGGCGAGTCCGAGATCCCGACTACCTTCTTCGGATGTCTTCCCGTTCCGACCAGGAAGGGCGCCCGCTTCTCTCTCTCGGCGGTCTCGAAGGCAGCCGAGAGCTGATCTTGGAAAAAAACAACGGCCGCACCGTCGCCTTCCTTTCTCTAAAAGACGGTACCCTCAGCTACGAGCCCGCCCTATTCGGGTTTCTCCCTACCCTCGCCAAAGCCCTTCGCAAGAATTTGTCCCACACTCGCCAGCTTCTGCATCTCCACCATCATTGGCAAGCAGGAGCGCCCCGAATAGTACGCGAAAACGAGATTCTTCTCGTCCGTACAGCCCCCCTCCATATCCGCACTGTATATGCCCGCGTCGTCAATTATCTGCTCCCTCAAGGCTATCATCACACATCTGCCTGCGTGCTGCAGCCCGATACGGCTGAATCGGGCGATATTTACGAACTTTACGGCAACAGTCTTCAGGTCATCGACGATCTTCCCCTCGAATTTTACACACTCGAACCGCACCGCGAGCACGTTTTCTTTTCCGACCGAGACCAACTGATCGCTTTGCTCGAAGATCCGCAAAGCCTTTTCAACGCCTTTGCCACCGCTCCCGGTCCATCGAGCGTTCTTGCTTCGGTCTTCCTTGTCAAAGGAACTCAGATGCTCGCTCTCCAAGAAAGCGATTGGATCGTTCGCGCCTCCCCCAAACACGACTTCCCCGGCCTTATCGATCCATCCCGGCAAGCACTCATAACCGAAAAATATATCGAAAACCAACCCCAATACCCCTTTCTCAAAGCGATCGAAAACGGCTTCATCACCTCGCAAGGGATCCTTCTTTGCCGCCATTTCCCAACGCCCCTGTTGAAAAGGCTGCTCCTCAACGATCTCGTCGCCCGCTGCCTCAAACGAATCTATTTCCAATACCCCTCTTTCTCTCACGACGGATTTTTTTTCCATGAAGACCGTTCTATGCTCCTCGATCTTGCCAAATTCGGCATCCCTGTCTATTGGGCCGAACCCGATGAGAAAACCCTTCTTCAATTCGTTCTCAGACCTGAAAAAGACGCAGGCCTTTTCGTCCCCATCCCCCTCATCGAGACATTCCGCAAAGCCACCGTCCTAGGAGTCTACGGATCGAATCTTCAGGAAGGAAGTTTCGGCATCGAGCTGCGCATTCTTCTCGCAGGGCTGCTCGCTATGCGTGCAGAAGTGGACCATCCTCTTCTTGGCCGCGATACTCCGCTCGCCCTCGTTACCGACGGCGGCCCGGGTGCGATGGAAGTCGGCAACCGCGTAGCGAAAGAACTCGGCATTCTATCCTGCGCCAACATCGTCGATTTCCGCGCTCGCGATGGCGCCGTCGTGAAAGAACAGCTCCAAAACCGTTATATCGATGCGAAGATGACCTACCGCTTAGACCGGCTCGTCGAACGGCAAGCCGAGTTCTGTCTCGACCTACCTATTTTTGTTTCCGGCGGCATCGGCTTGGATTTTGAATATTCTCTGGAAGAAGTGCGGCGTAAAACTGGCTCAGCGCCAGCGAATCCGATCCTTCTCTACGGCAGCATAGATTATTGGAAGCGCAAAGTTTCTTCCCGATTCCGCTTGAACAAAGAGACAGGGACAATCGCCGGCTCGGAATGGATCTCAAATTGTTTTTATTGCATCCAGACAGCCGCGCAAGGACTCGCGATCTACAGAAAATTTTTCAAAAACGAACTCCCGATAGGCAAGAAAGGCCCCGTATACGAAGATGGTTTTTATGCAATTGCCTCCATTGATCAAAAATAATCTTCAGAAGTGCGGGCGGCTTGCAGTCCTTCGCTCTCACTCTCGAAAATGCTTTTGAAACAAGCTACTATAATAGAGTGGTTTCGTCTTCTGATTTCTTAGATAGATTAGCGCAACCTTAGGAGATTGATCATGCTCCAAATTGTTTGACTCTGATTCTGGAAGCGTGAGTTCCTCTGGTTCTGGAAGCGTGAGTTCCTCTGGTTCTGGAAGCGTGAGTTCCTTTGGTTTTGGAAGCGTGAGTTCCGGCGGCGTCAAATCTGGAGAGGAATTTTCTTCTACCTCATCTTTAGGAGCAAAAAGTAAGTCTGAGTCCTCTTGATTATTCTCTAGGTCCAGGTTCCTACCGCTGTTAACCGGTGTAGAAGTTCGGCTTACAAACGGCGTTGAATATTGAGAATCTTCGAGCGATTCCTCTCTATGTTCAAATGATGCTTTTGGATTATAAAGTGAGTCTTCTTTCTCACTATCGGAGTCCTGATCCTCACCTTTTATGGCCGGCTCAGCAGCAGGAATAAGAGGAGCCACCCGCATGGATGATGAAAGAGGGATCCAACTTACTTGCCCTCCTTCCAGTTCCCAACTTACTTGCTGTTCTCGCAGTTGAGGGGGATCTTCTTGTGACCTACGGGAATGTGAGAAAGACCATTCCTTGTGGTTCGATTCCACACTCTCTTCACCTGAACCATGTTTAGAAGCAGAATCAAAAAGTGAATGTTTAGAAGCAGGATCAAAAAGTGAATTTGAGTCCTCTCGGCTATCCGCTAGGTAAGGAGGAGCGGGAGGTATCTGGGACATCTCCATAGAAGGAAGAGGGGAAATGATCCGGGCGGATACAGGAGAAGGAAGAGAAGCACGGTTTCCGCTTGGAGACCTTGCCTGAGAAGAGTTATAGACGTCTTGCACTACTGCCTCTGTATTTGCACAAGAACCTGCCACAGAAGAGCCAGTCCTTATCATCTGAGGAGAACCTGAATTATTTCGATTACAACAGAAACAAGATAAACAAGAAAAAACCATAAAAACCTCCAGAATTTACGGAGATTTTACAGAATCTTGACATTTTAATTCAACAGTCTTGGATGGACTGATCTATTCCAGACACCTTAAAAATAATTTTACGCCACTTGGCCGGCTTCAAGCACGTCCGTGCCAAGGACTGTTAAACTAGCTACGTTCTGCCATCCGGCAGCCGCTCCACCCATATTACTCTACCGTCCAGCAGCATCTCTTTCCAGTATATTCTCCCGTCCGAAGACCGTATTGTATCGTCCACTGACCTTAGGCTGCCGTTCTGAAAAACTTGATAGGGCTCCAACTCACGTTCTCTGCGTTTTGGCTGGATTTGCCAAACCGTTTGAGTCCTCGCTTCCTCCTCATCATCGGACAAGATTTCTCGCCTTTCCCGGTATGGAGCCCGGACTCCATTCGATATATAAGGCGTCATTTGAGGCGCAGGCGGAGGGATTCTTTTCGTTTTATGCTTTGGAGGAGTGTCTTCACCTTCCTTCGCTCCGGAAGTCTCGCCTTTACCTGGCTTCTCGTCGGACAAGACAAAGTCAACCACTCTCCTCGCCAAATCTTCTTCATCATCGGAAGCACCTTCTCGGAAAACCCGAGAAGGATCCGCCTGAGACGTCGAAGTACTTTGAGGCAGGGACAAAGTGTCTCTTTCGAGTTCTGCTCCAAGTAAGTCTTTACAAGGAAGAGAGAGGGAGGGCATCGTCACCTGACTTGCCCTGTGAAACGGTTGCACTGAATCGTACGAGTCTTTTCGCAATCTCGGATGAGGAGCCTTGAGTCCGCTTGATATATAAGAAGAGGGCACGGGCGGCCGAGATGGAGGGACTCTTAGGAAAGTAAGGTTTTTCTCCGGTTTTTGCATTCCAGTATCGTCTCTGTAAGGAAGCGGGGCGATGGGCATCGACCACACTTTCGACGATGCTGTTCCTACCTGCTTCAACATGTGAAAAGGTTGAACTGAATCGCAAGAGTTTTTTCGCGATGTTGGAGGAGCCTTGAGTCCGCTTGAAGAAGAGGTCACTGGAGGACAAGGCGGAGGGTTTTTCTGAGGCGGAAAGTTTCTCTCCATTTTTTTCCCTGGAGAATTTTTTGCCCACATTCCGAAAGACTCTCGTAGGTCTAACTTGGGATTCGAGGAAGCCATTTCCTTTATCGCAACTGTTTTCACTCTCTCAGGCAAACGGCCAGAGTAAGGAGGAACGGGTATCCGCTCATTCCTTAACGCTGTTTCCGGCCTTATCGTGTGAGAAGATTTAAAGGAAGCAACACACATAGACACCTCTCGGAATTTACAGATTAAATAAATTGTTTTTTAAGTTAAGAATAAGACACTGAAATTTTTTTTGCAATAGAGCCAGTTGCAAAACTCGCTTCGCTGCCCAAATTCGATGATTTCAAAGCCGGTTCGGTTTTTCGCAAATCGACATATCCTATTGGTCATAGGCGATTTGCGAAAAATCCGAATCCGGCGAAGAAAGCGCGGGTTTGGGTCCGAATTGGAGTTTTGCAACTGGCTCAATACCTAATTCGAAAAATCTGAGGGGAAAGAACCCACAACTCCAAGCGTTCATTAGCTTAAGGTTCCTCCGTCTCTGTATGTGCCAGAGGGAAGAACCTAACACCTTGCGCTGAAATTTCATAGGGTCTGTCAGCAGGGCCTTGGCCTTGCCTTGGATGAATGTGCCAAACCTTTTGCGTTTTCACTACGCCCCCGGGTTCATCATCGGAATCGGAAGAGTCTTTTCGCGCTATCCGAGGAGGAGCCCGGACTCCCCTAGATATGTAAGGAGTCATTGCGGGAGAGGGAGGAGGAAGGTTTCTCTTGGTTTTTTGCGCTGAACCTCCTCCCTCTCCAGATCTTGAGGGTCCAGGTAGGTGTTGTTTGTCATCATCGGAAGAGATTCGCAACATTCCTTTTGGCTCTGGAGGAGAATTTTCTTCCATATCGGAGCCTATATCACGGTCTGGCGATTCCTCTCCGTAGCGAACCGGTATCTTGTTTGACCATGGAGCGGAAGTCCTTGTGAACCCCGTTTTTGGCGGAGGAAAATCTTCTGCCCTCCCCTCTCCTGAAGACCGCCGTTGACTTGACCTGGACTCAGGGGAACCGCCAATTTCTCTTTTCGCAACCGATCCCACTCTATCTTCTAATGCAGAATATAAAGGCGAAGCCTCAACCGTAGAGGCGAGATGGCTCAAAGGACTATCGACAACATTCCGAGGACAACAACAGAAACAAGAAAACCAACACATAGGCACCACTTCTGAAATTTATAGAAATAATAAAGATTCATTCTTTTTTCAGAAGAAAATATTGAAAGAGTCATTGCTATTCAGCTATTTAAATTTCTGTTGTTTTTTGAGTGGGTCGCAAAGCGGCCAAAAATAATCCTCAAAAGCGCCGAAGCTGAATTTTACAACACCCTCTAAACTCCGTAGGAGATGTTATACTGCGTGCGGCTGAGAAGTTAAAGTTATGCCAAAGAGGCGCCCTGAATTTGGCTCAGGTGCAGCCGGCGCCAAAGGCCAAAGGGGTTCTCCAAAAATGCATCATTTTTGGGGAGAGGCCGTTGCAGCTAAACTTAAAAAGTTTAGCGATGCCCGGGGTCGGGCAATTTTGCAAGCGGATTACTTTCATCATCAGTGGAAGAATCTTCCGAGCTCGCTTTATGTAGCTTCCATGGCCCGTTTTCGTTATCGTTATCGGGAGAGTCTATATCGGAAGAGTCTATAACGGAGTCTGGCGACTTCGCTCTGGATCCGTAGTCAAGTGGCACCTTGTTTGACCATCCAGCGCGAGCCTTTGTTAGCCTCTTTTTTGGCTCTGAAGAAGAATTTTCTTTCGTCCCCACTCCGGAAGCCAGCCGTTGACTTGACTTGGACTCCAGGGAGACACCAATTTTATTTTGCGCAAACGATCCCACTCTATCTTCTAATGCAGGATATAAAGATGAAGCCTCAACCGTAGAGGCGATATGGCTCAAAGGACTATCGACAACATTCCGAGGACAACAACAGAAACAAGAGAACCAAGATGAACACATAGGCACCCCTTCCGAAATTTATAGAAAATATAAAAACTCATTCTTTTTTTTAGAAGAAAAATTGAAGGAGTCCTTGCTATTCAGCAGGTTAAATTGCTGTCGTTTTTTGAGTGCTTTGGAAAGGGCAGCTCGCTGCAATCGCGCGTCCTTTAGGAACCGATTCAAGCGAGCTATAGGATTATTTGCAGTAAAGAACTTGCTGCCCATTGCTGGAGCGAAGAATCTTCTCTCCTTCTGAGAGAGTTCTTCAAATGCGCCGCCCCCGGTTTTAGGACAGGTTCTAAAATCCGTAGGAGATGTTATATTCCATGTAGTGGTCGCGCATTTTCGAGAACTGCCCTTCGTACGAATAGCCATGATGGTATTCGACATAAAACCGGAATTTGCGGCCGATTCCCTGTAATTTGCTGAACTCGTAACCTCCGCGGTACGTTCCGTCGAAATTCCAATCCAGCTCTTGCATGTTGCGGAAATGGAGCGTTAGATAGAGCGTTCCATACAACCTTTGCTTGTCGAATTTGGTCCCCAGGAAACGAACTTCAGTCCCATATTCAATATACAGCGGCTTCCATCGAAACGTTGGATCGCTATGGACGATCACAGCCGGCCCAACATAAAGCCGGATCGCTTCTTTCGCTTGATAGGACACAAAGAAATCGATTACTTCGTTGCTTGGATTGACTCGATGGAACCCCGGGTGGTTGATTAAAAATTCATCCCCCAAATGGCTGGATACATGGAAGCCTCTGAGGCGAAACGACCACTTGTTTCGCGCGTAGGTGATGGGGATGCCCGCGTAAAAGTCCGTATTGACCAGCTCCGTGCCGCCGGCAATATCCGGGTGGGGATCGAAATTGAAGACTGACCAGATACACGCTTCGATCCCGATCTGCAGATCGCCTCCGTAGATCACATCGAGCCATCGATAAATGGGGAAGTCGTCGCCCAATGAAATATCGGCGCATTTGTTGCCGATGATCTCGTCTCCGCTCCGGTAACCCAAAGTATAGGAAATTACCCTTGGCGAGCCGATGATCGGCTGAAACAATTCTGTCATCTGGGGGAACCAGATTCCGTTGATCTTCGGACGCTCCACATACTTCACCCGAAGTTCTTCGTTTTCCGTAGGAACTTCCTCTAAGATCTGGACATCTTTGACTCCGGGGACATCCTTGACGAATTGAATGATACTCTTCGCTGTTAATTCATTTTTGGGCAAGTTCGCCAGCCAGATGTGTTTATCTTTAGCGATGACAATCACCCTGTATTCCGCGTAGTGCATGTCGATCAGAGCCTGGACGTAACCCTCGAAGTAGGCATCGGGCGCTTTTTCCACGCCATCGGGAATGCTGTCCGACCGAGTGAGCACGACGGCCACTTCCGATTCAATCGGAAGCTCGTCTATTTGACTGTCAGTAGAAAAACCAGAGCCGGAGAAGAGAATGCAGAAAACAACGGCTCCCGATTGGAGTGCACGCATATCAGTGTCCTTGAAATCCTATATATGCAAATGGACCAATTTTTTTCTTAAATTTTTTGAGCGATCTCGTCTTTTTTTGCAAATCGGCTTTTTAGCAGCCTTGCTCCGCTGTAGAAACAGAGCGCTCCTCCTAAAACCAGAACCTCGATCGGCCCCAAAACGACTGCCAGCCAGCCCCCCAAAGGCGGAGCCACGGCTCCCCTCAAGCCCCCCATCATCAGTCCGACCCCCGTGAACCGGGAACTCTCCTCTTTCCCTGCGAAGATCGGCCCCGACATATGCCACACCAAATGACTTCCTCCTTGCCCTACCCCGTACCAGAAATAAGCCAAGTAGAACCACCCGATCCACCAGGTCGAGCACGCCATCAGCACGGGGAACAATGCCACCGACAAGAAAACCCAACTCGCCAACTTCAATACATTGACCCGCTCGATCCACTTTGCCCATACCGGCGACGACAGAGCGAACCCTAGTCCTTTCGCGATCGAGATCCCGCCCGCCGCCATTGTGTGCGACACACCTAAATCATCCACAGCGAAGATCGGCAACGCCGGCTGGATCAGCATGATCCCGAACCCGCAAACCATGAACCCCCACTGATACCGCGCAAAATCGGGCCTAGTCCGGATCAACCGGTAGCTATCCTTCCATGGCCTTGCCACCAATTCCCGCCACTTCAGCCTCTCTCCTTCCCATGCTTTCTCTTCCACTGGAATCCGCGCCTGGATCGCAAGCACTCCCATGCCGACCAATGACGCTCCGAAAAATAAGATCTTCCACAGTCCCGGATCATGGTCGAGCACGCATCCCATGCCGAGCGACAAGACGACTCCTTCCGCATACCCGAATGCCGAACTCAGTGAAAAGAGCTTTCCCCGCTTCCCTGCGTCCATGTTCCTCTTGATGATTTCCATCCATCCGGGGATTACCGCCCTATGGAAGAACATATAGTTCACCGCCGCCCCGATCACAAACCATACCGAATCGAAAAAGGGACATAATAAAAACGGCGCCCGCATCAAGAAGCCCGCCCAGAGGACGTTGGACTTGATCTTCCCGCTCCGCCCCAACCCTGCGCTCCAATAGAACGACAAGATCGTGATGAGCGGTTTCAGCATTGTCATCAAAGCGATCTGCCACGCGCTCGCCCCCAGATCCTTGTACAAGATGATCGCGACCAAGCCGTACAATGTGAAAAGGGGCTCGCTCAGCGCGCTGCTCCAGAAAAGCGCCCGCCCTGTCTTCGTGTGTTTCAAAACCGATGCACTCATGAGGCCATCCATCATACCCGTTCTCTTCGATTTTGAGAAACCCTGGCAAAAAATTAAAATATGCAATTACAAGAATATAAAAACTAATAAAATTTAAAAACTAAATATGCCGAATGACTTACAAACTAGATCAGATTTGTATAATTACGAAATATTTGATTGACGAATTTCACGCATTTTTCAGGTATCCAAACAACTTGAAAAGTTCTTTTCCACAAGATAAAGTTGTATCTTCAAAGCTTTTAAGGGGCAATAGCTCAGCGGTTAGAGCAGCGGACTCATAACCCGTCGGTCTCTGGTTCAAATCCAGGTTGCCCCATCTCCATAACCAGCACAATCCACTGCACTTAAGGCGCATTCAGCTTGATCCAATATCAAGTTAAAGTTTAAAATATACGCCGACGGTGCAATGGCGGTGCAACAAAGAATAATCTTAACCGGCAGCGCCATCCAACCCAAAACCGTTAACCCAAGGTTGGAATCATGGCATCTATTTTCAAACGCAAAAACGAAGACGGAACGACCGTCTGGCGCGCGGTCGTCCGCATCAAGGGCTACCCTACCGTCTGCAATCATTTCGAACGCAAACAGGAAGCTGACGATTGGGCGAAGGACGTCGAAAGAAAGATCAAACTCGGCGAATTCAAGTTCGACCAACATAATCAAATCCGCACCTTTGCTGAACTTACGGATCGCTACATCCAAGACGGCGCCCTTGAACACCATCGTTCAGCCGACGATACCAATCGCCATCTCGCCTACTGGAAAACCCGTCTAGGCGCCTACGCCCTCGTTCACATCACTCCTGAACTTCTCGGAAAAGAGCGCCAGTTCCTCATCGATACTCCAACACCCAAGGGACGTAAACGAACGTCTTCCACAACGAACCGCTACTTCGCCTCCCTCTCCTCTCTTCTCACCTACGCGGCCCAACATCTTCGCTGGATCAGCGAGAATCCAGCTCTCCGCCTCATCAAACTCAAAGAGAACCCAGGTCGCGATCGCGTCCTGACGGAAGACGAGATCGCTCGCCTTCTTTCCGCCTCACGCACAAGCAAATCCCCTTATCTCTATTGCATCATCATCCTTTCTCTCACGACCGGCGCTCGTCAGGGAGAAATCCTCAATCTCGAATGGAAACATATCGATTTCGAAAACAAAATCGCCTACATCAAGCAAAGCAAAAACGGCCGTCCTCGTAGCATCGCACTCTCTGATCCCGTTGTAGCCGAACTGCGCCGCCTCTACGATCTACGCAATCCGCAAAAACCTCTCGTATTCGCTAGCAAGACTGCCTTCGGCCGCATCGACATCAAAAAAGCCTGGCAACAAGCTCTCAAACGCGCCTGCATCACAAATTGCCGGGCCCACGACATGCGCCACACTTTTTGCACTTACGCCGCGGCAAAAGGAGCCTCCAATCTCCAGTTACAAACCGCCACGGGTCATCGCACTTTGTCGATGCTCCTCCAATACACACACATGGACGTAGAAGTCACAAAACAGTTCAGTAACCAAATCTCGAACCAGATCCTGAAAGGAGAATCCCCATGAATCACGAATTGGTCCAACAACTTGTTGGCCAATTGTCGTTACGCGATACGACAATTGCCGCAGCTCCCAACATGGTAAGGATGTGGTACTTAAAAACAGGTTTACACAAACGTTACCAAAATGGTAACTTTTATACATGAGCACAAGAAGTAAGCTTTTTGAAATAGCCGACCGTCAGCAAGGCTTTTTTACCACACGACAGGCGCAAGAATGCGGAATCTCACGCTCTCATTTTCATCGCAAACTACTTTCTGGAGAATGGATAAAGGAGTTGAGAGGTATTTATCGCCTAGCTCACTACCCTGCCACCGATCGACCGGAACTTGTTCTTTGGACTCTTTGGAGCCGAGATAAAAAGGATCATCCCCAGGGGGTATGGTCCCATGATACAGCTCTCGATATTCATGATCTAAGCGACAACATGCCTTCGAAAATGCATATGACTGTCCCGCTCCGATTCCGAAAACAAATCGCAATTCCTAAAGCGATCAAACTCTATTTTGCAAGCCTTTCCAAAAGCGACATCGAAATTTGTCAAGGATATCGAGTCACCACACCCCTTCGCACTTTACTCGATGTAATTGCAGAAGGAAAAATTTCTCCAGACTTGATTGCTCAAGCAATACGTGAAGGACTGCGAAAAGGGATTCTTCTTCTTCGCGACGTAAATCAAACACCCCAACTTTTGAAATATAAACATGAATACAAAATTTAAAACTGCCGGAGCTTTCCGCACAAGCCTTGAAGCTCGCCTCAAGAATTTAGCTATTTCAACTGGCGAAGACCTCCAACGCCTTCGTCGCAAAGTCGCATTCGACCGATTCCTCGCAAGGATTTTCTCTCAAGAAAAACCGAAGTTTTTTCTCAAAGGTGGATATGCAATGGAATTGCGCATCGCCCATGCCCGAGCTACGAAAGACATTGACCTGACCTGCATTCGACGAGTGAAAAATGAAAACGAGCTTTTAAGTGAACTGATCTTAATCGATCTTCAAGACCTTTCTCAGCAAGATCTGAACGATCATTTCATCTATCAAGTTGGAAAGGCCCAGATCGACCTGGAAAACGCCCCATATGGAGGCGCCCGATATCCGGTTTCATCCTTGATCGGCGAGAAAATCTTTGTTCGCTTCCAGCTAGATGTAGGCGCCGATTTCCTTCTCGATCAGATTGAAACAATTCAAGGTTCCAACTGGCTTGAATTTTGCGGGGTTCCTGCACCGGTTATTCCCATGATTTCCATTGAACAACAGTTCGCTGAAAAACTGCACACTTACACCTTGATTCGCGGTCAGAGAGTCAATTCCCGTGCAAAGGATCTAATCGATATGGTTCTTCTATTGAACATGAAAATTCCCAAGCCCGATGAAATGCTTCGCGCACTGCAAAAAGTCTTTAAAAAGCGCGATACCCATCCGCTACCGCAGAGATTAGACCCGCCGCCGAAAGAATGGAAATCTCAATTTATCAATATGGCAGCCGAGTGCGGTCTCACTCAGGATATGCAAGAGAGCTTCGAGAAAATATCAGACTTCTTCAATCGCATTATCACCATCTAGTGCAAAGGAATTCTCATGAACAGCGCAAACGATCCTCTCGAAAAAGCGAAAGAAGTCCTCTGGCAAAAACTACAGCAAGCGATAGCACAAGCATGGCATCGGCTGGATGATGGTATTTTGAGGACACGATGACAGGTAGACCTCCTGCTCAAAATGACTGTCTTGGAGGAATACTGTATCGTTCTCTATTTCCCACGGAAGAAGATCGTTATAAGGGATATTTCAAAGAGGATTGGTGGTCGCTTGAGGAATTTGCCTGTTTAATGGCTGGGACGATTCCTGAAGTCTATCAGGGGATATTGGCAAAGAATGAAAAATACATGAACCTCAAAAATATCAAAAGAGCGCTTGAAGCGAACAAGATCTTTCGACGTTTTTTGAGCGAAATTGAGGAGATACGTGTGACGGATGAAATTCGCCATGATCAAAACTACGCGATGTCATCTTGGCGTTTTATGAAGTGGGCGGCGATTAAGGATTTGCCGATTAAACGGCGTTTTTTGGATGCTCTGCCTTTTCCCCTCCTCGAAATTTTCTTGGAGTTTTTATCTGAAAACTCTCCATTACACACAAAGCCAAAATCCAGTCAGGCATATCATAGAGCCCTCTACTTGAAAGCTGCCAAAAATTTGGTCGGCAAATTTGAATACAGGCTAAGCAGAGACGAAATCTATGATCATCCACGTATGCAGAGCGCTCTTCGTCAGATCAGAGCTCTTGGAGGTCACTACAAGAAAAGGACGATCACAGATGCATGGCTGGCCCAATTGGAAGAGCGCAAGAAAGGCCGTCCAAAAAAGAAGGAATTAATCGAAAAATGAAGTACACAAGGGATCAATTAAATACAGTGTCAATACCTCTCTAAAAACCATCTCCTCTATGTAGAAAAATACAGTCTCTAATCCGGCCTTAAAAAAATCCAGTATCATTGAGCTTAATCCAAGGAGTTGAACTAAATGGAAGCTTATACTTACTGGTCCCCTCAACAAATTGTATCAAGCGGGCGATATCCTTTTACGATGGGTCAGATCCGCCATCTGCTTCTCTACCGGCATAGGAACAATCTTGAAAAAGTAGTGAGAAAAGTCGGTAAACGTCTTGTTTTCAGAATGGATTTGTTCGATCAATGGATTGAAGAACAAGCCTCCCAGTCATCCCGATAACGAGGTTTTTGTGGAATTTCATTCCTTTATAGAAATCCTCGAAACAAAAACGGCTAAATCTCTGAAAAAAACAGGTTCTGGCTTCATGGCTTGTTGCCCAGCTCATGACGATGATAATCCGAGCCTTTCGGTTAGAGAAGGATGCGATGGGAAAATTCTCTTAAAATGCTTTACTGGGTGTCCCCTAGACGCTATATGCGCTGCGCTTGGTCTAGAAGTATCCGACCTGTTCGAATCCGATTTCTCTTCCAAAAACTCCATGACACGAACCGTCTATTCCTACACAGATGAAGATGGCCGCGAACTCTATCGAAAAATCCGTATTGAACCGGGCTACGACGGCAAAGCAAAAAGCTTCTACTCGGAACGTGTCGATGAAAACGGTCAGATCATTCGAAGCCTCCAAGGATGCCGCAGGATTCTTTACCGGCTGCCAGAGGTCCTGAAAGGGATTGCCGAAGGCAAAACAATTTATCTTGTCGAAGGGGAGAAAGATGCCGATAACCTCCATTCCATCGGCCTTGTTGCAACGACTTCTCCAGAGTCTCTCAAATGGTCCGATGAATTCACGGAATCCCTCAAGGGGGCTGACGTAGTCATCCTCTACGACATGGATGAGACAGGGCTGAAGCGAAAAGAGATTCTCTGCAAGAGCCTTGCTAACAGGGTAAAACGGCTCCGGGTTGTCGATCTCCCCGGACTCGAATTCCAGAAATCCCACGGTCCTGATGTCAGTGATTGGTTGATGCGGGGGCATATGACCGAGGAGCTCATTGAGCTCACTGAGAAAACGTCCGATTACAGACTTGCGGAACCTACTAGTAGAATCCGTGCCGTTACCCTCGATGAGTTTCTCCTGATGGAATTGCCTAAGCGGGAGATGATTCTATCGCCCTTCTTGCCTTCGCAAGGACTTGGCCTTCTTTACGCTAAACGGGGGGTGGGGAAAACTCACGTCGCACTCGGGATTGCCTATGCGGTAGCCACGGGAGGAGCCTTCTTGAAATGGCAAGCTCCCAAGCCGCGAAAGGTGATCTACATTGACGGCGAGATGCCGGCGCCTGCAATGCAGGAGAGATTGAAACGTATTTCAGTGGGCGAAGATCTGAAGCCGCCTGATCCTACCTACCTCCGCCTGGTGACACCCGATTTGCAAGAGGGCCCAATGCCCGATCTTTCTTCCAAAGAAGGAAGAGAGGCTCTCGAACCACTCATCGTCGATTGCGATTTAATCATCATCGATAACATTTCGACCCTTTTTCGCAGCGGCGATGAGAATGAGGCGGAGAGCTGGCAACCCATTCAAGATTGGGGCTTAAGCCTACGCAAAAGAGGAAAGTCAATCCTTTTTGTCCATCATGCAGGCAAAAGCGGCCAGCAAAGAGGAACCAGCAAAAAAGAAGATACCCTCGATGTAGTGATCAATTTGAAGCCCCTGCAAGGGCACTCTTTGGAAGAGGGAGCGGCTTTTGAGGTCATTTTCGAGAAGACGCGTAATTTCGCCGGCGAGGGAGCTGCCGATTTCCAAGTTCGCCTTCGAGTTCAAGACGATGGTCTTTGGAAATGGGAAATAGAAGAACCGGAAGTCGATCCGGAGGTCGTAGCAGTGGCACAATCCTGCAAAGAGGGGTTGACCATCGACCAGATCAGAAAGAAAACCGGGCTCACCAAGTCGCAGGTTGAAACAAGAAAGGGAAAAGCTAAAAAACAAGGACTTATATGACAAATCAACAAATTTCCGATTTTCCGATTCTCATAGAAAAAGAAGAAATCGGAAATGGGAAAAAGGAGGCAAAAATGACGACTGAAAAACAATTGAATGCAAACCGCTTGAATGCCTTGCAGTCCACGGGGCCAAAAACAGACGAAGGCAAGGCAATCGTTTCCTCAAATGCTATGAGGCATGGCATTTTCACCAAGGATTTGATCATTTCTTCCCACCTCGGTAAAGAAGACGAGAGGGAGTACATAGAAATGTTAACCAATCTGATAGGCTGTCTCGCTCCGCAGAATCAAATGGAAAGCTTGCTGGTCGAAAAAATCGCAATCGATTTTTGGAGACTGCGACGTGTGATACGATTTGAAGCCGGAAGCATTGGAAAATACCTTGAGACGATCTTCAACGATTTCTACTCCTACCCAAGAAAAACCAACAAGAAAATCGATACAGAAATAGAGGGGAAAAAGAAATATCTTGAATGGCTCTCTTCCTATATGGAATGTCTCAAAAAGGAAGAAGTAAGCTTTGATCAACCTATGTGGGAAGGAGAAGCGATTGAAAGCGATATTCTCGAGGACTTCTATCTCATCATCAAAACCATAGACACCATCCCATATGCGGAGAAAGAGAAATTGTTGTACGGCGACAGTAGTTTCGCGCAGTTGAAAAAGATTCTGGAGCAGCATGGATATTCTTCGAAAAAAGAAATTTCCGCAAAGCTCATTGAGGTCTCTGCACAACAAAGACGGCAGCTCGAAGAAGAAATTGAGAAATTAGAGCACGAAAGAGTCGCCAATATCGAGGCTGACAAGCTCAATAGAATGCTTGGGACGCTTCCCCAAGAAGACAATACAGAAAAAATCCTAAAGTATGAGCGGTCTATACAAAAGTCGATTTTTCAAAATCTCTTCCTATTGAAGAAGCTGCAAGGGTCGTTCTAGAAAATGGGTTTGTTTTGGAAAAAATGCTTCGACTTTGTTCATAGCTTGCGACTCAAGGATTATCAACCCCGATCTTTCGTTGATCCCCAGCAATGATTTCAGCCAATTAGTCAGTCCGTAGTAAATCGATCATTTCTTTGACTGAATCCACGATGATCTGAGGCTGATTGAGCGTCACCATGTGGTCGCTTTCCTCGGCAAAAATCTGCTTCCCTCGCGTCGATTTGGTCACAAGATCTTTTTGAAGCTCTTTGAAGGGAATATGAATAGCATCAATTTGCTCCTGAGTAAGACCACTGCCCTCCACAGAGATCGCTTTGACGGCTGAGATAACGATGAGCAGCTTATCGCCTAGATGACCGCCTGCGGCTTTCAGTTGATCGCAACTAGTTTTGAAATGGGATGATTCTTGAAGGACAGTGCGCATGAACTTTGTAGTACGCAATTGAGCCAGGAGCTGCTTTTGGACTTGTTCCGGGAAAGCTGCAACAACGCCTTTCTTATACATTGCCGTATGAGTGAAAAGACGAATGATTCCAAGATGGGTAGCAAGCATCATCATGGTAGGATGCAACTGCGGCCTGGGTATTTTTTCATATTGATCTTCATGAGCGGAATCGACAAGAACGACGCCAAGTACTTTATCTGGGTGCAGACTCGCAAAAAGACGCATATCGAGTCCTCCGAAGGAATGCCCCACTAGGATGTAGGGGCCCGGGATATTCGCCTTGCAGAGAGCAGTATGAAGCTCGGTAACGATGTTTTGGCTAGTCCTTTCTAGAGGGCTTTCATCGCTCCAGCCATTGCCTGGCCGATCAAATGAGGTGACTCGGGTAAATTTGGCGATCTCTGGTTGAACAAGTGACCACCCGAGGGCATTGCAACCCAGCCCAGCATCGAGAACAACGGTCGGTCCACCCGTGCCTGTAGTGTAGAGATGCATATTGTAACCGCCGACATCGACAAGCTTGCCAATGGGTGGATATTTCTTGGCATCGATTTTTGTGCTCACTACCTGATAGAGAGCTCCGCTAATAGCAAGCGTAGCGAGGGTACCGGCCAGGCCAAGCCCTACCCATTTAGTCCAGTTCCAAAACATAAGTGATTTCCCTGAAGTAGTCTGACTGTTAATTGCGGAGTGAAATGAATGAGTCTGCGGCCGAACGATCCGGCTTGACCCGAGAATGCTCGTCGAGAAAGAACGGAAAATATTTTTCAAACTATTCATCGATCTCTCCTATTTTCGTTCTCATCGCCAAAAAATTCCGCTGCAAACACGTCCATAGCCTCATAGATAAATTCTGGCATTTTCGGGTGATAAGCTGCGTAGGCATCCCTCTGTTCCAGAACAACATCCCTGAGCTTTAAAAAGATTTCTTTCGTTACTGGATTAAATTCTGTTAGGAGATCGTAATATCGCTTGATTAACTCTTGGACTTCTTTGGAATTAGCCTTTAGCCCTTGCTCGATCGCTTTAGAAGCATCCTTCATCAGTTTATTGGATCGGTCTGTTAGCTCTTCAACCTGCTCCTCCGAAAGAGCTTCAACTTTTTCTTTACCTTCTTTGATCTTTTCTTTCCCAAATTCCTTGATCTGGAGCTCTTCCACTTCTTTCATCGTGTTTTGCAAGGATCGGAATTTATCAAGCCTCTCCTTCTGGCTCAAGGTGCAATTCTTATAATAGGGAATGGTTACGTCAATGCTGGCGGCATATCGCTGCAGCCTTTTGATCTCCTTAGCGAGCTCCTGTCTTCTTGTTACTAAGATAGCCGCAGCTGCCTTGCTATAATCCTTCAAAAGGAAGATCCCCTTGATCTTGGGCAAGCTTAAACCGATCTTTTTGAAGAAAATGATCTCGAAAAGGCGCAAGAACTGTTCGTCGCTATAAATTCGTTTCCCATTTGCCATACGTATCGAGGGTTTTAGCAAGCCGATGTGATCGTAGTGGCGCAGGGTACGGACGCTCACTCGGGCCTGTTTGGCTAAGGAAGCGATGCTGTATTCCATAAATAGTCTCCCGGATTGTATATATTACCAGAATACAACATTACGTTACGTCAACTGCAACAGGCATTTATTAAAAAAAATACGATAGAGAAACTAACTTTCTATTACCATCTCAATTAAAGTTTGGACAAGAAATGGTTATTTTTTCTCAAAGAATCAGCAGACTAAGGCTATTTGGCATAGTGAGGGGTAAGTAGATGCACGTACTTTGGACTTTAGAGATCAATGGGGCCCGTTCCATGGCATGCCCTATACAAGAATCCTTATGGACGATATTGAGAGAAACCGATCAAAAGTCATAGCTTGTGCAACAAATCACTCTTGATCCTTGAGGTGTTTCCGGACCGCTGACCGATAGTTGCAAAAATCGCAGGACGCCTTAACCTGCGGGAATTCATCCGATTCAAGACATACGCGAATCTCGAACAGGGTCGGCTCTACCCAGGAATCGTCACCCGCATAGGGAAGAACGGAAATAGAAAACTCCAATTTCCCTCCGAAACGGTCCTTCGAATCATCCCCGTTGCAATAGATGAAATATCCCGTGTTCGAGACCGAGAATCCTTTCCGTCTCAATAGCCACTGATAGACTTCGATCTGATTCTTCAACTTGGTCTTGTAGTCGCTGTCGTCCAATTGGATTTCTTTGGGAGTCGCGGTTGCCTTGTAGTCGACTACGATCAATTCCCCGGAGGAGCTGATCCAGAGATCGTCGATAGCGCCGGTAATGATGAAATTCGTCGGTTCGTGATGATATTGGACTCCCTGGAAGTTCTCTCTCCAAGCATCCAAATCAGGATGGGCATAGGGAACCGCCTCAATGCCTTGTTCAATCATTAAAGGATGAGGCACTTGGTTGGACCGGCATAGATCGAATTCTTTTTTAAGCAGGGTGTCGACTGCCGTGTTCAAGCGAAAGGGCGGTCCACCGGGCTGACCCGTCCCGCAACGTCGATCGATGTAAAAGCACCGCGGGCAATCGAGGAAATTCTGGATTTTTGTGCGACTAAGTTTGAAAGGCTTCGGGTTTTTTGGATAAAACAAATTTCTGGAACGTTGTGAGTTGTAATTGCTCATAAAATTTTTTAGACGGACTCCGTTTTTTTGGAATAAAAAGATTTTTTCTCACTTTGTAATGTAAGTAAAAAATTTCACACAACTACAATAATTAACTTCAGAATGACTTAATAACACAAAGTACAGTAGCATAATTTAGGATAAAAAACGAAATTGAAAAAATAATTGATATCCAGGACTTCCCTGTGCTACGGAAAGAAAAAATAGGAGAAGGAAGCGAGAACTTGGCCAAGCCGAGCATCATGCGCAACCTATTGATCCTAAAGTAGCTTTTAAGGGAAAAATACAATGAAAAGAAAACAAACCGAACTGTCAAAGAAAACTAGTTATCAGAAATTAAAAGCAAAGTATTCCGTAGTCTCGTTCTTTTGCGGCTGCGGAGGTCTCGATTTGGGATTTGCTGGGGGCTTTTCATATAAGGAGATTAAAATTCCGAAACTCCCCTTTGAAGTGCTCGCGGCTTATGACAACGACGAAAACTGTATTAAGACCTATCGTCAAAATATCGCCGATCACGCTGAGGTTAAAGACTTATCTAGTTACAATCCCCACTCATGTCCTCCTGCCGATATTCTAATAGGAGGATTTCCTTGTCAGGACTTTTCTGTCTGTGGCCCACGAGCAGGCTTAAAATCACATCGTGGCAGGCTCTATCAAGCTCTCATCCAGTATATGGAAGTCCACAAACCAATGATCGTGGTTGGAGAAAATGTTCCTGGGCTAGCAAATGTAATGAAAGGCGAAATTCTTGAAACAATAAAAAAAGAGTTGAGTGGAGTAGGCTACCAAGTCGAGGTTTGGACTTTATTCGCTCCAGATTATGGTATTCCACAAAACCGAACAAGACTTTTCATAGTAGCGGTTCGTGATGATTTAAATGGTTTTCCAAGTATACCAATTAAAAAATACACAAACGAAGAATATCGCACAATAAAATGGGCAATTGATGATCTTAAACAACTAAGAGATGATTCCGTACCAAACCAATCTCAATATTTCAAAGCCGCAAAATCTAAAAACAGAAGTCAGGGAGACGAAACCTCCCCCGCAGATTCACCTTCATATACAATAAGAGCAAATTCCCATTCACATATTCAGTTCCATTACGCCTTGAAACGCCGCCTTACTGTCCGAGAATGCGCCAGAATTCAAACATTCCCAGATGATTTTATTTTCCCGCATTCCACTACCACCAACATGATGCAGATAGGTAACGCCGTGCCACCGTTATTAGGGAATATTGTGGCAAAATCAGTTTTTGAATTTTTAGAAAAATTAAAGTGAAAATGAACGAATTAATTGATCAAGTTGTTGATATTACACCAACACCAAGAATATTGCGTACTCTTGGAGATATTCCATTTGCTGCGTGGCAATGCTTAGCTGAACTTATGGATAATTCTTTGGATGCTTTCAATGATGCGGAGAGCAAAGGAAAGATCATTAGCAAACCAAGGATCGATATCCACTGGTCAAGCGATATGGTACCCGCCAAAGATCGTGAAATTGTAATTGAAGATAATGGCCTAGGCATGAGCCTCGAAGTTATGCAAAAAGCAGCCAAGGCTGGTTATTCAAATAATGATCCGATTCATAATTTAGGTTTATTTGGGATGGGATTTAATATCGCCACAGCCCGTCTTGGTGATGAAACCATATTTTTATCTACTACCTCTGAAAGCAATGAATGGGTTGGGATCAAGATCAGTTTTGAGCAACTCATAAAAGATCAAACCTTTTCAGCTCCCATCATCAGAAAGCCAAAAAAGAATGCGCAAGAATCCGGAACAAAAATTATTGTACGGAATTTAAAAGATGGAGTGTTTGGAGAAATGCATAGAAAGGAAGGGGCGATCCGCCGACAACTTGAGACAATATATACTCCGATTTTAAACAAAAATAAAATTCCCGTATTCATTCAAGGGAAACAGCTCTCGCCGCGCCCACATTGTGTATGGAGCGATTCTAGGTTTGCAATAAAAAAAGGCGTTAAAGTTGAAGCGATCCAACACATAAATCGTGATTTAGGAGAAACATATTTCGACATATCTAGAAATAGATATCTCACTGAAGCAGAGTCAATTGAATTAGATATTCTTGCTAGCAAAAGTAACGCATCTCTTCCACAAAAAATAGTCAAACGTTCTCGTAGACTCAAGGGTTGGATTGGGATTCAACGGTTTGCCGACCCGACTGATTTTGGAATCGACTTTGTGAGAAATGGCCGAAAAATACTTGTCTCCGATAAGTCTCTCTTCGGATATGAGAATCCCGATACTGGAACTTATACCTCGGAATATCCGCTAGAATTGGGATCGACAATTGGTGGTCGAATTGTCGGTGAATTACATGTCGATTATTTGATACCAACATACCAAAAAAATGGTTTTGACACTTCGGATAAAGCATGGCGCTTAACCGTTGATGCAATAAGAGGCGCTGGCCCAATACTTCCTAAAAAAAGGGACATTTTAGGATACGACGGAGAGAATGATTCTCCTCTCGGAAAACTTGTAAATACCTACAGAAGAACAGATCCAGGAACTAAAAATCTCGCAATAACCAATTCGTTGGCAAAAGACTTCTCAAAACGTTTCTTTGCTGGTGAGCCAGAGTATCAATCGGATGAAAAATGGTACAAAATCGCCCAAGAATCTGACCGGGAGCGTGGAGAGGGGGAAACCGGGCTAACCCCAGTCAACAGCGGTACCTCACCTTCAGACGATGTTACTATTTACACTGATTCAGAAAGTTCACCAAGTAAAAATGAAAACACAAATATATCTCCTTCAAATTTAGTCGTCGGCTCGACGAGTCCCATTACTTCTGAGAGAGATCAACTTATTCAACACTCTGAAAAAGAAGCAGCAATCTCAGGTAAATATTCCTACGACAATCTCCCGGGTATGGAAATTACCGCATGGCGTTTGCGAGATAGGCATATACGAGTTCATGGAAAACGCGTTCCTTCTCATTTATTTCAAGACGGAGTTGAAGTAGATTTTTTTTATGACCCAACTCATTCGATCCTCTCGGAATATCCTTTGTCCCCCAAACAACTTCTACTCCAAGGACTAGCCGAAAAGTTCGCATTGCGCGATCCCGGGGTTTCAATTCAGTCAGCATTTCTTGGATTAATCGACAATCATTTATCTGAAGAACGAATTAATGCTCAGGCTTTACAAGAACGCGCTTACTCTATTGCATCCAGCATCCGCGAAAAATTACCAGCTCTTTTGGGGCATCGGTTTTCTAAAGTAAAAGAAATTATCCAATCGGTAGAAAGTGAGGAGGAAGAACTCGCGAAAAAGCTTCTAGATGAGGCGCCGCAATTTCTTGTCGCATATCAAGAATCAAGCAATGAAGCCGCACGATCTTTAGCATATGTTTGCGATGCCACAATCAAACGATTTATAGCAGAATTTCCAGAAGAATTCATGGACAAAAAATTATTTGCTCAGCCGTATATAAACTTAAAAATTGGTAGCGAATCAACATGCGACCGATTACGTAAAAACTCACTCGAAAGAGTACTCTCGTATTTTTCAGATATCGTCCTGCTGCTTCAAGGTGGAAGAGTTCAAAACAAGTATGAGCTTCTACGACATTCAAACACACTCTCTCTTCTCGAAGGCTTGTTAGTGGATTAATGGAAAATCGTCTAAAAAATTTTCTCACACCATCTGTAATGCAAGGTGGAGACTGGCGAACGTTGGAGCATGCTGTATCACGCATTTTACTACATTGCGGATGGCGAGATATCCAATATGTAGGTGAAAGCGGAGATAAAGGAGCCGACGTTTTAGCGGTTAGATATAACTCAGCTAAAGCAGTCGATGATTCTTATCTTATTCAGGTTAAAGCCGTCAATTCGAATTCTTATGTAGGCAAATCTGCCGTAGATCAAGCACTAAAGGGGCAATCCTATTACAAGGCCAGAATTGTTGTGATCGCTACAAACGGTGAATTCACCCGCTCTGCCTATCAGCGTAGAGATGAGTTAATTAAGGAAGGCTATGATGTTAGGTTGTGGAATGGCGCATTTTTATTGGATCTTGTCGATAAATGGGAGGACTACAGTTCAGAGCGTAGAAATCTGCGCGAATATCAAGCAAGAATTAGTGATTCAATCATCAAGAGCTATATTAAAGGATGTCGAAAGTCCCTTTTCATAGTCGCCACGGGCCTTGGAAAAACTGTGATAGCCTCCGTTATCGCTGATAAACTCTATCACCAGGGACTAAAAAAGATCTTAGTTCTATGCCATTCAACGGATTTGGCGTTTCAATTACAAAAAGCATTCTGGGGGCAAATATCCAAACAAATTTCAACAAGACTCTTCATGGACGGAGAACCGCCTGTCCCCATAGATGGCATTAATTTTGGCCTTTATCAGACTTTATTCGGGTATCTTGGAGGTATTGAGCCTCATGCCTTTGATCTCATTATAGTGGACGAAGCGCACCACGCTCTAGCTAATGCATTTGCCACATGCATTCAATATCTCAGTCCAAAATTACTCGTTGGCATGACAGCTACACCTTGGCGAGGAGACGGCACTTCAATAGAGTCTATATTTGGAGAGCCCATTGAACGTATTTCTCTCGTGGATGGGATGCGCATGGGATATCTTGCTAAAGTTGATTATAGACTAATGTGCGACAACATCGACTGGAACGAAATTCCAAACCTGGCAAAGAACTCTCTTACAATTCGAGATCTTAACAAAAAACTATTTCTCCCCCAGAGAGACGATGCGGTAATTGCGCAACTTCTGGATGTAGCTACGAAAATTCAAAATCCAAAAATCGCGATTTTCTCCCCTTCGAAAAATCATGCGGAGACATTTGCTGGGAAATTAGTTTCAGCCGGAATCTCAGCCGCCAATATGTCCGTTAATGACAAGGTGAAAAGAAGACAGATTCTCTTAAATTTTTCAGCGGGCAAAATCAAAGCCATAACTGCTGTAGATGTATTGAATGAAGGAATTGACGTTCCGGATGTCAATATCTTAGTTTTCCTGCGGGCAACACATTCTCGTCGTATTTTTATTCAGCAATTAGGACGGGGTCTTAGAATTTCTTCTGGCAAGAACAAAGTGATCGTATTAGATTTTGTAACCGATATTCGTCGAATTGCCGCTGTAAGAGAACTCGATAAAGAAGCGAAATCCGAGCCTAAACCATCTGAAATCGAAACCGTTTTTCTTCGAGATGGAGTCGTAACATTTAGTAACGAGAGAGTTCAGAATTTCGTAGATGCCTGGTTGGATGATGTCACTAGTCTCCAGGATAGCGAGGATGCGGAAAAGTTAGCATTTCCCAATACCGATGGTTGGTTATGAGCAGAGGTATACCAGAGAAAATTTCCAAAGAAATAAAGGCGAAAGTTTTCCTTGAAGCTGATCGTATCAACTATCTTGCGCGAAATACCTCAGACAACAACGCATTTATTAACAATCTTGTTGCCATGCCAGAAGTTGGAGGAAGACTGTCTCAATTTATTAATAAAATGGAACTGCGCACGTACATCAAAGATGCAATTCTCCATAGATATTCAGAACAAAAAGCAAAAGAGAACCGACCAAATAAAATTGAGCCCATAATTAATGAATTAATGGGGATCACGGCGGAACTTCTTGAAACCGACCTTAAAAACCAAATAAATATTTTCAAGTCTCTTAACGACGGTCGTTTTATAGTAGTAACCGATGGAACCATTCTCAAATGGGAAACTGCTCTCCGCAAGGCTTTATTGTACATAACATCAAAACCTCTTTCAGATCAAAAAGAAATGAAAATCAGCATCATATTGACTCTTTTCGCAAGGCGTCAAAAAGTTTCTCCCTCAGATATGCGGCATCTCGAAAAAGCGCTATCACTTTGCAATGCGGTTCCTTACGTTTACGGCGAAGGCTGAATTGGATAACATTAGCAGAGAAGAGAGAAGTCATGTCATGAGCTTGGTCAAACAAAAAAATACCAAGCCTGAAATTATTGTACGTTCTTTCTTACATCGGAAAGGACTTCGATATCGACTCCATGATAAAACTCTTAACGGAAAGCCAGATTTAGTATTTCCAAAATACAAAACGATAGTTTTTGTTCATGGCTGTTTTTGGCATGGTCATGACTCCCCTTTGTGTAAATTGGCACGAACCCCCAAATCCAAAATCGACTTTTGGACAGCCAAAGTTGTTAGAACTAAAGAAAGAGATACTAGCAATATGGCTATCCTAAAATCGACCGGCTGGCGCACATTAATCATTTGGGAATGCGAGTTATCGAAACAAGAATCATTAGAACGTTTGTTTCTCAACATCACGAATGAATCAAAATAGGATGCTCTGGATGAAACAAGAGTAGACGGTGCACTGGCGGTGCAATAGACCTCCCCTTTAACCGGTTTTGATCGGTAGAATCCAGTTGCGCTATTTTCCCAACCAACTTATATTTATACCCATAAAGGTTGGATAGCGCTGGGTGGGATGGAATGCTCCCTCCCTCATAACCCGTCGGTCTCTGGTTCAAACCCAGGTTGCCCCATATTTATATTAAGTGACTTACGTTAGTTACAAATTGAAGATGAGAAAATTTGGGAAATGATGCGGGAGTCTTCAAATGTCAAAATCTAAAAAATCTGATATAAATCAAATGCTATTAAAAGCCCATAAACTCGGGGTCAAACAAGCCATAGATATTTCAGCTCGAACAAACACATCTTTGATAGTGTATGAGAATGGTAAGATCAAATCAATTAAACCAAAATTTAAATACGTTCGCGTCCCTGTCACAACAAAAAAACAGACGTCCTCTCCTCGCTCTCAAAAAAAGAAAAAATAATGCGAACAAAAGGACTCACAAAGAATGAACTCTCTCACTGCTCGCCAAAGCAAAAAAAGGTTTTTCATTCTATGGATTCTATGTCTCATAGGTTCATGGTCTGTTCTTCCTTACATTCAATATTTAGGAATCCTTCCTCCGTCGGTTTCGATTCTCAGAGCCTTATTTTTAGGAACACTTCAAGCAGCCTTCCTTTACGGACTTGTTTGTTACCTTAGCTATAAACTCGTGCCGAAGACCGATCTTCACCCATTTGTAATAAAAAACCCTCTCAAGCAAAGCATCTATCCTGGAATCATTTCCGGCGTAACCGTTGGACTTGTGATCTATTTCTTGAATAAAACAATCTTCTCTTCATCTCTTCTTGCTGTCGAAGGAATCCATCCCCCAGCTTGGGCGGGTGCCTTAGCCTCTCTTTATGGCTCCATTAATGAGGAGGTCTTGTTAAGGCTGTTTTTATTTACTTTGGTCTATTTTATTTTTGGAAAAATCGTTAAATTTACGTCTCACAAGCGATTGCTATTTCTTTGGGTCACAAACATCATTGTAGCGATCATTTTTGGACTAGGTCATTTACCCACCGCTTTCAAGCTGATTACACCCTCTTCCTTTGAAATTGCTAGAATCCTGATTCTCAATGGCATTCCCGGCATTGTCTTTGGCTGGCTATACTGGTCGAGAGGGCTGTGGTCAGCCATAACAGCCCATTTGGTAGCAGATCTCATGATCCATGTGTTTTTGCAAGAACTATAGCAGGGAAAAGGTTATGACCTATTTTTCCGCATTTTTTCCGCAATTAACCGGAAATCTCCTGAATTTTTGAGAACCCATCTGAACCCAATCACAATCCCTTTGCCTATGAAAACCTGATTCTGGTTTAATCGTTGTCGTTCAGAGTGATACTTAAGATGGGACTCATCATAACCCGTCGGTTTCTGGTTCAAATCCAGGTTGCCCAATTCTCATAAGAGCCAGTTGCAAAACTCGCTTCGCTGCTCAAATTCGACGATTTCAAAGCCGGTTCGGTTTTTCGCAAATCGACATATCCTATTGGTCATAGGCGATTTTGCGAAAAATCCGAATCCGGCGAAGAAAGCGCGGGTTTGGGTCCGAATTGGAGTTTTGCAACTGGCTCTAGATTAATAACAATTTTTTTGTTTCAGAGCAAATGGAACGATGTCAGCGCAGCAGTTCCCGCTCGAATCTTAAAGGAGCTGGAGGTTTTGGTAATTCAAAAAGTGTAGATTGGATATTCATACAATTCCCATATGATTGGGTAGAAATTGTAATACCAAATATCAGAAATAACGTTGGGTTTGGCTACGTCAGCTCTGCAACAAATTTTTCGTCTTCACTCGTGCCTTGCCATGCTGGCAATGGTCACTCGTTCCAGACAAAAAATTTGTGCAGCTTCCTTGCCAAACCCAACGTTATTTCTGATATTTGGTATAACATAACAATAATCTTATCTCCCTAAAATTCAACGAGTAAGTATTTTTTCACAGCCTCGAAGGAGGGGTTTTGCAATCGGCCCTAAACTGTATCGACCGAAATCATGACGCATAGCACAGTAATGATCACGAGGGAAAGGCGAAACATGCTGCGCGCCCAAAGTCGATCGTTTTCTGCCTTGAACCCTTTGACCGACAGGTAAAGCCAAGCGGCGCTGAGCATGGAGGCGACGACGACATAAGCGATGCCGACATACCCGAACAACATCAGCAAAAGCGTAGCGGCAGCAAAAGCGATCACATAGAGAAGCATCTGGACCTTGGTAGCAAAGGCTCCTCGTTTGTTAGGCAATACGGGAATGGAGGCTGCTGCATATTCGCTCTGGCGGTACATCGCGATCGCAAAGAAATGGGGCATTTGCCAGAGGACGAGAATCGCGAAGAGCAAGATCGCTCCTGCGTCGAGACGGTGGCTTACGGCAGAATATCCGACAACCGGAGGGATTGCCCCTGAAATGCTCCCAACAAGAGTCGCATGCATCGAGCGGGTCTTCCAAAGGCTGTAGAGAACCACATAAACGAAGAAGCCGGAGGCGGCGATCCCGGCCGCTAAATAATTGGTGTAGAGGCTTAAGACCGCAAGGCCAAAAACGCCGAGAACAAGAGCGAAACAGATCGCCTTCCAGGGCGCGATCAGTCCCCTTGCCAAGGCCCGATTTTGAGTCCTTGCCATTTTCGCGTCCGAGATCCGATCGATATAGTTGTTGCATACGCAAGCCGACGCAATGACAGGGCCGAGTCCGAGCAGCATGGCTAAAAAAAGCCAAAAGTCGATCTGTCCTCTCGAAGCTAGGGCGAACCCTCCGGCCGTCGTGATCAGGTTGCCCATTACGATCCCAGGTTTCGTGAGCAAATAATAAGATTTCATCATGGGTGGAGCATCAAGTTATAGTTTAAATGATACATGATCCAGATGGAGCCTACAAGGATAAGCGCAGCCACGCCGATCATGCAGAGAAAAACAGTCATGTTCCAGCGAGGCTTCCGCTCTTGGCCGAGCTCCAAATAGACGAATATAAAGAGGCATCCTTGCAATGCTGCGATGGCGGCGATAGTCAAATCCAAATGCATCTTGGAAAAAAGATGCCAGGAAGCGACGAAATAGGCCGCCAAGGTTAAAATGAGGCATGCCGCAAATCCCAGCAGATATGACTTCAAATTGCCCTGTCCCATTTTATGACGCTCCGATCAAATAAACAATGGCGAACATGAAAATCCAGATGAAGTAGGAGAAAAACCAGAACAGCTTCAAGCAAGTGAGGCGTCTGATCGTCACCGGAACCAGCCCTCGCCGGAAAACTTCCCAGAGGAAAACGATCATGAAGAGCAGACCGAATACGATGTGGAGGGCATGGGTTCCGATCAGAGTGAAGTAGGCGGTCAGAAAGGCGTTCCTATCCCATCCATTGCCGCTCGCGATGAGACGGGCGAACTCGGTTCCGACCATCGCTAAAAAGCAAACTCCTAATAAAAATGTCGCGCCATACCAACCGATGGTTTTCGTTTTATCGCTTTTGGAAACGGCCACCATGGCTAGAGCGCAGGTAAGGCTGCTGGCCAATAAAACGATCGTTTCCCCTAAAGCATGGGGCAGGCTGAAGAGTTCGCGTGCCGACGGGCCTCCGAAGGTGTTGTCATGAAGGACTGCATAGGTGGCAAAAAGGGTCGCGAAGAGGATTGCGTCTGTCATCAGATACACCCAAAAACCGAAGATCGTATTTTTCGACACTTCAATGAAATGGAGATCGATATGATGCTCGTGTTCGTTCATGCGCGGCCTCTCTCTTCTTCGATTTTCTCAATCTCTTCGACTGCGACATAGGTGTCGGTCGACCGATCGGAAAGACGAACGATCAAACTGGCCATGATCCCGATGAATCCGACGATGGCCAGCCAGAGGATTTGCCAGACTGCGGCGAATCCCAAGAGGAAGCTGAAAGCACCGATGTAGACGCCGATGGCCGTGTTTTTTGGCATGTGGATCTGTTCGTAGCAGGGCTTGCCCTCCCCATGGGATCCATGCTTCATCGCCCAAAAGGCGTCCCTTTCATGCACCTCGGGAATCACCGCAAAATTGTAAAAAGGAGGAGGCGAAGAGGTGGACCACTCGAGTGTGCGGCCATTCCAAGGATCTCCTGTCCGGTCGGCGTTCTTTTTCCTGTCTCTGAAACTGATGAGGATCTGCAAGAGCTGAAAGAAGATTCCTATGGCGATGACGAAAGCGCCGGCAAAGGCGACGATGAATAAAGGGCGCCAACCGGTGGAAAGCTCGTAGTGATCCAACCGCCTAGTCGCACCCATGAGTCCAAGGATATAGAGGGGGATAAAAGCGAGCAGGAAACCGAAAATCCAGCAGAAGGCGGCATATTCTCCCAGTTTTTCGTTCAATTTGAACCCGAAGATCTTCGGCCACCAGTACGTGAACCCGGAAAAGAGACCGAACACGACGCCTCCAATGATCACCGAATGGAAATGGGCGATCAGAAACAAGCTGTTGTGCACTTGGAAGTCGACAGGCGCCACTGCCATGAGAACCCCATCCATGCCGCCGATCGTAAATATGACGACGAATCCCATGAACCAAAGCATCGGACTCGTGAAATGGATCTTTCCTCTCAGCATCGTAAAAAGCCAATTGAACATTTTGACTCCTGTCGGCACGGCGATGATCATCGTCATGAAGGCGAAGAAAGCGTTCACATTCGCTCCGGCCCCCATCGTAAAGAAGTGGTGCAGCCATACAAGAAAAGAAAAGAAAGCGATGGCGGCCATCGCCCAGACCATGGAAACGTAGCCGAAGATCCGCTTTTCTGAGAAGACAGGGACGATTTCGGAAAAGATCCCGAATGCAGGCATGATCAGGATGTAGACTTCAGGATGGCCCCAGGCCCAGATCAAGTTGACGTACATCATAGGACTGCCTCCGGCATCGGGAGTGAAGAAATGGGTGCCGAAAAAACGGTCTAATGAGAGCATGCCGGCAGTAGCGGTCAAGATCGGAAAGGCAAAGATGATGAGGACCAAAACGATCAAAATCGACCAGATGAACAAAGGCATTTTCATCAACGTCATGCCGGGGCATCGCATGTTGAGGATCGTCACCAGGAAATTGACGCCGGAGAGCAAAGTGCCCGCCCCGGAAATCTGGACGCTCCAGATCCAATAATCGATGCCGACCCCCGGACTGTACTCGATTCCCGACAAGGGTGGATAGGCAACCCAACCGGCGGCGGAAAAGGCTCCGATATTCATGGAAATTACCAAAAGCGCAGCGCCTGCCGCGAACAGCCAGAAGCTAAGGGAATTCAGGAAGGGAAAAGCGACGTCGCGAGCGCCGATCTGCAGAGGCACGAGAAAATTGATCAAGGCAAAGGTCAACCCCATGGCTACAAAAAAGATCATGTTGGTCCCATGGGCCGTAAAAAGCTGCTGGAAGTGGGGGGAAGAGAGATACCCATACGAATCGCCGACCGAGAGCACCTGCTGAGCCCGCATCATCAAAGCCTCGACCACGCCTTTGAATAGCATGATCGTAGAGACGATGAGGTACATCACGCCGATTTTCTTATGGTCGACGGAAGTCAGCCAATCGTACCAAAGCCATCTCCATTTCTTATAGTAGGTCAAAAGCCCCATGATCGCTATGCCGATCAGGAGCGCCGACACTCCGACAGCGGTTTCGATCATGTCATGCTTGAAAGCATCTAAAGTCAATCTTCCGAATAGAGCGGTTGTGTCAATCATGGCATTGGCACCATGTATTTCATGATAATCCAGTCGAACAGACCTTCTTTCCCTAAGACATAGAAGGCGGCCGGATGATATTCGCTGGGCTCCACCAACCGCTTGTATTCATTCAAGCCAAGGGTTGTCGGCGAGCTTTTGACCGATTGGACCCATTCTTCGAAATCCTCATCGGAAGTGGATTCGGCCGTGAAGTACATGCTCGCGAACCCTTTTCCGCTGATATTCGCAGAAGAACCCCTATACTTCCCTATCCCGTTTGCGATCAGGTAGAGTTCCGAGCGCATGCCGGACATCGCATAAATTTGTCCTCCGAGCTCAGGAATCCAAAAGGAATTCATAGGCGCGTCGGAGGTGATCTCAAAGTGGATGGACGTTTCTTGGGGAAACCGAATGTAATTGACAGTCGCGATCTCCTGCTCGGGATAGATAAAAAGCCATTTCCACTGGAGAGCGACCGCCTGGATCTTCATCTCTTTCTTTGCGGCGATAGGTCTGAACGGGTCGAGTTCGTGGCATCCTTTCCAAGTAAACCACCCAAGCACGACGATGATCGCACACGGCACGCCCCACCAGACACATTCAGCAAGCAAGCTGTGATCCCAATCGGGAGTATGTTTGGCTTTTGCATTCTCAGCCCGATATTTCCAACCGATTCCAAAAACGAGAAGAAAAACAGGGATGACGACGATCAGCATCAAGACAGTGGCTAGCCAAAGTAGATCGCGCTGCTTTTCCCCGATCATCCCTTTGGGGTTTAAAACCGCGATGTCGGTTACGGACATGAAGATAAAGGCAGCTGCAGCGACAGAGCAAAAGATCAAGAGGAGAATGATGAATTTTGTTTTGGTGCTCATTGGCTAAAAAAAATCTTTGAATTCCTTCTTACAGGAAATTCGACTCATTGTCTAGAACAAGTTGAGTGCGCCTATCCGAGAGACGCAAGACCCTACCGAGGCGCTCTTTCCTTTTTCAGGACAAATTCCATTAGGTATTTAGCCATGGAATTTCCTCCTTCAACTGCCGTGGAGAGCCAGAAAAGCGTCCTTGCTTCATCCGATATATGATATGCGCTAAAAAGACCCATGCAGAGTTGAGCTATGGGATTGCCATTACAAGCCTGCTTGCGCACATAATCAACCGTCATGGAAAATGATCCATTTTTTTTAGATATTTGAAATGTACCAGGCAATAATTTGGGGGTTTTCCCTGATTCAAATTCATAAACATGCTGTTGCTCATCCCCGAGCCCGTAAGAAATCATATGAAACTTGTTATTCGGTCTTTTGACCAGACACGTTGCAATGCTTGGCTGATGCTTGGGCGCTAACACGGGCAGTTTGGAAACATCCGCGATTTTTTGCGCGAGATTTTGTCCAGTACAGCAAGAAAAAAGGATAATCTGTCCTTCTTTTTGGTCCAGATGAGAGAAATCTGATTTTTTGACATCTGATATGCAGTAATCTTTTTTATCTTTGTTTTGAAAAATATACTGAAAAAACCGATCCAAAATATGATCTTCCCTAAACCGCATCCGATCAGGATCTCCATGGGCTGCGACCATTAACAATTTTGGCTTTTGCTTGGCCTGATTAGCAATTTCAGAAATTTTTTGGCCGAAAAGAGATTTATCATGAATGACTTTTAAAGCAACTCGATGAGTTGTTGCGATTTGTAAAATGAGCGCTTGGATGACAAGATCTGGGAGAGAGTTGGGAGTAGTTGTACCAGCTATTAAAATCGCAGCTACAGGAGTAGCGGATCCTTTGCCCGCGTTGCTTTTTTCAAGTTCGCAGAAAAAAGATTCTGGATAATTTCTTAATCCGCGATCAACTAATGACACTCCCACAAAACCCTCAAATTATTTATTTTTACTGTTACCTTTCGGGAATTGGAGAAGCGCATTCAAAGGCTCCTCTTGCTCGACAAATAAGCGCTCCAATACGCTGAATCGCTCCCTGAGCAGGCGAATCCTGCCGGCCGTGATTTCAGACTTTTCCGTCTTTCCGTCAGGATAATTGCGAGGGTCTTGATAAAGATCGTAAAGCTGTTTTGCGAGAAGATCGAGATATCCTTCCGAGATAAATCTACGGAGAAATTCCCGGAAAAAAGGAAGAATTTTATGTTTTGCCAAAGGATGTTTTAAACCGTAAAGCGGCTTGATCGACAGAACCGACTTTTCGATGAACCCGTTTTCAAGAGGCGCCGCCGGCAAGCTCTGCCCGTTATCGATTGCCTTCAATGCGACAACTTCTTGGCCATCGGCATTGAGAGCCGCTAGTGTGTTCTCGGCATGGTCATCCAGAGCGAAAATCACGTAGTGCAACAATTTCAACCACTGGAACTGAGGCAGGAATTTCTGGCACTTCACAGCTGATTCTCTCCGCGCTTTCGGCTGGAATGTTCTCTTGTCAATCCCAAAAGCTTCGGTGAGCGGAAGGCACCGTTTTAAAAAAAGCTGAAATGAACCGATCCCCTGCTTCGTTGGGCCGGAAGAGAAATTCATTTCGACGATCCGGGTGTCGGGGACGATTGTGTCCATTTCCGTGAACGGCATTTCGATTCCATCGGTTTTCATTGCCAAATAGGCCTGATGGAACACTTCGCCCGCAATCCTGGCTCCTGCCTCCGCGATATGGGATTTTTCCGATTGGCTCACCAGAATGCCGTTGGATGCCGGAATGAGATTGTATCTCAAGCGAGCTCCAAAATAGGGGCTCCGAGGCGAGAGCGAATCTTGGTCGCTTGGTTTATAAATTCCGATCTTTCGGTTCGTTAGATAGCTTCTCCAGAAAAACGAGCCGCTCCATCTATTTTTCTCCGCTCCGGTCTCATGGTTCAAATTCATCTTTAGTCCAAGGAGCGCTTCAGTCAAGGCCGCACAGTACTTTTCCTCCCTGCCTTTATGCCAGTGCAAAAATGCCAGGTCCCGCTCCAAGGTCCGGTCTGCCTTGCCCCCGACTGCCTGCACGCCACAATTCCACAGCGCATAAACGGGATTGAGACGCTGCCGCTGGACTTGGGCGATCCTGTTGTCTATCTCTTGGATTCTCTCGGCGCATCGAACGATATTGATGTCCTTTGCGATCTCGGGTTTCAATTCTTCTACCCGCTTTGCGATCTCGGCTCGAAGAGCAGGGTTTTTTTGCATCGCGCTCGGGTCGCAGATGCTAGGATGTAAAGGAAAAATTTGATCAAAAACGAATGATTGGACATTTGCTGCCGTCAAAGGCCCGATCCCCACTTCGACCCTGGCCAGCAAAGAAGAAATGAGCTGTTTCACCTCTCTGGCTTCAGCTTCGGACTGATCTTGAAAGCCAGACCTGAGTTTCAGTCTCCCGTTTTCAGCGTAAATCCACTGACTTTCCTTTTTTTCCAAAAGAATCCGGGTATTATGAAAATCTTGAAGTTTCTGCGAAATTGCAACGTTCATATACGTTCACACAAATTTTAAAGCATAATTATACATTATTTTAACATAATTATCAACCAAATTAAATCATCAAAACATTAAATGTTATATAAAAAATTGATACTGAATTTTACTTAGAGACCATCTCTTACAGAATCTGGGATATCCCTGAGGAAACGGATGCAGGATAGCCGCGGAGAAGAACGTGGGCCTGAGCAACCCCTCTAGGAGCAGAGCCGACAAATCGGAGGAAATCATCGAGGATCTTGTAGCGCTCTTTCATGATTTTCCGGTCTTCGGCAATCTTAGCGCGCCCTATTACCGCTCCAGCGATCTCGCAGGCTTCCCTGTTTGTAAGAGGGCTAGCATCGGAAGCCCAACGGAAAAAGAGACGCAAAGCGATATTTCCAACGACGCCTCGATCGATATTTTGCTTGCAGGCGCCGCTCGTCCTGATCGCGGTCAGATCCCGATCGAGCCTCTCATCAAGGGCTCTCTCGACCATTTCGGGAGTAATCTCATCGAAAGATCGGTAGAGCATACTGAGAGAAAGACAGGTATCGGCGATGAGTTTCATTGTTTTTCCCATACCCTCTTTCCCATGGGGCCCTTGGGACATAGCTTGTTTCCAATGAGAGTTGTTTTGACTCATGACCCTGCAGAATTCCCTGGCTTTCGCAAGGGCGTTGTCGACCTGGTCAATGCTGAGCATTTCCTGTGAGATATAGATTCCGTTGTCGACATCTTTAGCCCGGATTTCACGCAAACCGTCTTTGACAAAGGCGATATATGCATCGAAAAATGAATCGACGCTATCGAATTTCGTCATATCCATCTTCGTATCGAACCCCAAGACCGCATGCTTCAGAACATCAGAATTAGCATCTGCAATCCGGACCATTTCGCGCACTCTTAGCGCTTCGGCTTTGTCTCTCGTATTTTGAAAGTTGAAGCGCAGTTCGAAAACACCGAATTTTCGATAGGCCGGCAGGACGCCGTGTTCAAAAATCGGATTTCCCGTTGGTCCCGGGCCATAATAGAAGTTCATTTTCTTCTTCCCTAATTCGAAGGAGTGTGCCGAGAACGTCGGATTTCCAACGCTAGCGTCATATCCGAGGGGATCCAATACCGACATCAGAGAACGCTGCGTTTTGTTTGGATGTGCGGCCGAATAGAAAAGCCGCCCATGATCGATCGAAAAACTTCTTTTTTTCAGATAAGCCGACATTCCGTCGGCAAGCTCTTGAGGGCTGAATTCTTCCTTTTCGCTTCGGCCGAGGAACTCTTTGCCAAAATCAAAGAGGACTGAATTTGCGTCGACGGCAATGAGCTTTACGGCTACATATTGGAGAAAATTAATCGCCGCGGAATCGGCGTTTTTCAACTTCCGGTATAGGGGGTTGTTCATGAGCGCGGCGAGATCGCTTCGAAGACTTTGCACGCCTCCCCTTGGAAACTCGTCTCTTTGCATCTTTTCGATCGTATACCGGATCCGGACCGCGCCTTGAGCCAGATAATCCGCTTGTTTTTTCTCAGGAGCCGTTTTTAGGCCGCCTTGCTGCACCAGATCGATCTTGAGCGCCTGAACAGAAGGCCGTATTGGAGAAGGGCTCGTTCGCCCCCTTTCCGAACCTTGGAGAACAATCTTAAGACTTTGGGCGAGCGTTGCCGCCTGGGCCTTCTCAAGACGATCATGAAGAGGTTTGTTTGCGGCATAGGAATAGGCTCTAGGGATAGCGGTAACCAGGCTGCCCAGGCCAGCCCCAATCCCAATCGCTATAGATGCGGGAACTCTCCACCTGGATGAATTAGGCTCGACCTCGCGGGCTGCGATTGATTGATGAGCCTTGTTAGAATCAGTGCTTATCCCTTTTATCATATGCCAATAATACCAAATTATACCATTATTTACTATCCAATTAATCAAAAATAACAAAAAAAACAAAAACTATTAACATAAATCAATTCAATTAAATTTTTACTACTCTAGGATGGTAGATAGCAATACCATTTATCAAAAATAACTTTGAGTTTAGCAAGGAAGCTGCACAAATTTTTTGTCTGGAGCGAGTGGCCATTGCCGAATGGCATAACTCGATTTTGTACAATTTTTGGCGCGCGCAGATTCAGAGAAGGCGCTCTGCAAATTTGTACAAAATCGAGAGTAATTGAACCGAACCCGTTGTATAGATACACTCATTACGATGTTGAGAAAAATCTTCATTCTCCTTTGCCTTATCGCAGCTTGCTCTGGAATCGGGAAAGGGATCCATTGGGCAAAAAAAGGATTTACCATACGACGAGTAGCGGCTCCCACTCAAACCAATTTCGAAATCTGGAATAGCGAAGCGAACCTTGCAATGGAGCAGCCTTTCCGATATCTCGGGCGTGGGCGTCAATGTTTCGCTTTTGCGAGCCTCGATGGAAAATACGTCTTGAAACTTCCCCGCACCGACATTTATCAAATCCCTTTCTGGATGCGCACCTTGCCTTTTCCGACAAATAAACGGGAAATATTTCGGGCCGTGCGCAGAGAGCGTGAACGATTCGTACTGAATTCCATGAAGATCGCCTACGAGGAATTGCAGGAAGATACTGGAGTCCTCGCCCTTCATTTCGGTCGGACGCCTGATCTCGGCAAAAAAATCACCGTGATCGACGCGCTCGGCTATCCTCACCGTTTGCCTGTGCACAAAACAGCTTTCGTCCTCCAAACTAAACAACCTATTCTGATGAAGGCTTTTTTGGATACACTTCGCTTAGGAGACCGAGCGAAAGGCAAAGAGATCCTCGATGCATTCATCGATGTCGTCGTCGCGAGAGGAAGCAAAGGGATTTGGAACAAAGACGAATCTTTCTTAAGGAATTACGGCTTCGACGGCAAAAAAGGCTATCAGATCGATATAGGCAGTTTTTACCACAAGCCGAACGGCGCCGCCTCGATCCACGACACGATGCACCCCGTCCGCTCCTGGCTTGCGAAGACCGATCCAGAAATGCTTACTTACTTCGACACAGCCCTGGAAAGAAAGATGCATATTGCCCTCCGCACAAATTAGTAGAGGCAGTAATCCCGCGACGGGATTTTTCAAGAAGTAGATGCATACAAATCGCAATATTATAATATTTAAACATATTGAATGAAGAAACATACATCTAGGCTAAATTTTTTATCGAAATTACTCATGATAAACAATTTAGAGATTTATAGTAAAAATGGATTTGAGTCGTAAATCATTGATAAGCAAACAACCGATTTATAATCGGGATAATTTTCGCCTAATCAACTCTTTGAAAGAACGTTTCCTTTGAGTATAGCTAAAAGAAAAAGGATATCGAATGTTGAAAGGCAAAGTTGCAATTGTTACAGGAGGCAGCGGAGGCATCGGCGCCGCCATCGCATTGGAATTAGGAAAAGAAGGGGCGAAGGTCGTCATCGACTACCACAGCCATCTAGACTCGGCCGAAATGGTCCAAAAAAAAATTACCGGACTCGGAAGCGAGTGCTTTGCCATCCAAGCCGATGTGAGCAAACCTGCCGATTTACAGAAACTCGTTGATGGCGCCGTACAGAAATTCGGCCGGCTGGACATCTTGGTGAACAACGCGGGTGTAGAAACGCGCACTTCGATCCTAGACACCAGCGAGGCGCAATATGACAAAGTGTTGGAAGTGAATTTGAAAAGCGCATTCTTCGGCACTCAGATCGCAGCGAAACAGATGATCAAGCAAGGCGGCGGAGGCAGAATCATCAACATCACTTCTGTCCATGAAGATTGGCCGATGCCCGGCAACACGGCGTACTGCCTTTCCAAAGGGGGAATGCGGATGCTGACGCGGACAGCCGGAGTGGAACTAGCCAAACATCAGATCCTGGTCGTCGCGCTTGGTCCCGGAGCTGTCGCGACGCCGATCAATCTCACGACTATGAAAAATCCTGCTCTAATGAAGGAGCTCGAAGCGGCGATTCCTCTGGGCCGAATGGCGACTTCGGAAGAAATCGCAGGAGTCGCGGCATTTTTGGCTGGGCCGAAAGCGAGTTATATTTCTGCGACAACCGTATTCGTCGACGGGGGCATCATGCACCAAAGTCCTGGCCTATAATTTCTTTAGCAAATTCATGACCAAATTCTTTGGCAAGACCCGCAAAAGCCGCATCAAGACAGCGTAGAAAGCCGACGGCTCGCAGCGCGACTTTCCTTTCAGGGCGCATTCGATCATATATTTTGCCATCCATTCCGGTTCCCATGTGAAAGGCAAAGTGCCCTTCAAGCCGGGCGTATTCACCGGCCCTGGATAGACAACAGAAAAAGAGAGATTCGTATCGAAATACGTCAAGGACAGCCCTTCGAACGCCTTGGCAACCGCGGCTTTCGAAGCGGCGTAGGCGCTGCCCGATGGAGGGGCGAAAATTGCATTGACGGAACTAGTTGCGATGAACTGCGCGCCACCATTGGCTAGAGCGGGCTGCTCCCAAAACTCCACCCAAGCAAGAACCCCGAAATAATTGACCGCCATGATTTTATCATGCAAGGAGAGATCGAATTTTTCGGGATTTTCGACGGCCTTCTCACCCGCGATTCCCGCATTGAGAAAAAATAGAGAAGGGCATTTCTGTTCGACAAGCAAGGACTTGGATACACGTTCTATGGAGGCTCTATCGGAAACATCGCAAGTAATGGGAGTAAAGAGGGATCCGAGATTCTTTTGGATCTGGTTCAAAGCCTCTCCGGTCCGGGCGATCCCTACCACCGCCCATCCTCGAGAAACCAAATCTCTGCAGAGGGCTTCCCCAATTCCCGAGGAAGCACCAGTTACTAATGCGAGCTTTCCTTCCATAGAGGAGCAGTATATTCATTGCTCCGATTCTTTCAAATCAGTAAAATGTATCGCAATGATCCTTCCTTAAAATTATGACACCATTCATCAGTTATATCGTATTTATCGTATGCCACGGAGGGCCAGCCGCCCACTTCTCTGAATTCGCCAAAGAGCTCGCTAAAGAAGGCTACCGCGTAGAGATTTTAGCCACAGGCCCTGCTCTCGATAAACTGAAGGGAGCGGGAGCGAAGGAATTCAATCCGGATCAGCTCGACATCGAGAATCCTGCCTCCCAGAAGATCCTTGCGGAAAGAGTAGCAAAATCCCTCGGTTCGGCCAGCGTCGTCATCACCGATGTCGGCCATCTCCTTATGGCAAGCGTTCAAGAGGCGATTGCCCTTGAGTCCCCGACGATTCGGCGCCTTGCTTATTACGACAATCCGGAACCTTTGGTTCCAGGCGACTACATGAAAACAGCCGCCCAAGTGATGGCTGCGGCAAACAAGGTGCTTTTCGCAAATGCGAACCTGGCGAAAGAGCCTCTCTATTCCTCTCCTCTCTCCCCTCTTCTCCTCCCCTTGGAAAAGCGGGTCGGCATTGGATATTATCCGGTCGAAGCGGCGAAATGTTTAGAATCCGCGAGGAACGAGCGGAAAGAAATCGCCAGGCAGATGTTCTTCGATCAATACAAGATCGCCGATACGGGACAGAAAATCTTGGTCTATTTGGGCGGCAACAACAAAGTCTATTTCGAACAGGCCTTTCCCGCCTTTCTCATGCTCCTCCAAAAATCCAGGTTCGATCCATCTCAATACATCGTTCTCATGCAGCACCATCCGGGTGACAAAAAAAGAGAGATCGACAGAAAGCTCTCAGACGGCTGCCCGATTTTTGTTTCCAAAGCAACTTCGGAAGAGGTTCTGATTCTTGCCGATGCCGTCCTCTACTACCAAACAAGCATGGGGCCGCAATGCATCCTGGCCGGCATCCCGGCAATCCAGGTCGGTCATGACACCTATCGCGATATCCTGATCAGAAATCATCTGGCTCCAAGCGCCACGAACCAAGAGGACTTTACAAAAGCCGTAGAGGTTTGCGCAAAACCAGAAAAATGCCCGAAACTATTGGATGACTTGGGAATTTCTCAAAGCTGGCGTGATCGGCTGAAATCGGCGATCGACGGGCTTTAAGAGTCTGTCTAAAGAGGCAATTGCAAAACTCCCGGCGCCAGAAAAATCGATGATTTTCAGCCAGTTTGCCAGGGCCGTAGGCCCTTTACCTTGTGGCCGAGCACATACTTGAACAAAGTAGGGCTTCGGCCATAAGGAGGCAAAATGGCTTAGAAGGGCGATTTTGTTGGTCCCGCGAGTTTTGCAATCGGCTCTAAAACAACCGGTTTCCTTTTGGCACTTCGATCGTAGGCTGAAGAAGAACAACCTGCCCATCCTTGTCCGGGAGTCCGAGAGTGAGGACTTCAGACATGAATTTCCCGATTTGCTTTGGTGGGAAGTTGACCACCGCGATGACTTGTTTGCCGAGGAGATCTTCCTTCCTGTAGTGATGGGTTACTTGGGCTGAGGATCGCTTGATTCCAAGATCTAGCCCGAAGTCGATCTGAAGTTTATAGGCCGGTTTCCGAGCTTCGGGAAAATCATCGACCGCGACGATCGTGCCGACACGAATATCGACCTTAAGAAAATCTGCGAATTGGATCGTATCCGCTGTTGTTTGCGCCATCATTTATCCTCCAATGAAAAAACCTCTGAAGTATAGCGGATGAGGCCGAAAAAATCTATTCGCAGAAATATAAAGGATAGATATCGATGACGGGCTCTTCGTAAGGATGCGCGCTTTTGATCGCCTTGACGACAGCTTCGAGTTTTTGTTTGGAACAATTCATTTCGATGAATTCCTCTTCGACCGATTCCAACTGCCCTTCTTCCCCGATGAATGGGCTGGCGCCCTTCTCGGGCCTGAAACGCCCGATCCCTTTTACTGTAAAGCTGCAATGGGAATAGTTGCCTATGCGTCCTGCTCCAGCCTGTCCCATCGCCTCTCTGACAAGATCGGCGTGGGTTGCAGGAACAGTGACAGTGATCTTGAACATCGCTCCCCTCCCCTATTTTATCTTTTGAATGAATGGGCCATTGAGAAGGAATAGCAGGACAACGATCGGAGAGGAAATTAAGGCCCCAAAAAAAAGCCAGAAGCGGAAGCCCTCGTATTGCATTGAAAACTCAACTTTATACAATGCTATAACTTTCTCCACAAACATGACTTTTCCCACCATTTATCACCCCTGCTGTCAATACAAATAGAACAATTCTGTGCTTTTTTACAAACATCTCTAAATATATCATCTTCACTTGCCTCATCTAACTCTGTCTGCTTCATTACTCCCCTCTCAGATGTTACTTCACGAGAATAAAAAGAGGGCGAAGAGCTCGAACCAGATGATGAATTAGACGAAGAGCTGGAACTAGATGATGAATTAGACGAAGAGAAGGAAGCAGATGCTGTGCTGGACGTTCCCGATTCCGTGCCTGACTGACCACCACTGGACAACTGTTTCAAGCGTTCCAAATATGTTGAGACAGCTGTCTCGGCTACTGTGATGACTTCCGTGTCTGACTTAGATCCTTTCTTCTTCAAATATTCTATCCGGCTTATGCCATTTGTCAATGTCACGAAATCCGGGTTATAGCAATGACAGCAATGAATGCCACCTGTGCATTCTGGTCTGAATACTGACATAAAAAAACCTCCATTATTGGAGGGGACGAGTGTAATTTGTCATGCAGATTTTGTATAGTAAAATTTCTTTTCTTCGCGTATATCTTCCCACTCTTTTGGCTATGGAAAGCAGTTCTGCCTCTGTGGTTTATTTTTCCAACACACTGATATTGTAGGGTTAGAGAAAACCCGCAAACTTAATGCTTTTGCCTGCTACAGGTCTTCATTTATTGGATGAACCATTTTGAATGTGGATAATTGAATTGGAATTTCTGTGCGCTCATAAATGATTAAGTATAGCAAAATAAGAGAGTGTTCGCAATTTTTAGGGCAGTGTGTGAATTTTGCGAGCGGGTATATACTCCTTCCACTTGAAAGCTCTTGCTTTTGCGGCGTCGGGCAGCCACTGAATTTAAATCCGCCTGCATCGCTAAATATTTTATATTTAGCTGCTTCAGCGCCGCTAGCGCTGATTCAAATTCAGGGCGCCTCCTAGCAAAATCCGAGAGCTTTCAAGTGGAAGGAGTATAGATCGCATTTTGGAATATTTGGGACGGCTGCAATCGGGGCAATGTTCGAGCTCGATCAAGCGGTTGAGGTATTCCTGGACTGCGGCGATGAATGTCCCGTGGCTCCAGGTCAAAGGAGAGACCGATAAAGGTTCGAGAGTTTCGGGGTGCATCTGCTCCGCCATGACTCCGCTCGGCATCGCCCGGTCTGCAACCCACTCCAATAGATCCAAAGCGGGCTTCAGATCTTTCGGCGTCTTGGAAAGGGCGATGAGGTATTGGACCTTCCACAAAGTGGTGATGAACCAGGGGTTGCTAGAGGGCTGCCCCTCTATGCGGTAATAGGGATCATTCTCATAACGGGCAATGCCGCCATTGACTTCCAATGTTTGAAAAATTTGATCCATGGTGCTCTTGACTTTGGGATCATCGGGCGCATAGGCGCCAAAAGCAAAAATCCCATAGAGACTCGCGTCGATTGCAGAATCGTGCTGGATGGATCCATCCCGCGAAAACTCAGCCATCCGGGCGAACCGATGATCCTTCGGGAGGTAGAGGTACTTGTCCATTGCGGCGCGCATCTTCGCGGCCCCTTCCGCGTAGTCTTTGGCAAGACCTGTCTCTCCGAATTCCTCAGCAAAATGAGAGGCGGCCATGAGCCCTCCGTAGACAGCTGCAACGGTAAAGGTCAAAATTCCCTGCCGCTCTTCCCAAAGATCGAAGCTAGGCATGGGAAGTCCCGTTTCAGGGTTGCGGTAATTCATCATGAAATCGGCGGCTTTTTTGATGAGAGGATCGTAAAGGGAACGGATGAGTTCGAGGTTCCTGAATTGCCGATAGTGATGCCAAAGAGCCCAGATGACGAGCGCCGTTTCATCTTCTTGGATGGGCAGCTGGGCTTTTTTATTGTTTAGCCAAGGATGCCATGAGCTGCCTAAAGAACCTGTCGGAGAATATTTATGGAGGAAATAGCCGTCTTTTTCGATAATTTTGCCGCAAAAGCGGAAAAACCCGCTCGTATCATATCCTGCCAAAGTCATCGCGTAGGAAACTAGAGATCCATCGCGAGGCCACATGTAGCTATAAGTATCCCGGTTGAAGCGGATAGCGTCCGAATCATTCGCGGCGATGATGCTGCCGTTGGAGCTCATCTGGGTTCTGCAAATGAGAAGGCTCCTTCGGTAAGCCCGGCCGATTTTTTCAGGAATCAGATCGTAATTGAGCCGTTCCTTGTCAACCCATAATCTCCAAAAATCTCCCGTCCTACGGAAAATTTCTTCAGGCGATTTCTTTTTGACGATGAGATTCAGCGCCTGAACCTCTTCCCAATTTTTCCCGATGGCTATCCAATAGTAGCAAAGCTCTTTTCCGTGCGGCTGCAAGAGGAATGGAACCGCGAGAGCCGAATCGACCGCTCCTTGGGCGATCGGATTACCGCTCAAAACTCCATCTTCGGCGTCTTTCCAGGTTCCTTTATTGCCCGTGGCATAAAAATCGATCCCGAACTTGTGGTTAGCCCAGATATTCGCTAAAAAGTATCGTTCGCCCTTGTAATGGAGCAGGCTGCTATTTTCCGGTTTGTATGCAGCCGTGTCGCCGATCTCATTGCCGTATATTTGAAAATCTTGAGAAAGAAAAAGGCGAATCTCTCTCTCCTCGTCCCTCAGGTTTTCGACAGTCAGTTTCTTGAGATAGATGTTCTCCTCGAAATCGACGAGGTCATTCGAGACGATCCTGAGGCCAAGTTCATCGTGCTGCATGGAGACATCGGCAATCAAAGTATCGCCTAAATAGTCCCTATGGATCTGCCAGCCATCCGGAACCCAGGCGCATCGATCGTCAGCAAAGATGCCGAGGCGAAACTCTTCCCCAGCGTGATTCTCTTCCCCGACGTGAGGAAAATAAAAATCCTTCAATTGGAAATCTTTGTTGAAGGCGATCAAGACAGTACCGTTGCCGATCGGAAGATCTCTAGGCATCGATTCGCCTCGCAAGCTCGGCAGCGGCCGTTTTCGCTTCTTCGAGTTTTTGTTTCTGTATTTCCACTCCCATGTCCATCGGTTCGGCCTTGATGAATTCGATATCTGAGATCCCGATGAATCCGAAGATGGTCCGCAAGTAGGGTTCTTGAAAATCGAGATCCTTGGAGCCTCCGGCATACTGGCCGCCGCGCGTCGCAGCAACGACCATCTTTTTATCTTGGAGGAGCCCTACGGCCTTCCCCTTATCGACATAGCGGAACAGGTATCTCGGCTGAACGATGAGGTCGATGTAGTGTTTGAGCATGTACGGGATTGAGAAATTCCACATGGGAGTGCTGATGAGATAGAGATCGGCCGTTTTGAACCGGTCGATATGCTGGACAATTTCTATCCAGTTTTCCTTCAATCTGCCGTATAAGTCCTTGCCGCTCAAAAGGACGTATTTGCCGCCAACTTGTTTCGCGTTCATGGAGGGCAGATCTTCTTTGCCAAGATCCAATTCATCGATGACCCACTCAGGATGCGTTTCAACAAAGGCTTCGAGAAACGCTTCGGCCACCTGCAAGGTGCGGGATTCATCTTCCCTGGGACTCGCGATGATGTGGAGAAGCCTCTTCATATCGCCCTTTTATCCAATTGACGAAAGAAAACCAAGGCCTTTAGGACTTAAATGAATTTTGCGCGTGTTGTTTATACGGAACTCGGCCAAAATAATCCTCAAAAGCGACGAAGCATCAGTTATTGTTTAACAGTCCCTTACGCAAGAGGTCTAATGCATGAGCCTGCTGATCAGCTGCCAATCTCTATCGAAATCTTTCGGCAATCGACTCTTATTTCAAGATTTGACGTTTTCCATTTTTTCCGGAGACCGGATCGGACTGATCGGACTGAATGGCTGCGGAAAATCGACGTTCCTTAAAATTCTCGCAGGATTGGAAATGGCCGATTCAGGGATCGTTGCCCCAAGAAAAGGACTCAAGATCGGCTATCTTCCGCAATCTTGCGAGTTCGCGGACAAAAGCCCGAAAACCATCCTCTTGGAAGCGCTCGAAGGGCAAACCGAATTCCTGGAACATGAACGAGAGCCCCAGGCGGACAGGTGGCTCAGCAAACTCGGCTTCACCGGAAACGAACCTTCGGCTGCGCTTCTTTCCGGAGGATGGAAAAAACGGCTGGGGCTAGCGAGAGAATTGATCCTCTCCCCCGACCTCATCCTCCTCGACGAGCCTACGAACCATCTCGATTTGGAGGGAGTCGTTTGGCTGGAAAAATTCCTCCGCCTGGAAGCGCCTCCGTATCTTCTCGTAAGCCACGATCGCTACTTTTTGCAAAATGCGACCGAAAGAGTGGTCGAAATCGACCCCGTTTATCCAAAAGGGATCTTTGCGATCGACGGTTCTTATTCCCATTTCTTGTCGAAAAAAGAAGAGTTCATCCAAGGCCAGCTCCAACAAGAGCGATCGATGGCGACGAAAATGCGCCGCGAAACCGATTGGCTCCGCGCAGGCGCCAAAGCCCGCACCACAAAATCGCAAGCGCGCATCGACCAAGCTCATGAAATTCTCGAAGAGCATTCCCAAATCCAAGCCAGGAACCGGAAAACAACTGCGAAAATCGACTTCGAGGCGACCGAGCGGGAAACCCGCAAGCTCCTCACAGCGAAAAACCTCTCCAAGCAGCTCGGCGGCTCCCTCCTTTTCCAGCATCTGGATCTCACCTTGTCTCCTGGAACGAGGATCGGGCTCATGGGGCCTAACGGCTCCGGTAAAACGACCCTCCTCCGCATCCTGGCCGGAGAGATCGCGCCCGATGTGGGAACGATAAAAAAAGTAGACGGCCTCCAAATCGTCTACTTCGACCAGCACCGCTCCCAGCTTCCATTGCATCTTTCCCTAAAAGAAGCTCTATCCCCGGATGGAGACTACGTTCTTTTCAGAGGACAACCGATCCATATCAACGGCTGGAGCAAACGATTCTTATTTTCACCTGACATTTTGGAGATGCCGATCGGCCAACTTTCCGGTGGAGAGCGGGCGCGGATTGCGATCGCCCGCCTCATTCTTCGCCCGGCCGATCTGCTCCTACTCGACGAACCGACGAACGATCTCGATATTCCGACTTTAGAAGCTCTCGAAGAGAGCCTGATCGATTTTCCAGGAGCCGTGGTCCTCATCACTCACGACCGGTGCATGCTCGACCGGATCTGCAATTCCCTACTCGCTCTCGGCGATCCAGAACAGACCGATTTTTTTGCCGACTATACTCAGTGGGAGACGGCTACCCAAAAAACTTCGGCCGTCCAGAAATCGAAGGAAAAAAAAGAGCAGGCGTCCTCTCCCAAAGCCAAATTCTCCTATAATGAAAAAAAAGAATATGAAGCGATCGAAGGAAAAATTGGCAAGCTGGAAGAAGAGGTGCGGAACCTCAACCATAGCCTCGAGAAGCCCGAAATAGTCAACGACCCGCAAGCTTTGACCAAAATATGCCGGTCGATCGGCCTTGCGGAAACCAAGATCGAACAACTGTACCTGCGCTGGCAAGAACTCGATAAAAAATCGAAATAATTGATTTGATTTTAATTTGATTTTTCTCTATTTTTATACAAAACCAAATGAATTTTCCAAAAAAAGATCAAATCATTCCTCTCGAGATCCATGGCATGGGAAGCGGCGGCGAAGGGGTAGGCCGCCAAGGCGGGTATGTGGTATTCGTCGATGGCGCGCTTCCCGGCGAGCTGGTAGAAGCTCGGATGATGGAAGGCCGCAAACGGCATGGGTTTGCAGAACTCCGTTCTATTACCCGTCCCTCTCCCGATCGGACGAAGCCGCCTTGCCCTCTTTTCGGCCGATGCGGAGGATGCCAGATCATGCACCTAGCCTATCCAAAGCAGCTCGAAATGAAACGGCAACGGGTGGTCGATGCTCTCCAGAGGATCGGGAAAATCGATTGCTTTGTCGCCCCTTGCCTCCCCTCTCCCTCTCCTCTAGCCTATCGGAATAAAATCCAACTCCCCGTCAGAAACAGCGAAAAAGAAATTACCTTCGGTCTCTATGCCCGCTCCTCTCATGATCTTGTAGAAATCGACGCCTGTCCGATCCATTGCAGCTTGGGCGACGAGGTCTATCAGGCGGTCAGAAAAATCCTCAAGCGGTGCAATCAAGAGCTGCGGCATTTGGTGATCAAAAGCGCAATCAGGACGCAAGAAGCTCTTGTCATCGTGGTAGCTAACCGGCCTCCCTCTCCTCTGCTGGTGGATTTGGCGCAAGAGATCTTGGCCGCCCACCCTTCAATTCAAGGAGTCGTACACAATCTTCACGAGAGCAGAGACAACGTTATTCTCGGTCGAGTCTATCAGACTTTGGCCGGCAGCAATACCATCCAGGAAAGGCTGGGCGATTTGACCTTTAAGATTTCAGCTGCCTCGTTTTTCCAGGTTAACCCGGCCCAGGCGGAGCGGCTCTATGACAAAGCCGTTGAATTTGCCGAACTTACGGGTAAAGAATCGGTGCTTGACGCCTACTGCGGAGTAGGAACGCTCTCCCTTTATTTCGCAAAGCACGCAAAAAAGGTGCTGGGCGTCGAATGCGTCGCACAGGCGATCGAAAACGCTCGGGAGAACGCGAAACTCAATGGCATACGGAATGTGTCGTTCACGGTCGCCGCAGCGGAAGATTTTATCGGCAAGCTTTCTCAAATGGATATCGCACTCTTGAACCCGCCCCGCAAAGGATGCGAGCCATCCTTCTTGGACGGCTTAGGACGCCTCGGTCCAAAAAAGATCATCTACATCTCGTGCGATCCCGCGACTTTAGCCCGCGACCTTGCCCGCCTCTTGAAGTTCGGATACAAAGCCGATGCCATCCAGCCTTTCGACATGTTTCCCCAAACCACACACGTAGAAACCGTCGTTCGCTTAAAGGGACTGTAAATCCCCCGACTTCGGTCTTCGTTGGTTCGAGTCCAATCGCCCCCATTTCTTATAGAGAAAATCACCCCAAAAATCCGACCTAAAAAGTGCCTCCGCTGGCACTCTCATTACGCAAATTTTACGCACTCGGCCAAACGAAGCTGCATAAAACTGCACTACATCGCCTATTACCTCATGCGTGTCTTTTTCAGAGAGAAATCGCACCGTATTTTTTTCTTCACTTGCGTAAGGATTGCGTATTACGCATTTTACGCACTTCGTAACTCGTTGTTAGTTAGTCTTGTTTAGTATGTTTTGTTGGGGATTGCCAATCCCTTGTTGCTATTTTAATCCAGTGAGAGCTATATTCATTTCTTTGAATTTGGAGTCATATGGGTTCGATTAGAGAAATTTTGAAAAAAGACGGAGAAGTAAGCTTCCATGCCGAAGTGCGTATCAAAGGCATCAAAAAACCGCAGCGCGCCTCCTTCCGCACTAAGACGCTCGCCAAGAAATGGATTCAAGACGTCGAGTCGGCCATCCGTGACGGCCGCCACTTCCGTACGGCTGAGGCCAAGCGCCACAACGTCGCCGAGCTGATCGACCGCTTTATCACTGAATGGTGTCCACGTTACGAACAGTATGCCAGCAAGCAAAAGCGACTCCTCATGTGGTGGCGCGATGAAATCGGCCATTTCCTTCTAGCCGACATCCTGCCCTCCCACATCGTTGCAGGGCGAGACAAACTCCTCGCGGGAACAACCTATCGAGAGACCAAGCGAAGCGGCAGCACCGTCAACCGTTACTTGGCCGCCATCTCCAAAGCCTTCACCATCGCCGTGAAAGAATGGCAGTGGATCGAAGAGAATCCCGTCACCAAAGTCACCAAGCCGAGCGAATCGAAAGGACGCAGCCGCTTCCTCGACAAAGAAGAAATCGCTGCTCTCCTCGAAACGTGCAGGCGTTCACCTCATCCCTACCTCTACTCCATCGTCAAGCTTGCACTCCTCAGCGGCATGCGCTTCGGCGAGATCGCCAATCTAAAATGGGTGGACATCGATTTCGAGCACCGCCAAGTCATCCTCCACGAGACCAAGAACGGCGACAGCCGCATCGTCCCTATCACCAATGAAATCGAGCGCGCTTTTCGCGAATGTCAAACCTACAGCGATGAACGCAAGGGTTACGTCTTTCCTGCTCGCCGCCTCGGCTCTGACAAACCCGTCGCGGGCATCCGCCATGCCTTCATGAGGGCGGCAAAAGAGGCTAATATCGAGGACTTCCGCTTCCACGACCTTCGCCACACAGCCTGCTCTCACATGGCGATGAACGGCGCTTCCCAAGGCGAACTCATGGAAATTCTCGGCCACCGCAGTCCGCGCATGACCGTTCGCTACCGTCACTACAGCAAAAAACATATCGCCAACGTGATGGAGCGTACCCAAGCCAATCTATTAGATGAGGTTTCATATGAGCAAAGCGATAAGACAAGCGTAAATTGATTTCTTCCAAGAGCAATTTCTTTTCACACTTAACCTTTTAGAATTGGCGGATAGTCCGTGGCGTGTCAGGCATCCGCTTGAAGCCGTCACAGATGGAGCTTTTACAAAAGACGTAGTTCCTTCAGGGGCTCTTGGAAGCCCCCGCATAGGGGATTTTTAGCAAAAAGTCCTCGATTTCTGACACGCTATTTATTTTCCTCTTGTCTGATTTGAATTTTATACAGCCAAATTAATTTAAGTTAGAAAGCGCAAGTTGTGCTGCTGCGGAATGCCTTGGGGTACAAGGCCGCGAAGCGACGCTCTTTAACTGAACCCATAGGATTTTATGGACACACAAAAACAAACATCAGAAAAAGTTGTTCGCACTGTGCGTGAATTCTGCCAAATGAATCGCGAGACGGGAGCATGGCCTTCGAGCGAGCACGCCGTGCGTGCCATCATTCAGCAAAGGGAAGATAGCCCCTTTGCGGAAGCAATTCTTCGTTACAACAGACGAATTCTTATCGATCAGGTCGCATGGGATGCCTGTTTGGCTCGTCTTTCAAAACCCGCAACCCAAATGCCCATAAAGGAGGAAGAATGAAAAGAAAGCGTTCCATAAAACGCATTCGGATCGATCGCAGCACTCGCAAGAGTGTTTATATCGATTACGAATGGCAAAAAAAACGCCTCAGCCTGTGCCCCCAAGAGTACGAAGCTGAAGCGAAGAAACTGGCTGAAGTTTTAGGACTTTAAGCCTCGGCTCCTCTCAAGCTGGAACTTGGGAGGGGCTATTTCAAACAATAGGACAGAGTTGTTACATGGCCAATGATATCACTTCCACAAATACACCACCAGAGCCCATACCTGCAAATGCCGTTTTGATTCGGCCACGGAAGGGGGCTAAAAAGGCTCTTCAGGCAATAAGGCAAGATTTGAGGAGTTATGGCTGCCATTTGCATACGGCAGGGTGGAGCTGTCCGATTGGGACGCGGAGCTCAATCGAGATGATGCTTGCAAAGGAGAATATTGGCGTCGAGATTACCGAGATCAAAGACGACTACTTCAAGAAGAGCAAGAACGGGCAGGAGGCTGAGAACCTGTGGACGCAAATCGACACCAAAGAGCGGCAATACCACAAGGAATCAATGGCTTTACTGGTGAAACGCGACAAGTTAGCAAAAGAGATCGCGAAGAGGGGTGAATCTCCCGAAAGTCAAAGCGAGCTACCGCGGTTAGAAGAGAGGGAAAAGGCTCAGCAAGAGCTGCAAGAAGAAATTGATCAGATGCGCAATGGCGCGCGGCTGCTTGAAAAAGCTGAAGAGAAGGCAAAGCTACCCTTCCAGGTCATGGGGTATAATACTCAGAGCGATATTTTGATTTGGAAGGATGGTCGCGTGATTGCATTGCCTGTAACAAGACTCACCAAGGATCAGTTGCGTCTTTACGTAGGCGGGGCATCAGATTGGTTCGGTTCCAAGGAGTCTATCAGGGAATTGAAAGAGATTACGATCGATACTGCCCACCGTTTGGGCTTTATTGATGACCAGTCTCCGCTGCGATCGGGAGTGTGGCGCATCGGCGGGCGTTGGCTTGTCATAGCGGGCAAGAAGGCGATGGTCATTGATAATGGGACGCTCGATCGATTAAGCGAGCCTTTGTTTGAGGGGAGGTTAGTGGAAACAGCAGGCGCTGAGTGGTTGGATTGGGAAGTCTTTGAAAAGTCTATCAAGACCGATGGACTCAAGGATGTTTTCAAGCTGATCTATGAGAAGGTGAAACAGTGGATGTGGGTGAACCAGTCAATGGCGGCTTTCATGACGGCCTTTGTCATGCTTTCAATTGTGCAGCAGGCGATGAAGTGGCGACCTTGGATTTATATTACGGGCGCCAAATGCACTGGGAAATCGACTTTCTTTGAGGAGATTTTGCAATTGATTTTCGGGAGCCAAGCGGAGCGTTTGGATAAAAGCACAGCGCACGCGACGGCTCAAACCATCGGCAATAGCGGCCGCATCCCCATATTTGACGAGTTTGAGAAGCATAAGCACATCCCAGAAATCTTGGAGCTGGCAAAGCTTTTCAATAGGGGCGGCCAAAAGACCAGTGGCACGGGCGCCGATAAGGCGCATCGGTTCAATCTGCACCACATACCATTCTTCGGTTCGATTTACCTGCCCAAACGCGTCATGCAAGACTCCGCCCAAGAATCTCGGATCATCAAGTTCGAGCTAAATAGGATTCCGAAGGACAGTCCGCCACTTGAGAAATTTAGCGCCGACGAGGGAAAGGTATTGGCTGCTCGCATCGTGGCTGCCATGATTCGATCGTGGGATTCTATCGAGACACGAGTGCAGACGATTCTTGCAGATCAGGAACGTTTGCTTAAGGAGTATCAAGGGCTAGAAATCCGCACGCTGGAGAATTTCATGTATGCCTCGGCTCTTTTGGATTTAGTTGCCCTAGAAGGCTTGGAGGAGACATTCCCGATGTGGCTATCCATGCAACCGGAAGATGACGGGGATAAACTGCTCGATACAATCCTGGCAAGCCATGTCTTTGTCGAGAAGGAAAAGAAGTCGGTGCGGGAGATGCTATGTAATGGCCACCATGAGGAGATACTTGAGCGGCATGGGGTGAAGGTTACGCTTCATGAAAGAAAGAGGTACTTGGCTCTCCGATGCGAGGATATCACGCGTCATTTGTTGAAAGACACAGAGTACGGCTCTCTCGACATCAAATGGCCGCTTTCTCGAACCGACGGAGCTTTGAACAGCAGACAAGTGAAAATGGCGGGAACTAACCAACGCTGCATCTTGATCCCGATGGAAAAGGTGGATGGGGTATGAAGCTACCGTGTTACCGCGGAGTAGCGCAGGAGATATGGTGTAAATTATTGATATTAAATCGAGAATGAAAGTTGGTAGCGCGGTAGCAGAAAAATAAGAGAATCGGTAGCTCGAATGCTGCCAAAGGAAAGGAAGCGATGAAAAAAAAGCTGAAAAACCAAACTGGTACATCTTCTCTTTCGCCAAAATCGTCAGTGGAAAATCGCCTAGAGAAACCTATGCAGTTTAATTTGGATAACCCTAAATCTGGAGGAAAGAAAGCGAAGCTTACTCTTGCAGATGGAACATCTGTAAATTCAGAATCGATGGAACGCTTTGAAACGGCTTTCAAGCAAGCCACGGGTTCCGATGATGCACATTTTGCTGTGGCAATATTGTGGCATATCTCGAAAGGATTGCCAAATTCAACATTCCAGGAACAGGTCACGTGCATGGCCGGTCTACTTCCAACGGTTAGACCGCAGGATGAAACCGAGGCGTTGCTGGCGGGGCAATTCATAACTTTACAGGCATCTGCCGTGGAATGTCTGCGTCGAGGCAATTTTCAAGATAGATTGGATCACATTGAGCGCTATATCAACTTGGCAACAAAACTCTTCAATGCCGCCACTCAAACCATGCAGGCTCTTACCAAGTACCGAGCCAAGGGGCAGCAAACGGTACAAGTGATCCACGTCCACAATGAAGGGCAGGCGATTGTCGCTCAAAACCTGTCATCTGGGGGAGGGGTGGGGACATAATTTCTTGAATTGAACCCCTTGCACCATGGGACAGTGTACAGCTATCAGCAAGAGATCAAAGCAACGTTGCCTTAATTGGGCGATTCAAAAGCGAACAACGTGTCGAATGCACGGGGGGCGGTCGAAAGGGCCGACCTCTCACGCTGGCAGGGAAAAGTCCCGTCAAGCCGCTTTGAAACACGGGGGGTGTACCAAGAAGGCGATAGGCGAGCACAAGGAGGCTATGCGGCTCATCAAGATGAGTAAAGATACTTTGGGTCAGCTTTAAGGAACCAAGTCCTTAGGGCGCACTTTGAGGGCTTTGGCAAGCTTCACAATGCTCGTCAGTGAGGGATTTCTTGAGGCGCGTTCGATTCCTCCTACAAAATTCACATGAATGCCTGCCGACTCTGCAAGCTCTTCTTGCGTCATTTGCAGCTCGTCTCGTCGTAGACGAATCTTCTTGGCGAATTCCACGAGTATTGGGTCTTTACGTTTTTCAGCTTTTGTCGACATTGGCCTCTTCTAGAGGCTAAGCAATAAAGCCCTCTTTTTACAGACACTATAGTGTTGATTAAAACACGATAGTGTTGCATGATATTAGTGTGAAAAAGATGTAAATTATTAATTTGTGGAATAAGTTTTGGCTAGTTTTTTGTCTCGGTCTTTTCACTCTTTAATTTGGAAAATGCAATATTATTAAACGGATTCAGATTATGTTTTATTTTATATTAGCGCTTATATTATTATTTGCGATAATTAAAAACATATTTTGGTTGATTGTGGCTGTCTCGTTAGTGTTGTCTATTTCGTTGATTAATAGATTGTTCTCGTGTATATTTGTTGTGATTATTTTAATAATTGACTGGTTTGCAGAAATGATTCGTCGAAAAAAGAAAGATTCTGGAATAAAAAATGAAAAAATCTACGATAAAACTGATCCTTATTGGGAATTGGAAAAAGCGCTGGACGAATTTAATAAAAGTTTCGGGCAGTCCAACAAGGGTTAGAAGACTATGTACGTCGGTGAGGGATTAGAGGACTTTGGCAAGGTTTTTCTGGATATTATTCTTCGGTGTCGCTTTTTTCATGAGGAACTACGAATCCGAGGAAGAAAAAGAAAAAAGCAGCAAAAGGCCCGAATCGAGCGGCTTGGGTGCGAGATAGATTATGTGCTGAAAGACAAGAAAAGATAAGGGTGATGTAGGAAGAGAATTATGAAAAAAATATTGAGCGTCATGTTGTTAAGCTCTCATTTGTTTGGGGCAGAGATTGATAAAGGTTTAGTGGTTATAGACAATGCCCCATGGAAAACTTCATGGGTACAGGAATCTAATCATGAATGGGTATTGTCGGTGCATTTTGACAAAGGGGAATTAAAAACACATTTCAAAAAAGCTCCCCCATATAAGGGACTAGGGTTAAGTGCCGACAATCGGCCAATAAAACAAGAATTCGTCTACTATCCTTCTGGAAAAACCTACATTTCACGTAAGAGTCAATTTGAGCAATGGCCTGATGGAGCGAAAACCTGGGCATTTTCATATGATAACATTGCTATATCGACAGAAGAGGGTAAATTTAGAGGTTGCACCACCGCTATTATTCAAGAAGTTGGCGGCTCTGAAGATGAAATTCGTTATGCCCTATACAAAGGGATATAAATTAATCGCAGGCTTACGCAAATTTCATGACTGATAAAGAATCCTGCAAAACTCTGGACGAAACGAATCGAGAGAAGGTTCTACAAAACACATCTTACTATCTTGAAAACCACCTAAACCCGAATAAAAATTGGGATCGGCGCGTCTCACCAAAAGAGAGAATTAATCGGATAAGATACTCTAACGTAAACTGGAAAACTGTATCTGACCATATCAAAGGGATGGAGTATCAGGATTTCTTACGGACACCTTACTGGAAAGCGATTGCTGCCCACTCTAAGTTCAAAGCTGGGTATAGGTGCCAGGTATGCAACAGCGGTTATGATTTAACCACTCACCACAGAAATTATGCGGTACATGGCTTTGAACATGCTCATATGCACGAATTAATCGTGCTGTGCGATGACTGCCATAGTAAATTTCATGACCAAGTCCCCAAGTCAACAATCAAAGCAAAAGCAGCACTTATAGTGTTGATTGTTAAATTAATGATTCTATCTGCGTTTGTAGGGCATTTTTTGATTGAGAAATATCTTGGCTGAAAGCGCCTCTTTCTGAGGCTGTTAAACTTCGGTTTTTTTCACAGTGTGCGTTCCCCAAGATTTTTCAAATTCCTTCAATAAAGGACTTTTGAAAATTTTTAGAAAGGCCCAGAGCATTTCCTTGTAAAAAAATTCGGCCAGCGCGGTTACAAAAGGGGTTTCGTCAGGATCGCCGCTTAAAAATATAGTGATTCCATCGGGCGTTAGTTTGAAATATCTTCTGAAATCGAGAAAATTAATATGCGTGGAAGAGCTAAGCGTGCGGTACAGCAGAATATAAAAACCTTCCAAGGAAGCGGATTTCTTTTTTTTGAAAGCGTTCCGCTTGTCTACGTATTGTGCGCGTGCCAACATTTCAAAGATCGGCGGGTCAACATGCTTGTTCAATTTAGTTTTTGTTCTTTTTTCTTGTGTCAGAGTCTTGCGTAATGAATTTTCAACTGCCTTAATGGATAGATGATTTTCTAGTCCCCACAAAGGATTTAATTTAAGAAAGGCATGGCCGTGCGTTAATTGCTTTTTTTTCTCTGTAACGGCTTTCAGATAGATGACATGCACGTTTTTAGCAGGATCGCACAAAAGGAATTTTGCATTAATTAGGTTTTCTAAGAGGGAGCGTAGAAGGGCGGAGCAGGGGAACGTTCGATGCTCCCTGCAAAGAACAAAAATCGCCTCCGTATAGCTCTGCGCCGCGAGCAACATGGGAAAGAAAACCTTTTTGGCTCCCCGTAGTTTTGGGATGTTAATATTTTGGCGTTTCATGCAATCTGCGCCAAAATCTAACATTTTGCCTAGGTTGGAAGCGTGATCGGGTTGAGAAGTCTTCATAATGCGGAAACCGAGTATAGCAGAGGGGAAAAATTTTTACGCAAATTTTACGCACTTGGCTATACAAAAGTAGCCGACATGGGCTAAGACCAAGTCAATTCTTTACGACTCAAGTCTTTGATTTTGTTTGTGTAGTGTCGTTTGGTTGAGTGCAATTTAGACATTATAAGCCACTGTAAATCCCCCGACTTCGGTCTTCGGTGGTTCGAGTCCACTCGCCCCCATTTTCATAGAGAAAATTAGCCTAACATTCTTCTCAAAACCCCCCGCCATTAGACCTCAGAAGGGACGCTGGTTGGACAGCTATTACTCGCAAATTACAACAAACCTTCTCCATAGAAATCCACCCGCTATCTTTCCGGCCGCCCAAAATCTTTGGGATTTTTCGTCTCGGTGTCCCATGTTTGTAAAGTAATTCATTAATATTGTTGCGAAATTTATAAATGCCATATGATTTTCTGTTGAAAATGCGGTGTATTTAATAATGTGGTGAAAGTTTCAGCAGGAGGCCGTAATTATGAAGGTTAGCGTAGTGAGTAGCAGCATTCGTTTCGCTGCTTGTGAGGGGCGCGATCCTGAGTCAAGTGATGACTGGAGGAGAGACAGTGCCTTTCAAAACGAAAATGAAGCCGCTTGGTGGCATGATCGGGCTGAGCGTTTGGGTGACAAGAGTATGGACTATATGAAAGATGCGTTGACAGACTTAGCATCGGAAGACCCATATGGATTCGCTATCAATGGTATGGTTAGTGTTGGTTACGAGGTTGCTGAGATAGCGGCGGAAGCAACAGGTCTTTATTATGACCTTACTCGAGAGCGTGGGGGGATCGACCCCGTGACAGGCGGCTCGGTTGGAACGTCAGGTTTTACTACGGAACGAGGGAATGTTGATCCAGTAACCGGGAATGACATAAATTCATCGGGAAACAGGCCAGGCAGGTGATTCAATGATAGAATCTTTAATAAATTCCTTATTGCATCCAACTGGACTTGGCGCTGTATTTGTCCAACTGTTTAATATCGCTATATGTGGCGCAATATTTGACGTTGGACTTTCCATGTACCTGGGGAAGAAGACCAATTTAAAACAAGTATGGGCGATGATCCTCATGTTTTATGCGATACGGATCATTTTTAAGTAAGAAACTGAACCCGTTAACAGTCTCGAGGGTGAGGATTGAATCGTCTTTTCCTAGGAGCGGGTCAAACAAAAGAGCATCGGGCTGGCGTCCTTTGGGGTATGTTGGAGCTGCCCTCGCTTCTGGGGCTTTTACCTACTATTCGATCAGGGCTTAAAAATAGAGACCTTGTTCACAGGTTCGGCCACCAAGGCTGCCAATTTCTTTGATAGAGACCCCTGTTTGACGTGGACCAACTTTTACGCTCTCTGTGAGCAAGCCCAAATTCTGGATGTCAAATGGGTTTCTTCTATAGAATTGCGTCATCTTGGTTGATTGCAGGAAATCCAAGGCAAGAGAGGAAAGCGCCTCTTCAAGTCTGAAAATCCTTGTGATCTGCTTCAATTTCAGATTTATATCTTCTGATTATCGCATTCTCCTTTGCTCCCATTGAAGGAATCAGCATACCTATCGAGAGGTGCGGTGCAATTTTAGTGCAAGAGATACGCTCAAATCAGAATGGATAGCAAAAATCAGCAAACATCAGAGAAACTGCGATGGTTCTTTTGCTATTATCCAAATTATCTTAAAAATCAGCCTGTTAGCATTTGAGATAGTACCAATACAGATTCTCTTACCTGGGAGTCCAGACTTGCGCGATAAGCTTTTATAGCCTCTTTGGCAGCCTCATAACCTCGTCCCTCATTGAATAGAGAACGAAATAACATCAATGCTAATTTCTGGTCATAGATGTCTATACTGCCAATCTTCGCCTTTGCAACCGAATCAGCTGCTTCGTAAAGATTTTCCTTCCCGATTTGGGCATTGCAGAAGCTAAATAAATCGTAGTCGGAGCCTTCAATAGGCACGTTGGGATCGTTCCACCTAAGGTCTAATAAGTAGGCAAACATATTGTCAATAATTGCAGGGCTAGGTTTTTCACAGAGAGACGGTGAAAATGATTCACACATCTTTTCTAATTGCTTGCGTAATGACTCGCCATCCTGGATCAGAAGAAACGACCATACTGGATTTTTATTAAAAAATGTTTTTTGTCGAAAGTGTTTCGTGTCAGAATCTCCAGTATTATAAGTGGCAAATAATGTAGAGCACGATTCATGTACAGTTCTTCTGATATCATCATCGGCGCTGTTAAGTGTTGTTTTGAGATTGCTCTGCAAGCTAGCAAAGAAAGTTTTTGCCGCTTCACATTTGGTATCTCCAGGAACACACTTCACTACTGGACGTGCAAAAACTGGCACTTGCTGCCTAGTTGTCATCGCATAGATTACTGCAACCGCACTCAATCCTATAATCGCAACAGCGAACACTTTAGCTTTAGTAGACCATGCAACGTTCTTCGAGGGCTTCTTCTCTATCGGAGGTTCTGTTCTTTGATACGCTAAAGGAACTCTTTGCACTTTCATAGTATAATGATTATACCAAAAAAACAGATAAAAGCCTAGGGGAAAAGAGCGTATAGACGTTTTTATTAAAAAGAATTTTTTAGCCCTAAAAAGGGTTGCAATGGTGTAAGAAATTGGCTGCCCATGAGTCTTTTGGACCTTCGTTGCGGAAGGGGTTCAAAATTTCGGAGGAAGATTGGCACCACTTATTTGCCTAAAGCTGTAATCCGTGCGTTAGACGGTGAGTCACCAATCCTTGCTAATGCTTCTTCAGGATTGGGAATTCCTAAATCAGCAAATACATTGCCAGAGCTTTCTTCGTGTTCAATTTCTTTGAGTTTTTTCTTCTTCATATAGAGGATCGAAAAGACGAGCTCCAGAAGATTTGAAGTGTTTGATATTTTGGGTGACGACGATCAGATCATGTTTGATCGCAGTTGCAGCAATTAGGGCATCGCCCATTGGGAGAATAACTCCCTTTTTAGCTGCCTGAGCGGTCATATCACCCCAAATAGAACAAATTTGTTGATCGATCGTCAAAATTCTATTTCCGAAACTAGGGATGAGGTCTCCCACAAGCCAACTTTGCAAAGCGTTTTTTATTTTCTCTTCTTTTTCACTCAATTTGGAAATTCCGAATTGGAGTTCACCAATTGTCAAAACGCTTATGAAAAAAAACCGATCTTCCATCCTTGATGCCCACTCTCTTAATTTCTTTCCTTCAGAAGTTCCTTTTTTTCTTAGGGTAGAAATCGTACAGGTATCGAGTAGATAAGTCATAAATCGATTTCCCTAATCGTATCCATTCTTCGCTTGGAATCAAAATCGACTTCTGGGTAGGGGCATTGGTCTAAAGCTTCAAGAAGCGATTTCTGAGGCTTCAAATACATCTCAAATTCTTCTTTAGAAACAATATAAGCAACTGTTTCGCCATTTTTTGTAATTGTTTGATATCCAGAAGAAGCTGTTTCCTTGATCAATTGAGAAAATTTTGATTTTGCTTCCTGGACTTGCCATTTTTTATGTCTCTTGCGATGGCCAAGCT
>Ga0206877_10007_pt1 | contig 88796 bp, 90 predicted proteins | sample Alteio_BWOrgCont_7_FD_152623 | JGI IMG/M metagenome (GOLD analysis project Ga0206877, IMG submission 152623) | Enriched cells from forest soil in Barre Woods Harvard Forest LTER site, Petersham, Massachusetts, United States -... | ecosystem: Environmental > Terrestrial > Soil > Temperate forest >...
ACAGCCATCTGTCCTAAGCAGGCCAAGATCCCAAGGATCGGGACATAGGGAGAGAAGGGAACTTTGAAAAGCCGTTTCACTTCCGTATGCGTATAACGGAGGATCAGCACCGCAAAGCAAGAGATGGCGAAGATCAGGAGCGTGGCCATGGAGCAGAACTCACCGAGGATGTTGATTGGAAACAGGCCGCAGATGGCAATCATGATGATGAAGGTGACGATGGAAGAAAAAATAGGGCTGCGGGTGCGCGGGTGGACAGTGCCGAATGAATGAGAAATCAGACCGTCGCGCCCCATCGCGAAAAAGATCCTCGTCTGCGTCAAGATGTCGACCAAGACGACCGATGCGAGTCCTGCCAGGATGGCGATCTTGATGAGGAATGCGACCCAGAAAAGTTTCGGCCCCATGGCGTTCAATGCGACGGCCATCGGGTCGGACACGTCGAGCAGTTTATAGTTCACGACTCCCGTAAGGACTAAGGAAACTGCTATGTACGCGATCGCGCAAATAAGGAGAGAGGCGAGGATGCCTTTCGGGAGATTCTTTTGAGGGTCGACCGAATCTTTCGCCAGTGTCGAGACGGCATCGAATCCGATATAAGCGAAAAAGACCATGCCGGCTCCTCGAAAGATACCGCTCCATCCGAACTCTCCGAAGACGCCGGTATTTGCCGGAATGAAAGGGGTCCAATTTTCAGGATGGAGGTTGAAAAGGCCGATTGCTATGAACAATACAACCGTAGCCAGTTTGATCACGACCATCAAATAATTGAAAAAAGTCGCCGCCCTGATTCCGATCATGACGAGGATTCCGAGGAGCAGCACGATACAGATCGCCGGAATATTGAGCACGTTTCCGCTCAATGCCCATCCTGTAGCAGGACTATGCTGCAGGGGAGCTGCGGTCAAATAAGATGGGATGACGATCCCGAAGTCAGCTAAAAAACTGACGAAATAGCCTGACCAGCCTACGCTGACCGTTGAGCCGAGAAATAGGTACTGGGCCGACATCAGCCATCCCACGACCCAAGCGGGAAGCTCGCCGAGAGCTACATAAGAGTAAGAATAGGCTCCTCCTGGAAATGCGATGAGCGAAGCGAGTTCGGCGTAGCATAACGCTGCCAATATGCAGATGAATCCTGAGATGAGGAACGAAATGAGGATGCCAGGGCCGGCGTAGTTCGCTGCGGCTTGGCCTGTGATCACGAAGATCCCGGCTCCGATGATAGCCCCGATCCCGATCGCCGTCAGGTTGCTGGCGTTCAAGTGCCGTTTCAGGCCTTTGTGCTCGTCTTCGAGTTCATCGAAGCGGTCTTTCATCGATTTGCGCAGGAAGAGTTTGAGCTTAGTCATCACATCCTTTTTAGGAAAATTAGGATTTAACCACAAGCAAACTGAAAAAATCGGTGTTTTGACGGCGGCGGACAGTCACTCAATTGGAATCCGTGCATCTTCTGGAAAGAAGAGACAGCAGAGGGGATGCTATTGCTGCGAGCGTATTTTTTTGTTGATTTAAAAATCGATATTATGTTGCAATCAATGTTAATTAAATAATTTAAGGAGAATTTTTATGATATCGCTAGTACAAATCTACAACGTTTCTCAAGCATTTTATCCTTCGGACCAGTACACAGTTCGAGATGTCGACTACGCGAATCCAAGGATTAAAGCCGGATTGTTTTTAACAATCATCCCACAGGTTTTAAACTATATTGGCAAAACAATTGATAACAGCTGCACTGCCCAAGACGGATATTGCAGTCGAGTAATAACTGCAACGAACGAAAGCATGCAAAACACCGTGACAATCGTAGAGGATTACATGGGAGCAGATCAGATATATGAACTGATGGTGTCAGCTATGGGTATGATGGTGTCAGCTATGTGTATAGGTATAGGCATTACCCAATGGGTGCGCTCTAGAGTCCTCCTGCCGCAATCGATGTAAATCCCTGTCGCAATGCGGGGTTAAAAGAGGCATTGGAATTAGAGGGGAAAGCGCGCGAGACGTTGAACTGGGAGCCGGCTGACTACATAGTCGAGCTGAGTGCAAAGGCACACTCCTGGACGGAAAGGGGTGAGGGAGATAGAATGAGGGGAAGGCCCTCATGGGAAACCAACCTGAATTTGTGCAGGACAACTTTCGCGCAGCAAAAATGCTTCTCAAAGCAGATGCAGTGAAGGAGCCTGTTTTTTCTCGGGGAACGTATCAGGTTGAGATTCAAGATAAAACCAAGAAAAGGTTCTTTCCTTTCCTTCAAATGAAGGACGACGGCGAGGTGACCGACTCCTTCTGTTCCTGCGATCAAGGAGGCGAGTGCGTACATCTAGCTGCCGCTTATCTGAGGATCTTCAATGGGTTCGATGAGCCGCTCCACGTCCGGTTTAGGAAATCGCTTTGGAACCGTTTGTTTCAAATGGCGAGCAAAAGGCACGGTTACGAGACGAGCTGTCTCCGCCAAGAAAAGCCCGGCTCCTATTTAATCGAATCGAAAACCAAAAAACGGCTTTTTTGGATCGAGGCGAAATCGGCAACCGCAAAAAAAAAGCTGGAGGCGATTTGTGCGGAGCGGGTCCAAGAGACGGAGGAAACGTCGCTGAAATTTTCAAACTGGCCTGCCGAGGAGATCTCGCAGTATCGGCAGGGAAAGGGAAGCCATGCTCTTCGCTTTGAGCTCTCCTTTTGGTCCGATCTCGCGAAATGGATCATGTCCCTCCAAGATTCGGGCGAAACATACAAGATCGAATACGGAGGCAAACCTCTTCCTCAAGAGATCACGCTCAAGTTCCCCAACCTGGGGATCTGGTTCTATATTTCCGAAGTGAGCTGGCCTTGGCTCATTCCTGCTTTGAACACCGTCAAATCGCAGCTCTCGGTTTTCGAACCGGAAAAAGGATCAATCGAAAAGATCGACTATGACCCGGAAGGGAAATGTTTTCTGATCCAGCACAAAGGGATGCGAGCGTCAGGAGAGAGCGACTTTGTCGGGACTCCCATCGGCGATTGGCTTTTTGTGGAAGAGAAAGGATTTTATCGGCGGAGGAGCTCTTCTTTATTTCAGAGCGAAATGATCCCGACTGAGAAAATTGCCGAAACCCTCTCCGAGTCGTATAAGGAGCTGCAACCTTTTCTTATGATCCATCCGGATCCCGTGAAGGCCCGCTACAAACTTCATTTCGACGGCAGCGGCAATCTTCATATCGAGTTCTATGTTTTGGATCCGGGAGATCTGAGACCAGAGAGATCCGCCTGTTTCATTCCCTGGGCGTATGTCGACGGGAAGGGGTTTTATCTTGTTTCGGATTGGCTTTTCGCAGGAAAAGAAAAAATCATTAGCCGCTCGGAAGTCGCCGATTTCATCAACCGCCATCGGCTTTGGCTTCAAAATTTCCCGGGTTTCCAGACCCATTTGGGCAGCCTTGAGGCTCACTTGATCTATCGCTTGAGCGCTAAGGGAGAGCTTTCTTTCGAAGCGGAACTCAATTTTCCGGAAGGATTCGAAGAGGCCCACCATTTTGACGAATGGGTCTATCTGCCCGGACAGGGCTTTTACATGAAACGCGAAAGCGCCTCCCGTCTTCCACTGCATCCCGGCCTCCTGGTGCCTCCGGCCGAAATCTCGGCATTTATCGCTTCCCACAAAGAGGAACTCGAGCAGGTGCAAGGATTTTTCGGTTCCGAGTCGCCGATCCTGCGAACGGGACTCAAAGTGAGTTTGAACGAGGAAGGGATGATCTCGCTCTTCCCTCAAAGAGAATATGCCCCCGGGATCGATCCTGCTTCAATCCGGTTCTTCGGCGATTATCTTTACATCGAGGGAAAAGGCTTTTCCGAAATTCCTGCGGCCTCGCGGCTTCCTGAAAGATACCATGAGCAGGTCGTCATACAGCCCTCGCAAGAAACGTCCTTTCTCGCATACGAGCTCGAGCCGCTGAAGCCATTTATTCTTGAAATCGATCCGCGTCTTAAAAAACCGGCCCAATTACAGCTCAAGATCCGACGCATCGCACGAGAAAAAAAAAGACGGTCGGAGGAATGGCTTGTCGATCTCATCTACGAATCTGAAATTGGGACTATCGATCCGATCTCGATCTGGGATGCCTTCCAACAACATAAACGCCACCTGTTTTCTCCGTCCGGCCTTCTTGTTCTTAGAGAGCCCCGCTTCAATTGGATCCGCCAGTTGCATAAAAAGCGCCTCGACCGGAAAAAAGGGATGATCCGGCTCAATACTCTTGAATGGATCCGCCTGACCGTATTCGAACAACTGGAAGCGCCAGCAGGAGATAGCTCTCAGGCAATCGAAACCCGGAATCTTTTGGAAGAATTGAACCGCCTCGAAACGCACCGGATGCTCGATATTTCGAAATTGAAAGCAACCTTGAGGCCCTATCAAGAACAAGGACTCCAATGGCTTTGGTTTCTTTACTGCCACGGACTGTCGGGATTGCTTTGCGATGACATGGGGCTTGGCAAGACTCACCAAGCGATGGCGCTCCTCGCTGCCGTCGAAAACGAAGATTCGGAAAAGAAAAACAAATATCTGGTCGTCTGTCCTACTTCGGTCATCTACCATTGGCAAGAATTGCTGAAGCGTTTCCTACCCGATTGCAAAGTCTGCACTTTCTATGGATTGGATCGGAGCTTAGCCGATTTCGAGACGAATTATCACCTTCTCCTGACCTCATATGGCATTCTCCGCACAGGCCGGGAGAGTTTGCGCGGGGTTTCGTTCGAAGTGGCCATTTTCGACGAGATCCAGATCGCTAAGAACTATGCTTCCCAGACGCACAAGGCCCTCCGGGCCATTCAGGCTAGGATGCGCCTGGGCTTGAGCGGAACTCCGATCGAAAACCGGCTCCGTGAGCTCAAATCGCTCATCGATATCGCCCTTCCTTCCTATTTGCCGCCCGATGCTATCTTCCGCGATCTTTTTATCAATCCGATCGAAAAGCAAAACGACGAAGAGAAGAAAGCGCTTCTCTCCAAATTAGTCAAGCCGTTCATTCTCAGGAGAAAAAAAAGCGAGGTACTCACCGACCTTCCCGAAAAGATAGAGGAAATCGCCTATTGCGACCTGTCCGGAGAACAGAAAACACTCTATGAAGAAGTGACTTCCATGATGCGCGATACGGTTTACAAGGAATTGAAAGACACCACGAGGCCAGTGGCTTACATGCATGTCTTTGCCGCTCTCATGAACCTCAAGCAGATCTGCGACCATCCTGCCCTCTATCTAGGCGACGTAAAAAGATATCAGGAGCATGCTTCAGGGAAATGGGATCTTTTCGTCGAGCTATTGACCGAAGCGCTTGGCAGTGGGCAAAAGGTCGTCGTTTTTTCGCAGTACCTCGACATGCTCTCCATCATTGAGACCTATTGCCGGAAAAAAGGGATCGGATTTGCATCGATCAAAGGATCGACGCGCGACCGGAACGAACAGCTCCGGAAGTTCCGCGAGGATCCCAGCTGTTCCGTTTTCGTTGCTTCTCTTCTTGCCGCCGGAGTGGGGATCGATCTCACCGTTGCATCCATCGTCATCCATTACGACCGCTGGTGGAATCCGGCTAAAGAGAACCAAGCTACCGACCGAGTCCATAGGATCGGGCAGAACCGCGGAGTTCAGGTCTTCAAATTCGTTACGAAGGATACGATTGAGGAACATATCCACGATCTCATCGAGAAAAAGAAAGGGCTCCTCGAATCGATCATCGGCGCCGAGGACCAGATCACCTATCTCAGCCGCGAGGAATTATTGGAGGTCTTCGATAAAATGTTCCGAGGGTGATAATGGTATAACCTGAGATGATAAGCGGAGAGAAGGAGAGAGGAGCTCTTGATCCATCTGAGATGATGAGCTTTGTTCTCGCTGCGATCCATTGCTCTCGGGAGCAAGTAGCGGTTCTTCATGAGCGATTTTCCATTGCTTCTCTGTAGATTTTTCTTGCGGAGTGTCGATACCTTGGGTTGCGTCCTTCTCAACTGGCTGGATGTTGGAAAGAGTCGCGGGAGAAGATATTGGTTGATCCTTCGTAGACGGCAAGCTTGGCCCCGGCGCTGATATCGAGCCTAAGGATCCACTCCCAGAAGAAGGGGCAACGGACTCATCGTCCGGCTTTTTCCGCTTTTTAACCTTCTCTACTTTCACATGTGTTTTTATATGCTCGGCAAAAGAAATCGATCCTCGGTTTTCTTTATCCTTCCTGTAACTCGCCAATTCGGCTTGCAATTGAGGACCTGTGAAAGGAACGATATCCTTTCCGCTCATCGGATATAGAGTGGCTGTAGGAGGGGCGGATGCGGAGGGCGAGGGTTTAATATGCATTCCCCAAATGCGGGGATCGCCATTAGAATCCGGGACTTTAAACACTCCGTGTCGATCAGGCTTAATAGCTCCATTGAGAATTTTAGGGATGTCATTTTTTAAAGGCGAGTCACTGAGAATGACACTATGTCTTTGTTTGTCGTTTAAATTTTTTTCTAATTTGTTAATTACTTTCTTTAATTTGGAAGGGAATTTCTCAGGACTTTGCAAGGTTTTCGCGTGGTGATAAAAGTGGGGTGGTTTTAAGGCAACGCTATTGCGTATGGGAGAAGGAATCTCACGTTCAGGAATGCCGGGATTTGTGATCGTGGTGCGCGGAGGAGTCGTCAATAATAATTTGCCGTTAATCGATGGGTTTACCGGAAGCCGTGTCGGCGAACTCAGCGGACTCTTACTTGGGGTGTCAGTTTTTTTCGACAAGTGGCTCTCCCTCATTGTCGTATGATACGGCGCCGGTTTATCGAACGCGCTCAAATCAGGAAGTAGAAAAGGATGGAAATGAATTGGGTTAGGCTGGCGAACGGGAGCGACGGAATGTTTGTCTCTAAGGGCGTTTTGCAAGAGAGAAACAGGAACTACTGTAGGAAATAGCTGGTTCCGAGATGAGTGAGACCTTGGATTCCGGGCAGATTCCAAGGTCGTGTTGCTCCCTCTAAGACGATTTAATGTTTCAGAAATTGACATGGAATTCTCCTTTTTAAAGTTATACCGCGCCCGCTCATCTTGAGTGAATTTTGTTGAGCAGTTTTTTGACTCCAGCGCATTGCTCGATCTCGTTAACATTGTGCAAGTTGGACTCGATCTCCGCAACGCTACTGGAGTCAAAAAACTGCTGTCAAAATCCACACAACCTAAGCGGGCGCGGTATAATATTTTTCCAGGCGCTTTGGGTTTTTTAAAAGATTTAAAATAATTCACATCCATGTTTTTCAAGAACTTGCAGTTCTTTTTGAGATCTTGTATACTCTTGATATATTTTCTTTGGCGCTTTCCATCAAAAATTAGAAAAAGTTGTTTATGCTCCCAAAAATCGCGATCGTGGGCCGACCTAATGTGGGAAAATCGGCCCTTTTTAACCGGATCTGCCAGAAACGGCTCTCGATTGTCGATGAGGCGGAGGGAATTACCCGCGACCGCCTCTACGCTCAAGCCGATTTATTCGGCCGCCCTTTTCTCCTGATCGACACCGGCGGGATCGACCTGTCTGGAAAAATTCCGTTTGCCGAAGAAGTGAAGCGCCAAGCAGAGGTCGCGATCGAGGAAGCCGATGCGATCCTGTTCGTCGTAGACGGGCAAGTAGGGCCGACGTCTCTGGACGAGGAGCTGGCGAAACGGCTTAGGAAAGGTAAGAAGCCTGTGATCGTCGCGGTCAATAAGATCGACCAATGGGGCGAGGAAACTCAAGTTGCGGCATTCCAACGGTTAGGAATCAAGCAAGTGATGGGCATCTCAGCGACGCAAGGCCATCAGATTGCCGAGCTTTTGGAAGCGGCTCTGAACCCTATAGAGGCGAAACAAGGTGAAGAGTCTGTTCCCTCAGATGCGATCAAAGTGGCGATTGTCGGCCGCCCGAATGTCGGGAAGTCGACGCTTTTGAATCAACTGCTTTCCGAACAGCGTTCGATCGTCAGCCCGATCGCGGGGACGACCCGCGATGCCATCGACGTGTTGTTTGAACACCAGGGACAAAAATACCTGCTGATCGACACGGCTGGCATCCGGCGCAAGAAAAGCGAAAAGGAAGTGGTCGATAAATTTGCCGCGATCCGTACCGAAGAAGCCGTGGATCGCGCCGATGTCTGCTTGCTTGTTTTGGACGCGTTCGAAGGGTTCACCACTCAAGAACGGCGCATTGCAGCCGAGATCGAAGAGAAAGGCAAAAGCTGCATCCTCGTATTCAACAAATGGGATCTGATCCAAAACTTGCGAATGGAGCACGCGATGCGCGGCATTCGGGAAGCGGCTCCTTTCCTGGCCCACTGTCCGACTCTCTTTGTCGAAGCGCTGACCAAACGGAATTTGAACAAGATCTTTCCTTTGACCCGGGAAGTTTATCAACAGCGGTTTTTACGCCTGACAACTGGAGTCCTGAATAAATTCATCGAATCGTGCGTGCAGAAATACCATCCACCGCTCATTTGGGGGAAACGGCTCCGGATTTACTATCTCACTCAGGCGGAATCGAATCCTCCAAAATTTGTCCTTTTTGTCAACAAGCCTGATCTGATGACGGAAACTTATAAGAAATTCCTGATCAACCAACTCAGAGATTCTTTTCCATTCACAGGATGCCCGCTTCTTTTCGAGCTTAGAGGCAAGAGATCTGCATCTTTTGAACAGTCGATGGACGCATAACTGGTTTTTTCCTAAAGTGAGTAGAGGACTCGTTTTTTCATGCGACTTCCGCGCCCCGGATCCATTTCTTTCACTCCATTCATCAAAGAGTTGAAGCGCTACACCCTTCCTATTTTTCGAGACGATTTGTCCGCCGCTTTGGCCGTCGCTTTGATGACGATCCCTCAGTCGATCGCCTATTCGCTTCTTGCCGACCTTCCTCCGACGGCGGGTCTTTTCTCCGCGATTTTCGGGACCATTTTTTCAGCGGCTTTCGGATCGTCGCGGCAGCTGATTTCAGGGCCAAGTACTGGCATTGCAATCTTGCTCCAGACTTCGATTGCCCATGTCCTCCATACCTATTTTCCCGCGGTTGCAGGACCGGCCCGCGATGCCCTGGTCCTCCATATCTTGACTCAATTCGTTATCGTAATGGGATTGATCCAGGTTGGCAGTTCTTTTTTCAACGTCAGCAAGTTGCTTCAATTCGTAAGCCGTCCTGTGATTCTCGGTTATTTTGCCGGGATTACCGTGGCGATCGCCGTATCGCAAGGATTCAGCTTCATGGGAATTCCTCCCTCGGATGCCAGCTTGACGATTCTTTTTCAAGGGTGGTATCTACTTCTCCATTTGGGGCAGATCCATGGCTGGACGCTGCTCGTCGGCGCTCTGAGCTTGGGATGTTTGCTGGCTCTCCGCATCAGACTGCCGAATTGGCCTAACGCCCTCTTGATGATCATAGGGGCGACTCTGCTGACGAAAGGGTTAGCCTATTTTCTCGGCATCTCGGGCATCATGACTCTGGCCAATTACGAATTGCCTGCCGAACCTTTTTTCCTGCCTACCTTTCCGTTTATAGATCTGGATCTAATCTCTAAAATTTTCCCGGCTGCCTTGGCTCTTGCCTTTTTGGCAATTCTCGAAGTTTTTTCCATTTCTCGGGCTTTTGCGGCCAGAGAGGGACAAAGCGTCCAGCCCAACCAGGATGTCTTTTCCCTAGGCGTGAGCAACGTCATTCTCTCATTCGTTACAGGATCCATGCCTGCCTCAGGGAGCGCGACGAGGACGACGCTGAATGTCCGGCTCCACGCCAAAACCCGCTTCGCCGCCGTTTTCAGCGGCATCATTACGGGGATCATCTGCCTGTTCTGCTGGCCGCTCGTAAAGGAAATCCCTCTCGCTGCCTTGGCTGCTCTGTTAATCGCCACCGTCCATACTCTCATGGATTGGAATGAAATCAAATTTTCCATCCGGGCGACCCGAGCGGATGCCTGGGTGTTTTTCCTCACGTTCTTTTCTTGCCTGATCTTTACTCTCGATGTCGCGTTTTTCATCGGCATCGTGATTTCGATCGGCAGCTACTTAAAAAAATCGGCCATGCCCCATCTCGTCGAATACGCCTTTAATTCGAAGGGGAGATTGAGTGTCGTGAACCCTAAAGACGACGTTCATAGAAAGGTGCGGATCATCGGCATTGGGGGCGACCTGTATTTTGCGACTGCCGATGTGTTTCAAACGGCTTTAGAAGCTGTCGCCGAGGATAAGAACGTGCAGGCGATCGTCCTTCGTTTGAACAATGTCCATCACATGGATGCGTCGATGTGCTTGGCTATTTTGCGCCTTTTCGAGTCGCTGAAGTCGTCGGGGCGCTATCTCGTCATCAGCGGGCTGACCGAAGAAGTGTGGCATGTGTTCCACCGGGCAGGGATGGTGAAGAAGATCAGCCTCGATAATCTCTACTTCACCGATGAGACAAATCCCCAATTTTCAACTTGGAAGGCATGTTTAAGAGCCCAGGAACTCGTGCATAGGCACAGTCCATCATGAACGGGCAGAAGCGATTAGGGCGTGTATCCGTAACAGAATGACGGCTCTAAAATAGGGTGGATCAATTTGTAGCGAATAGGCTACACTACGGCTCCATGAATATCGAAGTCCTGTATTTTGAGAATGACAACGGGAAATCACCTTACCTTGAATGGGAAAATAAGCTGGATACGGCTGCCCGCGCGGCATAAAAAAGGCGAAGGAGTATTGGCAACTTTATAAGGATTCGCTCAAAAAAAATGGGAAACATGGTTAAGGCTAAGAACTATAAAGAACATCTTCTAAAGCAGCTCAAAAAACCTGAAGAAGCAGCATATCTCAACGCGGCTTTAAATGATGATGATCCTCGCGTATTTCTGCTTGCACTACGCGATATCGCGGAAGCAAAAGGCGGTATGGGATGGCTTGCCCATCAAGCAGATTTAAATAGAGAAAATCTGTATCGCACCCTTTCATTAAAAGGTAATCCTCGTTTTTTTAACCTTCTTGCTGTTTTAGATGCGATCGGTTTAGAGCTGACCATTCGAGCAAGACGAAAATCGATCCGTGCTTAAAGACCATTGGATGGCTACCACACTCCTAAAAGGATCAACGGCTGTAATGACGAAAACTCCAAAATGTTCATGCAGAGGAAATTCTATAGATGAAGAAACAAAAGATAGATTCAACTGATCTGACTCCTGAAATGCAGCTGGCAACGGGTGTTGAACAAATTCGCTCCTGCTACAAGGTAATGCACCAACTTCGTCCTCATCTTACCTCGGAGCAAGCATTCGTAAGCCAAGTCCAACGTCAAATCGAAGAAGGATACCATTTGGCGTACATCCAAGCCTATGGACAAGTAAAAGCTCTCGCTGGTTTCAGGTTATTGGAATTCCTGGCCTGGGGAAAGGTTCTTTATATCGATGATCTTGTCTCTGATGCTGCAACAAGAAACAAGGGGTATGGGAGCAAGGTGTTGAAGTGGGTGATCGATGAGGCAAGGAAGGCAAAATGCGACCAAGTTCACCTAGACAGCGGTCCTCAACGCCATGATGCTCATAGGCTCTATCTCAACCACGGTTTTAAGATCATTGGCCATCATTTCGCTTGCGATCTGAAAGAAAGGTTATATACTCCTTCCACTTGAAACCTCTTGCTTTTGCGGTGTCGGACAGCCGCTGAATTTAAATCCGCTTGCATCGCTAAATAATTTATATTTAGCTGCTTCAGCGCCGCTAGCGCTGATCCAAATTCAGGGCGCCTCCTTGCAAAATTCGAGAGCTTTCAAGTGGAAGGAGTATAGACGAATTTAGTACGTATACGTATAATTCAAGGCCTGATCGCTCACCCAGGAGAAATTATATGTTTACACCCAGCTTAGGCTTCATCCTTCTTTTCGTCTCAAATCCTCAAAAAAGCAGCCTCTTTTATCAAGAAATTTTGGGAATTCAACCCATCGAAGAGTCTCCTACATTTGTCATGTTTGCTCTCAAAAATGGCGTGATGCTTGGCCTATGGTCGAAATATACAGCTGAGCCCCGAGTTGAATCGCCTGCTGGCGCTTTGGAAATATGCTTTCCAGCCGAAGATGTAGATGCGCTATACGAATACTGGGGCAAAAAACACGCGATGATCGCTCAAAAACCAACAGATATGGATTTCGGACGCACCTTTGTTGTCATTGACCCGGATGGACATAGAATCAGAGCCTATAAACTTCTAAAGGAGAATCGATGACAAGATATTGGATAGGGGTTGCTTCCCGCGAGCATGTTCAAAGAGGCGTTCAAGGAGGCTTTGCACAAGTCTGTCACGGAAAGATAGGCACTTTAAACTACATGTCCGAAGGAGATTGGTTGATCTACTACTCCCCAACGTACCACTTTGGAGAGAAAGACGCCTGTCGCTGTTTTACGGCTATTGGGACAATCGATCAGGGAGAACCCTATACCTTTGAAATGAGTAAGGATTTCATTCCTTGGCGCAGAAACGTAACTTTTTTAAAAGCAAGAGAAATGCCTATTGAGCCATTGCTCGAAGAACTTACCTTCATAAAAGATAAGAAGAAATGGGGATTTCCTTTCAGAAGAGGTTCTTTTGAAATTCCTCGAAAAGACTTCGAGTTGATCGCAAAAAGCATGGGAGTCTTAAATGAGTGAAAAACCCAATTTCAAAAAGATCAGCGTTCATGAAGGTCCTAAACAAAGTCCAGGTTTTCTTCTATGGCACATCAGCACCTCATGGAGAAGTAGTATTGAAGATGTTCTTAAAACTTGTGGCTTAACTCATCCTCAATTTGTAGTTCTGGCAGCTACTGGTTGGTTGACTCGAAATGGCGAGCTCATCACTCAAGTTGCGATAGGAAAAATGGCAGGATTGGATCCAAATACGAACTCTCAAATCCTCAAAGGGCTTGAACTAAAGAGATTGGTCAAAAGAAATCCATCTTCTGATGGGCGTGCCAAAAATGTCTTTTTAACTCCACAAGGGTCTCAAATACTAAACCTTGCGCTGCCTGTAGTCGAACAGGCGGATGCCAGATTTTTCGATCCTCTCAAAAAGACCGAAATCAGTATATTGATTGAGATGTTTCAAAAACTTATATCTCAACCATTCACTGATTAAGAATTGGAATTAAAACATGGAAAAAAATAAAAACCGATGTTTTGGATCTACTCCTGGCAAAGAATTCTATGCAAACTATCACGATACAGAATGGGGCGTTCCAGTTCATGACGATAAGCGCTTATTTGAAATGCTAATCCTTGAGGGAGCTCAGGCGGGATTAAGCTGGGAAACCATTCTCAAAAGACGAGAAGAATACAGAAAAGCCTTTTATCATTTTGATCCTGTCAAAGTGGCTAAAATGACCGATCAGGAATTGAACGGCCTTCTTGCAAATCAGGGCATCATTCGAAATCGGTTAAAAATTTATGGTGCTCGTCAAAATGCGATAGTTTTTTTACAAATTCAGAAAGAATTCGGTTCATTCTCCAAATATGTTTGGAACTTTGTAAATGACAAGCCCCTTGTAACACGAAGAAAATCTCTCCAGGATCTCCCTGCGTCCACGCCTATCAGCGATGCTCTCTCCAAGGATCTCAAAAAAAGAGGAATGACTTTTGTAGGCTCCACAATTATATACGCATTCATGCAAGCAGTTGGACTTATAGACGACCACCTTGCTGATTGTTGGTGTTCAAATCGTTATCCTTAACATAATGGATTGGGAAGCACTCCCCTTTTATGAAAAGCTGGGATACTCGATTGAATTCACCTGAGAGGGGTATGATAAACATTCAAAGATGTGCATGCTGAGAAAAAAACTATGAAAATGACTGGTCGAGTGGTTGATTCCATACAAATCATCTATCTAAATGGACCATCGAGCAGCGGGAAGACGACACTCGCAAAGGCATTGCAGAATTCATTTGAAAAGCCTTTCCTACATATCGGAGTCGACAAAATTATTGGCTGGATGCCTGATAAAATCAATAATTGGACAGGTGGAGAGGCGCCTCTTGGATATAGCTGGAAACAAGGGAAGGAGGAATCTGGGAATCCTATCCAAGAATTGCAAGCAGGGCCATTTGCTCAAAAAATTGGCGAAACGTTCCGAGAAGTCGTACTAGCCCTTGCCAAAATGGGCCATCACCTGATCATTGACGACGTGTCTTTTGGCAAGGGACAAGTTGATGAGTGGAAAAAAGCTCTAAAGGACTTCCGTGTCTTATGGGTAGGGGTGAGTGCTCCATTGCATGTATTAGAAGAGCGGGAAAAAGATCGAGGTAATCGCATTTTAGGATCAGCACGTGGACAATTTCATAAAGTGCATGTTGATGTTACTTATGATCTAGAAATAGATACCCACCAGGCAACTCTTGCTGAAAACATCGAAAAGGTTAAGTCTTTAGCCACAGATCATAAAAACAAAAAGGAACGCATTCTCATACGCCCTCTGCAAAAAACCGACATTTCCAAAATAGTCAGTCGATATTCCTTTCCTTGGGCTACACCCGAAAAGACCGAAGCTCTTTGGAACACCTATTATGAAGAACAGGAAAGCGGGATTCGCACTGTAGCAATATTAGAAAAGAATTGTGAAATCTTGGGTTACGGTAGCTTACTTCGCAAATCAGTATGTCCTTTCTTCTTGAGCAGTAATATTCCAGAAATTAACGCCATTTGGATTGATGAGGATCATCGCAGACAAGGTCTCGGAACGGCGCTCATCAAGTGGATAGAGAACCTTGCAATCGAGGAGGAACACGAACAAATAGGGATTGGGGTTGGGCTATATCGTGATTACGGCCCAGCACAACAGCTTTATTTTCAATTGGGCTACATTCCTGATGGCAGTGGCATCACTTACAAAGGTCAACCTACTGTTGCTGGACAAACATACCCATTAGATGATGATCTTCTCCTTTGGCTAATAAAGGCGTTACTCTAAATGGATTGATCTTTAAAGAAGGATCTTATAGATGCCATCTCCAGATATTCCATATCCTCTTGAAAAAGTGACAAAAGCTGTCCTCTTTCTCAAAAACTTCATCACTAATCCTAACATTCAAGTAGGCGATTATACCAAATATCAGAAATAACGTTAAGTTTGGCAAGGAAGCTGCACAAATTTTTTGTCTGGAACGAGTGACCATTGCCAGCATGGCAAGGCACGAGTGAAGACGAAAAATTTGTTGCAGAGCTGACGTAGCCAAACCCAACGTTATTTCTGATATTTGGTATTATACCTACTACGATGGAAGGGATCATGGAGAAAAATTTGAGACTGAAAACGTGATCTTTGCCAGATCTTGTCGACTGATTATCGGTAAATTTTGCCAGATTGCCTATGGAACCAAATTTCTTTTGAGCGATGCAAATCATCAAATGAGCGGCTTCTCCACATTTCCGTTCTTCATTTTTGGCAACATGGCTGAAGGATGTCTCTCATGGGCTGACTACAAACTTGATCTGCCTAATAAAGGAGATACGATTATTGGAAATGATGTCTGGTTTGGACATGAGGCAATGATCATGCAAGGAGTAAAAATTGGCGATGGAGCAATCATTGCAGCAAGAAGCGTTGTGGTAAAAGATGTCCCTCCCTACACGATCGTAGGAGGCAACCCTGCTAAAACCATCCGCAAGCGGTTCTCTGATGAAATCATAGAACAGCTGATCAAAATTGAATGGTGGAATTGGGATTATGAAAAAATCACTCGCAATATCCCGGCTATTGTTGGCGCGGACATTGAAATGCTTCTGAGGGCTAAATGATGCGTAATGCTCATCTTCAACCGCGGCTCGTGTCTTCAGAAAAGGAGAAAAAGGAGGCACTTGATTTCAGGCAGAAGCACTTCTTTGATCGATTGGGGTTTCAAGACCCATACCGTTGGACTTTAGATGAGAAAGCTCAGCTTCATTGGCTTTTATATGAGGGGGATAGAGTTGTTGGTTACGCTCATGTGCAAATTTGGCCAGACGATAGGGCTGCACTGCGGATTATAGTGATTGATGAACAAATGAGGGGCCAGGGAAAGGGAAAATATCTGATGGATTATTGTGAACGGGAGCTGAAAGAGCAAGGGGTAAAACTTCTCCAAACAGAAGCCTCTCCCAATGCCTACCCTTTCTACAAGAAGCTTGGATATATAGAGATGCCATTCAACAATCCAGAAGGAGAGCCCACCCATCCAAATGATCGAGCAATGGGAAAATACTTATAAAAATCGCCTTTCTTTTTTATGAGGGTATGACTGCCCTAGATGCAATAGGACCGCACGAAATATTGAAACGTGATCTCCTCATAAAAAATTCGCCAATCTGATTTGAGAAAATCCAAAAACTCACAGACGATTTCCATTTCAAAACTTTCCGAGGATAGAATTTTTTTCTATGAAGAGATAATACCAAATATCAGAAATAACGTTGGGTTTGGCTACGTCAGCTCTGCAACAAATTTTTCGTCTTCACTCGTGCCTTGCCATGCTGGCAATGGTCACTCGTTCCAGACAAAAAATTTGTGCAGCTTCCTTGCCAAACCCAACGTTATTTCTGATATTTGGTATAACATGTTCGTCCAGACGGAAGCGACATGACCCATATTGGATTAGAACACAGCGACTACATTGTCTATGTCGATGAAAGCGGCGACTCGCTATGCAGCTGGGCCTTGAAAAATTATTTCGACTACTACAGGAGCATAACCAGCATGCTCGTCTCACCCATGTTATCTTCGAGGCACGTGGTCGATGTGAAGACCTTGTTAGAGTTTGGTAGTGGCTTCTAAAATCCAATCAGATAGGGTATCTAAAACTACAGGTGCAATAGTTTCTTCAATTTTCCCATACTCTAAAATGGATCCAGTTTCACATGTTTGAAAGAAATGATTCAGTTTTGCAAATTCAATAATCCTATAATTTCGGTTCCCAGCCTCTTCAAGAATTTTAGCGATGACAGGAAGATTTTGTTTTGGAGAAACTTGTGAATCGAGTTCGCCATTGATCACCAAAACAGGAATCTTAAGATGCTTTAATGAAATTGTTGGATCGTAAGTCAAATAATATCGGAACCATCTTGAGTTGCAACGCTTCATCTGGGCTTCCATGGCATCAGCACTTGTTTGTTGCTCCTCTTTGGGTAGATTGACCAACTGTTTTGCGACGATTTCTCGTAGCAGTTTCTCAGTTTTTTCAAGATCAGATTCATTTTTGATTACAGACAACACTTGCCTTTGAAAATCAAGTTGATGACTTATCTGTTCTTCTGTAACTCCCATAGCACGAGAAATTAGAGCTTCTTGCGCATAAACAATTGCTTCACCAGTTACGCAGGGTCCTGCCATTAACACTATAAAAGCTACATCATTCGATTTAACCGCTATCATTGGGGCAATCAGCCCCCCTTCACTATGACCAATCAAACCTATCCGTTCTGCATCAACTTCCTTCCGAGTTTTCAAATATTCGACACCAGCTAATGCGTCAGCAGCAAAATCTTCAGTTGTCGCAACGTCGTAATTTCCCGTGGATTGCCCAATCCCACGCTTATCTACGCGTAATACTGCAAAACCTTGTTTTGTAAGATGGTCAGCTAAGACCAAAAAAGGCTTGTGTCCAAATACGGTTTCATTACGATCAATTGGGCCAGAGCCAGCAATGAGTAAAACAGCAGGAGATGGTTTTCCTGACCTGGGAAGGGTTAAAGTGCCAGCCAAGGTCACGTTTGCAGTTACATTAGAGTATTTCACTTCTTCTGCATCGTAAGAAATGGCGCTTTTTGGCTCTTGAGGACGTAAAGGCGCAGAAACCTCTTCAAGTGATTCATCTAAAGCAGCAAACAGACTGAATACAGTAAATAATTGTTTAATCATCCAAGTCCTTGTTTTATTTTCTAGGTCCTCCAAAAAAGCAAGATGTGAAGGCAGAGTATCACAAATTAAACATAATGATTCAATCGAGAAGGGGTGCGATTTGGTGCGCGCGCTTTCTAAATCCATGGCACGCTAGTGGCACAGCGAGGCCCTAATTATAGCACTTCCTATCTAGCGAACGGAGAGGGGGATTTCTTCGAGATGTTCATTTCTTAAAAAGTAGCGCGCATTGACCTCTTCGGGCTTTAGATAGGAGCGAAGAATGGCGTCGAACTCTTCAGCTGAGCAATTGTCGCCGCAAGTGAACAGATCGACAAAGCAGGCTCCGAATTCCGGATAGGTGTGGAGGCTCGCATGGCTTTCGGACAAAAGGTATACGACTGTCAGGCCGTCCGGAGGAAAAATATGGGCGCATCTGTCGAGTACGGTGGCTCCGGAAGAGACGACTGCTCCGTCCATGGCTTCGAGCAATCGTTGCACATCGGAGATCGCCTTTGGATCGCAATGCAAATAACTTGCCACGAAATGCTTTCCACTAAACTGATGAACCTCGTCTCCTGAAAAAGAAGAGATCGAGATTGTGCAAATAACCGCTAACAAGAATTTCTTAAACATAAAGCCAAAATCTCCAACGTCAAAAATTATAGAAAAGCGAACGCATTATATACAAGAAGAGACTCGATAAAATTTTCGCCCGACCGAGTTTTGGTATTTTATCGCCTTTGGATCCAAAGGCTAGATGATATAAGTATCTGAAATTTAGTGATTTGAATAACAAGGCCCGCAAGACGCTTGCCGCCCATTACCCGAGCGGAGAAAAAAACTTCCCTTTTCAGGGGCAATTCTTCAAAAATCTCCGAGCGCGTGCATGGCAACGGAGATCAGGACCAGGGCGGAAAGGACCAGAAGCATAAGCCCCATCGCTTTCATGAAAAAGACTTGGTATCTCTGAAGATGCGGCAAAAAACGTCTGTGGGTCAGCATGATGGAGAGAAAAGAAAACCAGCCAAATGCTGTGGCCGGAACGAGAAGCCCGTAGCAGACTTTACTCCATAAGGGAGTGGAGGAGTCGATGAACTCGGCAAAAAGGCTGAGAAGGAACAGGGACGCTTTCGGGTTGAGAAGATTCGTCAAAAAACCCTCTCTGAAGGGGTTGAGGCGCAAGGGACGGCCTTTTTCGTCTCCTGAGGAAGCGGCGCCGCTCGTTCGGAGCAGGCGGATGCCCAGGTAGGCCAAATAAAGCGCCCCGGCGATTTGAATGGATGAAAACAGCCACGGGGAATTTTGGAGGACGACGGCGATTCCGAGGAGGCAATAAGAGACATGGATGAAAAGAGCCGCCGCGATTCCTGCGGCAGCGCGAATCGCCGCGTAGCGGGATCCGGTCAACCCGTACCGCGTCACGATCGCAAAATCGGGACCCGGCATCATCGCTCCGAGCAGGTTCACGAAAATAAAAAAGGCAAATGGCACGAGTAGAGACATGACGGCAGGAAAGATAACAGAACAACCAAAATTGCGATAGATTCAGTATTCTGATGCTAGACAAATATTGATGAGGGAAGTAATGTTCCGAATATGCAAAGAAATTTTTTGCTAAGGAGTGTAGACCCATGAAAATTGATTTCAAAAAGATCGTCTGTTTCGGTTTGGTTGCCTCATTCGGCTGCCTTTCGGCTCAAGAGGAGCTAATCGACAGCAGCAAAGAAGTGGCGATGACGCAGCCGGAAGGCAAATGCCATAAGTCCAATGATTGCGGAGAACTAATGCCGCTAGAATGCCAGCCCAGCAGAGACGGAGACGATTATGATGTATATACCGTCGGCGGATGCGAGCGCGAAGAAACGTCTGCTCCTTGCAAAAAAAGGTGCGTAAAGGAACGCAAAAGCAGAAAGAGCGATTGCGGGAATACTTGCAAGAGAAAAGGCGCAGCGAAAGAAGCGCAAGAATGCGAAGACTAATCGCTTCGCTTCTTGATCGAATTATAACGGCGGCTTCTCTTTTGGATCCGGCGTTTGGAATGCCTCTTTGATGCTCTCGGGATGCTTTTTTAGCACGTAAGTCAAAGTTCCTCCCACGATGATGAGGATCGTTCCGATGAGCGATCTCCATGTGGGAGGAATATCAAGGAACAGCTTACTGATGATCCCTGCGTAAATCACCGTCACATATCCAAGCGGAGACAGATAAGATGCCGTGCCGTAGCGGTAAGCGATAGTGAGCAAGATTTGGGCGAATGCGGTGGCGATGCCGACGCCGATGGTTTGAGTCCATTCTATGGACGTCGGCGATACCCAATAAATCCAGGCGAAAGGGAACGTGCTCAGAGTGCCGAAGGCAAAATAATAGAAAAGCGTCCGGCTCATCGGCTCTTTTGCCATATTCAAGACTCTGAGAGCGCAGAAAGCGACGCTCGATGCGATTCCAGCGAAAAGTCCGTAGACGAAACCGAGTTGGAAAATCGCTTTCGTGGGATTCAAGATCACTGCGACGCCGATAAATCCGACGATGATCGACCACCAGACATGTCCTACGACTTTTTGTTTCATCCAAATCCACCAGATCAACGGGACGAAAAAGGGAGCCGTATAATTGAGGGTGGTGGCGTCGACCAAGTTTAGGGTGCGGATGGCTAAAAAGTAGAGGAAATAGCTCCCGATTCCGAATAGGTCCCGGATCAGGTGGTCGGCAAGTACGTCCGTCTTGAGGCGGCCGATCCCTTTTCGAAGGGCGATGGGAAGAATGCAGATCAAAGATACGAAATTCTGGATAAAGAGAATCTGAACCGTAGGGAATCGAACGCCGAAATTCCAAACCAAGGTGCTCGCGGTTACGAAAAAGATGTAGGCAATCAAGCAGATTATAATTCCTAGGAGCAGGCGAGGAGGGGTATATTCTTCCGAAGACATCATCTGAAACTTACCCGATATTTTAATTATAGGTAAAGCCGACCGCCTTGCATAGTGGGTCTGGTCCTTGGTCTTCTGAGCTTTATGTTCGATTTGAAGAATGAGTGGACGAGGAGCTCTATCCCTTGAGGCCTGCGACCGTGGCGTTGCGGCCGGTTTTTTTGTCGACTCGGTAGGAGAAATAATCGCTTTTGTTGCAGACGGTGCATAAGTCGCTGATTTCGATGTTCTTTTCGGGGATGCCGCAGCCGTTTAGCTGCTTTTTGCTGATCGCCCAAAAATCGAAATAGTTCGGCTTCGTCTGGAAACTCCAAAGATCCTGCGGAATCTCGTGTTTGTAGTTCTTATATTCGGCATGGTCGGGACCGAGCGACGGAGAGATGCAGACAATTAGGTTATGGGCCTGCGTTCCGATTTCTTGGTGCATTGCAGACACGACGCGGGCATAAATATTTTGCGCGGTTCCTTTCCATCCGCAATGAGCGACTGCGATCGCTTCATGGACAGGATCGTAGAAAATCGCTCCCTGACAGTCTCCATGACTGATCGCAAGCCCAAGATCTTTTTCAGATGTAAAGAGCGCGTCTGCAGCCGGAACTTTTTCGCAGTTCTTGGCTGTTACGCGATGGACGTTGGTTCCATGTGTTTGATGCGCAAAGACGATCTTAGGAAGACCGAGAGCTTTGCGGACCGCTTCTCGGTTCACTTTCACCGTATCGGGATGGTCTCCGACTTCCGTTGATAGGTTCAGCGTTTCGAACGGAGCTTTGCTCGCGCCGCCATGACGGAGAAAAACGCCATGGATCACATGGGGAAATGGTTCAAGTAGATCGAATTCGAGCCATTCCAGTTTTCTCTTTTCAAATTCCATGCGCACCGCCTTTTTTCACATCTATCATTTTCTGATTTCTCATAAAAGCAATTTCTATTATTCTTTTTGCATGCAAGTTGACAACCTTCGATTGGATGGATTGAAATTGATTGCGCCGCGCGTCTTTTATGATGAGCGTGGTTTTTTTTTCGAAAGCTACGCGTTTTCGAGATTTGCCGAGCATCAGATCGCTGTTCCTTTCGTGCAGGACAACATTTCTTATTCCAAGAAAGGAACCGTGCGGGCGCTCCACTTCCAGTCCCATCCAGGGCAGGCAAAACTCGTCTCTTGCATCCGGGGAACGATCTGGGATGTCGCCTTGGATATCCGCCCTGATTCTCCGACTTTTGGTGAGTGGGAAGCAGTCGTTTTGGATGATCAAGACCGGCGCCAGCTTTTTATCCCGGTTGGATTCGCCCATGGTTTTTGCGTTTTGAGCGACGATGCGCTCGTGCAATATAAAGTCTCTTCGCCTTACGATCCTCAAACCGAGCGGTCAGTGCGGTGGAACGATCCGGATCTCGCGATCCGTTGGCCCGTCGAAGATCCGATCCTAAGCACGAGAGATCGCGAGAATCCATTGTTTAAAGAGGTGTTTTCTTGACAAGGCAGGCTATGAAACTCTGGGTTACGGGAGCCGATGGGCTCCTTGGTTCCGTTGTGCGCAAAGCTGCAGCGCTGGCAACGGGCCGTCGCGAGGCCGATATCGGCGATCTCGATGCCATCCGATCTTTTGCATCGCTAAATCCGGGTATCACCCATATCGTCAATTGCGCGGCTTTTTCTCTTGTCGACTTAGCGGAAACAAACCGCGATGAGGCTTTCCGTACCAATGCCTTGGGCCCGGAAAATCTCGGGATTCTCGCTGCCGAGATCGGAGCGAGGATCGTCCATATTTCAACCGACTATGTATTCCCGGGCACCTTGCACCGTCCCTTGAAAGAAGACGATCCGGTCGAGCCGTGCAGCCATTATGGGTTTACGAAACTGGAAGGAGAGCGGCGTCTGCTCAAAGTAAATCCGAAAGCCTGCATCATCCGCACATCGTGGATTTTCGGCCAAGGTGGAAAGAACTTTGTGGCAAAACTTCTTCAAATGCTTCAGAAACCAGAAGAGATCCGTTTAACCGACGATAATTGGAACCTCCCTACATACGCTCCGGATCTTTCCGACGCAGTCCTCAGAATGCTCGAGGCTTCAGGCATTTACCATTTCGCTAATCGAGGCGCTGCGAACAAATACGAATTCGGGCTTGCGATGCGAGAAGAGGCGGAAGCGGCCGGATTTTCAATTGCCGCAAAACGGATCTTGGGAGTTCCTGCATCGACGTTCCCATCGCCCGCGGGCCGGCCTGTTTACTCTGTGTTCGACGTATCGAAAATCGAACGGGAGCTCGGCGTATCCATTCGTCCTTGGCGCGAGGGTCTTCGGGAATTTTTACAAGAAGCTTATGGAAAGATCTCTTAAGCGGCTGCTTGTCACAGGCGGAGCCGGTTTTGTCGGATCAGCGTTTATCCGCTATCTTTTGCGCTCTTCCCATTTTGAGGGGAGCATCATCAACCTCGATCTCTTAACCTATGCCGGCAAGCTCGAAAATCTGGATGGGTTCCATACCCATCCGCGCTATCGCTTTATCCAAGCCGACATCAACAACCGGATGCTGATCGAAAAAATCCTAGAAGAAGAAGAGATCGACGCTATCGTCCATTTCGCCGCGGAAACGCATGTCGATCGGAGCATTTTGTCGGCCCGCCCGTTTCTTGAAGCGAATGTGATGGGGACGCTCTCTCTTCTCGAAGCGGTTCGAAAATATTCCCATGTCCATTTCCATCATATCTCCACTGACGAGGTTTATGGCTCTCTTGGAGAAAGCGGATCTTTCAATGAGCATTCTCCTTATCGCCCTAATTCTCCCTACTCAGCATCCAAGGCCGCTTCCGACCATTTCGTCCGGGCGTTCGCGCAAACCTACCGCCTTTCGACTACTGTTTCTCATTGCAGCAATAATTATGGTCCCGGACAGTTTCCCGAAAAATTCATCCCCGTCATGATCCTTCACTGCCTTGGAGACAAACCACTGCCTGTATATGGCCGCGGGAGGAACATCAGGGATTGGCTTTATGTGGACGACCATGCCGAAGCGGTCTGGATGATTTTACAGAAAGGGAAAAAAGGGGAGTCCTATGACATTGGAGGAGGGGCGGAATTGTCCAACCTCGAACTTCTTTATCTCCTCATCGAGCTGTTGGCGAAAGAGACGGGATGCGATCCAGAGCGATACCGCTCTCTCATCCGATTCGTGGAGGACCGACCGGGGCACGATCTTCGATACTCGATCGATGCCTCCAAGATCGGGCATGAGTTAGGGTGGAAACCTGAAACCGTGCTTCAAGACGGTCTTGCGCGAACGATCCGCTGGTATTTGAAGAAAATTGTCACTAGTGTTCGGCCACAAGGCGGCAAAATGGCTTAATTATTCGATGGGAGGCTTGAAACCAAGCATTTCGATCAATTTGTCCGCAGCTTTCTGCACGTCCTCAGTCATCAGATGCCTTGCGTCGTAGTCGTATTGGAATTGGACTTGCTCCGCGAACATGAGGACGTGCTGCTGGATATCCTCGTCCATATAGACGGCCCGCGTTTTCAGGTCTTCGATCAATAGGTCCGCGGCAGACCTTTGGCCCGAATGGAGGCATTGAATGATCTGCCCGATATCTTTCGCCATCTCTATTTTCGATCGGATGGGGAGTTCTTGTGAAGAATGTTTTGCCATAACTAATTTAATTATATTCTAGTTTGTTTTTATTATATTAAAAAAATTTATGATTTTAACATATAATTACTTATAAAAATTGACGCCAAGTCTGGAGGCAAGTATACTCAAGCCCATTGAAGTTCTTCTAAATTTATGGCGACACAAAGCGAACTCCTTGGCGCAACGGATTATAAGTATGGGTTTCGGACGCCGATCGAATCGGACACGTTTCCGAAAGGATTGAGCGAAGAGACGATACGTGCTATTTCCGACAAAAAGAAGGAACCCCCGTTTCTTCTCTCTTTTCGCTTGAAGGCCTATAGAAAATGGCGGGAGATGGAAGAGCCTGTTTGGCCAAACATCAAATACCCCCCGATCAATTATCAGGAGATCTCCTATTATTCAGAGCCCAAGTCGAAACCCAGGCTCGACAGCTTAAGCGAGGTCGATCCTGAGATTTTGCGGACCTTCGAAAAGCTCGGGATTCCGCTCGATGAACAAAAGCGCCTGGCGAACGTCGCCATAGACGTTGTGTTCGATTCCGTTTCCCTCGGAACGACGTTTCAGAAAAAATTGCAAGATGCAGGGGTCGTCCTCTGCTCCATTTCCGAAGCGGCGCATAAATATCCGGAGCTTCTCGAACAGTATCTAGGCACTGTCGTGCCGGTTGGCGACAACTTCTTCGCTGCGCTGAATTCCGCCGTCTTTTCCGATGGTTCGTTCGTCTACGTTCCTAAGGGAGTCCGCTCTCCGATGGAATTGTCCACTTACTTTCGGATCAATGAAAAAGAGACGGGCCAGTTCGAAAGGACCCTGATCATCGCGGAAGAGGGATCTTACGTCAGCTATCTCGAGGGATGTACCGCCCCGGCTTTCGATACCAACCAGCTTCACGCAGCCGTCGTAGAGCTCGTCGCGAAAGAGCGGGCCGAGATCAAATATTCGACCGTCCAAAACTGGTATGCCGGCGATCCGAAAACAGGCAAAGGGGGAGTCTATAATTTCGTGACCAAACGGGGCCTTTGCGCTGGGGACCATGCGAAAATCTCTTGGACTCAGGTCGAGGCGGGCGCCGCGATTACCTGGAAGTATCCGAGCTGCATCTTGCGCGGGAATCATTCCGTTGGGGAATTTTACTCGATCGCATTGACGAACGGGATGATGCAAGCCGATACGGGCACGAAGATGATCCATGTCGGAAAAAACACCCGCTCCACAATCATTTCGAAGGGGATTTCCGCCGACTCCGCCAGCAACAGCTATCGCGGGAAGGTTTGGATCGGTCCGCGCGCGGAGCGCGCCCGCAATTATACCCAATGCGATTCGATGCTCGTCGGGAACCGATGCTCGGCCAATACGTTTCCTTACATCGAGGTGGCCAACAGTACCGCTGAAGTGGAGCACGAAGCTTCCACTTCCCGCATGAATGAAGAACAAATCTTTTACCTGCAATCGCGCGGGCTCTCCAAAGATGACGCGATCAATTTGATCGTCAATGGCTTTTGCAAAGAGGTCATCCGGGAGTTGCCGCTTGAATTTGCAGTCGAGGCGCAAAAGCTCCTCGCATTAAAATTGGAGAATTCCGTCGGATGATCGAAATTGTAGATTTACAAGTCAGCGTCGAAGGCAAAGCAATTCTCAAAGGATTGACCCTTAGCGTAGAAAGAGGAGAGATCCATGCTGTCATGGGGCCGAACGGCGCCGGGAAATCGACGCTGGCCCGCGTCTTGGCTGGACATCCTGCCTATGAAGTGACAGGCGGGGAGATTTGGTTCAAGAAGCAGAACTTGCTCGCGATGGCCCCGGAAGAAAGGGCTTGCCTCGGGCTTTTCATGGGCTTCCAATATCCGCTCGAGATCGCCGGTGTGTCCAACAAGCAGTTCCTCTCAGCAGCTTTGAACGCTCAGCGCAAAGCCAAGGGAATGGAGATCCTCTCCGAAGTCGATTTCGAAGCCCTCCTCGATACCAAAATGGCTGCTATGGAAATCCTACCTGAGTTTATGGATCGCAACTTGAACGAAGGCTTTTCCGGTGGAGAAAAAAAACGCAACGAGATCCTGCAGATGGCTCTTTTCGATCCCGACTTCGCCATCCTCGACGAGACCGATTCGGGATTGGACATCGATGCGATGAGGATCGTCGCCCGCGGTGTCAATCAAATGCGCCGCTCCGATAATGCGCTTCTGCTCATCACTCATTATCAAAGGCTTCTCGATTTCATACGGCCTGATTTCGTCCATGTCCTCGCTCATGGGAAGATCGTCCGCAGCGGCGGTCCGGAGCTTGCCCTCGAACTTGAAGAGAAAGGCTACGCGCCGTGCAACAGTTAGAAGGGTATTTTGAGACTCTGTTCGATCCGAAAGAGAGCCTCCAAACTTGGCGTCAAAAGGCTTGGAGCCGTTTTTTGGAATTGGGATGGCCGCGTCCTAAACAAGAGGCGTTCCAGTATCTTCCGCTCAAAGACCTCCACATTCCTCAGCCCGCTTTGCCTTCCCAGGCTGCCGGCCATGCGGCGGCTCCCTATTCTCTTCTCTTCGCCGACGGCTTTTTTCAACATGCCAATCTCCCACAACCGCTCATTTGCCTGAAGTTAGACGCCGCGATGCTCGTTTACGGCGTTTTTCTCCAAAACCGGATCAGCCGTTCCTTAAAAGAAGAAACCGATCCAATCGCCGTGATGAACGGGGCATTTCAAGGAAAGGGCGCTTTTCTTTACGTACCTCCGGATACATGCATCGAGCAACCGATCGAGATCCATCATCATGCCACAACGCGCCAGATGGCTTCTCCCCGCCTTCAAATTTTTCTCGGAAAAGGGGCATCGGCTCGGATCGTCCAGCGAACCTCGAGCGTGGAGGACTTTTCTTTCTGCAATATCCATATCGATGCGAGTTTGGATGCAGGAGCTTCTCTTTTCTTTGGCGATTCGCAAAAATGGACGGCCTCTTCCACCTGCTTCGAATCTTTCCGCTGCACGTTGAAACGGGACAGCCGTCTTCATTTCCTCTCTGTTTCCCGCGGAGCAAAACTCGCCCGCACCTCGATCAAGGTTCAGCTCCTTGAAGAAAATTGCGAAGCGCTTTTGCAAGGTTTGAACGTGCTCGATCTCGATTTGCAAAAGCATACTCATGTTTTGGTCGAACACGTTGCTCCCTGTTGCCGCTCCCGACAGCACTTCAAGGGGATTCTCCGCGGTAAAAGCCGCTCCAGTTTCGAAGGGAAGATCCTCGTTCGCCCGGAAGCGCAAAAAACAGAAGCCTATCAACTCAATAACACGCTCCTCCTAAGTGATGAAGCGATGAGCTTTGCCAAGCCCAATCTTGAGATTTTCGCCGACGACGTCAAAGCGTCCCATGGGGCCACCGTTTGCCAATTGAATGAAGAAGAGCTTTTTTACTGTCGCTCGCGAGGGATCCCTCTGCCTCTCGCGCAAGAGACGCTCGCCGCCGGGTTTTGCAACGAAATCCTCAATGCCGTACCTCCGGGGATCTCTTTATGATCGATCGAGATCAATTTCCGATTTTTTCCCATCAGCCGGATTTGATCTATCTCGACAGCGCGGCCACCACTCATAAGCCCCGCTCGGTCATTGACGCTCTCGCTCATTTTTACGCTGCCGAATACGCCACCGTCCATCGCGCCATCTATCGGCCCTCGCTCGAGGCGACAGAGCGGTATAACGATACTCGGGAAATAGTCCGTCGCTTTTTGAATGCTTCCCACGCTTCGGAAATCGTCTTCACGCGCGGCACGACCGACGCTCTCAATCTCGTTGCCGCCAGCTACGCGCGCGAGATTTTAAAGCCAGGCGACGAGATCTTGATTTCAGTCATGGAACATCATTCGAACATCGTCCCTTGGCAGATGGTTGCCGAGCAAACGGGAGCTTTGCTCAAATACATTCCTGTAGATGAACGGGGCGTCCTCCTTTGGGAAAACGCCATTGGACCGAAAACGAAAATCATCGCTCTCGCCCATGTCTCGAACGTGACTGGCACGATCAATCCGATCGCGAGTCTCTCCCGCGCGGCCCATTTGGCCGGCGCCGTCCTCGTTGTCGACGGCGCGCAGGGCGCTCCTCATATAGCTGTCGATGTGCAAAAGCTCGGCTGCGACTTCTATGCGTTTTCGGGACACAAGTGCTATGGGCCGACCGGCATTGGAGTTCTGTATGGCAAAAAGGAACTTCTCGAAAAGATGCCGCCGGTCCAAGGCGGCGGGGACATGATTGTCCGCGTCGACCTTGACCGGACGACTTACGCAGCTCCGCCGCTGCGGTTCGAAGCCGGCACCCCTATCATCGGAGGCGTGATTGCTCTGAAGGCCGCGCTCGATTTTATCGAAAAAATCGGCCGCTCCAAAATCGCCTCGCATGAAGATGCGCTGCTTCAATGCGCGACTGTTCAGCTTGCGGCAATCCCCGGGTTACGCATCCTCGGTACCGCACCCGAAAAGGGGCCGATCCTTACTTTCCAGATCGAAGGCGTCCATCCTCTCGATCTCGCCACATTCCTCGACCTGAAACATATCGCCATCCGGAGCGGCCACCTTTGCGCCCAACCGGCTATGCGCGCTTTCGGGCTTGAGGCAGCCGCCCGAGCTTCTTTTGGCATATACAATACGCTGAACGAAGTCGACCGCTTTTGCGAAGCGATCCAAGATGCCATACGAAATTTGATAACCTAAGCAGAAAAGAGAAAAGAACTTCAAATCTCGCTGATCTTTATTTTGAAGACGTCCCCTAGTCATTTTTAGGTTTTCATGCTATCCTTTTTCGAAGGAGAGTTTCAATGATTTTCAATTTTGTCGGTTTTCTTCTATTTTGTTTTTCCCTTCATAGCGTAGAAATTGGAACGCCATTTACGAAAAAGGCCACAAAAGTCGTGCTTTGCGGAGCTGGAGAATTAGGGAAAGAGCTCACGATTGAGCTGCAGCGCTTGGGTGTTGAAGTAGTGGCCGTGGATCGATATGAACATGCGCCTGCTATGCAAGTAGCTCACCGCTCTTACGTCATAGACGTTCGCGATCAAGAAGCCCTCTACCATCTCATCAGGAAGGAAAACCCCACTTTCATTGTACCTGAGTTAGAGTCTATTTCGACAGAAGCGCTCCTTCAATTGGAAGCAGAAGGATATCGGGTCATTCCGACAGCATCTGCCGCTCATACCACAATGAATCGAGAAAAAATTCGGAAGTTGGCCGCTGAAGAATTGGGGCTTAAGACCTCTCCTTACCTTTTTGTCGAAACAAAAGAAGCTCTCTATGAGGCCATCCAAGAGTTGGGTCTCCCTTGCGTCATCAAACCCATCATTAGCTCTTCAGGGAAAGGACAAAGTGTCATTCGAAATCTAGAGGAAGTAGATGCAGCGTGGGATTATGCACAAACAGGAGGAAGAGGTTCTTCTAAAAAAAGCATCGTCGAGGGATTTATTGATTTTGATTATGAGATTACTCTCTTAACTGTTCGTCATAAAGGGGGAACGACTTTTTGTCCTCCGATCGGCCATTTACAAATTGATGGAGATTATCGAGAATCGTGGCAGCCGCAGCCGATGGGAAGAGAGGTAGAGGAAAAAGCAAAACAAATAGCCCAAGCAATCACAGATCGATTGGGAGGAACCGGCATTTTTGGAGTGGAGCTTTTCATTCAGGGTGAAGAGGTCTATTTTAGCGAAGTATCTCCAAGGCCCCACGATACAGGCCTAGTCACGCTCATCTCACAAAACCTATCTGAATTCGCGCTGCATGCTCGAGCCATTTTGGATCTGCCTATTCCCCTCATTACTTGTTATGGCCCTTCTGCCTCCAGCGCTCTTTTAGTCCATGGACATACCTGGTCCATCTGCTACCAAAATCTGGAAAAAGCCCTTCAAGAGCCGCTCACTGAATTGCGGTTATTTGGAAAACCCAACGTAGAGGGTCACCGCCGCATGGGAGTCGCTCTCGCCAGAGGAGACGATTTAGAACAAGCAAAATATAAAGCAAGACAGGTCACAGAAACCATTCAGATTGAAACCGAGTGATAAATCTTGATTGTTGAAACAAGAACCTATCCAAACCAAAAATCCCTCGTTTCGTTACCAAAAAAATGATAAGGCAAGGTTGCTCGCGATGATTATATTATTTTTGACCTTATGCTCCTGTCTATTTTCTTCAGATTCTTTCGAGCATCCTCTGATGTCGTCTTGTGTTACGATCCAAGCTTTCAAAGAGTGTTGCGATCATATCTTTGATCGCAATAGCGATTTCCCAATCGATGCAGTGCAGTACGGGGAGACGATTTTTGTTTCGGATGGCGATATCGATATGGAAGAGTTCTTCCTGAGAGTCCATCCTTTCATACCCCCTCATATTATCATTACCGCATTGGGAGATACTCCAATTCCGGGACGATTCAGGTCGCATTTAGAGTGCCCGAAGCTGCTTGGCTGGTTTACACTTAATACAGATACAATTCATCCGAAATTACATCCCATTCCTCTAGGAATTTACGCTTCTTCGGAAGAATACGGCGATAAAGCCGTTTTCGAGCGAGTCATAAGTCAAAGAATTGAAAAAGATTCGCTATTGTACATGAATTTTTCTGTTCATTACCATCCAGACAGGAAGCTGGTGTTCAACAAATTTAAAAATGTTGATTATTGTACGTCTGCTTATCGATCCTATTGGGCTAATTTCGTGGAACATAAAGGGCTTCCTTTGGAAACTTATCTACATGATTTATCCAGACATAAATTCGTTCTAAGTCCACCTGGTAATGGCCTGAATTGTTTCCGCACTTGGGAGGGTTTATTAATGAAGTGCTATCCCATTGTGAAAACGTCTCCTCTAGATCCGTTGTATGTTGACTTGCCTGTTGTAGTTGTTCTTGATTGGAATTCGATCACCCGTGAATTTTTAGAAGAGAAATACAGAGAATTTAGCGGTAAAGAATTTAAACTCGAAAAACTTTTCATGCCCTATTGGATCGAGCAAATGAAACTCCTAAAGTTTCAATCCTCACCTCTTTCAATGTGTCACTGTGGTATATAGGCAACTAATGTGTCATTGCGTTTGTGCCCATCGCGATATGTAATTACATAATTCGGATTGATCTGAAACAGTATGTCTAATGCTTCATGAATTTTTATGTAGTCGAAGTCATCTGTCCCGAAACATCTCGTGTCATCGATTAAAATTGTATGTGTTTTGATGGGGTGTTTTTTTATAGCGTTCAATTCATTTAAAATCGGAGTATTGGTCTCTCCTTTCGCGGTAGGCTCTCCTGAATAATGGGCATCGAGCCAAAATGTGATCGGCTGATCAATCTGAGAGATCACTTCTTCTAAAACTTTTCCAGAGTCGCCTTGCGAAAGATGAACGTTCGGTAAGCTTTGAAATTTTTCTACACAATATTTATGCCATTTCGGGGAAAGCTCGATAGAATAAATCTCGTTAAATCCCGCTTGCAGAGCCTCTTCTACTCCTTCACCAACCCAGGTTCCTGTTTCCACAAAAACGGGATTTTTATAATCCTTGAATATTCCCGGACACGATTTTGCTAATAAACATGCTGAGGGTATCAGTGCTATAAGAAACCATTGTTTCATGAGGCTCTCTTTCATTCTGAATGAATTCCAGTGAAAGTATAGCATTGGATGGTTTTCGATACAAATATGAGACTGAGGATTCGGAGGCAACAGCGTACTGGAAATTGTAGAAGACCATCGAAGCGGAACCTATCGGGCCGTCTATACAGTAAGATTCGCCAAGGCCGTTTATGTTTTGCATGTGTTTCAGAAAAAGAGTAAAAAGGGGATAGCGACTCCAAAGCAGGATGTGTGGCTAATCGAAGAGCGCCTAAAGCGAGCCGAAGGAGATTACAAAGAGAGATTTAAGGAAAATGAAAAAGCAAAAAACCAAAAAAATTGAAGTCACTGAAAGCTCAGGAAATGTTTTTGCCGATCTTGGATTTAAAAACCCCGAAGAAATGATGGCCAAAGCAAATCTGGCGATTCTCATCGGCGATACCATCAAAAAGCGCAAACTAATACCAAATATCAGAAATAACGTTGGGTTTGGCAAGGAAGCTGCACAAATTTTTTGTCTGGAACGAGTGACCATTGCCAGCATGGCAAGGCACGAGTGAAGACGAAAAATTTGTTGCAGAGCTGACGTAGCCAAACCCAACGTTATTTCTGATATTTGGTATAACCCAAAAACAAGCCGCTGCAGCCATGGGTATCGATCAACCCAAAGTATCTGCTATTCTACGAGGACGTCTTTCGGGATTTACTATTGAGCGCCTAATGAGACTTCTTATGGGTCTTGGAATGGATATCATCATTGAAGCGAAACCACATAGGCAACGAAAAAATCCACCCTTTATCCAAGTATTGCTTCAAGGCACTCAACATTCAAGAAGATTTGCTTAACCCAGATGCTTTAAGTGGGAATAAAAATGGGCAAGACAAAAACATCGGGAAAGCGAAGAAGATCTTCAAGATAGAAGATAAATCAACTTGAAAATACGAACTGTGATCACAATAAAAAGTTGTCGACCGTTTCTTAGAAAATATAAGAGAAATTGACATCTCCTCCAAAAAACTGATAGGTGTTACCTGGCAGGTTAAGCAGAATCCCAGTAGAAGTTTTGGCGGTTGAATGGCCATCTCGCCAATACTCGTAGGTTGGCTTCACCGTCAACAACCACCGCTTGTTCTCTGTGAGTGTAAAGGTGAAAGGAACCTCAACCAGGAAATTCGCCCATTGATTGGCGAGAGCCCAATAGGCATGGCCCAAGGGGACAATATCGACCATGGGAAACACTTGGGGCATCCAAGTAAAATAGATCCCTATGGAAGTGCAACCATTGACTCTGAAATCTGCAGCAGTCCCTAATGGGATATAAAATTCATGGTATTTCAGTTTGGTATCGGTAGCCGATGTCAAAAACGGTGGAAAAAAAGAACCATTGAAACTATCCGCTGCAAGAGTTAACGGTCTCACATGTTGTTGAAGATATCGATAACCGATTCCAGAAAATAAAGTGAGAAAAGCGCCCCTCTCTTGCCAGCAAAAAGTGTATCCAAGTCTTTCCTGCGCATCGATATACAAAAGAGATCTCTTGGCAATGGAGCTTTCGGTATTTCCTTCTCTCCAGGATAACTTGGTACCTCCATAGAAGCGATTCGCGGGCCGGTATTCATACATACCTTGAGCCCCGCCAAGATTCCCATGGGATTGTTTCTCATCGCTCGGTTTGATCAGTGCGTAGGTGTAGTTCCCTCCGATCCCAATCTTTGAGTCCATTGCATACAAAGATAGGCAGAGAGAGAAAAGGGCCAGTATCCTAAAAAAGGTCATTACAATCGTCTTGTACAACATTATCTTTCAGGATAGACTATCCAGTAAAAATTTTACCACGGATTTTCGATGATGATGAGATGGCTTTTGGCAATCTGTCTGTTGACTCAATATGGGTTCTCTCATAACAGAGCATATAACACAGCCTTTCAGGATGAATTTTTGCGTCAACAGAGGCAATACCTTGCCGCATCAGGCATCACAAGCCCTGCTCCGCTTGGATACATCCCAGTTACCATCGCCAACAACAGTACTTTCTCTGACACAGAGATCTATCTTCTTATCTTAATCAACAATAACTACAACATCATCACGTTTACGAATATAGGCGGACAGATGTTGGGACAACAAACCACTCCTCCACCGGCGACTTATGTGTCCGCCCAAAGCTCCGGATCCTATACACTCAGCTCCTTCAACAACGGGAGCGGCGCTTACGTATTTTATCTGCCACTCACAATCAATATGGCAAATTCCAGGATCTACTTTTCAGTAGGAGGCCCTCTCGACTGGTTTATTCGGGCAAGCGGACCCGTACAAGTAGCTCCGCTTGATTTTATCGACCTTTCACAAGATGGCTATTATACTGTCTATGACAAAATCGAATTCACCCTTAATGCAAACTCCTCGCTCACCATCAATCCCACTCTAGTCGATTACTATGGAATTCCCCTCTCTTTTTACGTCTCTGCATCGGGCAGCACCTTCTATGCAGGACTTCCTCCTTCGCTTGCGAGCGCCTCTATTTTTTCAACCTACAACACTTCAGCAACCGCTCTGCCGACTACTCCCAATGGGGGAACAGAACCCAATTGGGCCGCCCTCTCGCTCGCCTATCAAGCCCCTAGCGGCATGTCTTCTCATCCCCTTCGGGTTCTTTCTCCAGGATCTGCTCTAAAAAGCGGCAATCCTATCGTCGCTACCCCTGCCTATCCAGATTATAGCAGCTTCAATAACTACTACCTCTCTGCGAACAATTACATCCAATCGGGATGCAATTGGTTCACCAACGTATGGAAAAACGGTTCCAATAATGCCCTTTATCAAACCGCTCCTTTGTATGTCGACTTATCAGTGGCCGGACCCGGCTCAGGAGTCGCTACAGGACAAGTTGATAATTCGGGGAATTTTATCTTTACTGTCCCCGCTTCCGGATGCGGTTCTGGCAGCGCTTCAGGATTTAATTTAACCCTTCCGATTCCAACCACTTCGCTTCCCTTCTACACCGGATCTTTGAACGACTATACTCCCGCTCCAACCATACAAGGAGGCCAAGCTTACGCCACAGTGCTATGGGAGATCCTCTCTTCCGCTATCCTGGCAGGCATCGTCCCCCTAACGGGAACCGCCTGCACAAGTCCCCTTTCCGAAAGCTATATTCGGAGCCAGACGCTCTTCCAATCCAATGCAAATCTCTCCTGCACCAGCTCCGCCTCTACAAATCCTCCCTGGTATGATTTTTATTCCCAAACCTTTTTGGGAATGGGAAGCGGCCAATATACCAAGTACTATACATTCCCTTTTGCAGATGTTTGGCAAACAGACGGAACCATCACAGCGACCAATCTTCCTACAGCCAATGCCGAAATCTTCATTAACATTGGAAATATGTCTGGAATCGTGATCCCCAATCCATTTAATGACACGAGTTCCTATATGGTCACCTTTACTGGACTTCCTGGAGACGGCACAAAAGTCACGTTCGGATCAAACCCCGATTATTCACAAAATCCCCAAATCACACAGGGAGTACCCTATTCGGCTATTGGGGGAAGCATGTATATGGGGGTTACCTATAGTACAGGCCCCTACGCAGGACAGATTTGGGGAACTCACATCATCCCCTCAGTCTCCATTCCTGCGCTCAAACCAGTTCTCCCTGGCGTCATTACAATCTCCCAAGCTGCAGGAATTGTTTCCATTTCTGTAGGAGCCTCCCCAGGAAGTTAAAAGCTCGATCTCTTCCCAATCTATTCAAGATTTAATGTCTCAGCTCTATGCTTTGGTTTTGCAATCCTCTCGGTATATCTACACCTAAATAAAGATTTTGCGAAACCTGAACTTCTCTCCGCAAAGGATGAAGGCGATATTGTTCAATCCTGACGTATTTTCTAAAAGCATCGAATAATACTCTTGGTACTCTTCAAGAGTGATGTTTTCTTGCGGTTTTTTCAAGCCAAGAAACGTAAGATCCCCATCTTTTGAATTCGAAAGGAGATTAGGAAAAAATTGCTCTTCCGAATCGATTAATGGTGTGAAAAATAGGTCTGCAATCCTCAATTTTAACTGATATCTGTTGAACTGTTCGATCAATTTTGCCTTTTTCTCTTCATCTTTTGTAACGGTTTTAATACAAATTTTTGACCGCGGCCAAAAATGACTCTGTTGTAACAAATAGGCCAAAGCAAGACCAAGTTCGAAGTTGCCGGGATATTTTCCTCTCCACCAGAGGTTGATTTGTTTGTTTTTCCGTGAAGGGTCGTTGTACAAGTAATCCTTTTGAACATCGTCTTTTAGAAGGATGACATTCTTTTCTTGCCGATAGGTATCCAATAATAGCTCGGTAAACGATCTTTTATCGAATGTTTCCGTGATCGGCAGGATCACGGTATTCGGCTTCAAAAATCCGAAACCATAATTTTGAATAATTTGCTTAGCGCCTTCGACAGGATTCAGTGAACGGATGCCATGAAGATGAGAGGGGATTTTGAAACCTTTCAGGTCTTCCTTAAGGTTTTGAAAGAACTTCTCGGGTTCCTCGGAAATCGAACTGGCGGCAAAAGTAAGAACGCCCCTGTCCTGGTTGATCGCGTGAGCGAAGAACGCAAGATTTTTATTGACCGAAGGAGTATCGAAGATCGTGAGGATATGAGGTCTCCAGCTTTTGGCGCTATGTTTCAATGTGCTGAGTTTTACAGTGCCTTTATGAACTAAATAAGAAAGGATCCCTTGTCTGAGATCGTCCCAGTTTCCCATGATTTTTCGCTTAGCTCCCCAAGTGCAGATGAGAGCAACCAAGAAAATTTCGATGAATGTAGCCCCAGGGTTGATCATGAACATCGCCATAAAACAACCCATTCCCCCGAAAAACGGAATGATAGAAGGTACTCGAATCCCAGGCCGCCAACTGGGGTTCCGGATATAAATTTCGAAGAAAGCGATAAAATTGATCAGTGCATAAGAAACGAGGCAAGACATAGACAGGATCGGTATGATCTGATTGATATCGGTCGCTATGGTTAAAAGCAGAGCCAGAATCGAGACTGTTAGAGTCGCCACGCGGGGTTGGTTCGTCGGGCCGTATCCTTTAGCAAGAAAGCGCGGGAGAATGCCATCTTTGGCCACTGCCTGCATGACTCTCGGCCCGCCTATAATCGTCCCAAGGGCGCTTGATAAAGTCGCAGCCCAAATTCCCATTACGATCAAATAGCCTACTTTAGAGATGTAATAAAGGATAAAAGGATAAGATATTAGAAGTTCAGAAGAGACATGGAAAGAGAGAAACAGCATGATCGCCATATAAATGCTATAGACGATGCCTATTGCGCCCAGCGTGCCAAGAGGCAGCGATCGGGATGGGTTGCTTAAATCTCCCGACATGGACATTCCGCTTTCAATGCCTGTCATGGCTGGGAAAAACAGGGCAAATCCCATCCAGAAAGTGATGGCGCTAGGGTCATTTGAGACAGGAACAAGAGTCTCAGGCGCGCCGCCGCTGCCAAGAAAGATCGCTGCGATGGCGACGGCCAAGCTGAGAAAAATGAACAGTTGGGTTTTTAGAGCAAAATCAGTGGAAAAATAAGAAACAAAAACCAAGGTGATCAAAGTTCCGGCTTTTAAAATCTGAATTGGAACATGTGGAAAAAATTCATAAAAGGAGAGAGAAAATCCTGTTACGCAAAGTGCGATCGAACATAGCTGAGAAATCAGGAGCAAAATACCGATCGCGCTTCCGAATTGAATGCCTAAAGATCTGGAAATAATGTAGTAAGAACCACCGGCTCTCATTTTCATGTTTGATACGATTGCCGTTAGAGAAAGGCCTGTCGCGAAAAGCAAAAATGCTGAAAGAGTAATAATCACGCTCATTTTCAGAAGGCCGACAGACCCGAGAACCCAGCCCAGTCGCATGAAAAGAATCACGCCGATCATCTGCAGAATGTTCGGGATCAAAACACCCTTGATCGTACCGAACTTTCCCGAGGCGCTAGATTGAAAAATCGAAGAAAGATGAAACGGTAATTTTAAATTCATAGGGCTTGTATTATAATGAATCTATATTAAATTTCAAGAGATTTTTCCTCTGATTTTGAATATTTTTTCTCAATTCGTGAATAGAAAAAAATAACTATGAGGTGTCTGCAAATTGAGGTTCTGTCGATTTTTTGGTTCTTTTGAGCCGATTTTCGATTCAAGACTTGGAGGGCAATATCGACAACAGTATATGGCCCCCTCCCAAGCTTTGCAGTTCGAAAAGCGGCCAAAATCATCCAAACACTCAGACGTTCCCTCATTTTGCAGACACCCTCTAAATCAAAAAGCTCAAACTTTTGCGGAGCGGTTCATGAGAAGCGCGTCGGCCAAGACGAGGGCGGTCATCGCTTCGATGATGGGAACGGCGCGGATAGCAACGCAAGGATCGTGCCGCGACCCTTCGGGAAGGAGGAATTCCTTCTGTTCTCCTTGAGTAGAAACGGTCTTTTGAGGCTTTTGGATGCTGGAGGTAGGTTTGAACGCGACGCGGAACGTAAGAGGAAGTCCGGTAGAGATGCCGCCGAGGGTTCCTCCTGCGAAATTCGTAACGGTGGTCACTTTTCCCTGATCGTCGATGTCGAAGGCATCGTTGTGCTCGGAGCCTTTCATGCGTGCGGCGGCAAAGCCCGATCCGATCTCGAATCCCTTCGTCGCAGGCAAAGTGAGCATGGCATAGGCAAGCAGAGCTTCGAGTTTGCAGTACACAGGATCGCCGAGGCCGGGAGGGAGATGGGCGACGCCTTGGAGGACGCCTCCCAGCGAATCGCCTTCGTTTTTGGCTTTTTCGATGGCCGCCATCATCGCTTTGGCCGCTGTTTCATCCGGGCAGAAGATGGGACTGGAAAAGGTCTTTTTCCTGACCGTATCGAGGCGGGAGAGATTCGGCTCGGCAATCTCTATGCCGCCGATCGCAGCGACGAAGGCGCACACTTCGATTTGATAATGGGCGAGCAGCTTTTTCGCTACCGCTCCCGCGGCGACGCGCGCCGCCGTTTCGCGAGCGGAAGAGCGCCCTCCTCCGCGGTAATCGAAGATTCCATATTTTTCGAGATAAGTGAAGTTAGCGTGGCCTGGCCTTAACAGTTCTTTGATCGGTTCGTATTTTGAGGAATCCACGTCTCTGTTGTGGATCAGCAGAGCTATGGGAGCTCCAGTCGTTTTGCTTTCGAAAACGCCTGACAAAATGTCCACTTCGTCTTTTTCGGACCGAGGAGAGGTATAGGGATTTCCTCCAGGCTGGCGCAAGCTTAGTTCAGTGTCGATATCCGCTTTTGTCAGAAGTATTCCCGCGGGGCAGCCGTCGATGACGACGCCGATTGCCGGCCCATGCGATTCGCCGAACGTGGTGATGCGGAAGATCTGGCCGAAGTGGTTAGATGCCATTCCTTCTATTATACAGAAGAATCTTTACGGTACACTCCCTAAAATCCGTTGGGCGGGTCTTGTAAAACTAAAAGAGACTGGAGCGCGGCGAGGACGCCAGCTTCATCGAGAGCGTCACAATCGATTTTTGCGGCGGGAACCGATTCATAGACCGGCCGTCTCTCTTGATACACTTCAAGGAAAGACGCTTTGGGGTCTTTTGTCTCCAAGAAAGCAGGTGTCTGGTGTTGCAGCATTCTCTTTTGGAGAGTTTGGGCGCTGGTGGAAAGATAAACCAAACATCCGATTTTTTGGAGAAGCTCGACATTTTCTTGGTCGAGGACTGCGCCGCCGCCAAGCGCGATGATAGCGTTTTTCATAGGTTTAAGAGAGTGCAGGACCTCTTTTTCTAGCGCGCGGAACGATGCGGAGCCCAGCTGAATGTAGATTTCACGAACAAGGGTGTGCTGGCCGGTTTTTTTTGCGAAGAACTCGACGATCAGGTCATCGGTGTCGATGAAGCGCCGGTGCATTTTTTGTGCGAGGAGCTTGCCGAAATGGGTTTTGCCGCAACCTTTGAATCCGAAGAGAATCAGGTTCATGGTAATGTCTCGATTTGCGCTCCGACAGATAGAAAGTCTTTCAAGAATCCCGGATAGGTTTTTTCCGCGGCGCTTACTCCTTCTATGACGCTCTCCCCGGATGATGCTGCCATGGCAGCGACCGATAGCGAAAGAACGAGCCGGTGGTCGTGATGGGTTTGGACTTTAGCTCCTTTCAGCTTCGCTTGGCGAATCAGGAGTCCGTCGGGCTTCTCATCGATGTCGGCTCCCATTTTTTTGAGTTCCTGGGCGATGCAGTGGATCCTGTCCGATTCCTTGCTGCGGGCAATCGCGGCGTTTACGATCTCGGTCTCTCCTTCGGCAAAGCAGCCGATGACGGCGAGGATCGGCAGAGCGTCGATGAAATCGTTGCAATCGATCCGAGTTCCTCTGAGATGTCCGCCTTTTTTTACGGTCAATGTTCTTTGAGAAGAATCGATCTCAAAACGGGCGCCCATCCGTTGGAGAAGAGGGATGATCGCTTTATCTCCTTGAGGATCCTCCATGTCGATTGGAAAGATCGTCAATTCCGAATGGGTCAATAGTGCTGCGGCGATAGGGAATGCGGCCGAGCTGAAATCTCCGGGAACGGTGTAGTCGAAAGAGCTTAAGTTTGCGCCGCCTTGCAGAGCATAGCGCTCGAAGTTCTCATTCGCGTAAGGAATGCCGAACCGCTCGAACCAGTGGAGAGTGAGGCCGATCCAGGGTTTTTCACCAGGATTCGTCACATGGATCTCGATCGGGTGAGGAGCAAAACTGGCCGCGATCAGGAGTCCTGATACGGGCTGGGAATCGATGCCTTGGATCGCTACTTTATTTTTGACGAGGGGACCGCGGATGACGACGGGAGCGAAGCCGTCGCCTCGGCTGGAGACGGCGAGGGCCCCTAGCTGTGTCAATCCATCGAGAAGAGGTTTGACGGGGCGGTTATGCCGGATCGAATGGTCTCCGGTCAGGATGGTATAACTCGGCATCAACGCGGCCAAAGCGCCGATGAAACGGAGGACTTGGCCTGAATTGCCGCAATCGATCACGTCTTCGGCGCTTGCGAGCTTGCCTGCTGTCCCATCGACGGCGATTTCGGTTTCGGATACATCGACGACAGCTCCGAGAAGCCGCAAAGCTTTGACCATAGCATGGGTGTCGGGCGAATGAAGATAGCTGCGAATATGGCTGACCCCTTTTGCCATGAGAGCGAACGTAAGAGCCCTCAAGGTGTGGGATTTGGAGGAGGGGATGGCAAGGCGGCCGGAGAGCCGGCTCGGTTTGATCAGGTATTTAGACATAATTCCTCTTGGATCAGCGCTTTCAATTCAGCCGCTGGCACAGTTCGGCAATAGCTTCCGTCAAAGGGAAGAGCGTGGCCGATCCGGTCGATCAGGACGAATCGGGGTTCTCGGGCTTTTGCTTTCTTATCGATCAGCATCGCATCGATCATCGGCTCTAAGGCGAAGGCTTTCGGTAGCTTGAAGGAAAAAGAGAATTTCCGAAAGAGGGTTTTGATGCGGGAAAAGTCCTCCTTGCTTAAGAAACCGAGCCGATGGCTGAGGCAGCTTTCCGCAATGCACCCGATAGCCACTGCTTCTCCATGAGGCATTTTGAATTGGGAGAGCGCCTCCAATGCATGGGCGATGGTGTGGCCGAAATTGAGAATCCTCCTAAGGCCGATGGTTTCGAGAGGGTCCTGTTCGACCACGTTTTTTTTCACTCGGATCGAAGAGAGAAGGAGCGACAAGAGTGATTTTTTCCAATGCAAAGGGTCTCGTTCTAAAAGTTCCCAGATCGAAGGATCGGCGATGAGGCCGTATTTGAGGATTTCAGCAAGGCCGTGAGTCCATTCCGGATCGGGAAGAGATGCCAGCAAAGCAGGGTCGATGAGGATATGGCTTGGATGATAGATGGCACCGATCAGATTTTTACCAAAGGGAGTATCGACGCCGCATTTGCCGCCGATTGCGGCGTCGACCATAGCGAGCAAGGTCGTCGGTACGAGGATGTGCGGTACGCCGCGCATGTAAGTCGAGGCGAGGAAAGCTGTAAAATCGGTGACGACGCCGCCGCCAAGGCCGATGAGAAGGGTGTCGCGGCCGAATTTTCTCCGGAGAAGCTCGTCTTCGAATTTCTGTTTGGACTCTCGCGTCTTCGCTTCTTCGCCGCCGGTCAAGGGTAACATGCACCCTCCTGTCATTTCTTCGACCAGTTTCCCATAAGTGGAAGCGATGTTCGAGTCCGCGATGATTGCGATTTGACCGCTTCTGGAGCGGCAAATCTTGGCTAAGTCGCTTTTTAGAAGCCCTTCTCCTATGGCGATCTCGACTTGCGTCTTTAGAGGAGGAAGGTCGAGAGTGACAACTGTTTTTGACATAACGCTAGTGCTCCATTTCAAAAGTTTAACGAAAGTCAGAGAGAATTGCGAGCAAATCGAGCAGCAGGTTTGCAGGAGGGCGCCGAAGCCATGACCTGATATTTGGTATTATACCAAATATCAGAAATAACGTTGGGTTTGGCTACGTCAGCTCTGCAACAAATTTTTCGTCTTCACTCGTGCCTTGCCATGCTGGCAATGGTCACTCGTTCCAGACAAAAAATTTGTGCAGCTTTCTTGCCAAACTCAACGTTATTTCTGATATTTGGTATTAATGCGGCGTTACGAACGATTGACCGACGGATTGGATCATCCAGTTCAGCGCCTGGAACCAACTGACCGCTTCTTCGCTCATAACCCGCAGCATCAGGCTCCAAGCGGCGGTCAATAGGGCGATACCGACCCAAGATTTGAGTGCGATCCCGAGAAACACGATCTGTACTTGAGGGGCAAGGCGGTTAGCGATTCCGAGGAATAAGTCGGTGAGCAGAATCCCTATAAGGGCGGGGGCTGCAAGTTGGATGGCGATCTTCATCATCATGCCGCTCAAGCCGTAGATCTCTACCCAAAACGAATTTTGCGCGTGCATGATCGTGGAGCTGATGATTGCGTCGACCGGAATCAACCGATAAGAATCAGCGACTCCGTTGAGATAGATAAAAGGGCCGTCAAAAGTAAAAAAAAGGGCGATGAGGATGAAATTAGCAAGGAGGCCAATGGGTCCTGTTTGAGTTTGCGTGGTGGGATCGGACACTTGAAGAGAGGATGCTCCTCGCTGGAAATCGACCAAGCTGCCTGCCATCTGCGCGATGACGAAGGGGACCGTAGCGAGAAAGCCCAAAATGAACCCGATGAGAAGCTCTTTAAGAAAGTATCCGATGAATGCTGGCGAAAAGGGAATTTCTCCATGGACAACCAAAAGATTCTGAGGAAGAAAAATGGCGACGAGGGAGAGCGCAAAGCCGATTCGCATCGGTCCCTTCACATTGCTTGAGCCTAGAAAGGGGGCGAGGCCGACAATAGGAAGAACCCTTCCCAGGGTCAGAAAGAAAATGGAGAGGACGGTCATGGGCTGTAAGTTAGGAAGGGAAAGAAGCATCGAAAGATAGCTTTCGGTGGCCGATAATGTGTTCACGATGGAGTAGCCCAGCGGGGGATGCTAGTGAGGATCGCATTGGTGTACTGCATGACCTGGGCTCCGAGCCATCCTCCCAAGAGAATGATGGTGAAGACGACGGCAAACAGCTTGACGGTGAATGAAAGGGTTTGTTCCTGGATTTGGGTCGCGGCCTGAAAAATGGCCACGAGAAGGCCCAAGATCATGCTGATGATGATGGGAGGTCCCGAGAGGATGAGGATGAGCATCAGCGCTTGATAGCTCAGTTGGAAAATTTCATTTTGGAACATCTATTTCCTTTGCTCTATCTAAACGACATCGCAAGGCCCTGGATCAAGACCGTCCATCCGTCTACAATTACGAGAAGCAGCAGCTTGATAGGCAACGCGATCGTGAGAGGAGAGAGCATCATCATACCCATCGCGAGAAGGATGTTGGATACGACCATGTCGATCACGAAAAACGGCAGATAGATCAGTACGGCGATCTCGAACGCGCTCTTGAGCTGGCTCGTGATGAAAGAGGGGATGAGCACGATGAAATCATCGGCCTTCAACTGGGTTTTATAGGGTTCGGGAAAGATGCGATAAGCTAGCTGGTAAAAACCTTGGATATGCTTAGCTCCGCAGTTGCGCTGCAGAAAACTCCGAAGCGGCTCTTTCGCCTGCTCTACGACATTCACGACGAAGAATGCGGCAGCGCTCGACATGACGGGGAGCGATCCCGTATTTTCGATCACGTCATGCGCTGCGGTGTACATGGCAAGCCCGGTAGGGAACATCACGTATATGGTCATGAGCAGGGCGACGCCGTTGAGCACCTGGTTGGGAGGGGTCTGTTGGACCCCGAGCGCTTGCCGGAACATGGATAAAACGACGACGATCTTCATGAACGAGGTGAGGAGCATGATCGCAAAGGGCAAAAGCGATAGGCCTGCCAAAACAGCGAGTTTGGTAACGAGCGACGGATTCGGGTTGCCGTTTTCATCTGTCTGAACCGCTTGGCTTACAGCTTTGCCTATGGGCGTTTGCGCTGGAGGCGCGTTTTGAGCCAAGAGAGGGGCAGCCGCAAAAATAAAAAAAATGAACCACTTAAACATCAGAACAACTTGCCCATAAAGGATTCAAAAGCCGATTCGAGGGCGCGCCACTGGTTTTCAAGTTGCGCATTGATAATTCCTGCTTCTGTCTCGATGATACATCCGCCGGGTTCGATATCGTCCCGTTCTTGGATCGAGAGGCTTTGGAGGTGCTCGAAGATCTTTTTGATTTTCGGCTTTGACTCTTCCAGGCTTTCAAGATCAGATTTGTTCACATAGATGATGATTTTTTTATGCTGGGTGACGGGTTTGAGAGAATTGAGGACGATATCGACGATCCTGTCGGGATGGATCTTCAATTCTTCTCCAATGATCTTGCGCGCGGCGGACAAGGTCAAGGGGAGCATCTTTTTCTGAATCTCGACCCGCAGCTGCTTCAATTCTTCGTCTAGGGCCATTAGATGTTTGTTAAACGATTCTAACCCGGATTGGAATCCTTCTTCGAATCCCAATTTTTTTTGCTCTTCGGCATCGATCTCGGTTTGTCTTTTGAGTTCTTCTGTTTCTTTTTCTACTTGTTTGAGGATTTCGACAGCTTTATGGAGGGTTGAAAATTCTTTGGAGGGAATCTTTTTTTCCCCCGGAGCGATCCGCACTTCTTTGCCGGAGATCAACGAAAATAACTTCATGCTATCTCCTTCAGGAGATCTTCGATTTGAGATATAATCGGCTGGCTTGCGCCCCGAGCGGCTTCCGACTCTACCAGCTTCGCAAGGGTTTTGCCTCTTCCGATATCAAGCTGGTGGCTTATGTACCATATAAAATCGGGATGTTGCGTGGAAAGCGCGGCGCCAAGGCGGGCCAGCCCTCTTTTATGCAAGAGAAGCCGAAAGGACTTTTCGGTGCCGTCCCATTTTTCCAATGGGAGGCGCATCGCAGTGAAAGGTTGCTTCGTGTTGGCCGCTTTTTTCAGGGACTTCTTCTCTTCCTCAGATAAGAAACTGTAGATTTTCTTCAGGATTTTTGTCTCTACAATTTGCCTGAGTTCCGAAGCGAGGTCGTTCAGAGAAAGAGCATCGATGAGCTGGACAAGCTGCTTTTTGTCGAGGCGAAGCATTGAGGCGATTGGGGTCGGCGGAAGAAAGTAGACGGGTAGGAGCTGCACCGGTTCCCCAGTCAAATTTTCTTCAAGGGTTTGCACTGCGAACTCTTTTACGATCTGGCTTAATTCTTCATTTGGAATCGTTTTGATTTTTAGCTCGCGGCACAAATTTTCCTTCGACAGAGGGGAAAGCGCGCTCAAAAAAAGCTTTTGTTCCCGCAGCGTCAGGGTTTCGAATGCGGGAAGGAGCCACGACCAGTGAATCCGTTCCAAAAGAGGAAGTTCTTCTATGTCCGTTTCCACTTCCGACGTGGGCATGGCGTCGAGCCGCTCCCTTGTCGTTTCTGGCAAAAAACGCTGAAGCGATTCCCTATAGTTCTCGGGGTAGCGGTTCAAAATGGATTTCAATACCCATTCGCTGGAGTTCATCATGGGATTTTAGGAGGAAGTTCAAATTCTTCCGGTTCTTTTTTCTTTAGAAAAGGGATCCGCAAGTAGGGGAAGAACCGGTAGACCAGCCACCCTGTCAAGCCGAGAGAGACCAAAAGGAGGAACGTGAAGAGCAAGAAGATGAAACGGAATCGGGAGATTGAGCTTTGCGTCATGACCAGGCCCCAGATGCTGACATGCGTTTGCAGCGCCTTTGGCCCAATCGGTTCGCCTTCCGGAGTCAGGGTGATGTCGGCGAATCTCGACCGGTCGGAGATGACCGCTACGTCGTCATAGCTCAAGCCGCTGACGCTGCCCGACATGAGGCGTTTGATTTTGATCTCGATATGGCTGTTCGGGTCTTCCAAAACCCCTTGGTGTTTTACATAGACGGCGGCCGTGATTTTCGGCTGAGCTGCTCCCGGAACCGGCGCTCCGGCGCCTCCTCCTCCAGTGACATTCGGGAATGAAATTTGGACATCGGCATCGATCACACCGTCGATTTTCCGGATGGTATTTTTCAGTTCTTCAGCAAGCCCAGCCTGATACCGGACCGTTTCTTCCAGAGTGGAAGACATGAGTCCTGATTTTGCGAAGAGTTCCAACAAAGTCGTTCCCTTTTTTCTCGGCAACCCCACTTTATTCAAAATGGACATCGCATCGACGACCCTATCCGATGCTACGGTAATCATGTATTGGCTGGCGGTCGCGGCCCCGCCGCCGACTCCGGTGGTGGGCGCGACGACTTTTTGAGCGTCGACGCCTTTGGATGCGAGAAAAACGACGATTTCGTTCGCGTCTCGTTCGGAAATGTTATTTACGATCGTCTGGTTTGTTTCGCATGAGGCTAGCAAAAAGAGCGCCAAGAGCGTTGCGAATCGGAAGAACTGCTTTTTCATGGATGAACCGCCCTACACATCTTATATCATCTGGGAGGTGAGTATTTCAATAGAGAAAAGGTAAGAGGATATCTACAAAATGAGGATTCGTCGCTTTTTGGAATTATTTTGGCCGCTTTTCGACTTCAAAACTTAGGAACTGTCTAAAGAGGCAATTGCAAAACTCCCGGCGCCAGAAAAATCGATGATTTTCAGCCAGTTTGCCTGGGCCGTAGGCCCTTTACCTTGTGGCCGAGCACATACTTGAGCAAAGTAGGGCTCGGCCACAAGGAGGCAAAATGGCTTAAAAGGGCGATTTTGTTGGTCCCGCGAGTTTTGCAATTGGCTCTAAAGAGACAATTCCTTAGGGGCAGGCAATTTTAGACGATTACTGAGGTGGCTAGAGAACTTTGAGTTCGGGGTGGTAGGACACCCGGGGGTAGGTCGCCGGCTGGGTGGGCAATGGCGATATCGGCGGGGCAGGGGGCGCAGAGGGCTCCACGTTCAGATTTTCAATAACCAGCGATTTTTCACTCAATGACGAAGGTCCATGTGGATCGAGGTTTTCCATCGTGAGATTCGCGGTGTGAGCGATCGTTGGCTCTGCAACATTTTTTGACACGTCGATGATCCTGTCTTCCGATAGTATCTGATCTCGTTTGACAGGCTGCTCAACATCAACTTTCTCAACTTCGGTCAGGGAAGAGGGCTCTTCATGATTCCTTTCTACAGGGGCGGTTGGTCTGGGCTGAGCGGCCGAATAGCTTGGAATGAATTGAGAGAATACGGGCTGGATGGGAAGTGCGCTGCTGAATCTGACAGGCTCTGGCGCTGTACTGGATGTCTGGCGATCTAAGTGCAAGGAGGCGGCAATTGGCGTTTCTTTCGGCAACGGAAGGAACTCGATGGATTGCGCCGGAGGAGCTGAAGGCTCCAAGGGTCTTTGAGTTTCGGCTGGCTGAATCGCCAAATGAAGAGATGCCGGGGCGTTATGCTTTTCAACAGTAGCGTGAAAGGGAATCTGCTGCTTGCCGCTGTCCATCGCGGATCTCAGATCTAGCTTTTCAACAGTGACGATGTTTTGAATCGGCCGATCGGAAATTTGTGCCTCAGCGGGGAGAGCATGAGAGTGTTCGGCTTGGGAGATGGTGAGTGGGCTGCTTTTCTGTCCTATTTCGAATTTTGAAATTTCCGCCGGTGGAATTTTTGGCAAAGGTTCGGATTGCAGAAGAACGGATTCTTTCTTGGCAACAGCAGCTGCAAGAATGAATGCGCGGCTCTCTACTTGCGGTTTTTCGCCTGATGGGCTCTCTCTGTCAGTGAGGATGGGGTCCACTGGACTTAAATATCTTGAAGGTTGTTCTCTGTCGGTGAAGATGGGAGCAGCTTGGCTGAATGAAGCAATGACGGCCCCGTTTTCAACCGGCTCCATTTGGGTTGGAGGAACAGGTGCGTTCCCGAGGTTTTGCACCTGGAGTTGTGCAGCAATCATCGATTCCTTTCCGCTGGTCTCGGAAGAGGAGAGGAAAAGCGGGGCTGTGCCTGGTTCTTTGATTTGGGGGATTGCAGGGGAACTGGGTTGATGGAATGAGGCGTCCACTTGTAGTACGGCGCGGTCCGAATCCGGTTTTCGGAAAGAGGAATCGCCCGGAAGAGACATAGGGATATTGGTAGGATTCATCGACAAAATGGGTTTGAGCATCAGGGATGCGTGGCGCTCAAATCCCGGATTGTCTTTTATATCAATAAAACTCGGATTGGCTTTTGCAAGATTTTCTTTCAGTCCTGGAGATCCAGGCGCGACCTGGCGATCGGGGGAGGGTTTCGAAAACGGGATCCCTCCCTGGGAGGTTGAGGCGAGGCTGCCAGGTTGGTAAAGAGCGGGAAGGCTGCCAGGTTGGTAAAGGGGAAGGATTGCTTGTATGGAAGGCGTTCTGTACAAGGTGTTTGCAGAAAAGGATTCCCAACCTTGAGAATCGATTCCCGCGATCTCTTTAGATTCTTCAAGAGGTTCTGAAGTCGATCTGCTTTTCTTTTTAGAGGGCAATTGAGGCTTGGCGAGATTGTTTTCAATTATCCTGGCCTTTTGAATAGGGGAGGGGGTAGCGCGGGAAAAAGTGCGCTGCAAAATGGGCAGGCTCACCTTATTCACCTTCTTCGGGCCTAAGCCAAGAGTCGAATTAGAAATATATTTACTGTTAGAAGCCATTTCGGAACAACCATATTTTATTATAATTATATTAAATATTGTATTTTTTGTAAAATTAAATTTATATTCTTATCCCATTTTTGATCTGGAATTAGGATGATCTTAAGTGTCTCAATTTGAGCAAATTAGATGGGTGTGCTGACTTCGGCTCCTAACTTTTGAAGTGGAACCTATCCCTGAAATAGTTTTAAAAGCCACTTGAGACAATCGCCGAAGCGGCTGAAAAGATCATGGAGAGCGCCGGCAAGACCCGCTTTTTCTTCGACTCGTGAATGGCCAAAGTCCAGTTTTATGGAGTTTTGGTTCAAACCGGAACAAAAATCTGTTTTCCAATAGAGTTCAAGATTGTCCATAGCAGATTGATCGCCGTTCCTGGCAGACAATTCCTTTGGATTGCAAAACACGCTGTCAAAAGTGTCTCTTATGGAGTCTTTGTTCAGGTGGGAACAACCAGCCGCACGCCATTGCTGTTCAAGTGCTGTCATAGCAGATGGACCGCCGTTCTTGGCAGACAATTCCTGTTGGTTGCAATACTCGATATGCGCGATTTTAAAAGCATCTCTTAATGCTTTTTGGTCCGAATGAGAACAAGCACCGCGATTCCACAAGGACTCAAGCTTGTTCATCAAAGTTTTATCGCCGTTCTTGGCAGACAATTCCTGTTGGTTGCAATGCTTGATATGCGCGATTTTAAAAGCATCTCTTATTGCTTTTTGGTCCGAATGAGAACAAGCACCGCGATTCCAGTCTTTTTCAAGAGATTGCATACTCTCGTACCAGCCCTCCCTTGCGGAGCTTAATGTGTGTGGGTTGCAGTTATCATCATTTGTGATAAGAGGTGATGAAGGAGAAGGTGTTAATGGTGATGGAGGTTGTGGAAGTGATGGCGTTTGAGTTTGGACTGTTGGCGAGCTAGGCGTTGGTGATGGCGCGCTTTGTGGCGTTAGTGTTGGGTCTTGGAGCAGGCCAAAGTCTGAGATGAACGGATTGTGATTAGGATTACATACAGGTTGTGGAGATGGAGGGATGGGTGGATGTGATGGCATTGGGGTTTGGACTGTTGGCGAGCTAGGCACTGTCGATGAGCTTGGTGTCGGTGGGTTTGTTGGCGGATTGGTCGGTGGGTTTGTTGGCGGTGACGGTGGTGTCAGTGATGACAAAATACCTGTTTTGATGATGAAGGCAGAGAAAGCTATTACACTTATAGCAAGAACTGTGTAAGCCACCGGTTTTACCCAGGCAGGTGCGATATTCGTTTTTGCAGAAAGGGCTTTCACTCTGGCATTCAAACCGTTTACATCGCTCTTTTGTTGCTCATATTCCTCGCGAACCTCGCGGGTGATTTTTGTGCCGGCATGGATCGCTTTTCCATCCTTGTTCAATTGTTTCGCAAGGGTAGCAAGCTTCTCTATAGGTCCCTTCAAGTCAACTTTTTTGCCTTTCTCTGCGCGAGCACATTCAGCTTGGATTTCTTGAATGATCTTCGCTCTTTCCGTGAAATTTTGAACCGTTAAATTAAAATTTATTGCCGACATAAGAATGCTTGTTGATTGTCTGTATATTATACTAAAATCAGAAATTATGTACAAGGCACATGATCAATGTCAGGAACTCTTGCTGAAAAATATTAGTATCTTTATGAAAACGTTAATTATTCATATCCACTTCGATGAAGAATAAATAATTCAATTACGAGGCAATTGCAAAACTCGCGGGACCAACAAAATCGCCCTTTTAAGCCATTTTGCCTCCTTGTGGCCGAAGCCCTACTTTGCTCAAAGTTGTGCTCGGCCACAAGGTAAAGGGCCTACGGTCCAGGCAAACTGGCTGAAAATCATCGATTTTTCTGGCGCCGGGAGTTTTGCAATTGCCTCTTACTTCAAGAATTTTTGTTAAGGACCACTAACGCTGATTCAAATTCAGGGCGCCTCCTAGCAAAATCTGAGAGCTTTCAAGTGGAAGGAGTATATACCCATTTCCCTCACTTTAAAAGCCATCTGGGACAGTTGCCGAAGCGGCCGAAAAGATAATGGAGAGCGCCGACAAGACCCGCTTTGTATCGGAGCGCTTTCTGAGAGCTGGCGAGATCTCGGGTGAAGAAACTCTGGGTGGATTTCAGAGCGAAATGGCGGAGATGTTTCCAAAGTTCGGGGAAAATGATTTTCGAATAGAGGTGTTTTCTCTCATGGAATGGACAATTCCGTTCAATCCAAAGGAGCCGGCTTCTCCACCAAAAATAGTGCATGTGGGGTTTCCCGCCGATAAATGAAGAGGAGACTTTATGCCAGATCTTCGCCTTGGGCGCGGTCCAGACTTCGAATCCGGAGCGGCTGGCGCGCATGCAGAAATCGGTCTCTTCCCAGAAAAGGAAAAACCGGGGTTCGAGAAGGCCGATGGTTTCTGGCACAGAGCGATGCATCAGGAGGGCAGCGCCGCATACATAATCGACTTTTCCCATTGCTTCGAATGAAACGCCGTCGTCGACCCGATTTTGAGCGGGCGATTCGAATTCGCCGATTTTCGAATTCCAAAATCCGCCGAGGTGGTCGATCGTGGCCTTCTCCGAATATCGGTAGATTTTGGCTCCTAAGATCTTGGCTTTCGGCTGCTGCTTTGCAGCCTGCATGAACGCGGTCAAAAAATCGGGAGCGACGACGGTGTCGTTATTGAGGAGGAGGATCCATTCGGCTCCTTTTGAAAGAGCCCATTCGATGCCGGGGTTGTTTCCTCCAGCAAAACCGAGGTTCGCACCGGTTGCCAAGATCGGCACGTTGGGAAATGCGGCTCGGATCTCTTCTATGGAACCGTCGGTCGATCCATTGTCGACGACGAGAGGCTGGAACCCGGAAAAGGCGACTTGGGCAAGCGATGACAAACACTCGATGGTGTCTTTTTTTCCATTCCAATTCAGAAGGATAATGTAGATTTTAGTTGACCGCATTCCAGGCCCTTTGCCGATAGAGTTCTGCTGTGGCAATCGGATCAGCCGCTTGCAGGATATCCCGGCCTACGATGACGATGTCGCTGCCCTCTTTGAGAAGGACCTCTTCGATCGTCCGATACCTTTGCCCAAGGGCGTCATTCCCTTTTTTTAGTTTTACGCCGGGAGTGAAGTGGATCATCCCAGGTTGATCGCTCAGGCGTCTTTGCGAGATGAAGCCGCAGACGAAATCGGAATGGGCTTCTCCCAATCGACGCGCTTTTTCGGCATACGCTCCTTTTGCGAGAGTGCCTTTTGAGCTCATTTCGGCTAGAAGGAGAAGACCGCTTTTTTTCGGACCTCCAACCTGACGCAAGCCTTCTATGATGCCGGGACCGGGAATGATATGGGCGTTGATCAGATCGGCCCATTCGGCAATCCGGTAGATTCCTTTGGCATATTGAAGCGAAACTGTCTGGCCGATATCGGCGAATTTTCGGTCTTCGAAAAGAAGGAAATTGTGTTTGTCCGCGAGACTTTTAAGCGCGTCAGGTGTACGAGGAGTAAAGTCTTCTAGGATGTCGATATGTGTTTTTAAAACGCAAATAAAGGGTCCGATCAAATCGGCCCAGTGGAGCAGTTCTTTTTCGGTCGAAACGTCGCAGGCAAGGCTTAGGTTCGTCCGCTTTTCCTCCATAAGCGAAAGGAGTCGTTTCGCCATCGGGTGAGCGGCAAGGAGAGCCCTATGTCTTAAGTGATTCGCGGATCGCAGAAGCTGCGGCTGCATCGATTTTTCCTGTTTTTGAAAGAGAGGTTTCGATTTGTCGGATCGTAAGAATAGAGTGAAGCCGGTAGCCTTGCCTCTCCAGAAGCTGGCGCCCGCCTTGCTCGCGGTCGACGAGGACCACAATATCTTGGACGATCAGCCTTTCGCTTTCAAGCGCCGCTATGGTTTCTAAGATGCTTTGGCCTGAAGTGATGACGTCTTCGATGACGAGGCACTTTTGCCCTTCACGAAAAATCCCTTCGCACATCTTTCCTGTCCCATGCTGCTTTTTTTCCTTTCGTTTCAATACCATCGGGATCCCTTGCCGGATCGAGAAAGCGGTGGCGAAAGGAATTCCGGTATAAGGGACGCCGCATACGAGGTCGAAGGAGGAGACTTGATTCACCTGAGTGTTGGTTTCGCCTCTCTTAGCATCAAAAGGGAATTTCGATGAAATTGCGCCGATTTGGATAGCGTCCTGGATCGCATCGGCGATTTTGACGAGTAGTTTGGGAGAGGAAACGGTAAGCCGCAAATCGAGATAAAAAGGAGAGACGCTCCCGCTTTTCAAAGTGAAGACGCCGAATTTGAAAACGCCTAAATCATAGAGTTCCTCAATGAACGTTTGCATGCATTTCTCGGTATTTCGTGGCTAGAAAGGGATCCCACATCATGCCTGTCGCGCTCATTGCGATGGAGGCTCCCGCATCCAGCATCAATGCAAGATGCTGGGGAAGCAGCAGGCCTCCGCATCCAAGCAGAACGAGATCCAATTTTTCAGATTGTTTGATGGCCGCAGCATCTTTCATGAACCGGAGCGCGTCTTCCCGGATCGCGCCGCCGCAGACGCCGCTTGTCATTCTCGAAGATCCAAGAGCAGGATCTCCCTTTTCATCCATGACTTTCATGCTGACGGAATTCAGGCCGCAGATTCCGGCGCAGCCGGCTTTCGCGGCGGCTATCATCACGCTTCGCATCTGTTCTCGATTTGCAAAAGATCCTACTTTGATCAATAAGGGAACCGGCCGGATGGCGGATGCGATTTTTTGGACATATTCGGCTACGGTTTCGCTGTTCATATAGAGGCAGCCTTCCGCCTTGTCGACATTCGGACAGGAGAAATTTGCCTCGATGACTTTCGCGCCTGCATCCCTGGCCAATTGAGCAGTGAGGACGAAATCGTCGAGGAAGCTGATTCCCCTGTTCGCCGTTCCTACAACTGAGACGATCATTAACTGCCCGGATTTTAACGAGGCATTGGCTTTTTGGATGTCTTGCATGAGAAACTCAGGAGACATCGAAGGCATCCCGAAAGAGTTGGTGATCGAAAGCTCCGCCAGATGAGCCGAATGCTCGATGGCTCTTGCCTCGTTTTTGGAAAGCCGCTCCACGAAGATGATATTGGGAAGGGGATGGCCGGGATGGGAGAAACTCCGGATGGTTTTATAGGTAGGGAGATCGAACCCTAGATCCGCAGCGAGAGCGATCCATTTCGAATTTAGCAGCGGGCCGGCTGGCACTCCTATAGGCGAGTTGAGTGTGAATCCAAGGAAGTCTACAGGCATGGCTGCGGATGCCGCTTTCGGAATATTTGCCGAAAAAAAGGGACCTTCCGCCGCATTCTCTACGTAAGTCTTGAAAATATCGTAGATGGCCATAGTTTCTTCTCTTAAAATGTCTCGAGGTCGAAGAGCATTCCGCCCAAGATTGTATAACGGGGCCAGCCTTGGATGGTCCAGCCGGCATAAGGAGACCATTTCGCTTTTGTTTTGAGTTGGGAATCTTCGACTCTTTTTTTCTTGAACATGTCGACGAGTACGATGTCCTCATTGATTGGAAGGTCGAAAATTTCTTGAGGGCGGGTATGGGTCAAGGAGACGATCTGCTCGAGGGAGAGCTTTTTTTCATGGTAGGCATTCAAAAGCAGGGGGAAATAGAGTTCGATCGAAGGAAAGCCCGAAGGGGCGGAGCCGTAAGGACGGTTTTTTTCTTCGAGAGTATGAGGGGCATGGTCAGTTCCGATCGTGTCGATCGTTTCATCGTGCACGGCTTCCCATAGCGCCTCGCAATCTTTCGAAGTTCTAAGCGGCGGGTTGACGAGGGCTTTTGTTCCCAATTTAGCGTAAGAGGAGTCTGAAAGAAACAAATGATGAGGAGCCGCTTCGGCATAGACCGGAAGCTCTTCTTTTTTCGCTTCGCGAATCAGGTCGATCTCTTCGCGGCTGCTCACATGGACGATGTAAAGCCTTACCTTATGCTTTTTCGCAAGTTCGATGGCAAGCGCCACCGAGCGGGCAGCTACAGAGGGATTTCGAATTGCGGAATGGACAGAAGGATCGGAGTTTTCTCCATGTTGTTTCCGGTTGATCTGGATCAAACGTTCATCTTCGGCGTGGACGGCGACTAAAATGTCATGATGGCCTGCGATCTGGAATGCCTCTTCCAAGGCTTGCCTGTCGGACATCAAGAGGCTGCCAGTCGATGAGCCCATGTAGATTTTCAGTCCTGCAATCTGATCTTTTACTTTGGGCAATTCATTGAGATGCTCTGCATCGGCTCCAAAAAATAGCCGATAGCGCAAGGGGATGCGGGCCCGGGCGATCTGCGTTTTGATCAGTTGGTTTTTTTCCCCCAGCCGATCGGCGCTTGTGCATGGAGGATCGTTGTTCGGCATGTCGAAAACGGTGGTGACTCCGCCTGCGATCGCCGCGCGCGCACCCGTTTCCCAGTCTTCCTTATGCTCCGCGCCAGGAATACGGAAATGGACATGTGGATCGATCAGAGCGGGAAACAGCATCAGATCTTGCGCATCGATCGAAACTTGGGAATCGCTTTCTACAAAATGATCGATCCGGTGGCCATCGGTCGTTTGGATTTTTCTGATTTCGATCATGGCTTTAGTTATACCAAATATCAGAAATTAGGGAAGTGGTGTAAGCGCATTTTTTTGCAAAGCCTGCTGGAAAGTAAAATCATCATTGGGTTTTTGTTTTGCATGTTTGGGGAAACTCAAACGTAGCCAAAAGGCAAACAACGGATCGTCGAAGAGAACATTCCCTTTGCTGGTTCCTTCTTCGTCCAAAATTCCTTTGGTTTTCAAGGTTTTGATCGAAGAATGTAGTGCTGGCGCACTTTTAATCTCATAGTTTTCTAACAAGTCTTTTTGAAATAATGGTCGTTGTTCATGTGAAGCTAGACGTAATGCACGTTGCTGGGCAAGTGTTAGTGTATTTAGTATTGTTTGATAAGCATAAGCATTTTGTCGCGCAACTGTTTCAAGCACTTCTAGCATATCTATGGAAGTCACGCGATCCTTTGCTTGAGAAACCAAATGAAAGCAAGCCATCTGCACATAATTTTTTCATGTCTGAGCTTTTAACAGATTACTTAAAAATTAGCAAGTGGCAAAAGTGTAGAAAAATTTTAATGTCAAATTTTAAGATACTGATACACAGTGTAGATAGCATTTCTTCACTATGGTTCAACCATGACAGACGAATTTTTCTATCCGTCTTTTGCGCCCAGCGCATTGCTTGCTTAGGGCCTCCTGCGTGACCACTACGTTCATTTTAAATAATTTATGTTGTAAAAATAGTAGTCCTAGCTTGGATGCTGGATGAGAAGTGAAGCGGATTTAGCAATTCTTTATGCTGCTTGCTCACTATTCAACAAGTGAGAATTTGATAATGTTCGTCATCCAAGCTTTGTTACTTTTCTTTTGGATGTCTCCGATTATTTTAACCCGATTCCCGTTCGCGTGTGCTTTAATAGCTTCTTGATACTGGTTGCTAGCTAACTTTAAATAGACGGTTCGATTTTGGTCGTCAGATACATCGATAATTTTAACTTCTCCATCAATTTGTGACGGGCCTTTATCAAGGCCGATAACATATCCAACTATCTCTGCCTCTTCCTCAGGAAGATTCGCTTTTAGGTAATTGCCAGCTTCTTTAAGAATCTCAGCTACATCTTTTCTGATCACAATACGATTCGCGGAGTGGAATGGATGAGGTCTAGCTAATGACCAACTAAAATCAAAGCTCACCTCTGACGATCCTGCATTTGTTACAACATCTGCCAATGCTTCACAAAAATTCGAACTCATTCCCTGCCTCACCGTATCTTTAAAATACTGAGCTTCTCCGCGATTTGCTGCTGCAATAGATGTTTTAAGAATTTCTTCTAATTGACACATTACCTTACGAGAAAAAGGGAGTTCTGCTTCCGAATTCTCAAGATTTACATCGGTCACTAGAGCAGGTGTTACTGGAGAGTGTATCTTAAAAACAAAGCTTCCATGTTCAGTGTGTCCCATCTCGAGAGTTTCAATATATTGCTGCACTTGTTTGGGACGTGAGCGATAGTGTGGTTTAGGTTCAATCACCGAATTTGCTGTAGCAGCCAACATATCTAGAGCTCGATCCATCACTTTGGTAGCATTTGCAAAATTAACACCATTGCCTTTGGTGGTGTTGAGTGTGATTCGAAGTGTGTCTGTGCATAGAGACTTCAAGTCAGCAATAATGCAGTCGTATGGTCGGTTCTCAGCTACATGAAGTGTCTCAAGGAATTCTGCCATGCGCAATCTATAGTCGCTAAGTCTAGTGTCAAGAGGTAGCAGAATTTCGATATTTTCAAATTCCTTTGTGGAATTTACCCATACGCTGGCTAAGTCCTCTATGTCTTTTTCAAATTTCCAATTTTTCCATTTTAGATATCGCTGACAATGCAATGGCAAAATATCTTGCATATAGGTGGAACTGCCTTGTGAACTCATGATACCAGCTCCTTCTTCCCAACATTTTCCATCAAGTCATCTAGCGCGTGTACATTGAAAATTTGGTTTTTTGGTATCTGCACAGTAACAGTATAGGTGTTTTCACTAGGAGGATAACCTTTTAAATCCATCCAATATCCGCATTTCATCATAGATAACATTTCTTCACTATGGTTCAACCATAACAAAGGAGAGTCTGCCGAAAGAAGAATACAGATCAAAAATCTGGGAACAAGCACGTTAGTGTCTCTTAAATCATTATAATTTTTAATTTCAAGGGGATAATGAATATACTCGTCTTTGACTAAATCTTGTGCGGAGGCTTTAAGTTGTGCTTCAAGACGAGGCGATCGTGTATAGCTGTTTTTAGAGTTGCTTAGGAATTGGATATCGATACTATCATCATCAACTACGGGCCGTGATGTCCCATAGCCTGCAACGGATGCGATTGCATGTACATATGCATAACTAAATTCTTCTTTTCTTTTGCCGAGGTCCATTATTTGGCTTTTAGATATTCAATATTCTAATTTATTGCAAGTTTGAAGCAATCCCTAAAGGTCTTGTAGCGAGAAAACAGGCAACATGATAACCAGTAAACGACTTGTCGGCAATGCTCTTCATCTAGATCGCCTATTATCTCCCTAAATTTAGATTCTGGGAGTCTTCTCATCAGTAGAAAAATGCCGGAAATTTGCCGGAGTATTAATACCTGTCACACCCGTTCTGTCGGATTCAATTCCGGTGATGCAGGTGGCAGCGGAAGAAACGATATATTTTCTGGGACTTGCAGTTTATTCGTGGTATGCCAGGATGCTTGATCAAAAATGATAATTTTTCTGACACTCCGGATGCTTTTTCAAATAAGGCAATCCGTAGGCAAGATCCCATCTCTTTCGATATTCATCTGCATGAACCTGGAGAGGCCGGACAGATTGCCCCACAGATTGTTGCATAGGAAAATTCGCTATTTTCCAGATTTCCATAAAGCTGATCTGATCGCTCAGTCCAAAAATTCGATGCGTCCAAAGTACAGTTTCACTCTCAACATATTCTTGAAGGAGCGCAAATTCCTCGCGATTTATCATACCTTCTCTAGCTAATTGATCAATTTTTCGATACGGTCCATTTTGTAAGGCATTCATGGTCTCAAAAACAATGCAAAAAACTCTCTCAAATGGATTGCAAGAATTGTGAATGTGGATCGCGTGGTTTAAACTATTATAAAATGCAGGTGCATTGAATGAGGAATAAGACCAGTCTAATTCGTGAATTTTCACTTGTTCTTCGCGATTAACTAATTCCCAAGCTTTGGCAAACAGGGGAGAGTGTTTTATCAAGCATTGAAGGCAAGCATCGGGAGTAGGAAGAGATGGAGAGTTTTTCTGAAGGATTTGCAATGCTTTTTTCATTTCGGTAGAAGAAATTTGACCTGATTGTGCGAATAATGCGCGTAATGCTTCAAAAGGGTCTTTGCCGCCATCCAATTTCTTCCTCATTGCCTTCAGCCAGTTCAAATCTTTCGGCAATTGATCTCTGCATGGAGAGAATATCTTTTCAAAATAATCATGGAGAATTACCTCAGAAGTAGCTGCAGGATGAAATTCGGCATTATGGAGAATGCTTAATATGTCGATTCGACTTCTGTTTACTGCCCAGCTTAAAGGTGAGACGCCAATTAAATTCCTTGCCTCAATATCTGCGCTCTTGGCTACCAATGCTCGAATCGAGTCTTTCTGTTCCTTGGAAACTGCAGAAAGAAGGGGAGTGTTCCCGTCTTTATTTTTTGCCTCAATATTTGCGCCGGCATTGAGTAAAACGTTGATAATTTGTGCATTACCTGCCCTTGCAGCGAAATGGAGCGGAGAAGATCCTGATACCAAATATCAGAAATAACGTTAAGTTTGGCTACGTCAGCTCTGCAACAAATTTTTCGTCTTCACTCGTGCCTTGCCATTCTGGCAATGGTCACTCGTTCCAGACAAAAAATTTGTGCAGCTTCCTTGCCAAACTTAACGTTATTTCTGATATTTGGTATGAGTCATCATTTGCATTCATATCAGCTCCCGCTTGGAGTAAAGCGATCACAGCTTCTTGATTACCTTTCGCAGAAGCCAAATGAAGAGGAGTCCATCCCATCGAATTCTTTACGTTAATCTCTGCGATTTTGGTGAGTAAAAAAGGGAATGTTTGGCTTGCCCAGCCTACACTAAGATGAAGAGGCGTATTCCCTCCAAAATCTTTTGCATTCACATCGTTTCCCTTTGCTATAGCAGCTTCGACATCTGCAACCGTTCCTAAAGCCACAGCTAAGTGCAAACCACTCCAATGCATCTTTTCAATAGGAAAGCCAATAACGGATTGAAGCATGGTATTGGTGAGTCTGGTACTTCCGATCTTGTATCCAATCCACGCTCCCCAACACTTTCCGGATTTAAATGCTTCGCCAACTCTTTGATTCAGCGATCGATGCGCAACCGATGCAAACCGATTGCAAGTGTCTCTGGTTTTGTCATATACGTCTGCACAAGTATCATATATTTGTTTGCCGTAGGAGGACAAAGAATTTATTGATAGTGAAGTCACAAAAATTTCCATCATTGGTGAAATTAATTTACTAGACGATTTTAACACATTTCAATTTTTTATACAATTTGTAAGCATCACGATCCGGAAGTATTATTTTAATATTTAATATACTAATGTTGCTTTTCACAGAAAAGGTCTTGAGAGAAGAGCTTCTCGCAAAACCGGCAGCGAAGAAAGACGGAACTGTTATTTTCCTCCACAATGAAAAGCGTCTGGATCGGTTCGCTTTGAGTGATGCACCGAGCGTTCGGACATGCTAGGATTGAGTGGACGGCTTCGGGCATCTGTACCTGAAATTTCTTAGCGACCTTGTAATTTTCGATGACGTTGATTGTGGCTTGCGGTGCGAAAATCGCGATTTGAGCCCCATGAGAAGGAATGAGGCAAAGGTTTTCGACTTTGATCAGGTCTTTCAGTCCCATCGACTGGCTTTTCAGGTTCAGCCCAACAGTCACCGGGGTTTCATTGTCGGCTAATTTCAGGAGGCTGATGATCTTCAAGGCGTTTCCTGCAGCGATGTGATCGATGACGGTGCCTTCCTTGATCGCAGAAACAGAAAGTGTTTTTTCAATCATATTCGACCCAGCATAAGGGCTAATAGAGCAGCCCGGACTGGAATCCCGTGCGCCGCCTGCTCAAAATAATAGGCATAAGGAGTTGGATCGATCAATCCTTCGATTTCACCGACCCGGGGCAAGGGATGGAGAATCCGGAAATTGGATTTGACTTTCTCGAGATGCCGTTTTTTGAGAAGGCAAGGATTAGGAACAGGTTCCCCCATTGTGGAGAATCGCTCTGTTTGGATCCGTGTCATATAGAGGACGTCGATTTTCGGCAGCACAGATTCCAAAGAAGAATGGAAAGAGAACTTCACTCCTTTTTTCTTCAGTTCATGCTGGGCAGCATCGGGCAGGAAAAGAGATTCAGGAGAGATGAAGTAAAGGCGGACGCTGTAATGGGCAAGGGCTTGACAGAGAGAGTGGACGGTTCTGCCGTATTTGAGGTCTCCCGCAACCGCGATGTGGAGCGAGTCGATTTTTCCTTGGCATCTCAGGATCGAGAAGAGGTCGATCAGCGTCTGTGTCGGATGTTGGTTAGCTCCGTCTCCGGCGTTGATGATTGGTTTTGGCGTCGCGTCGGCCGCGGCCCGGGCAGAACCTTCCTGCGGATGTCGGAGGGCGATGATGTCAGCATAGGAACCGATGACGCGGATGGCATCGGGAAGAGACTCTCCTTTCTTTGCAGAGGTGCTGGAGGCATCTGAAAAACCAATGACGGAGCCGCCGCCTTTGAGCATCGCTACTTCGAACGAGAGCCGGGTCCGAGTCGAAGGCTCGAAGAAACAGGTGGCGAGGATCGTTCCTTTGAACAGGTCGGGCGGCAGTTCTCGATCGAGCTGTTCGGCGATTTGGATGATCAATTCCAGATCCATCCGAGAAAGGTCGGCAATCGAAATCAGATCCGAATTCTTAAGTGCATTTTGAATGGAAATGGTCATGTTCTAGTAGTATTTTTAGCGCAGCATCGGTTACTTCGCAAGCCCCGATCTGCAAAAGACAAAAGGGAGAGCGGCATTTTCTTTTAAGACACGGGGTGCATGAGCTTTTTTTCGCGATTGCCACCACTCTCTCAGCGCGGTGCGGTCCGCAAAGAAATGGATCGGTCGCGGCGTAGAGTCCGATTGCAGGGATTCCCAAGGCGCAAGCGACATGGACGGGGCCTGTGTCGTTGCAGATGAGAAGGTCCATCTGCTCGAGAAGAGCCGCAAAATGACGGAAAGGGAGGTTCCGTTCCGCAATTTGCGATCCTGGGATCATGGATGCTGTCTGCCGCATCAGCTCTTCTTCATCTCTTGTGCCGGTAATGAGGATTTCGCAGCCTAGCTTTTCTTTTAGGGTTCGGCCCACTCTCGCGAAATTTTTCTCTGGCCATCTTTTGAATCGGTCTTTGGATCCCGGATGAATAGCTACCCATCGGCCTTTCCGCTTGGGAAGTCGCTCGGTCTGCAAAAAAAGAGAGAGGGTTTCAGAATGGACGACGCCCCCAATCCGTTCGACCATTTTGAGGCGGCGGACGATTTCGTGCTGCCGGATGTTGGGAAGGGGATCGGTGAGCAGGAAGTCGAGACCTTTGTTGATCTTTGCAGTGCCGACGATCTGAGAAGCTCCGATCGTAGCGCAAAGAGGCAGCGCCAGGCGCTGCGATGCGTGAAAAAGGAGGACCGTATCGAATTTGTCCGCATAAAGAGACTGTCTGAGTCGGAAAAATTTTGGCAAGAAGGGCTCTTCGGCCAAGTAGAGTTTATCGACATGGGGATTGTGCTTTAAGATTTGCATGCCGATGGGAGAGGTGAGGACGGCGAGATAACATTGAGGGAATGATTTGCGTAAAGATTCCAAGGAGGGAGTAGCCCAAAGGGTGTCGCCGAGAGCGGTCGTCGCTACGCATAAGATGCGCTTTTGATCAGTTTGAGGATGGGGAAGGATGGAAGGGCGGGCGAGGGCGATGGCAGCCTTCAGCAAAGTGTTTTTTAGCATGGTGGGAGAGTAGACCTCTTGCGATTAGTTACGCAAGAGGTCTAGTTTATCACACGATGGAGATTTTACGGTTTATGATCCGATTTCAGCCCAAGACCGGATAGGCAATCGGGAGAGATCGATTTCAACGAGGCATTGCAGGAAAATCTGAGCGATCTGGGGATTGGTGATCAGAGGGATATGATGGTCAATCGCCAGACGGCGGATTTTGAAGCCGGCGTCCTCGTTCTTTTCTTGCGCCCGAGGCAAATTGATGATCAGATCGATTTTTTGATGCGACAGCAGAGTCACTACATTTGGCTCGTATTTTTCTCCAACCTTGTAGACGGATACCGAACCGACACCTCGGCTCGTGAGGAAGGCATGGGTTCCCTCTGTAGCATAAAGATCCCAGCCTTGGGATTCCAAAGCAATGAGCGGAGCCAGGAGTTTTGGTCTGAATTCCATGCTCGCGGTCACCAAAAGTCGCTTGCCTCGGAGTTTTTGCTCGGTCGATAGCCACGAGGCGAAAAAGGCTTCGTAGTAGGAATCGCCGATATGAGCCACCTCTCCGGTAGATGCCATCTCGACATTGGCGACCGGATCGGCCCCTTTGAGCCGCTTATAAGAGAATTGGGGCGTCTTGACGCCAACGTAGTCGAGCTCGAGCGTTTCAAATGATTTGGGCTTATGTTTTCCAAGGATCGCTTCCGCCGCGACTTTGATGAAATTGGTCCGCGTAACTTTCGATACGAACGGGAAAGAACGAGATGCCCTGATGTTGCATTCGATGACTTGGATTTGGTTGTCCTTGGCGATGAATTGGATGTTGAAAGGACCGGAGATTTGCAGGGCTTGGACGATGTCGGCAGTGATCGCCTTTGCGCGTCGGATCGTTTCAAGATAGAGCCGTTGAGGGGGGAGGACAATCGTCGCGTCGCCTGAATGGACGCCTGCATTTTCCACGTGCTCGCTAAGGGCGGAGACGGCGACTTTTCCTTTTTGCGCGACACCATCGATCTCCAACTCTTTGGCATTTTCGATGAACTTGGAGAGAACGATCGGATGGTCGGGAGAGATGACGGTCGCCTCCTTTAGGTATTGTTCGAGTTCGATTCTGTTCCAAACGACGTTCATCGCAGCGCCCGATAGAACGTATGAAGGACGGATCAGGACGGGGTAACCGACTTCTTTGGCAAACTCCTCTGCTTTCTTAAGGGTCGTGGCCCGCTGCCACTGGGGTTGGTCTATGTTTAATTTTCGCAAAAGGGAAGAGAAAGAGTCTCGGTTTTCAGCGCAATCGATCATCGCTGCGGGAGTTCCGAGGATCGGGTACTGTTTCAGATAGAGAGGATAGGCCAAGTTATTTGCAATTTGGCCTCCGACTGAAACGATGATCCCTTGCGGTTTTTCGAAATCGGCAATATCTCTTACGCGCTCCAGCGTCAGTTCTTCGAAATAAAGCCTATCCGATTCGTCGAAGTCGGTCGATACGGTCTCTGGGTTGGAGTTGATGAGGACGACCTCTTTCTGCATGTGCCGCAGATGTCTAGCCATATTGACTGCGCACCAATCGAATTCCACCGATGAGCCGATACAGTAAGGGCCTGATCCGAGGATAAACAGAGGTCTTTTCTTGGAGCGGAGGATGTCGTGCTCCGTCGCTTGATAGGTCATATAGAGGTAATTCGTCTCGGCATCGAACTCTCCTGCCAGGGTATCAATCTGCTTGACGAATGGAACGATGTTATGTTCCAAACGGAAACTGCGGATCTTGTCTTCCGAAGTTTTCTTGATTTTTCCGATCGAGCGGTCGGAAAATCCAAATTGCTTCGCTTGTTTTAAAAGGGGAGGATCCAATGTTTGTTTCCTGAGTGTCTGTTCGAACGATGCAAGGTTGTGGATATGGTTGAGGAACCATGGATCGATTTGGGACATCGTTTTCGCATCGGCCACCTTGCCGCCCTGCTTAAAAAATTGATAGAGTGCAAAAATCCTCCTATCGGTCGGCTTGCGAATTTCTTCGGCAAGATGATCGATTTTTTCAGGAGAGTCGTCTAGCCCGGATGATCCGATATTGAGCATCCGAATCCCTTTTTGCAACGCCTCAGGAAAGGTGCGGCCGATCGCCATGACTTCGCCGACGCTCTTCATCTCGGTGCCGATCGAACGATCGGCGGTCTTTAATTTGTGCGTGTCCCAACGGGGGATTTTAACTACGACGTAGTCGAGCGCGGGCTCGAAAAACGCGGTCGTCTTCTTTGTGATCCCATTGGAGATTTGTTCGAGGCGGTAGCCGAGGGCGAGCTTGGCGGCGATGAAAGCGAGCGGGTAGCCGGTCGCTTTCGAGGCAAGGGCGCTGGAGCGGGAGAGGCGCGCGTTCATTTCAATGACGCGGTAGTCTCCCGATTTTGGATCGAGGGCGAATTGGACATTGCATTCTCCCTGGATCTTGAAATGGCGTGCGGCTTTGATTGCGATCTCGCGGAGCAAATGATATTCGCGGTTGTTCAAGGTCTGCGTTGGAGCGACGACGATGCTTTCTCCCGTATGCACGCCCATCGGATCGAGGTTTTCCATGTTGCAGATCGCAAGGGCTTGGTCATTGGAATCGCGGACGATTTCATATTCGAGCTCTTTCCATCCGAACAGATATTCCTCGATCAAGATCTGAGGCGCGCCCTGGAGCGAGCTGGCAGCTTGGCTTTCCAGCTGTTTTTCGCTCTCGATTTTGCCGGAACCGAGGCCTCCAAGAGAAAATCCCGAGCGCATCATTACCGGATATCCGATTTTTTTTGCCGCGGCTAGAGCTTCCAGGACAGTCTTTGCAGCGAAGCTTTTCGGGGTCTCGATGCCGATCCTTGAAAGATTTTGTTTGAAGAGATCCCGGTCTTCGGTCAGTCGGATCGCTTCGATAGGCGTTCCGAGGACTTGGACGCCATATTTTTTTAAAATACCCAGCTCATCCAATTCGAGGCCGAGGTTCAGAGCTGTTTGACCGCCGAAACCGAGGAGGATGCCATCTGGTGTTTCTTTCGCGATGATTTTTTCGATCGAATCGGAGTTCAGCGGTTGAAAATAGACTTGGTCGGCCATATCGAAATCGGTCTGTACCGTCGCGATGTTTGGATTGACCAAGATGGTTTTCAATCCCTCTTCCTTTAAAGCCTTGATCGCTTGCGAGCCGGAATAATCGAACTCTCCGGCCTGGCCGATGCGGAGCCCTCCTGAACCTAGGATCAGAACTTTTTTAATGCTCCGAGTTGGATCTATACCAACACAACTTGAACAGTTGGGAATTTGAGCAATCATAGCGTCTCGTAGAACTTATCGAACAAATAGGCGGCATCCGTCGGGCCGGGATGGCTCTCTGGATGGAATTGGACAGCGAAAAAGGGTAGAGTCTTGTGGGCGATCCCTTCTACGGAGTTGTCGTTGAGGCTGATGAAGCTGGTTTCCCAATCGCCGGGCAAGCTTATCCCTTCGATCGCGTAGCCATGGTTTTGCGAGGTGAGGATCGCCTTTTTTTGTTTGAGATCGAGACACGGGTGGTTTTGTCCCCGATGTCCGAATTTCAATTTGTATGTTTTCGCGCCGATTGCAAGGGCCATGATCTGGGCTCCTAGGCAAATCCCGAATGTCGGCTTTTTGCGGGCAAGTCCTTTTTGCAAGATGGCGATCGTCGCTTTTGCCTGGGCCGGATCTCCGGGGCCATTCGAAATGAATAGACCGTCAAATTCTTCAGCGGAGTAATCGAAATCGTAAGGTACGCGGACGATTTCCAAAGGATAGCGGGATAGGCAACGCATGATATTTTCCTTCATCCCGCAATCGACCGCGATAATTCTTTTAGGACCTTTGTTCACGATTCTTTTTTCTTTACAGGTGACTTTTGATATCAGGTCGGTTTCGTTCGGGTTCCGAAAAGAAGCGGAAGTCTTGCCAAGGGTGATTGCACCTAAGGCCACCCCATTTTTTCTCAGTACTTTCGTCAATGCTCTGGTGTCGACATTCGAGAGCAAGGGAATCTGCTCGGCGGCCAGCCACTCGAGGAAGCTTTGCTTTCCATTCCAGTGTTCCGAGGAGGAACTGGCCGTGCCTACGACGACCCCGCTCGCCTGGATTTTTCCCGATTCCCAGAAACTTCTATCGGGCACGGTGTAATTGCCGATGAGAGGGTAAGTGAAAACGAGGATTTGACCTGCATAAGAGGGGTCGGTGAGCGATTCGACGTAACCGGTCATGCCGGTCGTAAAGACTACTTCTCCAAAAAAGTCGCCTGTTTGCCACTGAGGCGACAACCCGGGAAATTGCTCTCCCGACTGAAGAATAAGCTTGGATGGGATCATAAGCCTCCAAGGAAATCTACATCAAAGTGTCAAAGATTGCAATATATACTCCTTCCACTTCCTCCACTTGAACCACTTGCTTTTGCGGCGTCGGACAGCTGCTGAATTTCAATCCGCCTGCATCGCTAAATATTTTATATTTAGCTGCTTCAGCGCAGCTAGCGCTGATTCAAATTCAGGGCGCTGCTTCTCTTGAAATAGCTCGAACCCCCGAACTTTTTCAAGTTTCCGCAGTGCAAAATCCGAGAGCTTTCAAGTGGAACGGGTATAGACTGTTTGATTGGTTTTTTTTACATTTCACGCACGAGTCTTTGATTTTCGCAAAGATCCCGCTCGCTCGCGATGGTCTGAAGCGCCGAGATCCATTCGGGTTCGAGATTCAAAGCCGGGCAGCGATGGGCATTGAGTCCGCTGGAGCGGATGATCGGCAAATAGAGTTCTTCGATCTCGAAAAGAGTTTCGATATGGTCGGAGGTAAAGCTGATGGGCACAATCACAATCTCTCTTCTTCCTTGAGTCCAGGCCAAGGCGTTTTTGCACTCTTCCTCGGTGCTAGGGAGCAACCATTCCCCTCGCCCGAATTTGGATTGATAGGCGAGCCGACTCAGAATGTTCGGAAAGCGCTCCATCAATGCGGAAACCGACTCTTTGCATTCCTCTTCGTATGGGTCTCCTTCGTCGATGAAAGTCTTGGGAACCCCGTGGGCCGAAAAAAATAGAATCGTATTTTTTTCCTCGAGCTTTTTTTCGACTAGGAATTTTGCGATCCGTTTCTGCCATGACCCGATAAAGGCAGTATGGGCTGCGTATGATTTGATCCAACGGAGTTTTTGAGCGGCGGCCAAAGAGAGCCTCTCAGAGAAAAATCGTGCGATGCTTCCCGTCGTCCCATAACAAAATTGGGGGAAAAGGGGTACGACGCGGATTTCTTTTTGTTTGCACTCTTCGATCTTGAGAAGCGAGTCTGCGTGAGTTGCGGGAAGATAGCGGTGGAAAGTGAAAACGGGAGAGTTGAAAGCAGACTCCAATGCCCCCCTCATCGCTTCCGTATCCTTATAGATAGGAGAAAATCCGATCCGTTCATAGTCTTCGCGTATCTTGAGAGCCCGTTTTTTTGCGATTCGACCGAAAAACCAACCATGCAGCCATGTGGGAAATTTGGTGCGGATGACATCGCGATCCAAGAGAAGCTCTTTAAGGAAGGGCTCTATTTCTCTCACTTCACGAGGGCCGCCGAAATTGACGAGAAGATAGGCTGTCATAAGAACACGCTGAAGTATTTTATTCTTTGCATACTGATAGGCGATCTAGTAGAATCTTTGCAATGTCTCGTTGTGTAATTTTTTCAGTTCTATGTGCGCTGTTTTTCTATGGCTGCGGCTGTGACCATGGAGTAGGGCGCCGCGGAACAATCCGCATTGGAATCGACGCGAATTGGTATCCGATCGATTTCGGGGCGCAAAATTCCTATGTCAATGGCTTCACGGAAGAGTTTCTTCTCGATGTCGCTCAGCAAACCGGAATGGAGTTCGAGCGGGTTCCCGCGAATTGGGACAATCTTTTTGAGGGAATGAAACTGGGACAATATCAAGCCGTCCTCTCATCGCTCCCTCCCTATGAATTTAACACGGCCCTCTACGATTTTTCTCATAATTTTCTCGATACGGGCCCTGTGTTGATTGTCCCTGAAGGCGGTCATCAAACCGACTTGAAAAAAATGAGCGGCGAGCACATCGGAGTGATTGCCGGCGATCCTGCGGTGCTCCTCCTTCAAAAACACGAGGGGCTGATCATCCGCAATTACCCTTCCGTCGCCGACTTGCTCGAAGCGGTAGCGAATGGGGAAATCGAAGGAGCGCTCCTCGACCGAGTTGTCGCAGGCAGCTATGTCAAAGACCTTTTTGCAGGAAAGCTCAAGATCTCTGGGCTGCCGTTGAGCGATGTAGGGCTCCATCTCATCGTTTTGAAAGGAAAGCAACCGGTCCTCATCACGCAATTCAACAAGAGCCTGGCTGTACTCAAGCAGAAAAAGAGGATGCAGGCACTCCTCAGGAAATGGCAGCTCGGCGATCTATACTGATGCCACTTTGGACAGATTTCTTCTCGATAAAACGATCATTTTCTTCCATTAACTCTTTCATCAAGCGAACTGCCTGAAACTTCCCAAGTCGATCCCAATCTCCATTTTGAGGAAAAACAGTAGCCTCAAGCAGTCTAGGGGAGCGGATTTTTTGGGCCAGGACATCGGCCGCTGCGTTGCTGTCGTCCATATTTCTGTTCAATAGTTCAATTGAATCAGAATTGCAATAATAATCTTGATTATTTGTAAATATTTTAGTTTGTTAATTTGTTTTTGTTATTTACGTTAATTATTCGATTATTTAGTATTTGTGGATAAAAAGGATGGTTATATGGTTGCGGCAGTTTCTTCTTCTAATTATCATTTGGCCTCGATTCAGATAAAAGACAGAGCTGCGCCTCAGCGCTCTAACATTTTCACCGTGAAAAATGCCGCAATGGCCGTTGGAGGCATATTGCTTTTCTCCGGAGTTGCAGCGGGAACCGGCAGATTATTGCAGATGGGCGGCGCGCAGCTTTTGTCTCATCCTTCGGCATTAAGCGGGATAGGACGGGCTGCAATGGTTGCCGGAGATAAGCTATTTCTCGTAGGAAAAGGAGCTTTTTTATCTGTGGCGGTTCCTGTCTACACGATTACATGGATCGTTCCTAAATGGATCGCAACTGTGGGGATTCCGAAGGGAGCGGCGCTAGCTCATCGATATGTACTGATTCCCATTGGCGAGGGAATCGTCAAGATTTCCGCTTTCTTGAACGACTCTCTGGCAAAAACAGCCCAGGCCATCTATCGCCATGTTCTCCAACCGTTTGGCCGAGTCATTAACGTAACGGCGAAGTGGGTCTGGAAGACCGTCATTGTTCCAGCAACCGATAAAATAGCCCAATTCGGTATCGATATTTACCATCAAGTCTTGGCACCGCTTGGCAAGACCTTGGCGACTGCTTCTAAGTGGATCTGGAATTCTGCGATCGTTCCGGGCGTTGATCTATTCGTAAAAGGCGTGCGAGCGGTATTTGACCGGATTGTGCAGCCATTAAGCCAGTTTATGGCAAACGCCGCGAAGTGGATCTGGAACTCTGCGATCGTTCCGGGTGCCGATCTATTTGCAAAAGGCGTGCGAGCGGTATTTGACCGGGTTGTGCAGCCATTAGGGCAGTTAACGGCAAATGCAGCGAAGTGGATCTGGAACTCTGCGATCGTTCCGGGTGCCGATCTATTTGCAAAAGGTGTGCGAGCGGTATTTGACCGGGTTGTGCAGCCGTTAGGGCAATTAACGGCAAATGCAGCGAAGTGGATCTGGAACTCTGCGATCGTTCCGGGTGTCGATCTATTTGCAAAAGGCGTGCAAGCGGTATTTGACCGGATTGTGCAGCCATTAGGGCAATTAACGGCAAAAGCAGCGAAATGGATTTGGGAAGCCGCGTTAGTGCCTGTAGCCAAGAATATCGCGCAAGCAACGCATGCACTCAAAATTCTTGTGGAAAAGGTCTTGACTGCAGCTAATCAGACTTTGATTGTGCCTGCCGCCAAGGTTGTTGGCCAAGCTTCCTCCGAGATAGCTGATGCGATCCGGAATGCAACGAGTGCTCTGTCTCAAAAATTCTTCCGATAATTTCGGAGTCAAAGCGCGGATCATCGACGAACACAATTTTTGATTCGTATTGCATGAATACAGATCAACTTGGCGTGAGCCTGCGGTCGATTTGCGTTATTTTCTACAGGGAGACCAACTATTTCTTTCCGTATTTCCCCTGCCAGTACATCGCTTCAGGAGTAGCCTTATCCGAAGCTCTTCAGACAGAAAGACTTTTCACAGGCAAGAACCCTTCGTAAGGGACTGTTAATACCAAATATCAGAAATAACGTTGGGTTTGGCTACGTCAGCTCTGCAACAAATTTTTCGTCTTCACTCGTGCCTTGCCATGCTGGCAATGGTCACTCGTTCCAGACAAAAAATTTGTGCAGCTTCCTTGCCAAACCCAACGTTATTTCTGATATTTGGTATAAACAAGTAAACTATTTCACCGCGCCAAATCAACCGAAAATCGACGATCAGAAATGAGGTAGTATTCATGCGATACAACCCCATTTCTGATCGTCGATTTTAGGTTGATTTCGCGCAGGTCAAATGATTTACTTTATTGTTTAACAGTCCCTAAGGACCACATAATTCAAAAGAGACGTCAGACTAGCAGAGAAACGCGGTCGTGATATGGCCAAACTCAAGTTAGAGTCTTAGAGTAGGATCCATTTGAGAAGATAGAACATCGCAATACTCAATATTGCGCAAAGCGGGATCGTCACGATCCAAGATACAACGATTTCTTTTAAAGTTTGCAAGTTGAGCGCTCTTAAGCCGCGCGCCATACCGACGCCGAAGACTGCGCCGACAAGAGCGTGCGTCGTAGAAATGGGCAAGCCCAACTTGGAAGCAAAGAGAATCGTAGCCGCTGCTCCAAACTCGGCGGCAAAGCCGCGGGTCGGGGTCAGCTCGGTAATCTTGCTGCCGATCGTCTCGATCACCCTCCAGCCCCAGGTCGCAAGCCCGATCACGATCCCTGCGCCGCCTACTGCGAGGAGCCAGGCCGGAATAGTCGAATGAGAGGCGATCGCATTCGTCTTGAGGATCCCCAGAACTGCGGCGACAGGGCCGATCGCATTGGCCACATCGTTGGCGCCATGGGCGAATGCGACGAGACAAGCGCTGAGGATCTGGAGAAAGACGAAGGTCTTCTCTACACTGTGGTATTGCGTCGTGGAATCCTGAAAGGGAGCTTCCTTTTTGACATCGTCGCTCAAAGCGCGGACTTCATCGAGGATGCGAGAGATCCGGGTCGAATGGCTGTCGCTCCGGTTTGAAAGATGGACCCTTTGCATATGATGGAGCGCTTTTTCGAGGCTGACAGCTTGGGCTGGATGGAAACTGGATTCCATAGGAGAAGAGGCAGCGGGGCGATTGCGGATCAATGTGTAGCTCAAAAGAGCTGCGACGAGGCTGATGGCGCATGAAATCGAAAAAGCGTAAGAGAGAGGGAAATCGAGATCGGCTTGAGCCAATCCATGATAACATAAACTTAAACAGATTATGTTGAAACACATGAAGACGAAAAAGGGAGCCAGCCTCCGTGTTGCTTCGACGGGATTCAGAGCAAAGAGAATTTTTTTCTGGATCAGCAGAAAGATCAGATAGGCGACGATGCCGCTCAAGACGGGAGAGAGAATCCAGCTTGAGATAATCCAGCCGATCTCGCTCCAATGGATCGCGTGGAGTCCGCCAATCATGGCGCCGAAGCCGAGGACTGCGCCGACGATGGCGTGGGTGGTTGAGATGGGAAGGCCGAAATAGGAAGCGAACTGGAGAAGAATTCCGGTCGCGAGAAGAGATCCCATCATGCCGAGGACGAAAATCATCGGGTCGGCCTGGAAAATCGCCGGGTCGATGATCCCTTTCTGGATCGTCTCCGAGACGCTCGAGCCAACGAAAAAGGCTCCGGAAAATTCGAGGATGGCGGCGAGAAAGACTGCTTTTTTCAAAGAAAGAGCTTTGGATCCGACCGATGTTCCCATTGCGTTGGCTACATCGTTGGCGCCGATGTTCCATGCCATATAGAACCCGAGGATGAGAACCAAGGCTTTTAGAACGAGTGCTAGATCCATCTCTATTCAGTGCAGCTCCAGCAACATGCGGATCCGGTTCCCGAGCTTTTCGGAAAGCCAGGCCAAATTGCCGATCTCTTCGATGAGGATCAATCCAAGATGGAAGGCAGGATGGGGAAGACAGTCCCCTTTGCTGTAAAAAGTTTTGAGAAGCCGTTTCTTGATTTTCGCCGTCTCATATTCATAAAATGCGATCTGTTCCACCATCCCTTTCACCTTTTCAGCCTCGATTCCGCCAAAAGAACACTCGAGCAGATAATCGAGTTCTTTGATTACTTGCCGGGCAAGCCGAAAGATTTCGACATTTTTTTGGCACAAAATCGAAAAATCTTCTTTTATTTCGGGGATCAGCTCAAGGGGTACCGGCAATAATGCTGCGTTATGGGCGATTTCTTCCGCCTGATCGGCTAAGGCGTCTTGCAAAGAAAGGATGTCGAGGAGAGCGCTTCGGTCGAGAGGAAGAAAAAGACTTTTGGGGAGATGGTTGCGGATGTCGTTTTTTGTAAGATCGGCTTCATGTTCGAGTTTTGAGATCTTTTCGCCAATCTTCTGGATTGCATCGGCGTCTTGTTCGAGAAAAGCTTTGAACAGATACGGCAGCTCCCCGATGCATGAAGCGACTTTATCCATGTGAGTCTGAAGGGGAGCGAAAGGGGATTTACCAAAGAGTCTAGCAATCGTCAACATCGTCGAGAGGATAAATAATTATCGAGAAAAGAGCAATTCTTTATCCTTAGGCGACAGCTTCCTAAATGTTCCTTCCGGAAGAGACCCAAGAACGAGCCCACCGATCCGGATTCGGGTCAGTTCCAAGACTGCGAGGTCGGCCCTTTCGGCGATGATCCGCACCTCGTGCTTTTTCCCTTCCTTGACGCAGATCTTCACGGTGCCGCGGCGTACCTTGGTGATGGAAACGGGGCGCACCCAGCGATCGTCGACTCGGGCGCCCTCAGCAAGAATTCGGAGCGTGTCGCCGGTGATTTCCTGGACCGATTTGACAATGTATTCCTTGACGATCTGGTGGCGAGGATGGATGACTTGATTGGAGAAGTGGCCATCATTGGTCACGAGAAGCAAACCCTGGCTCTCCTTGTCTAGCCGCCCGACTGTGAACAGCCGTTTTTCGGGAGTCGGGAAGAGATCGAGGACGATGGGTTTGTTTCCGGGCCTGACACTGGAGCAGATGTAGCCTTTCGGCTTGTTGAGCATATAGTAAACTTTTTCTTCCTCGCCCCGGATGGTCGATCCGTCTACTAGAATTTTGTCGGTTTCCCAGTCGACGAGGGTCTGAGGGATCTTGACGGTCGTCCCGTTGACTTGGACGCGTCCTTCGAAAATCAGCTCTTCACAGGCTCTTCGGGATGCGACTCCGGCGGCAGCCAGAGCCTTGCTCAATCTTTTTTTTTCCATAAGAATGTCTGGCAGTATAATCCATCGCTCCATTTTCCTCCATGTGATAAAGTGGTATTACTTTATAGAAGACCGGAAGAGGGAATCATGCCGCCAAAACTGATTTTGATGCGACACGGACAGTCAATCTGGAACAAGCAAAATCTTTTCACCGGCTGGGTCGACATTCCTCTCAGCGAAGAAGGGATCGCAGAGTCGATTGAAGGAGGTAAGAAGATCCGCAACCTTCCCATCGATGTCATCTTTACATCGAGCTTGATCCGCGCCCAAATGACCGTTGTCCTTGCGCTCCTCCATCATTCGAGCGGCAAGATCCCCGCCTTTCAGCATCCGGGACAAGGCAAGCTCGAAGAGTGGGCGAAAATCTCTAGCGAACAAACGGAAAAAACCACATGGCCGGTCTACATGGCATGGGAATTGAACGAACGGATGTATGGGAAACTGCAAGGGCTCAACAAGGCCGAGACAGCGAAAAAATTCGGGGCTGAGCAGGTCCAACTTTGGCGCAGGAGCTACGAAACGAGACCTCCAGATGGAGAGAGCTTGGAGATGACGGTGGCAAGAGCCCTTCCGTATTTCAAGCAGAAGGTGATCCCTCATCTGGACAAGGGCGAGAATGTCTTCATCGCCGCTCACGGCAACTCCCTCCGCGGCATTTGCATGCACCTGGACGGACTTTCGAAAGAGGAAGTGTTAAAGCTCGAGATTCCGACAGGAGTTCCGCTTATTTATTCCTACAATCGAGGACAATGGAAACAGGAATTCTAGAACTCGATTCCCATACGGAGTCGCGCCCTTGCCAGAGCGCGATCGAACGGATGGCCGCCTCGTTTCAAGAGAGATCGCCCAGTGATTCGGCGCAAATGCGTCCTCTGTACGACTTAGTCGACGCTTCTCCCGAGGACGTTTTTGTTTTCACTTCGTCCGGAGCGGAAGCGGTCGGACAGACGATCTGGTCAGTTTTTTCCGAGGTTTCCCGCAAAGAGGGGAAGACGCAATTCATCGCTTCTTGCATCGAAGATGCGCCGACTCTCCAGATGCTCAAGCGCTGCGAAGAATTTGGATGCTTGGTCAAGATCGCTCCTGTCGATCGGGAAGGGAGGATCGATGTGGCGAAGCTGGCCGAGCTGATCACCCCGCGCACCGCTTTAATTTCTACCTGCATGGCCCAGGGACTCACCGGCGTCATCCAACCTGTCGAAGAGATCTGCAGGCTTGCAAAAGAGAGGGGAGTCTTGCTCCATCTCGATGCTTCTTACACCGTGGGGAAAGCCTATTTTTCATTCTCCGGTTCGAGCGCTGACTATCTGACTTTTTCTGGAGAGAGGATCCATAGCGTCAAAGGCTCCGGGGCGCTATTTGCCAAAAGAGGCAGGCCTCTTATCCCTTTCATTTTAGGCGGGGCAAGCCAAAACGGACTCCGCGGAGGCAGCTTTGACGCTCCATCGCTTGCCGCCTTCAGCGCCGCTGCCAATCTCTCTGTCCTTTCTCTCGATTCGATGGGCTTGGAAGGGACGCGGCTACGGAATCTTTTCGAAACCGAAATCCTAAGGCATCTTCCCGACGCGAAGATTCTCTACAAAGAAGTTTCCCGCCTGCCCAATACGACCGCCATTGCTTTTCCTCGGGTCCATGCGGAATCGCTTCAATATTATTTGCGGAGAAAAGGACTCCATCCAAATACTGGAGGCTCCTTTTGCCAGCACTTGCATAGCATTCTTGCCTCTTCCGGGATCGAAGGAGAGTGCGCCGTGAGTTTTTCTTTATCGCGGATGACGACCCAAGACGAGATCTTCCGTGCCGCCCATCTGATCGGCGAGCAGGTTCAGGCGCTGCAGAAACTTTCAGAGGATTTGTTCTGATGGAATTCTTCAGCAAAAAATTACGCGATAAGCTCGACCGGCTCCGATTTGTCGGGTATTTCACCGTTCAAGAGGCAGAAGAAAAAAATATGCGCCTCGTAACCGGTAGAGAAGGGAAGCTGTGTTTGTATTGGTTGGTTGACGAGTCGGATGGGATCATCGCCGATGCGAAGTTCCAGGCGTTCGGACCGCCCGCGCTGATCGCCGCCGGAGAAATCGCGAGCGAGCTAGTCCTCAGGAAAAATTACGATCAAGCTTCTCGCGTCTCAGCTGATCTGCTCGACAGCTTCGTCCGCGACCGGAAAGATGCCCCTGCATTCCCCAAAGAGGCGGCCTCCTATCTCAACCGCGCTATCTCCGCCATCGACAATGGCGTCCATCAGTGCATCGATATTCCTTTTGCTGCGACTGATTTCGATGTCACTCCGATCGAATGGGACTCTAACGATAATCCCGGAGGATTTCCGGGTTGGGAGCATTTTACAGCGTCTCAAAAGGTAAAAATCATCGAAGAAGTGATCGACAAGGAGATCCGCCCTTATATCGAACTCGATGCCGGCGGGGTGAAGATCGTAGAGCTCAAAGAAAACGGGGAGGTGCATATCGCCTATGAAGGCTCTTGCACCACATGCCATTCTTCTACCGGGTCGACTTTGACCGCTATCCAACAAATTATCAAGAGCAGGATCCACCCCAGCCTGACCGTCGTCCCGGTATTGTGATCATCATTTCAACCGATAAGATCGCCGGAAAGAATGGAGTGGAGATGTCCGTTCGGTAAAAGGAGATTGAGCCGGCCGTCGGATCCAAGCGAATGGCAGATTCCCACCCATTCCTGTTTACCGTCGAAGCATCGGATCGTTTCGCCTTTACGCGCCAAAATTTTTTCCACAGGATCGTGAAAGGGCGCAAAACCTTCTCGTTTAAACCGTTCTAAATCGGCAATGAAGCGAATTTCTAGTTTTTGTATCAGTGCGGCGCGATCCCAGATACGACCTGTTTCTTCTTTCAAGGACGTCGCCGGTTGATCGATCCGATCGAGATCGGCCTTTTCCATATTCACATTCACTCCGAAGCCAAGAAGAATTTGCACCCAGTCTTTTTGGAAAATTGCCTCGCATAAAACTCCGGCTAATTTTTTTCCCGACAATCGGACATCGTTCGGCCATTTGATCATGGGTTGGAGGCCCTCCGCAAGCAAGAGAGAGGCGAATGAATAGGCGGAAATAATCCCTAGGCTTTCTAAATTAGGGAGAGTCTTGGGAAGTCGGAAACAAAATGTAGCAGCGAGATTGACGCCCTTGGGAGAGAGCCATTTTCTCTGATGCCTCCCGTACCCTTCTGTCTGTTCGTCTGCTGTAACGACAGTCATTTTATCCGGAGAAAAAAAAGCGTATTCTCGCTTTGCATACGAACTCGTAGAATCGATGGAATCGAAATGAATTTCCGTTATTTGCATAGGAGCTTATATACTCAGAAAATAGAATACAGCATATGCCCCTTTCCCGCATCGACTTCCGAGTTTTGCCCATCATCGCCTGCTTGATGATCATCGGCCTTTGCGTTATCTCTTCGATGACTGGAAACCAGGGAGAGTATGAAAGCCCCGTTTTTTGGACGCCGCTTGTAAAGACGCAACTACGCTGGTTCTGTTTAGGGTGGGCCATCTTTTTCGCTGCCTCCCTTTTTGATTACCGCCGTTTGAGACAATGGAGCTTGTTTCTTTATATCGCGATTGTCCTTCTTTTGATCGGACTCTTTTTCGTAAGCCCTATCCAAAATGTCCACCGTTGGTATCGAATCCCCCATTTCGCTAGCATCCAACCTTCCGAACAGGCGAAGTTGATTGTCGTGATCGCCCTGAGCTGGTTTTTGGAACGGAAGGGGAGCAGCGTCTATACGTTTGGTTCGTCGCTGCAGATGGCGGCGATTGCGGGGATCCCTTTCCTATTGATTTTGAAGCAGCCCGATCTGGGAACGGCGCTCGTTCTCTATCCTATCGCTTTGACTCTCGGCTATGTCGCAGGGATCCATAAGGGGGTCTTCCGGTGCATGGTCGGCTGCGGCGTGATTGCCCTTTTCGTCGTCGGCCTCTTTTTCCTCGGAGCGCTCTCGCATGAGAAGATGCGTCCCTACTTCACGACGTTCATGAAAGAATACCAGTACGAGAGACTCAACCCCAATACCTATCACCAGAAGGCGGCGCAGACGGCTATCGCGGTCGGAGGTCTGACCGGGACAGGATGGAGAGGCAGTGAGTACTCCGGCCGGAAATGGCTTCCATACGCCCATACCGATTCAGTCTTCGCGGCTTTTGGGGAGGAGTTTGGATTTGTGGGAGTTGTGTTCTTGCTGTTCCTTTTTTACGCTTTGATTTATTTTAGTTTTCAGGTAGCGGCAGTGGCTAAGGACCCTTTCGGGCGGTTGCTTGCCGCAGGACTGGCAGCCTATCTCGCCATGCATGTGTTAGTGAACTGTGCGATGATGTGCGCCTTGTTGCCGATATCGGGCGTCCCTCTCATCCTGGTGACCTACGGAGGCAGTTCGCTCTTGACGACCATGGCAGCTCTCGGCTTGCTGCAAAGCATATACAGCAGAAGGTTCATGTTCTAATGGATAAAGAACGATTCATCCACTCATTCATATTCTCGCCCGGCATTTGGCACGGAGAAGGTAAAATCATCTTGAACATGGTAGAAGAAGAGCTCATCTTCAATACGAACTGGACCGTTCAAAACCGCGATTTTTCCGGTAAAGTGGGGGCCGCTCAAGAAATTCAGATCCAAGGGCTCTCCGATAACATGCGCAACGAACTCACTTTCTACGATTTTCAGTCGAAAACGTTTTGCGTCGACATGGAAAACCCAAACATCGGGAGGATCTCCGGCACAGGGCTTTTCGATGACAAAACGATTGCCTGGGAATTTCGCAATAACGATATGAATTTCGAAGGATTCGAAACCTACTCGGTCCAGCCTGATGGAAGCTACGAGATGCGGGGCGAATATGTCACGAGCGACCAGTTTCGGACGCGGATTGAGGCGAGGATCTGGCAGCGAACGAACGAAGTCTCAAGTTCGGATGAAGAGCAGGATAGCGAAGGGGACGAAGAATTATGAGAAAAGAATTCGTTGCTTTGATTCTAGCTTTATCAGCTTGCGCTTCCGGCGGTTCGCTAATGACGAATCGGGCATTTTTTGAAATCCCTCTTGGAACCTCGCAAAACGAGGTGGTCGCCACTGCGGGTGAACCCTACGCCATCCACAAAAAAGAAGACGGAACGGTTGAATATGAATACATCGAGCGATTCAAAGTGGGTGGTCGTGACACGGAAGAAAGGCATTATTTCTTGCTGATTAAGGACGGCAAAGTGGTTTCCAAACGGGTCGAGCAATCTTCACCGCCGCCCTATCTTTTCGACAGCTATGAAATGCAGACAACCCAGACAGCTGGTTCAGACTCAGAGAAGTAAGAGGGTGTCCTAAAACCGGATTCTGTCGAAAATTCTTGAAAAATTTTCTAGTGCTCTATCAACTAAAATCTTGCGATCATTTCGATGTCAAAGGCGCTGAAATTGCCGAACGCAAGTCCATTCGTATTGCATGAATACGGATGGACTTGCGTAGCCTGTCGGTCGACAATTTGAGCAGGCTTTCACGCTCGAAATAGTTGGATAGGCTCAAAGACTACGCCTTAATTTTGATATCGACGCCCGAAGCGACTGGCAAAATTTTGAGTTTATCGATCGTATCGAGAGTTGGATCGAGAAGGTCAAGAACGCGGATATGCGTTCTCATTTCAAACTGCTCGCGCGATTTGCGGTCAACGTGAGGCGAACGGAGAACGGTATAGATCTCCCTTTTCGTAGGAAGCGGAATCGGTCCTACGACTCGGGCTCCTGTTCTTTTGGCCGTCTCGACGATATCTTGGACTGACCGATCGAGAATCCGCTGATCGAAGGCTTTCAGTCGGATTCGTATTTTTTTTCTAGGTGCTTTTGACATAATCTCTACTTCTTACAAATTTCTTCTTGGATTTTTGTTGGTACGCGCTCGAAATGGCTTGGTTCCATCGTATAAGTGCCACGGCCTGATGTCATCGAACGGAGAATGGTCGAATATCCAAACATCTCGCTAAGCGGCACTTCAGCAGTAACGTCAATGATTCCTTTGACAGATTCCTGTCCGAGGATCTTTCCGCGACGCCGGTTGAGGTCGCCGATCACATCACCGACATTCGAATCAGGCGCCGTTGTAACGACTTTCATGATCGGTTCCAAGAGAACCGGTTTCGCTTTCCGTGCAGCGTCCTTGACTGCCATCGATGCGCAAATCTTAAAGGCCATCTCGTTGGAGTCGACTTCGTGATAGGAACCGTAGGTGATCGCGACCTTCACGTCGATCAACGGATAGCCAGCCAATACGCCTGTTTGAAGCCCTTCTTCGATCCCCTTGATACAAGGAGTGATGTATTCTTTCGGAATGACCCCGCCGACAATCTTGCTGACGACTTCGTTCCCTTTTCCGGACTCGTTCGGTTCGATTTCCACGCAGACATGCGCGTACTGGCCCCGGCCACCGGTTTGTTTGACATATTTTGTTTCCGAATTGGACGGCATCGAAATGGTTTCTTTATAAGAGACTTCCGGTTTGCCGACATTCGCTTCGACAGCAAATTCGCGGAACATCCGGTCGCGTAGGATCTCGAGGTGGAGTTCTCCCATTCCCATTATGATCGTCTGGCCGGTTTCTTCATTCGTCATAACCCGGAAAGTTGGGTCTTCTTCCGATAGAGCGCCGAGGGCTTTTGCCAGCTTTTCCCTATCGGCTTTTGATTTCGGTTCGATCGCCATCGAAATGACCGGATCGGGAAAATTCATTTTTTCAAGGAGGAGAGGAGTCGCTTCCGAGCAGAGAGTGTCTCCGGTGCTCGTGTATTTCAAACCGATGACGGCTGCGATGTCTCCCGTAAAGAACTCATCGCGGTCTTTCCTTTGGTTCGCGTGCATCTCAAGCAGGCGGGAAACTCGCTCATCCTTGTCTTTTGTCGTATTGATGATGCTTGTACCCTTGGCAAGGGTTCCGCTGTAGATCCGGATGAAGGTGAGCTTTCCTACATAAGGATCCGTCATAATCTTGAACGCCAAGGCGGAGAGCGGGCTATTGTCTGCGGGTGGGATTTCGATCCATTCTTCGGAATCAAGTTTATGGCCTTTGATCATCCCGCGATCCAGTGGGGATGGCATCCAGCGCACGACGGCGTCGAGAATTTGCTGAACCCCCTTATTTTTGAAAGCAGTGCCGCAAAGAACCGGGTTGAATTTATTGGTGACGACCCCTTTGCGGATGGCTGCATGGATTTCGTCAACAGGTATCGAATCAGGAGATTCGAGGACCTTCATCATGAATTCTTCATTCGATTCGTCGATTGTAGCGAGCTCTTCGAGGAGTTCCATGCGCATTTTCTTGCACTGGTCGAGAAGATCGGCTGGAATCGACTCCACGTCGTATTTCGCTCCCATCGTTTCGTCATGGAACAGGTATGCTTTCATCTCGATGAGGTCGACCATCCCTTTGAAGTCCGACTCGGCGCCTATCGGGCAGTGGACCGGGATCGCGTTCGCGTGGAGCTTTTCGCGCATCGTCTTTATGGCATTCAAAAAGTCAGCGCCGATCCTGTCCATTTTATTGATGAATGCGATCCGAGGAACGCCATAACGCTCCGCTTGGCGCCAAACCGTTTCGGACTGAGGCTGAACGCCAGCCACCGCGTCGAACACGGCGACAGCGCCGTCGAGGACCCGGAGCGATCGTTCGACTTCGATCGTGAAGTCGACGTGGCCGGGGGTATCGATGATGTTGATCTTGCAGTCTTTCCAATAAACAGTCGTGGCGGCAGAGGTAATCGTGATCCCTCTTTCCCGCTCTTGTTCCATGAAGTCCATAGTAGCGGCGCCTTCGTGGACTTCGCCGATCCGGTGTACGCGGCCTGAATAGAATAGGATGCGTTCGGTCGTCGTCGTCTTGCCCGCATCGATATGGGCCATGATCCCAATATTGCGCACATTTTCGAGTTTGTCGGTTTCTGGTCGCTTGCCCATTTAACTGCCTACCATTTGTAATGGGCAAAGGCTCGGTTTGCCTCAGCCATCCGGTGCGTATCGTCTTTCTTCTTGATCGTCGCGCCTTGGTTATTGAAACAATCGGCCAGTTCGCTTGCTAGGCTTTCCGCCATGGTCCGGCCCGGTTTCGAGCGGGAAATGGTGATGATCCACTGCATTGCCATCGCTGTGCGCCGTTCGCTTGGGATCTCGACGGGAACTTGGTAGTTCGCGCCACCAATCCTCCGGGTCTTAACTTCAAGAGAAGGCCTCGCGTTTTCGATAGCTTGTTCGAATGCTTCGAGAGGGCTGTCGGTTTTTACGCGGCCTGCGAAATCTTCGAGGGCGCCGTAAACGATCCTGCGCGCTGTCGCCTTTTTGCCGCCGATCATCATTTTATTGATGAATTTAGCAAGCGTAACGCTTTGGTAAATCGGATCTGGGACATTTCGCCGTTTGAAGGAGCGACGTCTTCTAGACATAGTTTTTTCCTTTTCTTACTTCACCCGGCCTTTTTGAGGCCCACCCAGGGTTCGACCTAGCTCTGCCAGGACAAACCATCGGCGAGGAAATTGATTTGCAATTTCCTGGAATTACTTGACTTGCAATTATTTAGGTTTTTTTGCTCCGTATTTCGAGCGGGATTTTTTCCGGTCTTTCACTGCTGCGCAGTCGAGAGACCCGCGGACGATGTGATAGCGAACCCCGGGAAGGTCTTTTACCCTTCCGCCGCGTACGAGTACGATGCTATGTTCTTGCAGGTTATGTCCTTCGCCGGGAATATAGGCGATGACTTCCTGGCCGTTCGATAGCCGGACCCAGGCTACTTTTCTCAGAGCTGAGTTCGGTTTCTTAGGCGTCTTGGTCTTAACCTGAAGGCATACGCCGCGCCTTTGCGGGCACTGCTGCAGAGCCGGCGATTTGCGACGACGGACCTTCGGAGTACGGCCAAACTTAACGAGTTGGTTGAATGTCGGCATGAGCGCCAATCTCCTCAATTTCAAAAGTAACGATAGCTTAGAAATATACCCTGAGAATGGATTTTTACACAAGGTAAGAACCTGTCCGAATAAAAAGTTTCGACCAGAAGGGCGGTGGTTCTTGCCAAGAAGTGGGAATATGGGCATTGAGAAATTATGAATGAATTAAAAATATTTTTTTGTTGGTCTAAGGTTGGGTAGAACGTTCTGATATTATTTAATTTATGTTGTGGATTATTATTTTTTATTGACAGTCTTGATTATTTAAGATATTATCGGGCTTGGGAGACCAGGGGAACAAGGCGAAGCTACGACGCTAAGTTCGTAATTCAATCGGTCCTTTAAGTTCCCTATCTCCCATTTTTTAACTATTAGGTCCCATGAGCCGCAAGATTTTATACATCTTCCTTTTCTTCGCGGCCTGGATCCTGCCGGTCTCTTCCCAAGATAATTTGAAAATGGGGGACATCCCCCGCGTCATGGAGCGGCTGTTTCATTTCCACATCGAGAACAAACAACTGAACCCCTCACTCATCCGCAGGTCGGTGAAATTGTATCTCGAGCAGTTCGATACGGAAAAGGCCTATCTTCTCGAGAGCGAAGTGGCGCCCTATATCGATATGAAAGACTCCCGCGCCGAAGAGATCTTGAACCGCGTTCAAAAGAAAAATTACTCTGATTTCATGGAATTGAACATCGTGATCGAACGATCCATAGTAAGGGCGCAGAAGCTCAGACAAATGATCGTAGAGCAGATGACAATGGGCGCTAAAGAAACCGATTTTCCCGTTTCAGGTTTTGCTCGATATCCGCAATCCGAGTCTGAAATTATGGAACGTCAGAAAAACCGGATGGCACGGTTCTACCAGTTCCACCAGGCGCGCACCCAGCTCGACTCCGCCGCGCGGAAGCTGAGCGTTTATGGTCTTTTCGAGAAAAAGGTGCGCCGTTCCGAAAACAACTACCTCTTTCTAGACCGGGATGGGATGGAATTGCCAAAAGAGAAAATCGAACACCTCGTCTCACTGCGCATCTTGAAATCATTCGCTAAGAGTCTCGATACCCATACAGCGTTTTTCAGCCCTGAAGAGGCATACGAAATGCGTCTTAGCCTCGAGAAGCAATTCGAAGGAGTCGGCGTCATCCTTTCCGAGGGGATCGACGGGGTCATGATCGCCGATCTGATAGAAGGAAGCCCCGCCGAGCAATCAGGCCAGATCAAAGTCAATGACCTTCTCGTAGAGATCGATGGAAAATCCTTAGGATCTGCGAGTTTCGAAGATGTCCTAGACCTCTTGAAAAAGAGGGACCGTTCGGAAATCATCTTGGGATTCAAACGGCTCGATCCCATGTTCAAGAAGGAGACTTTTTTCAGGGTATCTCTGAGAAAACGACCCATTGCGATGAAGGACGACCGAATCAAGTCGAGTTACGAAGTCGTAGAAGGCGGGATCATAGGGAAAATCGCCCTTCATTCCTTTTATGAGAGCAATGACGGCGTGAGCAGCGAAAAAGACATGAAGGAAGCGATCCGTGATTTCCGCAGTAAAGGGGAGCTTAAGGGGCTGGTTTTGGATCTACGTGAAAATTCTGGCGGCTTTCTAGGTCAGGCTGTCCGGGTAGCCGGGCTCTTCGTTGCGAATGGGGTCATTGTCATCTCGAAGTATGGGAAAGGGGATGTTCACTATCTCCGCAATATCGTAGGCAAGAGCTATTTTAATGAACCTCTTGTCGTCCTGACTTCCAAGATGTCGGCATCCGCCTCCGAGATCGTTGCCCAAGCCCTGCAAGACTATGGGGTTGCGCTCGTGGTCGGAGATGAAAGGACCTTTGGAAAAGGGTCGATCCAGTACCAGACCATCACTGACGAGAGCGCCGACCTTTTCTTCAAAGTCACGGTTGGCCGCTATTATACGGTTTCCGGACGAAGCACTCAAATCGAGGGTGTAATAGCTGATATCGTGGTCCCCACTCAATACGCGCCTTATAACATCGGCGAGCGCTACCTCGAATATCCTCTTTCCCAGGACAGAGTGGAATCGGCATATATCGACCCTCTCAACGATTTGGATGAAAAAACCCGTCTTCTCTTCGAAAAGCGGTACCTTCCGAATTTACAAAGGGTCGTCCCTTTCTGGAAGAAGGCGCTTCCCGTCCTGAAGCAAAAAAGCGCCGAGAGAATCGCGAACAACTCTAGTTATCAAAAATTCCTTAAGAAGCTCGAAAAGGTCCGGGCCCGCCAGTCGGGGACGGTCAACTCGGTCGACGAAGCGATCGAAATGAACCTGGAAGACCTCCAGATGCAAGAGGCTGTGAATATCGTCAAAGACATGATCCAAATCCATGAAGCTGTCCGGCCTGTAGAAACAACCCTCCTGCCTACAGGTTCCGATTGAGAGGGTGGGGTCTTTCCAGGTCCCTCCTGCCTTCTTCGTTCTTTAATATTTATTGCCTGAAATCTTCTCAACCCATTATGCTGTTGGGCTTTGGCCAGATAGCTCAGTTGGTAGAGCAGAGGACTGAAAATCCTTGTGTCGCTGGTTCGATTCCAGTTCTGGCCAAATTTTTTTTGTCCAAAAAAATTTGGCCAGAAGAAAGCCACCTGCGTGGCTTTCTTACTGGAATCGAATCCTGTCCGATGTTTTTGCTTTGCAAAAACCGGGCAGGATCGCCGGCCCGGCAGCATGGGCCGAAGGCTCAGCGCGAGGGCTTCCCAAACGCGCGCTTCGCCGCGTTTGAGGGAAAGGGGGGTTGGGGGAAAGGGAGAGTTCCCTTTCCTCCGAATGACGCCGATTTCGAGGAGGTCGAGCGGATTCCAGCTCTGGCCACACTTTTCCTTGCCGGAGAATGGCCGTAGCGCTAGGTTCCTTAATCACCCAAAACAGACCTTCAAAAATAGTTTTGCTAATCGCTTTCGGGTAGTGGTCTCTTTCGCGCAGGTCAACCGAAATTATCGGAGTGAGAGACCATTGCTGAATGACAAGGCACGAGCAAGAGGGAAAAGTGCGAGGCAAACCCGACGCAGCAAAAAAACGATTCTTCAAGTTGTTTCGGTATACACCACCTTCTTGCTTTAGGGTAATTCTATCTTGAAATCATTCCAATTTCATTAAGCGAATAAAAATTCCAGCGACCAGATGAGTCCTTTATTGGGATGTATTTAAAATCATAAAAAGGTTTGCCAATGGCAATTTTTATAAGTTCCAATACTTTTAAAGTTCCTTCGATATGCTGACTATCTTCTCCCCCTACATTGCGGACTATCATGCACTGAGGCAAAGGATTGTTCTGCCAAACCTCCTCCAATCCTACATGAAAAGCAATGTGCGCATTGCGGTGCATGGGAAAATCGACTTGCGTATCGCCGATAGTAATGACAAGCGCATTCGGATACTTCTTTAATTTGTTTTCAATGTATTTTTTTGTCGTGATTCCTTTATTCATCTTGCTAATTAAAAAATAGTTAAACGGCTGATTTCCGCATTTTGCATAGCCTGCTGCGATCTGCTTTTGCTCAGGGTGAAGATGAGAAGTAATAGAATGAGGCTGATTTAATTTTTTTTGCATCCACGATACAAACAATCCTGTGCTCCAAGGAGGATTAGAGCTATGACTCTCTACCATGGAGCCATTATTAATTACGCGAAAATAAGGATCAAATTGTTCTTGGATGATGCGTACTATGGGCTCAAATTCAATCGCTGTCACATTGGTCAGATGATCAATATCTTGAAGAATGACCGCATGCAGTCTGCCTTCGAGATCTTTAGCCAGTTTCTGCTGCCCAATATCGCCTCGCTCCTGAACTTCTTTTAAAAAAGCATGAAGGAGATAACGCGTTAATTCAAAGGAGGTTTCCAGGGAGTATTCGTCGATAATCTCGATGCCGCCATCTTCTTTCATCAGATGGCCACCTAAGACACCGTAAATTGCAACTCGATTTTCAGATAACTCTTTTTGAAAAGAGGAGCCGAAAACACGATTCAAAGGGAGGTTTCCCTTACGCCATGACTCTAATGAAGCATCATTATCGATAGGGGTTCCTGAAATAAACGCCACATCTACATTTTTATTTTTGAGCAGAGTTTTCACAGCGCTAATGACCCGTAGATCTGCTACAGCTTGAATGCTTTCTCTGACAACTCCATCTACATCCGAGATGAGAATGACCTGTTCAATGATCGGGTTTTCTTGAAATGCTTTAGGAATGTATACTGCGTGAGCAGTAAGACCTGTAATCGCAATCAGGCTGTGTAGCCACAATGAAAATCGCATAATATTTTTCCTTTATTTTGGTGTTTTAAACATCGTGCAAATGAAACATGTCAGCAAGTTGCAAAGTACCTTCGTTGCCCAAACTTTACCAAGCCAAGGCAGCGGCGGGATCCCGCCGAATACCTATTGTAATGTGAAAGACGTGATCCTGTGGAAGCCCATATTTTTCCCGCAGTTGATCGAGAGCAGGAGCCTTAACGAGAAGAACGAACACAGCTTCAACCCCTTTCCAACTTGGGGTCTCAAATATTCCACAGTCCGTAATCTTAAAATCGAACACCCGATGCAACTCATCGATTTGAATAGGGCTCCTTTCCTCCAATTCTTTTGAATAGATCACTGAAATATGTGCTCCATCCGAGTAGAGTTGGCCAAAATAGGGAGGCTCTTCGAATCCGTCGTCCTGAATGAATCGGACGAGTTCATGAACATACTCATCGCTTACCTTAACGTAGAGAAATCCGTCTGAATTATTCAGCAATTCGCCGCTGCAAGGCCAGCTTTTTTGTTGGATGAAACTCAAAATTTCATGGCGGCTATTTTGGGCTATCCCAACTGAAATTTGTAAAAGAAAAAAGAGGAAGAATCCTAACTTTTTCATCGCATGCCTCTACCAAATGACTTTATAGAGGTCCGATGGACACTAAGCAACCTTGAAATTTTGAGATATATCGATCTCCAGGTGGGCAGCGGTCCTGATCTTCTCTTTGGCCAAAACTTCCAGCGGAACAGCGTTGTAAAGATCTCGAAATTCTGCGGCCTTTGCGCGTAGATGGCCAAGAACATGTAAACGAATACAGAATTCTGTCGATGGGGTGAGTTGTCTTTTTCCATTTTCCCATTGAATCACTGCAGCATGAGTAACTCCAAAAATACGACCGAATTTGGCTGTTGTTAGGTTAAGAAACTTGCGTATGAATTGCAGTTCATGTTTCGTAAGTCTTCCCGACTTAAAGGCTAAAGCGCGCAATACGACTAATTGTAACCGAGTCATATCAATATCGATCACCCATTCGCCAAAGACTTTTCTCAGCGGAGTATTGACAAGAGTGACGGGAAATCCAAGACCCTCGTAGATGAATGTTTTGGTTTTGCGTTCGCTGGTTTTCATTTTTTGTTTCTCCTTGGCAATCGTATTGCAGTAATAATAATCATGTCTTTCTCAAAAGCGACAATGACCCTTACATCTCCGCCATCAATAGCCTTACCTCTAATTGCATAATTCCAGGTTTGGAATTTATGGCTGAACAGAGTCTTGTCTTTTTCATGAAAACCATTTCGTAAAACCTCCACTATATCAGGCAATTTCAGCGACCGCAGTTTTTGTCGGCTGATCGCATGTTCGGTCACCCTATATTTCCTGCTTTCGATATGGTCTCTAATTTTTTCTAGTAGATTCTCAATCCATTCGGTTGACAAGACGTTATAACCTTCT
>Ga0206877_10002_pt2 | contig 74175 bp, 69 predicted proteins | sample Alteio_BWOrgCont_7_FD_152623 | JGI IMG/M metagenome (GOLD analysis project Ga0206877, IMG submission 152623) | Enriched cells from forest soil in Barre Woods Harvard Forest LTER site, Petersham, Massachusetts, United States -... | ecosystem: Environmental > Terrestrial > Soil > Temperate forest >...
CATACCGTTCCCGCCTGGGGATTTCTGCACGACATGTCCCCGATGTCGGTCGGCCATGCAGCCCTCCCGGCCCTGCAGACATAGGTTGCCGGTCGGTCTCTCAGGGCGAAGATATGTCCGCCTTGAGGCCTTTGGTAAACGGCCGCTTTCGGTGAACCAGCCGGACTTCAGAAATGTCTAAAATTGGGCGCAAAGTGGACGCCTCTAGGAATCGCTCAGCGCTGTTCCGGTTCAGCACGAGAGTGTCCGCTGAAACATCGCGAGCATCCAGCCGATCGACTGGATGAATAGCGCAGGATCGTAACGCGGCCCCTCGTCGCGTAGAAACGCATGGGCGGCATTCACTTCGTGCCATTCGTATCGAGCACCCACCTCCTCGAGACGTGCGCGAATAGTCTGACGTCCGGCGAATGGGACGTGCGGATCCTGGCGGCCCCACACGAACAAGGTCTCGGCCCGGAGTTCATTCATGCGCGCGAGACTGTCATCCGCATTCCCGGCGCCGAGCGTCCCGGAATGGATATCAGTCGCATAGAAACACGCCGCAGCGGAGACGGATGGATTGAGGGCGGCGCGATAAGCCAAGTGTCCGCCGAGACATACTCCCATCGTGGCGAGCCGTCCGGTGCACGCGGCATTGCGAGAAAGGGCGGCGAGACCAAGCTTAGCGTCGGCGTCGAAAGCGGCGAGGGTCTTGGTCGTCTTGAGCGCGTTGCCGCGATCGGTGCCCGCTTGATCGTAGCGCAGTATCGTGCCAGGCGACTCATATTCGTGATACACTTCCGGAATAGCGACGAGATAGCCTTGGCCAGCCACCATCGCGGCCAATCTGCGGATCGGGTCCGTCACCTGGTAGATCTCCGAGAAGAACAGCACGCCAGGGAAACGGCCCGGACCTGCTGGCCGAACGACGTGCAATCGCATCACCCCGCCGTCCGGGATCTGGATATCTTCGATCTCGTTGCTTTGAATAATCACCGGCAGGCCTCGTCCGCGGGTATTTCGGCTCGACTCGGAGCTTAGCACTTATGTGCGCGATCGGGTGGACGATGGAAGGATCGGGTGCGCCGGCCCTGGCGTAGCAGCTTCGGCTCGAGCGTGAGGCTAACAGGCCGATGCGACGCGTTAGCCAGCAACTTTCCGACAGTTCTGCGTCGTTGCCTGGCCTGGCATTATATGTCCGCTTTCGAGAACCGTTGCGTTGGCAAGAACGGCTGTAATTGGGGCGCGAAGCTGAACGTCCGCTATAGGCAATGAGCTAATGTCTTTTCCTGGCGCTCTGCTGAACTCTGGCTGGAATTCGCTGAGCGTGAGGACCACCCAACTCAGCGAGAGCGCCGCGCGTCAAAGTTGGACAGGATCTCTCGCGCCGAGAGCAAATCCACGGTCGCGAAACCCTCGCTGAACTGCTCGTACGTCAGCGTGAGCGCCGCCAAAGCTTAGCTCTCGCATGCCTTAGAGATCAGGAACTTTGCTGCGTGCCGCGCGCGGCAATCCTCAGCTCCCAGGCCAGCGTACCTTGCCGGCGGGCCATCGTCAGCGCTTCAAGAAAGAGATTTTCGCCTAACCGCACGTGACCGCCGGCGATCGCAAAAAGCGCCTCGACACGCAGGACCTCGGGAGAGCAGAAATGCTCAGGATTGAGGTTTCTGATCATCTTATGGTTTACAGCTAAGAAGGCAGGGCAGGGGGCCTCGCGTAACGTCTGTTATGAGCTGCGCCTCGCAGCTTTTCGGGGTTGCATCCCTTCTGCCTCGACACCGCTGGCGGACCCATACGAATAAGAGCGCTTACTCTCAGCAGAGTTAGTGCCTTGCCATTCTTGATGCCCCTGCTCCAAGTCGCATGGCCTTTCTTACGATCGCCATTTTTATCTCCAGTTCCTGGTTTGTGAATTCGTTGACCGCGCACGCTGATTGGTGTTCCGGCCTGGCGCCGATGCACACAAAATCTGGCGGCCTCGCCAGCGGCTGGCGAACGAACCCAGACGCATTTCGCGGCGCTGGGAGGGGAATCGTTCAAATCGCAACGAAGAGACTTTCTATCGATAGATAGAGGTTGACGGCGCACCCTCGGGCGCTTATGCGTAACCAATGAACCTATCGATAGATAGATTCTCCAAACAAACTGTGCTCTGTGAAATAGGCGAGATCAAAATGGATACCTTCGTGACTGAGGTGGAGGCCGCTCCACGGGGCGAACTTCCGCGTCCTGGCAAGTCTGGCAAGCCCGGCGTCAAGGCTTGGGCGGTTTCCCTGATCGCACTCGGTGTTGTTGCAGGGGGCGTCGTTTTCGGGCCACAGCTTCTGTTCCGGCCAGCTCCTGCCGCTGCAGCTCCGTCCCCACCCAGTGTCACTGTCAGCGCGCCGCTTCGGCGCAATATCGCGGGCCGGCTTCAGTTTCTCGGCCAGTTTTCAGCGGTCCAGAAAGTGGAGCTGCGGCCCCAGGTCGGCGGCACGCTGTTGCAGATCGGCTTCAAGGACGGCGACATCGTTCACAAGGGGGATCTGCTGTTTGTGATCGATCCAACCCCCTACGAGATCAAGTTTAATCAGGCCACCGCTCAGCTCGAAAGTGCTCGAGCGCGCCTCGATCTCGCAAACAGTGAGCTTGCACGCGCAAGTTCCCTTCGGAGCACCGGCTTTGGCTCCGTCCAAACCTCTGATGAGAAGGCGAGTGAACAGCGCGCAGCTCAGGCCGCTGTCGACAGCGCTCAAGCCGCCATGCGCGATGCACAATTCGACCTCGACCACGCCCGGATCGTTGCACCTTTCACCGGCCGCATCGGCACTCATCAGGTCTCGGTCGGAAACCTGATCTCAGGCAGCCGAGCGGGCAGTGGCCCCAGCACTCTGCTGACCACACTCGTTTCAACCGGCACGATCTATCTCAACTTCGACATGAGCGAATCTGATTATATGACCTTCCTGCGGCAGCATCAGAAGCAGGATGGTGCGTTTGCCAGCAAAGTGGAGATAGCGCTCGCTGACGAGAGTCAGTTCGGCCATGAGGGAACGCTAGACTTCATAGACAACAGCCTCGATCGCAGCAGCGGAACGATCCATGTCCGTGCAACCGTCCCGGATACCGATGGCCTCCTGACGCCCGGCGGCTTTGCTCGCGTTCGCGTTGAAGTCGCTCCCCCCGCGCCGGCGCTGCTCGTGCCGGACGCCTCCGTGTTGCCGGATCAATCGAACCACATCGTCCTGACCGTCGGTCCCAACAATGTGGTCACGCCCAAGCAAGTCGAGATTGGCGATCTGCGTGGCGGGCTGCGGGTCATTCGTTCCGGCCTCGAACCTTCCGACCGCGTCGTCGTGGCAGGCATTCCCTCGGCAAGGCCTGGTGCTCCCGTGTCGCCTCAGGACCAGCCAATCAAAGTCGCATTCAGCGCGAACCAAGACTGAATTCACGAAACTCGCGCATTTCCACGCCCCCTCCAAGGAGACGAATGATGGATAGACGGCTGCTTGTGTTAGCGCTCGGCATGTTCGCTATTGGCACGGACGGTTTCGTCATGGCCGGCGTCCTTCCGCAAATTGCCCGCTCGTTCGATATCAGCATTGGTGCTGCCGGTCAGGTGACGACGGCTTACGCATTGTCCTTTGCGCTGCTGGCGCCGACGGTCGCTACAATCGCCGGCAATGTGCCGCGCAAAACGTTGATGCTTCTGGGCATGACAATCTTCGTGGTGGCCAATCTCGCAACCGCTGCAGCGCCTACTTTTGGCTTCGCCATTCTGATGCGCGTGATTACGGGTCTTGGGGCTGCGATGTTCGCGCCGACCGCAAGTGGAGCCGGCGCCATGCTCGTGCCACCCCACCAACGCGGCTTTGCGCTGTCGGTTATCATCGGTGGTCTGACCACGGCTACTGCTCTGGGTTCGCCACTCGGATCGATCATCGGCGGTCTCGGTGACTGGCGCTGGACCATGATCTTCATTTCCGCCCTCGGGTCCGTTGCCTTTCTGGGCGTACTGCTGCTGCTATCGAACATACCGACGCCGCCAGTGGTGAGTTTCGCCAAGCGCTTGGCACCGCTCGCGGATTCGCGCATCTTCCTGACGTTGCTGACGACCTTGCTGTCTATGAGCGGGTTCTTCACGGTCTATACGTACTTCTCCGTGGTGTTCGATCGCGCCATTGGTGGCAGCCCGCTTGTGCTCGGCGCGCTGCTGGTGGTTTGGGGCGCTTCGGGCACGTTTGGAAACCTTCTGACCGGGCGTATTGTCGATCGCTTGGGTTCCCGCAAAGTGCTCCTGACGGTCATCACCCTGGCGGCTCTCGACATGGCGTTTTTCTCGTGGACCGGAGCCAACCTTTGGACGGCTACGGTGTCGATCATGATTTACGGGGTCTTCGCTTGGAGTGTACAGGTGCCCCAGCAGAGCCGGTTGGTCTCCCTGGCGCCGACTCTGGCACCGGTCGTATTGGGGCTGAACAACGCTGGCACATATCTCGGTGTCACAACTGCGGGAATCGTCGGTGCCATCGGCATCCAAACTGTAGGCGCTCACAACCTGGGGCTAATCGGTGCGCTGCTGGCGCTTTTTGCGCTTGCAACATCTGAGTTTGCCACCTGGCGCATCACCGCAGCGCCACTCGCGTCGGTCTAGACAGTCAGAGTTGCGAATATTTGCGGTCAGCTCAAACGGGCCGCCGCACACTGAAACGCGGTGAGAGGGGGACGTGCCTGGGCTCATCGCGATCAATGCGGCCGAGGCTTCGCGTGAAATGCTGTCTATCGATAGATAGTCATTGACTTTTGGATCACAGGCGCTTAATCCGATAATCTTATCTATCGATAGATAGATTCGGCACTCACGGCACTTTCTCTACTAAAAGGAAAATTCACTATGAGTCTCAACGGCAAACGCGCACTAGTCACAGGCGCCAGCAGAGGCATCGGCGCGGCGATAGCCAAGAAACTGGCCGCCGAAGGAGCAGATGTGGCGATCACGTACGTTGGATCGGCGGATGCCGCAACGAATGTGGTTCGGGAGATCCAGGCGCTCGGTCGGCGAAGCGTTGCCATCCAGGCCGACAGCGCCGACGTGGCCGCGGTGCAAGGATCGGTGGAGAAGGCCGTGGCTGAATTGGGGGGGCTGGATATCCTGGTGAACAATGCCGGCATCTTGCGGATCGGCGATGTCAACGGCCTGTCGATCGAAGACATTAATGCCCTTCTCGACGTCAACCTTCGTTCGCCAATTGTTGCAAGCAAGGCAGCCATCCCACACCTCGGCGTGGGCGGCCGCATCGTCAACATCGGCAGCTATTTCGCAGAAGGTGTTCCCTTCCCGGTCGTGGGTGTCTATGCCGCGACCAAGGCCGCCCTCGTAGCGCTCACGAAGGGCCTGGCGCGCGAACTCGGGCCGAAGGACATCACGGTCAATGTCGTGCAACCCGGTCCCATCAATACCGACATGAACCCGCACGACGGACCGTTTGGATCGGGCCAGGCACAACTTACGGCGTTGGGAAAATTCGGCCGTCCAGAGGACATCGCCGACACCGTTGCGTTCCTGGCGAGCCCGAACGCGAAGTATATCACCGGCTCCGCTCTTAGCGTCGACGGTGGCATAAACGCTTGAATCGAGACCTAAGCGATCGGAGCACGAGCTCCGGTCGCTGGGTGACCCGCTCCCAATCTCGAGCAAGAGGCGTTGGGCGACGAGCAAATTCGATCGGCGCTTACAACGCACGCAAACGGATGGGTGAGAGGTGCAATGTTACCGAGTGCGGCAGCGAACCAAGAGAAGCGATCCTGCTCTGTCCGTTGTCGAACTGCTGCTCAACAACGCAAACTCATTGATTTATCGAAGCGAACGAGCTACCTATCAAGTGATAGATATAGAGAGAAGCCTCATGAGTAACATCAAAACAGCAATATTAGACGCCGCAGAAAGGCGAATGCAGGCAGGCGGATTTGGTGGCTTCAGCTTCCGGGAAATCGCCGTTGACGTGGGCATAAAGAGTTCGAGTGTGCACTATCATTTCCCGACGAAGGAGGACCTGGCGGCAGCGGTGGTTCGCCGTTGGGCCCAGCATACCTTCGAAGTCATCGACCAAGCGATGAGAACGGACTCCGATCCGGTTCGCGTGTGGACAAACACCTTCCGCGGGACAGCCTTCTCAAACTCTCGCATGTGCCCTTGTGCGGCGCTTGGCGCTACCTCGCAGAATTTGCCAGAGCAAGTTGCGGCGGAAGTGCGGATATTTTTCAACGGGTGCCGCGAGAAGCTCGTTGCTCAAGGCCTCACCCCGAACAAGGCGGCCGAGGTGCTTTCGACCCTTGTGGGTGCTCTGCTCGTTGCGAATACGTTCGGCGACCCTACCCAATATGACCAAGCTACTGACGATCTGTTGCACGAACGGGAGGCGCAAGTCGCATAGGCCTTCGGCGTCAGTATCGCGTCGGTGGTGTTTTATGAAACTTCGCACCCAGTTTAAATGCGTCTTGAATCGCCTGGGCCATCGACCACGTCACTTTAGGACTCGCGAAACTGTTTGACTGGTGGCGCTAAACCTTCACTCAGCCGGTAAGATTGGGGAGCCGACCGGTCCCAAAAATGGGCCTACTAATTTTGCGCATCAATTATCTATCTATCGATAGGCCTAACAGCTGCGCAGCCACGAAAGGAGCGGGGTCGTGAAGGATACAGCCGAGCGACTCATGGACCTGGCCGAAACACATATCCGCAACGCCGGATACGGTGGCTTCAGCTTTCGCGATCTTGCAGCCGAGGCAGGGATCAAGAGCGCAAGCGTACATCATCATTTTCCGACTAAGTCCATGATGGCCGCGGCCGTTGCGCGGCGCTATGCGGATCGGTTCTTTGCCGCCATCGGCCAACAGGAAGACGAGAGGGCTGAGGATGTGGTCGCCGCCTATCGGGCAGCCTGCAAAGCCTCTTTCAAACGTGCCGGGCAGATGTGCCTTTTTGGAGTCCTAAGCGCCGAAGCCGGTGGCTTGTCCCCCGAAATCGCTCATGAGATTCTGACCTTCTTCAAACGATGCATTGAGGATCTGTCTCAACGACTTGGCGGCCCGGATGCCAAAGCCCGGGCCTTTCAGATCATGGCTACGCTCCAGGGCGGTATGATGCTTGCTCGCATTTACCAGGATATCGAGGCATTCGACCGAGCGGCCGATTCCCTGGCGACGCCGAATTGAGCACAGACGGTATCGTCGCCCAATTGGATAAACCGCGCGGTTCGTTCGTGCACCGCTGAGTTGGGATTGTCCTTTTAGCCAATCCATATCGGTGTTCTGGCACGCAACGCCGATTGCTTGGCAGAACTTTGCTCTTCGCGTTTTTGCGAGACCGAGTTCTGCAGCCAAGGGCATCTCGCCCCATACGCGGCACTCCAGCAGAAAACGATATTTAAGGGCATTCGCAATCAGCCTATCGATAGATAGGGATTGACAAACGGGCATCGGGGTGCGCATTTCATTTTTATAAACCTATCGATAGATAGATAGCGCAAATGCTCACGACCATCCCCTCAAATTGGCGTCGAACCCGAACAAGATTGAAACCATGAAACTCGCGCATTTCTTCATTGATCACCCGCGGTTCGCCACCGTGATCAACATCTTCATCGTGGTCGCCGGCCTTGCGACGATGGCTTTCCTGCCCGTCGCTCAATACCCAAGCATCGTTCCGCCGACCGTCCAGATCATCACGCAATATCCTGGTGCCTCCGCCGAGACCGTCGCCCGAACCGTGGCCACGCCGCTTGAGCAAGCCGTCAACGGCGTCGAGAGCATGGACTACATCAGCAGCCAGTCGACGGGTAATGGCCAACTCACCATCACGTTGATCTTCAAGATCGGCTCAGACCCGAACACCGATCTGATGCTGACCCAAAACCGCGTCCAGGACACGCTGTCCCGGCTACCCCAAGAGGTCCAGGCCCAGGGCGTCCAGGTCAAGAAGACCATCGAAGCCTTGTTGCTCGGCGTTCACGTCTATTCGCCGGACGGTTCCCGCAGCCCTGAATACATGTCCAACTATATGCTGAAGATCCGCGACCAGATCGCGAGGTTGCCCGGCGTGGCGGACTTCCAGCTGTTTGGCCAACGCGACTATGCCATGCGCGTTTGGATCGACCCGGACAAGGCAGCCGCAGTCGGTGTCAGCGCCAGTGAGATCATAAGCGCGCTGCGTGCCCAGAACGCCCAGGTGTCGGCCGGGGTGCTGAACCAACCGCCAAGTGACACCCACGCGGCCTACCAGGTCAACGTCGAGGCGCTGGGCCGTCTCACAACACCCGAGCAGTTCGCCGCGATCATCGTCAAATCGGACAACCAGGGCCGGGTGACCCGTATTCTGGACATCGGGCGCGTCGAGTTGGGATCGGCCGACTATAATTCCAAGGCCTACGCGGACAAGCTACCTTCCACGCCCTGGTTCGTCATCGCCACTCCGGGCGCAAATGTTGTGCAGGTCGAGAACGACATCTGGGCCAAGATGGCGGAGTTGAAGAAGGACTTCCCGCCGGGCATGGACTACATGAACATCTACGATCCGACGACTTTCGTCGGCCAGTCGATCCAGGAGGTCATCAAGACGATCTTCATCGCGATCGCTCTCGTGGTTGGCGTCGTCTTCCTGTTTTTGCAGAGCTGGAGGGCGACGATCATTCCGGTGGTCGCCATCCCGATCTCGCTCGTAGGCACCTTCACTGTTCTGTCTACCCTCGGCATCTCCATCAACAACCTGTCGATGTTCGGTCTGGTGCTCGCGGTCGGCATCGTCGTCGACGATGCGATCGTGGTGGTCGAAAACGTCGAGCGGAACATGGCGTCGGGCATGTCAGCTCGACAAGCCGCCCACAAGACGATGGATGAAGTGTCTACCGCTCTCATCGCCATCGCGCTGACGTTGTGCGCTGTCTTCGTTCCCTCCGCCTTTATCAGTGGCATCTCCGGCCTGTTCTTCACGCAGTTTGCCGTGACCATCTCAGCCTCGACAATCATTTCTGTCGTCGTTTCGCTCACACTTAGCCCGGCACTCTGTGCGGTGCTGCTGAAACCGCATCACGCTCACGCGCCACCACGTGGCCTGTCCCGTATCCTCCAGCGTGCGTTCGGCTGGTTCAACACCGGTTTCGATTGGCTGTCGTCGAGTTACGGCAAGGTGACCGGCCGCTTCGTTCGCGCCACCTCCATCATTGTGGTCGTCTATTTCGGATTGATCGGTCTCACCGCTTTCCAGATGTCCAGGATGAGCACCGGCTTCATTCCCGAGCAAGACATCGGCTACCAGGCGATCATCACCATACTGCCGCCAGGTTCGAGCCTGGAGCGCACCGACGCCGTCGTGCGCGAGGTGAATGACCTCGTCCTGAAAGTGCCGGGCGTCGAGCATAGCTCGCCGGTCACCGGATTCGACGTGACGACATCGACCATCGCGCCCAACGTCGGCACGATCTTCTATGGCTTGCCATCGCTCTATCGCCATGAAGTTCCGGGCGTCAACGCCGCGACGATGCTTCCGGCGGTGCGCAAAGCCCTGGCGGGCGTCAAGGATGCGGTCGTCATCGTTGTCAATCCGCCACCTGTTCAAGGCCTCGGCTCGGCAGGCGGATTCAAGCTCATGGTCGAGGATCGCGGTGACCACACGCCGCTAGAGCTGGCAAATGCGACAGGAATACTGGTGGCCGCAGCCAACAAGGATCCGGATTTTCGAGGGGTCTTCACGCTCTACAATGCCGGAGCTCCTTCGCTTTATACCGACATCGACCGCGAGAAGGCCGAGAAGGTAGGCCTCACAACGACTGATGTGTTCTCGACGCTCCAGCTCTATTTGGGTGGCCAGTACGTAAACGACTTCAACTTCTTCGGCCGCACCTACGAAGTTCTCGCCCAGGCAGACGAGCAGTTCCGTAATTCGCGCGAGGATATCGGCCGCCTCAAAGTGAGAAACGCCTCGGGCGAGATGGTGCCAATTGGCACGGTCGCCACGTTCAGGGATGAGACCTCGCCTTATCGCCAACCTCGCTACAATCTCTATCCGGCCGCCGACGTCCTCGGGGCCGCGGCGCCGGGCGTCTCTTCGGGCACTGCCATGGCGCGGATGGAGGTCCTGGCCAAGCAAGTGCTGCCGCCCGGATTCACCTTCGAGTGGACCGAACTCAGCCATCAGCAGGCAGAGCAAGGCATTCCCACGATCGCGATTTTCGCCGCATCGGCCGTCTTCGTCTTCCTGGTGCTGGCGGCACAATACGAAAGTTGGAAGCTGCCGCTGTCCATCGTGCTCATCGTCCCGATGTGCCTTCTGGCCTCATCGCTCGGTCTCTTCGTCAGAGGCATGCCAATCGATATCCTGGCTCAGATCGGCTTTGTCGTGCTGGTCGGGCTTGCAGCGAAGAACGCGATCCTGATCGTGGAGTTCGCCAAACAGAAGCAGGACCATGAGGGCGCAACACCCGAGGACGCAGCCGTGCATTCCGCCCATACGCGTCTGAGGCCGATCCTGATGACCTCTTTTGCCTTCATCGCGGGGGTCTTCCCGCTGGCGGTGGCAACCGGAGCGGGTTCGGAAATGCGGCAATCCCTTGGGACGGCTGTGTTCTTCGGGATGCTCGGAGTGACAGTCTTTGGCCTGCTGTTTACGCCAGCATTTTACACCTTCATCCGCAAAATTGGATCCAAGGGCACGGCGTAAGCTGCGGAATATCTCCAGCATCTTGGAGACCGGCTAAGCAGCACGCTGCTCGGCCGGTTCTCTGTTCGTCTTATGCACACGCGCACTAAACGGACAATGTACGCTAGTGTCAGTTGCGGCGAGGCCATGTGCGAGAGCAAGCCTTCCACCCAGAGCCGGCTTTAGGCGAAGCGCCACGAGGCTCCTGCGAAAATACCCATTTGTCATCGACAAGGCCCCGATGCGAGATTGACCAGGCATCAATCTATCGATAGATAGATATTAGAAGCAATTACGAGGCATGAGTTCATAACTCCGCTCTGGGCATCAAAATCACCAGTGCCGAAACAGCCACTGCGGATTCGGGAATCTATCTCTGATCGAACAACAACGAGGAACCGTCAAATGAATCAGGTTGAGAAGGCCAAACGCTTCGGCGAGCTTCACATCAAGGGAAATCCCTTGGTCCTGTACAATGCCTGGGACGCGGGGAGCGCCAAAGCCATCAGGGCTGGCGGCGCCAAGGCCGTTGCCACCAGCAGCTGGGCCGTAGCAGCGGCGCAGGGATATCGGGATGGCGAGGACGCGCCGCTCGACATGGTTCTCGGTATTTATGAACGGATAGTGGCTGCAATCGATGCGCCGGTGACGGTCGACTTCGAAGGCGGGTACAGTGAAGATGATACTGAGCTGGCAGCCAATATCGGTCGTCTCCTCGGTCTCGGCGCCATCGGCATCAACTTTGAAGATCGGGTCGTCAGGGGGCAGGGCCTTTATAATGCAGACCGGCAAGCAGCTCGCATCAAGGCAATCCGTCAGGCGAGCGATAGCAGGGGTATTGATCTATACATCAATGCACGCACCGATCTTTTTCTGGGCAGCAAGGGCGATCCAAAAGACTCGGTCGGCGAAGCAATCGAACGGGGAAAAACCTACGCTGCGGCCGGTGCATCCGGGTTGTTCATTCCCGGCTTAGTTGATGACGCACTGATCCGTCAGATCTGTGACGGTGTTCCGCTTCCGGTAAATGTCATGGTGAGTACCGGGGTGTCGCAGATGGCCGATCTCGCGGCGTTAGGTGTGGCTCGCGTCAGTTATGGCAATATTCCTTATACGGATGCCATGGCAGCCCTCCAGCAAGCTGCCACCGCGATCTACGTATGATTTGCAAGGTGGTGTGGAGGCTCCAGCCAAACTGGAGATAGCGGTCGGGTGCCTGGATCGCTTGCGGATGGCGCAGGAGGAAGGCGGCCGAGGCCTGTTCATCATTCGCGTGTTTCAGTCCATCGTCTCTTTGACGGCTCGAAACATTGGCATCGGAGATCAACGGATTCCGCCGGCGTGTGCTGCGGGAAATCGCTTTGGCTACCATATCCTGGAGACTGTCCTGCGCCCATGTTGCAACGCTGATTTCACAAGCGCGAACAATTTTAGGCAAATGGCCTTGGCAAAAATCGAGGTAGGCCCTGACGATCGTCGATGGATGGCGATGACGCGGTCACAGCGCATGGACGAGCTCTTCCGAGAAACGGGGCTGCGGCAGCATTGGCACCAGGCGCTTTTCCCTGATAGGGCCCGCCACCAGCAAAGGCGGCAGCTCCGTCGCCGCGTCGCCGTCCAGCGCACGGTTGCAGAGGTGATGATAGTCCTTGCCAGCCAACACTGCTTTGGGTTCGAGCGTCCGGCCGCCTAGCTCCCATCGTGACGGGAGATCGATTACGGACGCCCATACGGCACAAGGGAAGTGGTGGAGTGCATCGGGCTCGGAAGGTAAGCCGAAGCGTTCGATCAACTTCGGACTGGCCACGAGCACATGGCGAAAAGTCAGGACATGCCGGGTCACCGCTGACGTCTGAAACGAGGACGCACCGGCCGAGGTAGGCGCGGTCGTTAGGCCGAGATGGTCAAGCGTAAGTGTGCCTCCCTTGTCTTTTCGAGCCTCGCGAAATGAGGGCGCGACGGCGACGGCGAGTTCGCCAGGATGGCGCCCATTCCAGAACCTCTCAATCTGTCTGCATATAATCCGCCACGCTGTAGCAATGGCTCGCCTGGTAGGCGTTCCAACCCCGGTTCATGTGCGTCAGGTTGAACGTCCGAATGGCGCACAACACGCGGCGGCTCGTCAGGAATTTGCGGATTGAGACAGAGCCGCACACATTGATTCCGAAAATGTCCCCGCCACGCGGGAAGAAATAGCTGACGTCCTCTGGCATCGCCACGCTTTGCTCGAGAAAGGCTTCGTCCGCTTGGCCCGGCGTGGCTGAACGATCCGTAGTGAAATCCGAAAGATGCACGATGAATCTGGCGTCGATATCCGCCCCGTCGGCGTAGAGCGTGAAAAGCTCCATCCAGCTCGCATTGACACGGACGAGCGGCTTGTCCGAGGTCGACGGCAGACAGGAAACTGACCAGTAGTAACGCTCGGTCTTGCGCGGGATTGGAATGCAGTTTCGCCCGTATATCCCGAGAATCTCCAGGACTTCCTCTGCTTGCGGGCGACGAAGCAGCTTCTCAAATCGCGCGGCATATTTGAAGCGCTGTTCCAGGGACTCTAGGCGATCGCCCGCGTCCGGCAAGTCGGTCTTGCCCTCTATCCATTCGCGCTGCTGCTCAAGATCAAGGAATTGCCGAACACCAGTGGTGCTGGGGCGAGGATTCGTGCCCATGTCAGGCGCCCTGTGAACTTGGTGTGCTCGTCATCGGCCGCCTCCAGTGTTTTCGCCGGGACGGTTGCGAGGCCAAGCATCGCGCCCAATACGCCGCCGAACGATACGTCGCAGACGGAGAATCTAGAACGCCTGTGCGACCACGACGAGAAGGTCGTATCACCGTTCGCCGCCTTCGACACGTCTTGGCGTCAAGGCAGATGTTGCCAGATCGACAGAGCGGCCGCTTTCGGGATCAGAGTTCGATCTACCTGGTGGCCGCAAAAGTAACGGATATCAAAAAAGTGGCCGGATGCACCGCCGCCGGACAGACTCCATGAACGATCCCGCGGTCCTTGCACGACGTGAACGGGCGCTGGCCCGTATTGCTGCTAGCGAATGACAAACCATTGATTTGAACGCCATAGCCGAACTGGGTGCCCTACTGGACCGCGCCCGATCGGGCTTCGCAACCCCGACCATATGTGGACGGCCCCTTGGCAAGCTCTTTCTTCGGCGACGTCTCTTTGGCGATTGCGGTCATATGTCCGGCCTGTCGATGCGAGGCCGAAGCCCGCTGGCCATGATGCTATCCGCTTCGTCCGGCTTCTCATCAGCTCCGCGCGCTCGAAGCGCTGGTCGGGGTACGGAATGTCCGGGTCGGCGGTTCGCCGGGAGTCCATCACTTCATTACGCGCTTGCCAAATCTCTGAACCGAGTGTTGCGGGATAGCTTTAATTGCCGGTGACGGAGAGCGCCTCTCGCCGATACAATTCGCCTGTGGTCATGATTGCCCAGGCGATGCGGGCCAATTTGTTGGCGAGCGCCACCGTGACGAGCCGAGCGGGTCGACGCTGAAGAAGCTGGCGCGTCCAGACAGCAAGTGGATCGGTGCGCTTGTGGAGCCAGCGAAGGCTCGCCGTCGCCCCGAGCACAAGAAGTCGCCGCAGATAGGGATTGCCCTGCTTCGTTATCCTGCCGAGCTTCTCCTTTCCGCCGCTTGAGTTCTGCCGAGGCACGAGGCCGAGCCACGCCGCAAAATCGCGGCCAGACCGAAACGCTGATGGATCCGGCACGTGCGCGACAAGCGCTGCACTGATCAAGGCTCCAATGCCTGGGATTGTCTCCAAGGCCTGCGCCGAGGCGCTCGACTGCCGCCTGGCTTCGATCTGCTCGTCGATGAGCGTCAAGCGCGCCTCAATCGCGTACAGATGATCGGCGAGGACGCGCATGACCGCGCGAGCCGACTGAGGAATATGCGCGATGTCCGGAGCGCTTTCGTCCAGGCGCCGTACGAGGTCAGCAAGATTCTCGACGCCCTGCTTCTCGATGACACCAAATTCGGCGAATTGACTGCGTAGCGAGTTGGCGGCAGCCGTGCGCTGATCGATCAACAATTGCCGTGATGTGTGCTGCATCAACGCCGCTTGCTGCTCCTCGGTCTTGACCGGAACGAACCGCATGTCGGGCCGGGACGCTGCCTCGCAGATCGCGCGCGCATCGTGGGCATCGGACTTGCCGCGTTTGACGAAGGGCTTAACGTAATTCGGCGAGATCAGTCGCACGCGATGGCCCAGCCGTTCGATCTCGCGGCCCCAATGATGCGACGACGAACACGCCTCGAGAGCGACTTCGCAAGGCGGCAGCGCGCCGAGGAACCCCAGGACCTTGTCGCGCGGGAGCTTCCGATTGAAGATCTCCTTTTCCCTTTCGTCGACGGCGCGAACCTGGAACCAGCGCTTGGCGATATCCAATCCAATGCGGACGATCTGATGCATGATGATGAGCCTTTCGCGATGCCGGTCGAAATCGACCGCTCCCGCCCCAGAGCCTGCACGCTCAGGCTCGGGCCGTCCACATCATCAGCTCACGCCCGATCGGACGCTTAGATCTGCGCCATTAAATGCGTCAATGTCGCACTTCTATCTTGCCAGGCTTGTCGCATGTGTAACTTGCCATGACAGTTGTTGATTCCGATAATGTATCTTTCGGAACATTCGTTAGCCGGCTCCGTAGTTGTCCTCGAACCTGGGCTGTGAACCCGTGCCGCGATTTTACGACCTGAGCCTTTTGCTCGAAAAGGATATGTCGCCTGCGTGCTCGATGGGCTCAAGTGGGTAGCGCAGACCCCTTAGCCGAGTGAACGAAGATGAAGGATCTCAGGGGGCGGTGCATCCGGTCATATATCAACTCCGCCACAAGCGTGTCGTAGTGGCTGCATCTCAGCCCGCAAGGACGTGCTCCCCCTCGACGCCTTGTTATTTTGCTCAACTGAGGCGTCTGCGGTTAACCCAAAGCGGTCCCTATGATCATCTGCTTTCGGGCAGGCTGATCACCTTGGCTGAAGCGACCGATTGGCCGGAAGCTGTACGTCAGCTTTGGTGGTGTCCGACGAAGAAACTGCCATTCAACTCATGATCTCATTGCAATCACTCTCGGTCCCGACCTGCCAACTTATGGCCGCCTGACTGGACGTCGCACCCTTGACGATAGCCGCGGCGCTTTCTCTACTGATTACAGGCGAGCCACGAGTATATCGATAATGTTCAATCCGTCGAGCAAGTCCGGCAACCGTGATCCTGCGATCACCATCCGTCGCATACTCAAGGTCAACCACGCAGGCGAGTTCGGCGCAATTCGGATTTATGGCGCCCAAATCGCGATGGCTCGACGACTGTTCCCTGACATAGTGCCGTCGCTTGAAGAAATGCACGACGACGAGATCGATCATTGCCGCCAGTTTCTTGAGGCAATGCCTCCAAGAAGCGCCAAACCCTGCCGCATCATGTCGCTTTGGAGTCTCGGCGGTAATGTGCTCGGCTTTCTGACTGCGCTCGGCGGTCGCAACACGGTCTGGATTTGCACCGAAGCCGTGGAAAGCGCGGTCCATCGACACCTGGAAGATCAATTGACCTTCCTTGCCGCGCGCGATCCAGATCTGCACGCCCTTATCGCTGCGATACAGGAACAGGAATTGGCGCACTTGCAGGAGGTCGAAAACAACCAGGAAAGACGGGGCTTGAGCCACGCCGTGCTATTGCCCGTCATCGGCGCCCTTATTGACCTCATGATCTGGCTTTCGACATGGGGTGATTCAACCTGCTGCCCCCGCCTGGTCAATAAGATGCTGCTCAGACCTCTTCTTTGCTTCAGTCATTATTTATACCACCGAGGACATATTGTAGTTGAGAAAGCAGCCGGTCGCGCGCTTCCGTTGATAACCGGTCGAGGTTGACCTGCTTCCACTTTACTGCCGGCAATTCGGGCGCGTCGGGGATACCAAGCAGCGACCATTCAGGCGCTCCGCGCTTGAATCCGAGCAGAAATTCCTTGTGCGCTTCCCGCATGCCACCTGCAATCGTCGCGATGAGTGTCTCGCGCGCGGCCAATAATTCGTCGAGCGCGACCGGCTCCGCCGTCATGCCGTCAAAGCCTTGCGCGAATTCCTGCGCGATGTCCTTCCGGCGCGGGACAAGGACTTCCGAAATCGGGCGGTCATGGCTGATGAGATAGACGATGAAGGCCTGGCGGAGATCATCGCCGATGCCCTCGTTCGCTAACAGGTCGCGCACGTCAAAGAGATCGCGCGGGTGCTGCCGGTCAAGAGCCGCCACGATCTTGCCGGCGTACAGGTCGGCAAACGAGACGACCTGGATTTGCGCGAAGCCGTAGGTGTCTTCCACGCTGGCCGAAACGCTTCGCACTTCAGGAGCAAAGACGCAGCCGCGTAAGACAGGCGTCACTTCGATCTTGATCTGGGCGTCGCGCGTCTGAACGGTCAGCTTTGTCACGATCTGCTCGCGCGCATTGATGACTTCGTTGACGCGCGTGCCGCGGACACCGGCCCTGATGGCAGCCGCTATGCGCTTCATCGCGGCGTCGATGGCCGCCAGCGATTCTGGCCGCGGCGCCACCGGCAGATATGCCAGGTCGATATCGACAGACAGGCGCGGCATGTCACGGACGAACAGATTGATGGCCGTGCCACCCTTCAGGGCAAAGACGTCCTCGGCGGCCACGAAGGGCATGACCGCAATCAGCAAGGCGACCTGTCGCCGATAACTTTCAGACAGGGGCATTGAGATCGCCCGGCACTGTTATGAGGTAACGGGGATCAAGTTTGCCGCCCTTGACGAGCATGCGCTTGCCGGTGCCGAGATCGAGGCTGGCGCGGTCGATTTGTTTCAGCCAAGGCAGCTGATGACGGTCGGCAAACCAGAAAAAGAGTCGTTTGACCTTGACGCTTCTGCAGTCGGCCAGCAGCGCTTGCAACCGGCGCGGGCTAAGGGTCCGCAGGCCCTCAACCAGCATGTCCACGTTGTGAAAGCTCTCGCGGTGCGGCAGTTCGTCCAGCAGTTCGAGCAGCGCGCGTTCCGGCGTTGAGGCTATGAGCGGTCGGTCGGTTGGCCCCGGCAGCTCCCGCAATGCGCCTTCCTGCACTTCCTCTGTCGTCGCCAGGTTTTTGAACAAGACCGTCGACCGGTGAAACCGGAACTTGGTTTTCAGCGGAAGCTTGGCCAGCCAACCGGGCGGCGGCTTTGGCCCGTACAGATGGACTGTGGGTGGACCGGATGCCGATATGAAGTGGCTGACACCTTGCAAGTCGAGTGCGGTACTCCCGCCGACCGTCAGGTTCTGCCCCATCAGCGTTTGCAGGGAAACGACGACCTTTTGCCAGTCTAGCTCGCCGAGCGGTCGTTTGTATGTGCCGCGCATCGGCTGCACCAACCAACCGGCGGAGACGTACTGGCTGCGGAGGCTGGTCGAGTAGCCATGCCGCTCCATCCAAGCCGCATCGACCAAAAGGCCTTCCGGCAAGGTTCGCTCAAGTAGGTTTAGCTTTCTATCATTCTGCACAGCCATACTTAGTAAAATAGCACATTTTCAAACCAAATGCTGCAGTTTAAAAAACAACGCTTTTACGCAGCCTGCCTAAGCAAAAAAGCAAATTTTCAAACCATTTTAGTGCACTACCTACGACCTGTCCAGCGGTCGAAGCGGCGTATCCATTCTCGTCGCCCTTATTTCATTCGCTATCACTCTTCAGATCGCCGTCGCGAGAGCCCGCGTCGACGAAAAACTCGCCAAGCTGAAGGGCTCGATCGACGGAGACCTTGCCCGCGCGAAGGCGGAGTTGGATGGCGAGTTGGCCGACCAGAAAGCGCGTCTCGATAACAAGGTCGTCTTTGCAGCAGAGCGTGTGGCGCACGAACTCATGATGGACAAGGCGTGGAAGTGGAGAACCTTCCGAGTAATTCAGCACCATCTAGGCGGCTTTGAAGATGATGAACTCCGTAAAATTTTAGTAAGAGCCGGGGCAATACGAACCAAAAGTATCGATGGGCAAGAACTTTGGGGGCTGCTCGACCGAAATCGCGATGCCATCGGCATTGAGCAGATCAAACAGAGTCCAGGTTATAGGAAGAGCGGCCAGGACACTGAAAGGGCGACATAATTGACTATCATGAACCGGTTGGTCCCGCTTCATCCATCGGACGGCCTGCCAGCGCTAGTCGCAGCTGTCGGGGATCGTGCAGCCTGCCGCTTCCTCGAATTCTTCACCGCTCACATCCGCAACCCACACACGAGGCGCGCCTATGCTGGCGCCGTGGGGGACTTCTGCGAGTGGCTCGAGCGACAGGGACTGGCGTCGATCGCGACCATCTCCTCGGTGCATGTGGCGACCTATATCGAGCTTCTGGGTCGAGAAGTTTCCGCGCCGACAGTGAAACAGCACCTGGCCGCGATCCGCTCGCTGTTCGACTGGCTGGCGAGCGGCGGTGTGCTGCCGTTCAACCCAGCCTCGGCCGTGCGCGGTCCCAAGCACGTCGCGAAGCGGGGCAAAACGCCGGTGCTCGCCCCGGAGGAGGCGCGCCAGCTCCTCGATGCCATCGATGTGTCGACCCCGGCGGGCCTACGCGATCGAGCCCTGATCGGCCTCATGGTCTATTCGTTCGCTCGCATCGGCGCGGCGGTCACCATGAAGGTCGAGGACGTCTATGTGCAGCAGCGGCACTTGTGGGTGCGGCTGCACGAGAAGGGCGGCAAGCGCCACGAAATGCCCTGCCATCACAATCTGGAGGCCTATCTGCAGGCCTATATCGAGGGCTGCGGCCTCGCCGATGATCCCAAGGGGTTCTTGTTCCGCACTATCGGCCGCGGTACCGACAAGCTTACCGAAACTCCCCTGCCTCAGGCTAATGCCTATGCCATGATCCGCCGCCGTGCCGACGCGGCCGAGATCGAGACGAAGATCGGCAATCACACCTTCCGGGCGATCGGCATCACCGCCTATCTCAAAAATGGCGGCACCCCGGAGAGAGCGGCCGCGATGGCGAACCATGCCAGCACGCGCACCACGCAACTCTACGACCGCAGGCAGGATGAAATCAGCCTTGACGAGATCGAGCGCGTGCTGATCTAGCTTCCAACAATGGGATTGCTGGATGAATGCCAGCCTATTGCAACAAAGAGATTCAGAACAATGTCGACGAACGTCGATTTCTTTCGTGAACTCGAACAAACGCTGCACAGTCCAGAGGTCCGACAATCACGCCAAGAGCTCGAAACTCTGCTTGCTAGGGAGTATGTCGAGATCGGCCGATCTGGAGGGCTGTACGATAGGGAGAGCGCTATATCGTCCCTTCTGTTGGAAGCCGCCGACGGCAGGGTTGGAACGATCACGAGCAGCGATTTCATTGCTCGACCTCTATCTACCAATCTGATGCTCTTGACCTATCGGAGCCAGCGCACTCCGCCCGAGGCCAGGACGAGACAGACATTGCGCAGTTCTATTTGGCGCCTCGACGATGATCGCTGGCAGTTGGTTTTCCACCAGGGAACACCAATTCCTTGAACCCAAATTCACTGAAATCGCCGCAGAATACGGATATTTGCGACGATTTTGGGCGAGTACGACCGCGTAGGATCATAAATATGCATGATATGCCAGATTGGTTGACGCCGGCCCTCGCATATATTCCGCGCTGGCTCGAACACCAGATGCGCGTGCTCGAACAACCGGGATGTGTGATAGCCGTCGCGCACCATGGAACTATCGTTTTGGAGCACGCGATCGGCTTCGCCGATCAAATACGCTCTGATGAGCTCACGCCGCGCCACAGGTTTCGCGTGGCATCACATTCCAAGACCTTCACCGCAGCCGGGATTATGAAGTTGCGCGAGCAAGGGCGTATCACACTTGAAGATAGAGCGGATCAGTACGTCTCCGACCTGCATCCGGAAATAGGATCGGTCACGATCGCGCAACTGTTGTCTCACACGGCCGGCATCTTCCGGGACGGAGCAGATGCCGGCTTCTGGGTGGATCGAGCCCCATTCCCTGACAAGGCTCAACTCAGTCGTGACCTCGCAATGCCGCCGGTAATTGAAGCAGGGCTACGCCTCAAATATTCAAATCACGGGTTCGCACTCGCCGGGCGCATAATAGAGGCGATTACCGGCGAGAGCTGGATGGATTGGATTTCCCGCGAGATCGTGGCGACCGCTGATCTCCAGGAAACTGTCCCTGATACCCCATTGCCGGACGGGGCATTGTTTGCCCGAGGGCATTTGAGCAAAACCTTACTTGGAAGGCGCTTGCTCGTCTCCGGTGATCAACCAACCAAGGCCTACGCGCCGGCAACTGGCTTTGTCGCCACTGCCGGCGATCTCGTGAAATTCTTTGCCCAACTCTCGCCAGAGGCAGACAACAGCATTTTGACTGCAGCAAGTCGACGTGAAATGACCCGCGCACAATGGCGAGATCCACATTCGACAGTCGACCAAAGTTACGGGCTTGGGATAATCAGCGGCACACTAGGCGACTGGGATTGGTTTGGTCATGGCGGTGGCTTTCTAGGGTACTTGACTCGCAGTGTAGTCGTGCCGAAGCAGCATCTTGCCGTATCCATCCTTACCAATGCTGTTGACGGTTACGCGCATCCTTGGACAGATGGCGCATTGCACATTCTAAGAGCATTCGCGAAAGCAGGGGCTCCAAGAGCCGATCTCGCCGAATGGACGGGGCGCTGGTGGAGCGTATGGGGCGCGGTGGACCTCGTTCCAATGGGACAAAAGGTGCTAGTGGCTTTGCCCGATTTGCCCGATCCTGTGGCAAGGGTGGCAGAACTTGAGATCACCAGGCCAGATCAGGCACGCATTGTGCAAGCGAGCGCGTTCGGCAGTTATGGAGAGGCAGCGCGCCTGGTGCGCGACGAAACGGGAAGGGTGACTGAGGTTCGATTAGGCGCAGGCACGCTGGTACCAGAACATGTGCTTTCCGCAGAGATGCGTGCACGCTACGATGAATGACACTGAGCCTATCGGTGAAATATCGCGAACTTCCTGACTTTCGGCGACGTTGCGGAAATCAGCTGCTAAAGTCGGTGCAGAAGTCGGGATTTTTGCAGCGCTGCTGATTTGAGAGATTTCCTACCGGTGGCAGAATGCACTTTGATAGTGGATATGTTTTTACCGAACGCTGTGAGGCGCGAGCCTACAGATATCGAACTGGTTCAAGAGATCACATTGCAGTGGCTTTCAGATTGGCTGATCCAGCGCGCTGAAGGTTTGCCAGAGCATCTCCTGCAACGCATTCGGGACTTGGCGACTCTTAAGGACAGCCTTTCCCCGATATTCAATGATATGCGAGAAGGCGACAGCATCTGGTTGTGCCAAAGCCAGGTCAGAGCACCACTGCGGGGTCATGAAGGCGTCGCGCTTGTTCGCAACAATCGGCCAATCGTCTACATCCGCATGCAAAACTTCTAATTTCAGCGACGTTGCGGAAGTCAGCTGCTAAAGTCGCCGCAGAAGTCGGGAATCTCGCGACACCCGCAAAACCGAAGCCGGATCACTTCTCGATGAAAATCAACAGCCCCCTTCCACAAAACGTCGACGCCTAGAATTCCGGCCCTCTCGCAAACTCTGCCGAACTCGCTCTCCGTGCCGTAGCGGGCAGCTTCTTGCTTAGGCGCTCGACGATGAGTTGCCCTTCAGCCTCATCCAACCCCGCGGCCAAATAGATGGCTTGCGCACCATAGATAAATTTCAAGCTTCCAGTCTTGTTGCCGCCGAAAAAGGGTAGCGACATCTGGCTGTAGCGGCCATTACGGGTGAGCACCGGTGCGACACCGGCCGACAGGTCGCTGATCGCCGTGCCGCGATAGAACTTGCTCCGGGTGAAACCCAGCATGCGGTAGCTGACCTCCAGATCGGAGCCGACTGAGCGGAGAATTTCGGCCCCTGTGGACATCCAGCCCAAGCTGGCGAGGGCAAAACCTTCGCCAAATAGCCAGGCGCAGAGCCAGATAGCCAGGAAAGGTTGGAATGGGCGAGACAAGAGACTGTGCATCACCATGACGCCACCGAACGTCCAGCCGCAAAGCCAGACCAGCAAGAACAGCATGATGAAGGCGTTGCGTTGGGGAGGAACTGTGATCTGGTCGCAACCATCGATGGTTTCGGCACGGAAACGTGGTGCTTTGAGCTCTTCATATTTCAAGGACATGGCTGGCCCGGTCAAAACGGCAACGGGCACCGGAGGAGCGCCCTAACTGGAGTATCCGCTGAAGAAATTTAGCGTGGATCATGTGATTCGTCGGGTGTTGCCGAAGGTATTGCCGCGATGCGTGGAACTCATCACGGGTATTTTCTCCCTGTCGAAGGAGCGAACAATATTGCTATCGCACTCTTTAGTTTCCCGAGCGTATCCTCCTATGAAGGCTTTCGACTGCGCATGATTCAGAATGTGCTGCGGCGTTAGAGTTGGAAAAGCGCAACCCTAGCGTCTGGAGCTATGAACGGAGTTTCCTGCGACCAGTTCTCCCCTGAAACCGGTGAGCGCAGAGTTTCGCACAAATACTCGTTTCTGCGACAAACCCGCACCCACTGAAAACAGATCGATGGGCGAGGGTTAACCCCAGTGTCAGCCGATTAGTTCTCCATAGTCGTGGGTGTAAGTTGCCTCATCGAACCTGGTGAAACTCTGGTTCCAATTCTTGCCAGGCCACAGATATTCCACCCTCTGCTCACGCGGGCGGTAGACGGCAGAGTAGACAGTCGTGAAGCCTGTTCTCCGTGAATAAAGTGGTGGCTCGAAAAACTGACTTACCAAGGCTGGGAGTGTGGTGGCGTCATCGTCTATTGCGCCGGCCAGAACCTTTTGCCGTATGGCCGAGTTGGACTGAGGGATCTCAACCTCTTGATGGTTCGTGCAGGTCAGAGCTTGTGAGCAAGCCGGTGTACGGTCTGGCCCCAGGAACAAGGTTGCATGCCTTCCCGCTCTGTCCAACAGCACTGCGTTCTGCGACTGTGCGACGGGAATGCGGCTCAATGCAATGACTGCCTCGTCGACGCAGCTGCACGTCTCCAGTACGTAGCGCAGCATGAGGATGATCGAGAACCCGAGGCCCTGCGCCTTCCCTCCCCCATGGGTCAGGCTAACCACAAGCCCCTCATCGTTCATACCGTCAAGACAGCCACCCCAAGGCCGCTGAGCTGCCGCAATCACTTTGCGCCGAGACCAGGACGTCAGCTCGAAGCGGCCAGAAACGATATCAAGGGGGTAGTCATAGTTGCGGATGAGAGCGGGGCCGTCGTCACCTAGCCAGATGGCTTGGCTGCAGCCATGAACAATCGGTGGTGGTCGGTAGTGGCTCAAGATGCAGTGAGCAATGTCATCGTCGCCAACCATTTGGCAAACGTGATCGTAATGCGGCAACATCTCTGGCATATAGCGATTTAAGGCCGCACGGCACTCAGTCACAGAGGGCGGAGCCGCGAGACCTTGCCCTCGATACCATCGCTCCGCTTCCCCTCTTCCGGAACGAAATCGGGCGAGCCAAGCCAGACCAGGTTGATCCTCCCGCTCAGCAATAAATTGCTTTAACAAGACGTGATCCCTTCATGCCGTCCGAATAGTCGCAAATGTTAGCAATTTTGCGAATGATCAGCGCCCAATCTAGTTATTCGGTAGCGTACTCTGCCCCCACGCACGATCGTGGGACGGATCTGAGGACCAAAATACGATATCGCTGAATTCGATTGTTTGGATCGTGTCCGAAAGCGCATCGCGGTAGATTCCGAAGCGGGGCTGCGCATCGACGAAAGGGTGCCCGGCACTGTCCCGTACGCCGTGATCGGCATAACCGAGTGTGCCGAAGTAGGGCGCGCAGCTTTGGCCATTGAGCCACACGCGCACTTCACTGGCACCGTCCGTAAGGCTCGGCTTCAACAGGACATGTACGTCATTCCAGGCACCGATATCCAAGTGCCATGGCCCGCATATGGTTTTGCTCTTGCTCTGATTGCAGTCCGTTGCGCCATGCACCCTAGCTAGGAAATCTGCGCCCGTCGGCGAACGCCGCGCTTGGATGGCGAAGAAAGGATTTGCGGCGTGACAAACACCCTGTGGAAGCTGCTCAGCATACGGAATATCTTGCTTGACTTGGTGGATCACCGTGCGGTTGTCCGTACCTTGCCACGGGGCCTCAAGCTTAAATTTAAAGCGGTACCAAGTCGGCCGATCAAACCTTATGACCTCTTGCCTGACCTGCGCTTCCACGCGCTCCGTGGGCTTATCATCCGGATTTGGATCGGCTGCGTCTCCCGGGCGGACGGTTACACGCAAGATCGTCGAAGGCGCATGGTCGTCACAAGACAAACGTGACGCCCACAATTCCGGAGACAATTTTCGGCTGATTGACCATTGTGCAGGTGGATGCTGCGCACTTGGCGCGCAGAGTTCACGAAGGTCAGGCGAGAAACCCACAGGCGAGCTTTCGGCCCCTGCGTACCCCGGTATGGCTACAACAAATGCAAGAGCCAGAACAATTTTGCCGATGTGCATGAGCGTAAATGCCAAAGGGGTAAAACTTCTTCGCGTTAATCCCGCTTTCTGCGACAACTTTAGCACTTGATTTCCGCAACGTCGCCGAAATCAGGCATTTTGCTGCACACTACTCACCTTGTAGCTCCGCTTTAAAGAACATCACCAACGACTGGTTCAACGTGTTTTGGAAAGCCACCCGATCAAAGCCGGGTAGGTCACTGCAAAGGTCGGGTAGGCGGGCGCGAAGGGCATCGATGCAGGGCTGCAAAAAGTCATAGTGCTGCGCATTCGTTACCTCATGTGCGGCGGTCACATGAGGAAGGTAGTGCTGGATGTATCCAGCATTACTGGCGAAGGGAACGACGTGATCCTCGCTGCCACCCCATAATTCGATAGGAACAGTGATGCTCCGCAAAGACGTCGTGTCAAAGGAGAAGGCAAAACCCGGCGAGGCTAGAACCGCGGCTTTGATACGCGGATCGTGTCGCCACGCGGATGCGGGAACAGCCGCCGCCGCAGGCTTTGATAAGAGCCTTGCTATACCTTCTGTGCATACGCCCTCAGTAGGGTCATCGGCGCAATGGAGCGGAAACAGTTTCCAGTCCGGCACCCCTCCCAAGAGCACCAGCCCTGTGAAGCCGCCTGCAGAGAATCCGTAGAAGCCAATCTTGGCAATATCCAGGTGCACACGGCCCGGCCATGACTGCGTGACATAATCGAGAACACGGGAGATCTGACGCGGTCGGTTGAGCAGAATCTGTAAGGCATCCCGATCGACCTCCTTGTAGTTGTCTCCCGGATGGGTCAGCGAGACGGCCACAAAGCCGGCATTCGCCAGCGCCACCGCGGAGTCAGCACGATCGCAAAAACAGCCCTCACTACCATGCGAGAATATCACCAGCGGTAGATGATCGTTTTTGATCCCGCCGTCGACAGCGACGGTTTGAGTAATATGCCCCAGTGTGGTGGGAACGGCGCTAGCATCGCTCGGATACCAAATGCCGAGCTCGATCGGTCGGCCTGTGTCATCCGAAATCGTCAGATACTGAAAACCCGTCGCGTGGGCGGATCTAGCGACGAAAACCAAAAATATCATCGCAGCGATCTTAAACGTCGATTGCATTGTAGTCCTGCCACAAGGAGGGCGATCAAGGCGGCGCAACAATCTCGGCTCTCGCGGATGACTTTAGCAGCTGATTTCCGTTGCGTCGCAGCATTCAGAAATTTCGCCGGCATGTCGTATTTGGGTGGACAACGGCCTGTCCGCTTCTGGCGATCGGAAGGAACAAGCCACCGTTCAAACCCGCTACTTCAGTGGCAGGTACAGCTCCGCAACCGCCTCATGCTCCGGCACCTCCGGGAAGAAGCTCAGCCGCTGGCAATAGATCGGGAAGTCGCGTACTTCCTCGCCGCTGGCGGGAAGCCAGTCGCGATAAAGGTAGAGCGCGGCGGGCTCCAGATTGTCGGTGTTGCCGACGACGCGCAGCACCGCGCAGCGTCCGCCAGGGATCTCGCCGGCTTTGATCTGCTCGCCGTTCGCCTCGATCGATTGGTCGATTCCAACACAAAGATCCACGCTATAATCGGCAGGCGAGACAGGACGCCGCTCCGAACGCCAGACATTGAAGGTCGGACTTGTCTTGGGATGCAGGCCAACGGCCTTGCGCCATGCGATGAACCGCTGGATAGTGGCGCCGAGCGTCGCCGGGTCGCCCCGATGCTCCATGATCGCCACCGGCGTGGGGGGCACATCGCGAATCGTCACATCGTCAGTGGTAAAAGTCTTCCGCATGAGCTTGCTCCTCGCGTTGTCGAGAGGCCCGAAGGCCGCAAACCACGGCTCCCAATCGGGAGACTTCCGGAACGACGAAGGCGATTGCCCGAACCGTTGCCGAAAGGCGCGGGCGAAGGCATCCGGTGCGTCGTAACCGGCATCCATCGCTATGTCAGTGACGCTTTGGACGTCGCTGTACGCCAGCCGGTACGAAGCGCGCTTCATGCGGGCGAGCTGGACATAGCGATGCACGGATAACCCGAAGGTCGCCGTGAACTGCCGGTGGAAATGAAACTTCGAGAAGGCGGCAACACCGCTCACCGTTTCCAGGTCCAGATCACTATCAAGATGCCGGTCAATATAATCCAGCACCCGCCGTATCCGGGCCTGATAGTTTTGAAGCGCCGCCTTCATCGTCCCTTCCTCCGTGGCGGCACTAGCTAGTCGCTAATGGCCATGACGTGCTCGACCGATCTTGCGGTTTGGCATGAATCAACCGGTGCCCGCCAGCGACCACTTACAGGCACGCCCGATTTACAGGTGAACGGCGAAGTACGGGTCGAAAGCGGTCAATGTCCTTTCGCGAAAGTCCCGCCTTCTGCGACGATTTTAGCCGGTGACTTCCTCGACGTCGTCGAAATCAGGAGTTCTGCAATTCGCACTATGAGACATGCCGGTCCCCGCTACCGTAGGGGCTTGCCAAGTTCAGCAAGGTGACCAACGTTCTCCGCGCGAGGGAATATCGTTTCCGATGCCGAGGGCTTGTCAATGACGATAGATCCCCCGCCGAAGGGGCCGACACGCCGCGAGGTTGTCAAGACGCTGCTTGGCGCTCCAGTCTATGTTGTCGCCGCGCAAGCCCGGGCCGATGCAGGCTCTCCCGACGAGGAGGCTCGCATTGAGCGGGTTCTGAGCGGCTTACGCCCACCGGTTTCGGTCGAGGGGGAGGCGTCTGCCAAGCTGGCGGATCAGATGAAGGCGCTTCACGTTCCCGGGGTGAGCATCGCCGTGATGCATGACGGAGCCATCGACTGGGCTCGCGGCTTCGGCACGACGGGCAAGAGGGACGCAAAGGTGAGCGACGTGACGTTGTTTCAGGCTGCCTCCGTCAGCAAACCTGTCACGGCCGTCGCGGCCCTTGCCTTGGTGCAGGCCGGCATGCTCGCTCTCGACACGGCTGTCGATACTTATCTCAAAAGCTGGAAGCTGCCGTCCTCACCTCTAACACGGGACGAGAAGGTTACGCTCCGCCGACTACTGAACCACACGGCGGGAACGACTGTGCACGGCTTCGACGGCTATGTGCCGGGAGCAGCCATTCCGAACCTCTTGGAGATTCTGAACGGCCAGGCGCCGGCAAACAGCCCTCCCGTTGTCGTCGACACGATTCCAGGCACGCAGTTTCGCTATTCCGGCGGCGGCTACACCATTGTGCAGCAAATATTGAACGACGTTACGGGCCAGCCCTTTGCCGATTTTCTCAAAGGGACCGTTCTGGCTCCATCTGGCATGACGCACAGCAGCTTCGATCAGCCTCTGCCGGGCGAGCTGGCTGCCCATGCAGCGTTGCCGCATGACGGAAAGGGAAACGCCCTCGCTGGCGGCCCCCATATCTATCCGGAACTTGCCGCAGCAGGCCTGTGGACCACACCCACAGATCTGGCCCGTTTTGCGCTTGCATTGCGCGATGCGTGGCAGGGAAAACCGGCCGCGCTTTTGTCGCAGGCCATCACGCAGCAAATGCTCACACCAAGCCTTGGGCATTACGGCCTCGGTCTTCTGGTGGAAGGAAAGCCAGCACATGAGCGCTTCTCCCACGCGGGCGCGAATGCCGGCTATCAATGCGTGATGGTCGCCGATGCCGCCGGCGACGGCGCCGTGATTATGACCAACGGCGACAACGGGCTCAGGCTTGCCAGCGAAATTTTGCGAGGCGTCGCAGGCGAATATGGCTGGAACGATTGGCCCGTACAAGTGCGCCGAAAAATTGTCGTCGATCCCAAACTTCTCGACGGCTTCGTCGGAAATTTTCGCCTCAACCCTGCCATCCTCATCCAGATTGCTAAAGAAGACGGCCACCTCTATTTGCAGGCGAGGGGACAAGATAGGCTGGAAATCTTTCCGGAAAGCAGCCGAGTGTTCTTCACCACTGCCGTCGTCGCTGTCATCACCTTTGACACAGACGGATCGACACCAGCGACCCGCATAATCATCCATCAGGGTGGGCAGGACATGACGGGCACACGCATGCCGTAGGTGGGCGTCCTCATCGCCCAGTTGGTTTGTCGCATCAATCCCGCCTTTTGCGCCGACTTTAGCAGCTGATTTCCACAACGTCGCCGAAATCAGGATTTTCGCGGCAACGGAGATGGGCCTCGATCCGAAGCGGGTCTACCGGACAACCTTTCGAATACCTCGGGAGCAGAGGTCGGGATCACGGATGTCCGAACCGTGCGATGCAGTGCCACACCCATTTCGCCGTTTGGTAGCCGAGCGCGCGGTCGCGAGCACAACCCAAAATCGCGGGAGTGACCATCCCGTTTTCCGCGATGCGAGCAATCGCCTCCGCCGCAACGGCCCCACGAAATAGTTCAAAATCTGGGGCATGGTTGAGATCGAGATGAAAGCCCTCGTGCCATTCGACAGGGCAGCCGAGCGCATTAGCGGCATTTTCAACCGATGTCCCTCGATAGGATGGGTCGAGCACTAACGCTTCGATATCCTCGCCTACCCGCAGAGGACCATGCACATGCGCTTCGACATAATTGTCGAGGAGCTGATCGAGACCTAGCTCGTTTACTTCCGCAAGTGCGATCAGGGCCGCCGCGTCCCCAACGGCGAAGTCGTGCGGTTCGAGGTGGCTGTCCGGATAACAGAAGGTCGTTCGAGGCAGCACCCGCGGCGACAGGCGGAAATGACATGATCCGAAGCGCCGCGAGCCGCCCACCGGGTCAAGGCGATGGTTCAAGGCACCGTACTTCGGCCGGAGCGCTGGATCATGTTCATCGTAAGCTCCGCCAAAAATGCGGCTTTCCCAATGCCACCGATCGCCCCCACGATGGGCTGTCAGTCCACCGCTGCTCATGCCAGTTTCGAATTGGGAGCGGTAGGTTCCGCTTCGCGCAATTAGCTCGATCACAATACCGTCGGCGACAGCGATGTCAGGATGGAAGTTCAGCGTGACAGGAAAGTTCACCTCTCCCGATCCCGCGTCACATCGCCGGCGAACGTATTCGAGGGCTCTTTCGACGGGGCTTCTCATTCTGCAGCGGTGCAACGCAGGTGGTGGGACGCCAGCGCATGCCGGGGCCGAGCCCAAACGTCAGAATTCTGGGGAACTTGTTCCAGAGCTATCCGACCGCTTCTCACCCTTCTCCCACCTTTGACCTGTCGCACAACTCCCGCTTTCTGCGACGACTTTAGCATCTGATTTCCGCCACGTTGCCGAACTCAGGATTTTGGCGGCGACCGAAGCTTTTCTGCCATCTCGAAATCGTCAGCGGCGTGTTCAGTATTTCCCTGCGCCTTGTATGCAGTCCCCCGATCGAAATAGGAATCTGCAAAATTTGGATCTAGTTCAATCGCCGTGTTGCAGTTGTTTATAGCAAGTTGAGTTTCGCCTTTGGCCAGAAAATCGCGACACCGATTGTCGGAAGCAACGGCAGCGTCATGATGTGGAAACATCCTAGCAAGCAATCTACCGAAATTCACCGCACCAGAAAGATCTAATGACAAATAAATTAAACATAGAATGAACAACACAGAATACGAGTAGAATTTTATCGGGGTCTTAGAGCGATATACGCGCCCGAACCTCCCGTTCGCAATACCAAATACCAACCATACTATGTTGATAGATAAAAAGACGAAGTCTGCGGTTCGCCCCATTTGCCAAGCCCCACTATCCTCCAACTGCCATCATTAGCGAGGCCGGTGCAAGCTTGATGCATTCCCGCCTTCTGCCACAACTTTAGCTGCGGACTTCCACGACGTCGCCGAAGTCAGACATTTCGCGAATCCAAGGGTGGTCTCAGTGGGCGCTATCTGGACTACCTCCTGTTGCAGGGTGGACCAAGGTCGAGGTCTTGATGGGGAGAGCCGCATGTTCGGTCAGGCGGTTATGCGTGCTTTTGAAGTCGGCGCTGCGCGTCAGGCGGCTCAGGGCTTAAATCTCTTCACGAGCCGGCCATCGATGGCGGCGAGTGCCATGCCAATCAACATCATGCCAATAAACTGTTTGGTATCGAGCTGCTCGCCCAGCACCAGCGCGCCGAGCAGGATGGCGCTGACCGGAATGAGAAAGGTCACCAGCATCAAATTGGTTGTGCCGGCGGTGGCAAGGATGCGGAAATACAGCACATAAGCGAGCGCGGTGGAGAGCGCGGCGATGCCAAACACCGCCGCCCACACCGGCAAGCCTGGCATTGCCAGCGTCCAGGGATGGTCAACAAACAATGCCATCGGCAGCAGCAACAGGGTGGAGGCCGTGACCTGGCCAGTCGCGGTCACCATCGGTACCACACCCATGCGGCGGAAACGGCGGCCGAATAATGCTGCAAAGGCATAGGAAATCGCGGCGCCCAGCACGGAGATCTGGGCCAGAATGGTTGCGCCTAATCCCTCGAACACAGTCGGGCCGATCATGATGGTCACACCGATCAGGCCGATAACGACGCCGGCGAGACGGTTGGCGGTCATCTTCTCCTCAGTGGTGAGGAAATGGGTGACAATCACGGTCCAGAGCGGTGTGGTGGCATTGAGGATCGCGGCAAGGCCGGAGACAATATGGGTCTGCCCCCAGGCGATCAGGCAGAAGGGCACTGCATTGTTGAGAAAGCCCATGCCAAAAAAGGCAATCCAGCTGCGGGCATCGGTCGGAAGGCGCAGGCCCAGCACCGGGATCACGGCATTGAGGATGAGCGCAGCGCCGGCAACGCGCAACAGCACCAGCGTGAAGGGCGGCAAGGCTCGCAAGGCCACATCAGTGAAGAAGAACGATCCACCCCACAGTGCTGAAAGTGCGAGCAGCATGCCCCATTCATAGGAAGTCATCGGGCGGTTGATGGCGGGGATGGCGGTCATGGCGACGGTTCTTCACTTGACACTTCAACTGATGTCGTCTTGCCGGATCGGCAGCAGATCCACGACCCGTTTCCTGCTGCCGAAAATAAAACTGCGGCCAAGGCCGCGTCGCAGAAATCCCGCAGACCGTGTCAAAACCCGGCTGAGGATTCCGAATGATAGGGAGCCATGGTAGATTTTACCATGGCGCATTTATCAGGCACGGACCGCTCGCAGTTGCTGCTTGTGCCCGAAGCGGTGGACGATGATGTGGGACCGGGCAATCCGGTTGGCTTCATCGAAGCCTTCGTGAACGAACTCGATTTGGCCAGGGCCGGGTTCGGACGGGTGGATGCGAAGGCAACGGGTCGCCCCGGCTATGATCCAGCGGATCTGCTAAAGCTCGACATCTACGGCTATCTCAATGGGGTGCGCTCGCGCCGGCGGCTGGAAGCCCAAGCCCATCGCACCATCGAGGTGATCTGGCTGCTGCGGCATTTGAAGCCTGACTTCAAGACCATCGCCGAGTTTTGCCGCCACAACCGTGGCGCCTTCACAGGAGTGTTCCGGGAGTTCGTGATCGTGTGCCGCCAGCTTGACCTGTTCGGCAAGCAATTGCTGGCGGTGGACGGTAGGCGGATCAAGGCGGTGAACAACAAGGACCGCAATTTCACGCGCAGTTCCTTGGCCAAGTTCATGGCCAAGTTCATGGCCAAGTTCATGGTCGAGGCGGATGAGAAGTTGGCCGCGTACATGAAGCGCCTGGATGCGGGCGACGCCGAGGAGGTGCGGGCCGGTTCCGGCGGAACAGGCGGCGGGGATGGCAAGCTTGCCGAGAAGATCGCGGCCCCGAAGGCCAAAAGCGAGCGCCACCAGGGCATGCTGGATGAACTGGAACGCAGCGGCGAGGATCAGGTCTGGCTGACCGATCCGGACAGCCGGGCGATGGCGCGCATGACCAAGGTAGGCGTGGGCTACAACATCCAGCTTGCCGTGGATGTGAAGCACAAGCTGATCGTCGAACAGGAAGTCAGCAACCAGGTGCTGGACATGGAACCAAGTGCTGGACATGGAACCAGGTGCTGGACATGGAACCAGGTGCTGGACATGGGGCTGTTGGCGCCGACGGCGAAGGCGGCGATGGACGTGCTCGAGGTCGAGCGCATCGAGGCTGTCGCCGATCGGGGTTACTTCAAGATCGAGGACATCGAGGCTTGCGAGCAGACCGGCATCACCGCCTACGTGCCCAAGCCCGTTCGCGGTCCGGCCGCCCGGCAGGGCTTCTTCACCAAGGAGAGGTTCGCCGACGATCCGGACCAGGACGTCTATGTCTGCCCGGGCGGAGCGAGCCTCAAGCCGCTTTACAAAAGCAAGGTGCGCGACAACGCCAAGCTCGACTATTGCAACCGGGCCGCTTGCGCAGGCTGCGCCCTCAAGACCCGGTGCACTGCCAATGCCTATGGCCGCGTCTGGCGGCTGGAGAACGAAGCTGTCCTCGATCGCATGGCGGCACGATTGGCGGCCCGCCCCGATATCCTCGACCGCCGGCGCGAGAGCCTCGAGCATCCCTTCGGCACCATCAAGCAATGGATGAACCAGGGCGCCTTCTTGATGCGGCGGCTGGACAATCTGCGCGGTGAGTTCTCCTTGACGGCGCTTGCCTACAATATCAGCCGGGCCATCACTCTTGTCGGCGTGCCCAGCCTGATCGTCGCAGTGAGCGCCTGAATGGGTGCCATTCGGCCCCTCAATGCCCCCAAAAAGCAGAGCACCAAGCCCCTACAGAGTGCTTCCAGCCACCTCTGAGCTCGAAATCACCGGCCAGCTCGCAGAAATACGCGGATCTGCCATAAGGCTGCATCCTTCAGGAGTTTTGACACGGTCTGCGGGAATTTTGAGACAATTGGCCTGCTCGGCCCGCCTCAAGTTTTGACATATATCCCTCATTACGCGGCCTGGGTGTGGCGCATTAACCCGTCGCGCACGTGGTGGGCGAACTCGGATGCTGCGCGGTTCACCTGATGGCGTGGCAAATGCAGGTTGATGGCAAAGCTCGGCAGATCGGGCAAACCCGATTCGGCTGTGAGGATGTTGAGATCGACAGGAACCGTCGGCGCCAGCCAGGCCGTCACGGCGAGGTCCGAGCGCACCATCCCGATGGTCGCCTCGATATTACCGTTCTCGAACATTGCTCGCCACGGCAGGCCATTGCTATCCAGGGTCTCAATGATCAGAGGCCTGAAGGCGCAAGTATCGGCCACCATGGAAATCGGCAGAGGCCGCTTTCGATGGGCGACGCCGCCCCGCGCACCAACCCAGACCAGACGCTCAACCCTTGCCGTTTCCCCGCTAGTGGGGCCGACAGGCTCCTCGATGACGGCTAGATCGAGGCTACCTTCCTCCAGCGCCTGCATCAACTGCAGCGACGTCGTGCAGACGAGGGAAACCTCGACCTGTGGACGGGCTTCGGTATAGGTTTTCAGGATCGGGGCCAGAACGCTGCCGATAAGATCTTGCGGCACGCCTATCCTGACCTCGCCGCCGAGTTGGGCGGTCGCCATCTCGCCCCAGATCTCATCGTTGATCTGCAGCAAGCGCTTGGCCTTGCCAAGCAAGCGCTCGCCGGCAGAGGTGAGCCGCAGTCCGCGCCGACTTCGTTTGAACAGGGGCGCGCCAAACCCCTCCTCAAGCCGACCGATCTGTTGGCTGACCGCCCCTTGTGTCAGGTTCAGGAGATTGGCCGCCGCCGTCATGCTTGCTCTGTCGGCCACGGCCGCGAACGTCCTGACCAAGGCAACGTCGAGATTGCGAGTACGTTTTATCATTACAGTTCCTAATGTATTATATTATAAATATAACGTTTACTAATCCAAGTCATCAAATTTATGGTTGCTTCGCCCTCTGGAGGCAGCCTCATGTCGTTAGACTCAATCTTGCCGCTTGCCCTGTTCGCCATCGTCACCGCCATCACGCCGGGCGGTGCCGCGACACTTGCGACGTCCTCGGGTGCGCGTTTCGGCTTCCGGCGTTCGATGCCGCTGATGACAGGTATCGCTATGGCCATGGCCTTGCTGGCCGCTTTTGCCGCCGCTGGGCTGGCCAGCCTGCTGCTGGCGGCGCCAGCACTGCTTCTTTTTATGAAGGTGGCGGGTTCGGCCTATCTTATCTGGCTTGCGGTCAAGATTGGCGGGAGCGGGGCGCCGAATTTCATTCGAGATCTCGGCAAGCCGGTCAATTTCGTGGGGGGCGCGGGCTTGCTCCTGCTCAACCCGAAAGCCTGGACCATGGCTTTAGGTGGCGCAGCCTCTTTCGCCACTTTAGCCGACAGCCCCTTTCATCTGGCCCTGCTGCTCGGCTCAACCCTTGGCCTTGCCTGCGCGACCTCGCTGTCCGTGTGGTGCTTAACCGGTTTCCTGCTTGCCCGCTTGCTGCGCACGGACCGGCAGTGGCGGCGACTGAATGGCGCGCTCGGCCTCCTGCTGGCGCTGTCGGTCCTGCCGATCTGGCTCAAATGAAGTGGCCCTATATTGGGGGTGCAGCCGGCGTCCACTCAGAACTCGCAAATGTCTCACTTTTTGCGACGCCTCTATTTATGCGAGCGACTTTGCAACAAGCTGACATTTGCCTGAGGAATCCCATTGTCAGAAGCTAGATCAGTACGCGCTCGATCTCGTCAAGGCTGATTTCATCCTGCCTACGGTCGTAGAGTTGCGTGGTGCGCGTGCTGGCATGGTTCGCCATCGCGGCCGCTTTCTCCAGGGTGCCGCCGTTTTTTTAGATAAACAGTGATGCGGGTCGCTCGGAAGGTGTGATTGCCGATCTTCGTGTCGATCTCGGCCGCCGCGGCCCGCCGGCGGATCATGGCATAGGCGTTGGCCTGGGCAGGGGCAGAAGCGTACGTCATAAAGGGTTGCGGCGGCTGATCGAGACCGGCAGTGGCTCCGGCCTGCCAGCCGATACTTTCCCATAAATTCGCATCATTCTGACCTTCCTCGCGGACATGGTTGTCGAGGAAGAATTGCGAACACTGCCGGTCTGGAAACCGCACCAACTTACAGGCGAACGCAAAGGGACATGGTCCCTGCACGTCACCGAAAACTGGCGGATCACCTTTGCCATCGACCAGCAGGAAATAGACATCATTGACCTGGATTATGAGGATTATCATTAGGAGGACGATATGAAAGACCAAGGATTCAGGATGAAAGACCCGGCCCATCCGGGCAGTTTTGTCCGTGAAATTACGACGGAGCTAGGTTTGAACGTGACGGAGGCCGCCAAGGTGCTGGGCGTAACCCGCATGGCGCTTTCGAATCTGCTGAATGAGCACGCGGCCCTGTCGCCGGAAATGGCGATTAGGGTCGAAAAGGCGTTCGGCGTTTCAATGGAAACGCTGATGCGCATGCAGACCAGCTTCGATGTCGCACAGGCCCGGCAGCTCGAGGGCGATATTGCCGTAAAGCCCTACGTGGCCAAGCCCAAGAGCGAGTCACAGCCGAACCTTTTATGATGAAGGACAAGATGCGTCCGGATTCCATAGGGGGTGGTGCACGGCGGCGGGACTTGAACCCCCAACCTCCTTGCCCATAATAGAACTGCTACGTCCTACCATGTCGAAAACAAGGCGCTCAATCCTGTTGAGCTACGCCGCTAAGGCCTAAGTTTCCTCGTTGTTGACCACCAGCTTGGGCTTCTTGCGCTCGAGGCGCTTTTCCTTCGCGTCCATCGCTGCCTTCTTCTCGGCGATCTTTTCCTCCGCGAAGGGCAGGGCAGCGGCGATCAGGAAATTGCTTGCGAGCATGGTGAGATTTTATCCGCAGCTGTCTGAGCATTCTTGCATGAAGTCCACGCGACTTGCTGCGCGAAAGCCCATGGCACAGTGCATGTCTCCAGAACAAAGAGTACCAGCCCGATGAGCACATAATTGGGGAAGGAAAAGGCATGATGTTCAGTCAAACGCATTTTAGGCCTGCACTTGTCAGAACGTGACGTTCGCCAACTTATAACGTCCACCTCCGGGACGCACCTGCATCCAGGGTCGAAGAGCACCACTTCTTGGATATAACGGCTTAGGGTATAAGCCGGCCCATAACGGGCATTCAGGCAGGTAGGGCACCTGCCCGAAAGCGGTCATTCGTTGGCACAAGCCGGTGGCGGATGTGCGCCACCATGTTCGCGCCGAAAGTGGATTTCTTTCGATGGCGAGCCGAACTTAAGGTTGCGGCATTTTATGGCCAAGTTGGGGTGATTTATGTCGGTCCGGTTTTATACTGACCTTTGATAAAGCAGACTTCGGCGCCTCTTTTGGACCAACGGCTCTCGTCATCCTAGCTGCTTTGGAACAAAATGGTCTTCCCCTATTCGGTTTCGGAGAAGGCGGTCAGGTTTCGTGCATTTCTGTGCACGGTCCATTCCTCCTTCGTCATCGTTTTGATTTCGAACTGGTCGCGGGTTCGCGCATAGCTGTAGCCACCCATTCGTCCAATGGCGTCCATCATGTTTTGGTCGACATGGAAATTCGACGGATCAACGGCGTCGCTGCGAATGAACACCCCGAGGACTTCGCCGAGAATGATCTCCCGCGCTGGTCCAACCTGCAAGGTCGTGTGTCGACGGCACTCAAGCGCGGCCGGGGCGGCCAGGATTCGTGGGCTTCGAACCATCCGACCCGGAGTAGTGGCAAGTCCTGCCTCCGCGAGCTCGTCGACTTCAGGACCGAACTTTATGGCGCAGATCTCCATGTGTTCGACCAACGCATTGTCGGCGATATGCACAGTGAACTCGCCCGTTTCTCGTATGTTGCGCGCAGTGTCCTTGAAGCTCATATCGGCATGGTTTTCGACACCGATCGCGACGATCGCCGGATCATGGGTGAGAACGTTGAAGAAGCTGAAAGGACCGGCGTTGGCTTGCCCGGCTCTGCTCATGGTCGTGACCAGGGCGATGGGGCGGGGGATGACTGTGCCGATGAGGAGCTTATAGCGCTGGCGCTCGGAGAGCTTGGCGAAATCGAAATGCGCATGCGAGGTTTCACTGCTCACGTCGCGCCTCCGTCACCCGGAACGTTTCCAGCGGGGTATGCCGGCTGAGGTTTTCAAAACCGTCCTTGGTCACCACGTAGCAGTCCCCGACGTTGCAGCCTGCCGACAGTGGCTCTAGCCACTGCGTGTGGAGCACGAAGACCATGCCTTCCTCCAGCCGGTCGTAATTGTGCGAGGAGATGTTGAAGCTGTTCAGGGCTCCAGCCATACCGACTGAATGGCCGAGGTTGGGATTGTGTGGTCCACGCGTTGCTGGATACACATGCATGAGCTTTCGCCCTTGGGCCTCCCAGTCGACATTCTCGACATACTGCCTCGGCACCAGTCGCGCCTCGCCGTCGGGCATGGGCCCCCAGTTGTAGGGCATGGTGCGAGCCTCCGGCGAGGCCAGCAAACCGCGCTCGATAAGGGGTTCGAAGGCGGCGTTGTTAACATCACGCATCAGCACGCCAGGCTTGATCAGCTTTTCAGCGCGTCTGACACCATCGATACAAGCCGCCAGAATGTCCTCCTGATGTTGAGTGATGTTACCGATGGCGATCATTCGCGCCGTCTGGGCGGTGTAGCCACGATACGTCACATTGGAGATGTAGAGATTGATGAGGTCACCGGGCCGCACGATGTGGCCGTAGGGCTTGCCGCAATGCGTCCCGAACTCATTGATGCCGATCTGGTAGCCGTCGCCTGTCTCCCCGCCAAAAGCGAGCTGAGCGTAGGTGAAGGCGGCATATATCTCCTGATCGGTGACGCCGGGCTGCGCGACATGGTAGGCGGCCTGTGTGCCGATGCTTATGAGCTGGGCGGCCGCGCGGAACATCTCGATCTCGCACGGCGATCGAACTTTCTGCATGCGGTCGATGATGCCATTGTCGGCAACGAACTTGCTCTTGGGAACGAGCTCTTTAAGCGCAGCCCAGAAGGTCGATGAGGTACGATCGCCAATCTTAGCGATTTGAGCCTTGGTCAATCCCATATTCGAGAGAATGGAGGTGCACTTTTCCGCGGTCTTGACGATAGAGTCGCCCGGCCGATCCGCGTATTCTCGTCCGATCGGACCGATCTGCCAGATCTCGTCGACTAGAACTGGCTCGCCGCCCGGTGGGAGCAGCACGGACTGCGTGAAAAACGACAGCAGGACCAATTCCTTATCCGCATCGGTAGGAATGATCAGCACGCCCTCGCGCATCCAGTCGCAGATATAGCGCAGATAGGCGTTCGAGGTGTGGAACCAGCCCACGCCGCCGGTATGGACGATGATTGCATCGTGGCCGGCTTCGACGGCCTGGCGCCGAATTCTGCGCAGACGCTCTTCAAATTCCTCAATGGGAAGCGGCAACGGCGCCGAGAACTCGAAATCGGGTTCGAAATCGGCGAGTAGCGATCCTAGGCGGCGAGCGCCTGTGTTGATCGGACGGATGTTCACGACGGCATTTCCTTCGAGCGTTTGGAGATTTTCTTAGCCGGGGCGGTGCGATTGCTGGTTTCGCGGCGGCGCGAGGACACTACGCGCCACGAGAAGCCCAATGAGAGTGACCCCGATTAAAATTCCGGACATAGCCGCCACGCGGACATCGAGGGATTCTTCGATGAGTGCAAACATGCGCAGGGGAAGGACGGTGGTCTGGGCGTCCGCCAGGAACAAGGAGACGGAGACATTGTCCAGGGACTGAATGAAGACGAGGAAGGCGCCTGCCAGAATACCCGGCATCAGAAGCGGCAAGGTCACGCGTCTGAGAGTTGTAAACCAGCTCGCGCCCAGTGTCGTTGAAGCCTCGGCAAGTGCGGGATTGATCCCCTGGGCAACAACGGAAGCAGCCCGATACATCAAGGGGCCGAAGACGACGACGTGACCCGCTACCGTCAGCCAAAGCGAAGGCCTGAAGCCGATAAAGTTGGCGACAATCAGCGCTGCCAGTCCGTAGACGAGGCTGGGAAGAACAAGCGGCGCCAGCAACAAAGGTTCGATCGAGCCCACGGCGCTGCGCCTCATTCGTGTCATGCCGATTGTTGCGGGCACCGCGAACAGAAGCGATACCAAAACCGCCAAGCCTGCGATCTTTAACGAGTTCCCGGCGGCGATCTGCTCCGTCAGGGATCGAGCGGGATCGAGCAGGGCTTCATACCAGCGAAGGGAAAAGCCCTGCGGGGGATATTTCAAGGTCTGTCCTGACGTGAACGACATGGTCAGGGCGATGACGATGGGAGCGACGAGATAGACGACGCACAAGCCGCCAAATCCGTAGACGAAGGTCTTGTAGAGGAGGCCGGGAATGGGGTTCTCGCGGCGATCAGGCATGGCCGATCAACCTCCTGTGTCGGGATATCATCGTCAGAGCGACGAGTAGGCTGCCTGTCGACAACAAGAGGACCACCGCAATAGCCGAAGCCAGAGGCCAATCGAATAGTGTCCCGACTTCGCGGTAGATCAATTGCGGGACATAGACGTTGCGAGCACCACCAATCACGGCCTGGGTGACGAACGAGCTGCTGGTGCTGGCGAAGACCAGAATCCAGCCGGCAAGCAATCCGGGCAACATAATCGGCAGCAGAACCGTGATGAGGATGCGCCAGGGGCCAGCGCCAGAAACGGTTGCCGCCTCGGTGAGCTGAGTAGGAGTACGGGAGAGGATCGCGACAAGCGGCAGGATAATTAAAGGCAGATCGATCTGGCACATGGCCATGACAAGGCCCAGTTCGGTAAACATGAGGCTGGTCGGCGCGCCAGTCAGGCCAAGTGCCATCAAGGTTTCGCTGATCGGTCCCTGGCGTCCGAGGATGACGATCCAGGCGAAGGTGCGCACCACATTGCTGGTGAGCATTGGGATGAGGGTCAGGAATATCAAAGCCTGACGGAAGGTCTTGCCACTGTGCCAATAGAGCAAGGCGATTGGCAACCCGAGCAGGGTCGTGCCCACGACCGTTTCCACGCCCAACCGAGCCGTATTGACGAGGACACGGAAATTGAATGGGTCACCCAAGAAGCGTCCATAATTGTCCAGTGTTACCCCGTCGGTGCCCGCAAAGCTGAAGCCGACGAGAACAGCGAGTGGCGTTGCGAAGAACGCTATCGATAGCAGCAGCATCGGAGCTACGTAGGCAAAGCCGCTCGGCTTCATGGTTCGTTCCTCAGCCCGCGACCAGAGCGTCGAACTGGCGGATCCAGTCAGCTCGATGTCTGTTAATGGCAACCCAATCGGGGTAGACCATGGTCGGAATTTGATCGCGCGTGACATAGGCTTCGATGCCAGGCGTCAGGGCGACGTCCTTGTTTGTGGGGAACATTTCCACCGGCGGCTCCTTCAACTGATCCTGTGCCGCTTTCGAGATAGCCGCATCCATGTAGGCATAGGCTGCATCGACATTGGCTGAGCCCTTGGTCAGGTGGATGTTAACGGGGGCGGCGGGCGAACCGGTTTCGGGATGAGCAAATTCGGCGTTGAGGCCGAGGCTCTTGAGGTGAGCGACGTTTCCGGTGCTGCACATGAACACGGCGATTTCGCCCTGCTGGAACAGGGTCATCTGGTGGTTCGTGCTGTCGACGACGCCCTTGAGGTGTTCCGGATGGTCCTTGAACAGCTTGAAGACGGCATCCATGTCGTTGGGCCCGGAGCCGTAGATCTTCGCGATCTCAGTATAGGCCATGACCGCGGTATTGGAGCCGAAGCCTGTCCAGGAGACCTTGCCGCTGTAGGCCGCATTTTCGAACAGGTCCCGATAGCCTTTCGGCTTGGGCACGAGGTCGGGATTGTAGGCGATACCATTGACTTCGATGGTTACGGTCGGACCATATTCACCCTGGAATGCGGGATCGAGCAGGCCCCAGTTTGAGAGCTTGCTCGGATCGATCTTCTGGATGAGATCGTTTTCGATGGCGACTGCCATCTGCCCTGGGGACATCAGCAGCGTGTCGTAGGGCGGGTGACCGGGGCTCGCCATGATCTTTGCTAGTTGATCCTGGGCAAGCGCCGGCGCGATGGTGAGGTCATAACCGGCCTTTTGCACCATAGGCGTCAGCACGGTCCGATAGGCATCCTCCCAGCTGCCCGGGAAGGTGGCGGCTACAGCAGTGCCGCCTGCAGCCCACGTGGGAAGGGGGAGCATCGCGGCTGCCGCAGCACCTGCGGCGAGAAACCCGAAGCCACGCCGGGTAATCCTGAAATCGTTCATCATGTTCACCTCTGTTGCCTTGCTTCTTCACTGGAAACCTCCGGTTCAGCCGGAAAGACGTGACACCGCGACGCGTCGATCACGGCAAAGAGCCGCGCGCCTGCTTCGGGAATGAGCGTGGATGGCCCTCTGACCTCTGAGGCGCGCAAGCCCGTACCGTCGTCGAGGACCAGGTCATGGACCAGCGATGGACCAAGGGGCACCGACACGGTCAAACGGACGGGAAGTGCATTTCCGCTCGCCTGGGTCACCAAATGCACCTCCTCGGGACGGAAGGTGATCGAAACGCGAGATCCGACGATGAAATTCAAGCGGCGTGGGATCAGGAGGGTTTGCTGGTTCGGCAAACCGATCAGGGTGCTTTGTGCATCGACCCGAACGATGTTCCCGTGGACGGTGTTCGCCTGCCCTATGAACGTATTCACAAATAGCGTTTTGGGGCGGTCGTAGACAGCCATCGGCGTGTCGATTTGCTCGACGTGGCCTTTATTCATCAGCACCAGGCGGCGCGCCAGGCTTTGAGCCTCTTCCTGGTCGTGCGTAACGATGAGAGTGGTGATGCCCAAGGTCTTCTGCAGATGCAACAGCTCGACCTGAAGATCGAAACGTAAGGCTCGATCGAGGGCGCCAAAGGGTTCGTCGAGGAGCAGGAGCGATGGTCGCCCTGCGATCGCCCGGGCGACCGCGACGCGTTGCTGCTGGCCGCCCGATAGCTCTCGCGGCAGTCTGTTGCCATACCCCTGGAGGCGCACCAGCGTGAGCATTTCTTCCACGCGTTCTCGGCGCTTCGCGCGTGAAATCTGCTGGCAGGCGAGGGGGTAGGCGATGTTCTCAGAGACGGTCAGATGCGGGAATAGAGCATAATTTTGAAAGACCATGCCAATGCCGCGCGACCTGGCGGAGACATGCGCGAGATCCTGATCGCCGAGTGAAATGCTGCCATTCCTGGGCTGTATGAGACCCGCAATGGCGCGCAAGACAGTCGACTTACCGCAGCCGCTCGGCCCGAGCAGAGCGACGATCTCCCCCGCATCGACGTCAAAGGAGACATCCTCAACCGCAGTTGCGCCTCCGTAGCTATGCGTGAGCCCTTGGACAGAAAGCCGCTTTCGTTCAGCCAACCTGGAGCTGTCAGCCATATGGATTTCCTGAGATCGAGTGAAGCCCATGGGGCGTTGATTGCTGCCAAGCTGGAAGCGGAGCGGCGATTTGGCGATGAGTGTGGTGTCGGTCTGGCTCATGGGCCTTGACTAAGCAAGCTGCGTGCCAGCTTGGGCTTTCGCGAAATTAATATCACATAAACAATTGATAATTATAGATTTTATACGTTCAAAGATATCTGCGAAACTTTGTTATAAATGTAATTCGGCATAAGTTTCGGAATTGAATGTGCATATATATTCGGCTTGAGTGAGCAAAAGATAAGCATTTCGTCGGCAATTTTCCGGCTGATCAATCGAAACCAACTGCCATAAAAGTGCCGCCAGCCTCCAGATATGGAGCCAAATACCCTCTCTAGCCCCGTATTGGAGCGCAAACTATCAGTCCGCCGCATCATTTTCGGCATCCAGCCCATAGCCCCTTACACTAGTGAGCAAAAATTGTGCAAAAACATTATAATGACAATGCGAAAATCTCTGCGTATTAAATCAAGAAAGTCATCTGAATAATAAAAATTAGCTATTTCAATACCTTAGACGGCACGATCGAATCGTTGGCATGTCTCTTGCTTGGTCTCCGGCGCGAGTTCATCGAATATGAGAAGGGGACCCCATGCGTTGTATCCTTGCAACTTCGAGAGCGTCACTCGCCGGCGCACTTTTCTCTCTCGTTGCGATTACTGGTGCCATGCCTGTACATGCGGCGGAAAGCGAGATAGCGAAGCTTCCTGGCGTTGTCCCAACGCCCGAACTGATGAAGGCGTTACCTTCGTCAGTAAAGGGCGCCGGCGTTCTGAAAGTGGCGACCGACCTCACCCCGCCGATCAGCTTTCACTCAGAAGATGGAAAGCTCATTGGGATCGATGCGGATCTTGCTGCTGCACTCGGCATCATCCTCCAGGTCGATGTGCAGATAACGGATGTCGGTGCAGGTGCAGCTATCGTACCCGCCATCCGCTCCGAGCGCTTCGACATGTCCATCTCAGGGATCAACGATGATCCCGAATTGGAGAGGCAGGTCGATGTGATCGACTATATGTTCGATGCGACCACGATCATGACCAACAAGGATAATCCTCTCAGCATCAAGCAAATGGACGACCTATGTGGGCGAACCGTAGCGGTTCCCGTCGGTACGTTTCAAGAGAGGATGGTCGAAGCGGCTTCGGCACGGTGCTCGACCCCGATCAAGATCATGACGATTCCAAAAATGCCGGATGTGCTCCAGGCCGTCCGTACCGGCCGGGCTGACGCTACCGTCAATGGCTATGCCACGAGTGTCTATACGACCGAACACCAAACCGGCAACGGCAAGGGTCTTCAGGCTCTCCCGCAAGTGCGGCTCGCTGTGGGCTACCTCGGCATCCTTACTGCCAAGGATAACCGGCAGCTGCGCGACACTGTCGTCGCTGCCCTGCAGCAGATGGTAGCCAGCGGAGCATACGAGACGATCATGAAGAAGTGGGGTCTTGGCCCCCTGGCCGTGAGGACTGTGAAGATTAATGACGCGGTAAGCATGCCCGCGGAGTGATCCAATGACCCTATTGGCGGCTGAAACAACCACGTCACCGCTTGCACCGACCATCGCCAGACCGATCCAGTGGGGTCAGGTTGCAATCGGTGCCGGCGCGATCCTTGCGCTGACTTTCTTCGCCTGGATTGTTGGCCACGGGGAGAGCGTGCAATGGGCCGAGATCCCTCGCTACCTCATCGATCCTCTAATCCTCGATGGCGTCACCCTGACGCTCGAGCTGACGGCCGCGGCAATGGTATTTGGGATCGTGGCAGGATGCATCGTGGCGACCATGGCAACGTCCCGGAACTTTGTACTCAAAATCCTCGCCGCTGCCTTCGTCTGGTGCTTTCGAGGCGTGCCACTCATCGTCCAGATATTCTTCTGGTTCAATATCGCCTTGTTCGTGCCACAGCTTGGGTTCGGCACAGTGAGCATCCCGATCAATGAGGTCATCACGCCTTCCCTGGCGGGGTTCTTGGCCCTGGGGCTCCACGAAGCGGCGAACATGGCAGAAATCATCCGTGGCGGCCTGCTTTCGGTTGATCGAGGCCAACAGGATGCAGGCAGGGCGCTGGGCCTCACGCCAGGGCAGACATTACGCGTGGTCGTCCTGCCCCAGGCGGCCCGCGTCATCATCCCACCGACAGGGAACCAGGCCATCGGCATGCTTAAGGCGAGCGCTATCGTTTCCGTCATTGGTATGGAGGATTTGCTCACTCAAGCTCAGCACATCTACTCCCGCAATTTCCTGGTCATCGAACTTTTGATCGTCGCCTCGATCTGGTACCTGGCCATCACGACCGTGGCGTCCATCGGCCAATATTTTCTTGAGCAGCGGCTTGTGCCAAAGAGCCAGATCTCGACCAAAAGGCGGACTTCGAGCGGGGTCAGTGATGAGGACTGACCTGAAGTCTGACCCGGCCGAGATGATGATGCTGGCTCAATCGGTCACGAAGAGTTTTGGAAACTTACCCGTTCTTCAGGGCATCGACCTGGCTGTTCCGCGAGGCAAGGTGTTCTGCCTGATCGGATCGTCCGGTTCGGGGAAGTCCACTTTCCTGCGCTGTATCAATCATCTGGAAACGATCGATGGCGGCCGGTTGCTCGTCGATGGTCGCTATGTCGGCTACGAAGAGCACGGCGGAAAGCTGTTCGAGCTCGGGGCAAAGGCCCTGGCCGCCCAGCGGGCGCAAATCGGCATGGTATTCCAGCGTTTCAACCTGTTCCCGCACCTCACCGTTGTGGACAATATCACCGCCGCGCCTCTGGTTCATCGCCGTTGCAGCAAGGCTGAGGCCCAGGATTTGGCCCATGGCCTGCTCGAGAGAGTGGGGCTGCGGGACAAGGCTAAAGCCTACCCTTCCGAACTCTCCGGCGGTCAGCAGCAGCGTGTTGCCATCGCGCGTACGCTTGCGATGCAGCCGAAGCTCCTGCTGTTCGACGAGCCCACCTCGGCCCTCGACCCAGAACTCGTCGGCGAGGTGCTGTCCGTCATGCGTGATCTCGCCAAGGAGGGCCGAACGATGATCGTCGTCACCCACGAGATCTCATTTGCCGTCGAGGTTGCGGACACCCTTGTGTTCATGCACGAGGGCAAAGTGCTGGAGACCGGGCCTCCGGCGCAGCTTCTGCGTGCTGCAACCCACCAACGGACAACATCCTTTTTGGCGAAGTTTAGATAGCGCACGAGTGTTCTCGAAACGACTTGGAACCAAACCAATATTGCAGCGCTGAAGAGGCGCACTCGATAGGAAAGAAACGACTATGAAGCTAGGAATTGACGGGCTGAAGCTGCCGGAAGCTAAGAAGCGCGGCCCGCTAGGAAGCCTCGATCATGTCTATGAGCTCGGCTTGAAGGGTATTTTCTTCAGCACGGTTCTCGATATGAGTCCGGACCTGGATCACGGGTTGCTGAGGGACATTCGCTCGAAGGCCGACGAACTCGATCTGTATCTGGAAAGTGGTATCGGCAAGATCAATCCCTATTGCAGTGCGGAGGCCCCTGAACTGCGAGCCATAGGTGGCGGCGACATCATCGCGGGGTTCACTCGGATGATTGAGGCAAGCGCCGAGATCGGGTGCTTTGAGCTGTGGGTCTCCCCAGGCAATTTCAAGCCGATATATCGTGACCGTCTGGCGGTCGATCGCTTTCGGACGGACGTGACCTGGGAAGAGCAGCTGACGGCCATCGAAAAAGTCTTGCACAAGCTCGCCCCTGTCGCGCGCGCCCACGGCAGCCACCTGAATATCGAAACCCATGACGAGATCACCTCCTTCGAGATCGTGCGATTGATCGAGAAGGTCGGTGCCGATTGTGTGGGGGTGGTGTTTGATACCGCGAATGTGATTCAGCGCGGGGAACATCCAGTCTTCGCAGCCCGGCGCGTGGCTCCCTTTGTCCGGCAGACACATATCAAGGATGCTTACGTCGCACGTGCCCCCGGTGGCCTTGACTTCCAGACCCGCCGCTGCGGTGAGGGCATTGTCGATTTCGAAGCGATCCTTCCGATCTTGGCCGAAGCCAATCCCGCCTTGAATCTGTCTCTGGAAGCTGCCCAGTCGACAGACGATGACCCTCGCCAGCCCAATCCCCGCCAATGCATTCAGATCGACGACCCAATTTGGCGAGCGGGGCACCCGGATCTCTCGGCAACCGAGCTGGAAGCTTACTTTGCGATGATCGATGCCTACGAAGCTCGAGTGATGGCGGGCGAAATCCAGGATTGGGAGGAATATGAGCGCACCCAGTATGGCTATCCGACATATCAGGAGCAGACCTATGGTTTTGCTGAAGCGATCACGTTCATCGGGGACTCGGCCAACCATATCGGCACTATATGCAAGGCGAAGGGGATTTCTCTCGCGTTCGCCTCAGCTAACGCCAAGGCCGCCTAGCAGCCATCCCTTGCCATTGGTGCTCCAGCGCGCGCGCTGATTCGGCCGCCTTGCAGGTCTCATTAGTCAAGTGCGCAGGAAAATTCTTATGAGGATAATTACAGCGCTCCGTTTTGAGATACAAACTTCCATTCGCACATGATTTATAAAACTCGGACACAATCTGGAGAAGAAAATGAAGAGGATGCGCCGTCAAAGCTCCAAGTCGACGCCGAAGGCCAATCCTTCGATAGACGTTGCCGATAATGGAGACGATGTTTCCGAACGCATCCGGGTCACCCTTGCGACCGCCATCGGCGAAGGAGCACTCAGGCCAGGTACCAAGATTTTGGAAGACGCCATGGCCGACCACTTCGGCGTCAGCCGAACAGTGGTTCGTGGCGCTCTCGGCGTACTGGAAAGTGACCATCTCCTGGAGCGGAAGAGAAATCGCGGGACATTTGTCGCAGAACCAACCATCGAAGAGGCGAAAAGCCTCTTCGAGGCACGCAGGACAATTGAGCGAAGCATTCTGGAACTCGTGGTGGATCGTGCCGCGGCGGAGAAATTGGATGCCCTTGAAAAGCTGACCGATGAAGAAGAGCGCATTCATCGGCATGGCGATGAAAAATCGAAGACGGTTCTATCCGGAAGATTTCACATCGAACTGGCTCAGATTGCAGGCAACCCCGTTCTGACTGAAATTCTTGCCAAAGTCGTCGCCCGGCTCTCCCTTGTAATGTCCTTGTATGAGGAGGAGCATCAGGACGATTGCGGCGCGGATCATCACAGGATGATCGTGGCTGCTTTGAAGGCGAAGGATCTCGCCAAGGCCCAGCACCTCATGGATCACCATCTCGCCGATATCGAAGGGCGTGTACGGCTGACACAGGGGCAGGGGGATCGGCATACATTCATGGCAGTTCTGGAGAACTTCTCGTAGGCGTTCAGAAGAGCCCAACTGGGGTCAGCAACTCCAAGTCCGGCAAGGCGGAGTTCATCACGTTCGCTGGGGTGGAGGAAGACCCGATGCTGGCCGGGGCGGATGTGCTGAAGCTGACGACACTGCGCAGCCATGACCAGTACAATACGACCGTCTATGGCCTCGATGTCCGCTATCGTGGCGTGTTCGGACGACGCGACGTGTTGTTCATCAGCGAGCGGGATCTGGTGGCGCAGAACCTGGAGCACGGTGATCTGGTGGAGATCATCTCCGCCATCCCGGGCCAGGAGCACAAGCGCATCCGTCTGACCGCGATCGCGCATGACATCGCACCGGGCTCAATCGGCGCCTATTACCCGGAAGCCAATAATCTCTGTCCGCTGACCTACCAGGACCCCCAGAGCGGCACACCGTCATATAAGTCCCTGCCAGTAAGGCTCCGGAAAGTCGCGTATCGTCCAAAAGGGCTAATTCTGCCCGGTGACAAGCACCGGGCAGCTGGAAAGCGCCAGGAAAAGACACTGGTTCGCTCCCGTATAGCGGACGTTCAGTTTCGCGCCCATCCCAGGCGTCCCGACGCTGCTCCGCCGTTCCTGAAACCGGACATTCTTTTATGGATCGAGTATTTTGGAGTTCTTCTTGCACGTAGTTGCCAGCAAGTGAATCTTTCCAGAGAAAACGAAGTTGACACCAATGACGCGAACGACCTCTTATTTCGTCCTGCCATTTTTCCACGACTCAGATGGAGACCTTCTCCAGCTTGAAGTCGAGGTGGCACCGGATGTGGCGACGGCCAAGCACCGCGCCTTTAATCTCGTCAGCACGATGCGCGGCACGGACAAGATCGTCGGCGCGATTGCCTTCTCGCAAGCGCAAGATTTGACGACGAAAATTGTCGAGGATGCGCTGATCATCGAGCGGTATGGCGAGACTCCGCAAAACGTCGACGGGATTGAATAGCTTTCAGGCGGATCAACGTTCATCGCAGCGCGAGCTTGGCGTTCTTTCTCCAGGCCAATGAATCTAAGCCCGGCCGTTGGCAAAAGGGTCGACCAGTCGGCTAAGGGCTCTCAAGAAACTGCACCAATGAGCGGCACTTGACCCAGAGCGCCGGGTTCATTGGTAACAACCCGCGCGTCAGGCGCGGGCCGCCTGACGCGCGATAGCGCGAACGTCGGCAGGGTTAATACCAATGTCGGCTAGCCCGCGCTTGTTCAGGCCCTTGAGTTCGGCCAGCGTCGCGCGCTCACGGCGCCAGATGCGGACACGTTCGATCAAAGCTACGAACAACATGATAAGGCTCCTTCTTCATGAACCTGCGCCAAAGCGAATTCTTCACCGCCGTTCATAAATTCTATATGAACCATTTCTGAGCGATTGAGAAGATGCTGCACTGCACAATATCCATGTTAGAAACGCATGGCCAAAACTGGCATGGGGGGTTTTTAGGAGTGGGCGAAATCCACCGCTTAGGGCGTTGCAAAAAATCAGACGCAGAAGTGCATCTTTAATTGGGATTAAAGCGGCAAGTGTTCGGTGCGCATCCCTGTAGGGCCGGCCCGCCGTAGGTGCCTAGGTCCGCTCTGCAAGCTTTCTTGATGCCAAGCGGGCGCCAAAGACGATCAGCGCGGCCCCTGCGCAAGTCGTCACAAGGATCGGCTCATTCCAAACAATACGCCCTATTATGGCGGCAAACACGATCGACATGTAACTCCAGGTATTTACTTTGTCGCCTGGGGATAGCGTGAAGGCTCTGGCATAGAAATATTGGCCAATAATGATAAAGGCCGCAATGAGACCAATTTGGAAAAGTTCGATAGCACTTGGAACTTGCCATGCCCATGGCAAGGGAATGACAGCGAACATCAATGCGAAGAGGGAGAAATAAAACATCTGTCGTTGTGGGGGCTCGGTAGCCGCCAAGGACCAGATGACCAAGGCCGCAGCGGCTCCGCCCATGGCTGCCAGCAACGCCGCGATGTCTCCAAGCGACATCCCAATGCGGTCGGGCGGGATGATCAGTGCCACCCCTGCGAAGCTGACGACGACGCCGATCCAGACATGGCGGTCCGACAATTTGCGAAGGACGACTAGAGCCAGGATGGGTACGAAGACCGGCCCAAGCGACTGCAAGACCACGGCGTTGGCAAAGGAAATGGTTGCAATCGCGTAGAAATAGGTCAGCAGCGCTCCATATGTGAAAATGGACCTGAGAAAGTGCAGGCCGAGCCGCCTGGTAGCTACCCCACCCATGGGTCTCAAGAGACACCAGACGCCCATGATCAGGAAGCAGAACAGATTGGTCCAGAACACGAGCGCGAAGGTATTGACCGTTACCGAAGCAAATCGAGCAATGCTAGCGCCAGAAGCGAACAAAAGCGCCGCCAGGAGCATGGAGATGATCCCCTCGACAACGGGCTCCCTCATGGCCCTTGGAATGAGGCGAGACCCTCCTAGGCCCGCTGGGTGATATGGAGCTCTATGTCGCGGCGCGTGGCACCAGCGCCGGCCCCACGGGTCGTCCTGAACATCGGTGCTCGACATAGCGCTGCCCTCGCTAGGATTGAGACATCGCCACAGTACGCTGGCGCCACTGACAGCTTCCTGTCAGCAGTGTGAGCCGCCTACCTTAGATTGTCGGCTATTAACGCCCTTGGAAATCGAGCTCTGTTGCAATACTCCTGCAGATCGAGTGGCCAGCTTTGAGGCCTTAATGTTCACGCGTCGGCCTGCTCCGCAGGGTTTCCACACGGTCTGCAGGAGTTGCGCGACATAGGAAGGTCGCACAAGGCTAGGCTTCGACAGCCCCGCCTCCCGGCACTGGAACGATCTCGGCAGAAATTAATCCAACCTATCTGGCAAGACCTCCGTGAGTTGCTGCTCCGGGCGCTCCGCCAAATCGTCTAGCAACTCCAACTCGCGCTCAGGGATCGATCGTTTTAGGAGGGCGCCTCACGCCAGCGATCCCACTTCGACGTCTCGCGACCATTCAGCACATAGTGATCGCGAAGGACGTTGACCTTCACGAATCACATGCCCGTCACCTCGCCATGGCCGAACGCGCAGGGGTCAGCCTCCGCTCTACGACACTTCAGCCACGCTTCACACGCCGACACGAACAATCCGCGTGGGACATCAGCCGGGTCGAATTCGATCCGACTTCTCTGCCGCAGCATTTGATCGATTTGGGCGTCGCTCAAGCGCCACGTCTTGGTCTTCGGGTCCCAGTATTCACAGCGATACACCCCGGCTGCTCTGCACCAGAGCGGGACACACTTCGCGAACTCGGAGCGCACAGACCCTGACGATACAATTTTCAAGCCTCGGCTGGGTGCCGCCATCGTTCCGGGGACCTTGACCTCGCCTTGGAGCACATTGAGCGGGCGCGGCAGTCTGCCGACAATGACGGTTAAGGTTAAACCTTCAGGCCTTCCATAAAGTGTCGCCTCAGGAGTGCAAAGGCAGCAAGAGGCGGGATGCTGGCGAGAAGACTCGCTGTCAGGGCCACGTTGGGGCCCGTCGCGGCGTAATTGCCTTGGAAGACCTGCAACGCGTTCATGATCGAACGAATTTCCGGTCGGTTTCCCAAAACCATCGAAAACAAAAGATCATTCCAGATCCACGTAAACTGGAGAAGGAACAATGCAACCAGCGAGCCCAAGCAGTTTGGTAGGATGATGGACCAAAAGATCCGGAATTCTTTCGCACCATCCATGCGCGCTGCCTCATCAACCTCTCGCGAGATCTGAGACATATGGCTCCTCAGGACCAGCGTCGGGAATGGCACGCATATCGCGGTGTAAAGCAGCAGCATACCCCAACGAGTATTGAGTATGCCGGCATGCTGATATCCGAAAAATAATGGAATAAGATACATTTGAAAGGGGAATATAGTTCCCAAAAAAATCAACATGAACCAGAAGTTTTTGCCGCCAAAGTTGAGCCTGGCAAGCGCAAAGGCTGCCATTGCAGCAAAGAAAACAGCCAATCCGGCACCAACAACACCGTAAAGCGCGCTGTTGAAAAATGCGCTCGTCATGTTTGCCTGGGCCCACGCTTGCTGAACATTGCTCAAGATCGGGGTCAGGCCCTGAGGCAAGCTCAGGGGATCGTTATGAGCATACTCCTCGGTGGTCTTGAAAATCGATATTGCGAGGTAGTAGAACGGCGCCAGCCAAACGAGTGCGCATATAAGAGCGAACAGGAAAACCGCGCGACGACCAATTCCGGTTCGGCGAACAGGTGGCTTGCGGATGAGTGCCTCTTCGAACGGCGTGTTCTCGATCGAGTTCACCATGATCAGCTGCGTAATCTCTCTGCACGCGCCTGAAGCAGCGCCTGCACCCAGGTAACGGCGATCGATATCGCTCCAAGAAACACGGCGATCGCCGCCGCATAGGCCCATGATCCCTTGTTGAAGCCGACAAAATACATATAGACCGACAGCGACAGCGTTCTCTGGCCGGGATAGCTGATACCCATGACCCACAGAAGGTCGAAAGCTCCAAATCCGGCCAGGATAGAGAGCATTGAAACGACGAGAAGCGTGGGCGTCAGCAGCGGTAGCACGATATACCGGAACACCTGTCGACTGCTCGCTCCGTCCATTCTGGCTGCTTCAATAGGGTCTGTCGGAATTGCTGCCAGACCGAGCAAGAGCAATACCATGACGAGCCCGACATTCTGCCAGACATAGGTGGCAATAATTGCGGGCATCGTCGTCTGGTCCGTGTACAACCAACCAGTGTCGATGGGGTCGCCGCTTATCAGAGTAAGCGCGGAGTTAAGCACGCCGTGCGGCGCATAGACGTAAAACCAGATGACACCGATCGACGTAGGCGCCAGCACTCTGGGCAAAAAGATTATGTTCTTGAAAGTGCCCTCCATCGGAATGCCACGCAGCATAAGCGCGAGCAAAAGCCCGAGGCCGACAGGTATGATGAGCGAAGCGGTGACCCAAATGACTGTCGAGGTAAAGGCTGTTTCAAATTGTGGGTGGTTGAGGAGAAGCCGATAGTTATCGAGCCCGCCAAACTGATCCAGCCCCTTAAATCGCTCCCAGCGAGTGAAACTTAAGTAAATATTGAAGGCAATTGGCAAGAGCAGGACGATGCTTGTGAGCAGCACTGCAGGCGTCATGAAGAGCAAGGCGATCCGGAAGTTGCGCCTGCGCAAGGCGCGCTCGGAACGCCGCAGGTTTTCGTAGCCCAACTTCTCAATGATGGCTCGATCGTCGTCTGCGGATGCCATAGTTTGCCCGTGCAAGCTGTTAGGGAGGCGAGCCGGAAGACGGCCCGCCTCACATCCATCGAATGCTATTGCTTATGCGTGGCCCAATATTGCTTATGAAGGGCCTCGATGTCGCCCATGACCTTTTCAGCCGTCGCCGGGGTTGGATTGAGCATGAAGGAATTGAGCGCGGCTACCGACTCGCCCTGGAGTTCGGCCGGCACAGCCTCCCACCAGCGAGGGTAGAGTTGCGTCGACTTGTCCGAGGCGATCGCGTCGCTCACTTTCGATACCACAGCGTTGGGAGGTGTGGCCTTGACGTTGCCCATGAAGTTTCCTGAAACTTCACCCCACTTCGCTGCAGCGTCGGTCGATATCCAGCACTTGAGAGCGGTCGTAACGTCCGGCTTTGCCTTGCCCGCCACGGAGAGCACGAGGGGAGACGCCTCAAAAATCAGGCCAGGTCCGGCCGCCGGATCTACGTCAGGCGTAATGAAGCCGTCGAGATCCTTGCCGATTTTCATGCCGGCGTCCTTCATGAGGCCCATAGCCCACTCGCCCATCAGGTCCATCGCGCCTTTGCCTGCGGCAAAGTCCTGCATTTCCTGGTTTGACCGGGGATCTGTGAAATAGCCCTTTGCAAACATGTCCCCCCAAATCTGGAATACTTTCCGGACCTCCGGGCCATCATAATGGGTCGTGCCGTTGAACAGGCCGAGATAGGCCTTCGGATTTGTCCGGATCATCAGCTCTTCGAACCATATGAAGCCGCGCCAGCCATCTTGAGTGGTGGTCACGAAAGGAGTGATGCCTGCTTTTTTCAGCTTCTCGGCGTCACTCATCAACTCGTCCCATGTCTTGGGCTCGGCTGTAATGCCGGCTTTCTTGAAGAGCTCAGGGTTATAGAACATCACCCAGCGATTAAAGTGCAGGGGCACCGCATAGTAGTGGCCGTCGATCTTGAAGGGTGCCCCAGACTCTTCCTTGAAATCGCCGCTCTTGAGCATATCAGCCCAAACATCGTCCAACTGGGCAATTTGGCCAGTGGCGACGAGATCGTCGCGAAATGTGACGCCGCTCCACCAGGTAAACATGTCCGGCGTGTTTCCGGACGCGATGGACGATTGGATGAAGGCTTTGTATTGGTCGGGCGGCGAATAGGCTTGTTGGACAATCTTGACGCCTGTCTTGGTGCCGCAAAGGTCGCCAACGGCCTGTAGCTGAGGCGACCAGAAATTTTTATCATGATTGAGTATAACGTCTCCCGCATATGCACTACCAACTCCCGTTGCCGTGACAGCTGCTGCGACCAACAGGACCTTGTATAAGCTACTCTTCATGTTTTCTTCCTCCCATTAAGTTCTTATGTCTTCTTAGGTCGTCCGTACGGCTGACGTTGCTAGTGTCTCACCGCTTGCCGCATCGAAAAGGTGGATGCGCTCGATATTGATGCGGAAGGTCAATGTCTCGTCCGGCGAAACCTCGCGCGGTTGCTGCATGCGAGCTACCGCTTCCTTGCCTGCGACGGTGATGAACAGAAGCGTTTCGTTCCCCAGCATTTCCGTGAGACCCACGGGGGCTCGCACTTCCAGCGCATTTGTGGGCGGCAGGCCATGCCCATCCGGTACGATATCCTCAGGGCGTATCCCCAACGACACCGGCTGCTCGGCTCCCAAAGCCGTGAAGCGTTCCGGCGAAAGCGGCACCTCGAGCGTTCCTGACTGAAAATAGGATTCGCCGGATTTCTTCTTGATGACACCCTCGATGAAGTTCATCGGCGGGGAACCGATGAAGCCGGCCACGAAACGGCTCGCGGGACGTTGGAAAACCTCAAGCGGGCTGCCGATCTGTGCGATCCGTCCGTCCCTCATGACGACAATGATATCCGCCAGCGTCATGGCCTCGACCTGGTCATGCGTCACATAAATCGTCGTGACCTTGAGGCGCCGTTGCAAGCGTTTGATCTCCAAGCGCATTTGACTGCGAAGCTTGGCATCGAGGTTGCTGAGTGGCTCGTCAAAAAGGAACACTTCAGGTTCACGAACCATCGCCCGTCCCATCGCGACACGCTGGCGTTGGCCGCCCGACAGGTTTGCAGGTTTTCGATCGAGAAGCATTTCCAAGCCTAGGATATGGGCGACGTCCTCGACTTTTTGTGTGATTTCCTTCTGCTTCAGGCCGGCGAGTCTCAGCGAAAAGCCGAGGTTTTTCCGAACGCTCATATGAGGGTAGAGAGCGTAGGATTGGAACACCATCGCCGTTCGTCTCTCCCGCGAGGGCAAATCGTTGGCCAACCGGCCACCGATCCTTAATTCGCCATGCGAAATAGTCTCGAGGCCAGCGATCATCCGAAGCGTGGTGGTTTTTCCGCAGCCGCTCGGGCCGACCAAAACCACAAACGATTGATCCGGAATGTCGAGGCTTATGCCGCGGACACCGACATGGGCACCATAAACCTTGTAAATCTCCCGCAGCGATACCGCCGACATCGTTCGAACAATCCTCCCTAGCTCAATCTAGCATTGCTCCTGTAGGATCGAGGGCGACTACCGATAAGAGGAATACCTATTTTTGCGCAGAGTAATGTACGAGTCACGCGTCACAAACACGATAAAAACTATCGTGCTTCCTTCCAAGAATTGCCCCACCCTGAGGCTATAAAATTTTCCTCCACGAAATACTCGAAATCACAGAGGTAACACGAGATATTTAACTTAAGACTATTTTTCTTCTCTTTAATTACTTTAATATAGAAAATAGGTTGGGTCAATACAGGGCGGCCGCCTGAGGCTCGTAAGGTTCCCCGCCGAGGGCGTTGCTGGACCTTTCTGTCTAGGGATGAAGCTCCGGTTCAAGCAGTGTTACACGGGACAAGTCGAAAGAATTGTGATGCGCAATTGTCGCCGCCCCTATCGCACAGTCGAGGTTTCCGAGATGAGACATGCGGATCTCAGGCGCGGTGACGCCTAAAAGTATGCCCGAGGCTATCGCCGCTTTGAGAGCTTCGGCGCGATGCCGAAAAATAGGGAGCATCGGACCGCCGAGAATGATCACGGATGGATTGAAGGCGCTTACGATCGAAGTAAGGCCGATCGTGAGACAGCTTTCCATCTCCGCGACGGCTTGTTGCGCGGCTGGTTCACCCGCAGCGGCCCGGGTGGCAACGTGCTCCGGCAGGCTGCCTAAATCGCCATCCGGGATATTGTCGGAACCATAATAGCTGCGTGCAAGAGCTCTGAGGTTGGTGCAGCTTTCAAGGCACCCATTGTTACCGCATGAGCAACGTTGGCCGTTTGTCTTCACTTTGACATGCCCAAGCAGCCCCGCTGTCCCGTGAGCGCCCCTGAAAAGACGATTGTTGATGATGGCAGCGCCGCCTACGCCTGTGCCGAGCCATAAATAGAGCGTGCAGATACTCGAAATTGCGGGTTGTGTATAAACTTCTCCAAAGGCGGCCGCGTGCGCATCGTTCTCAATATAACATGGAACTTTAATCGCCCTATACAGAAGATCTGCAAACTGAACATCATTCCATCCGGCAGCAGGAAAGTTTATGACTATTCCATCCCGGGCTACAAGAGCTGGAAGTGTCACGCCAACGCCTAGAATTTTCTTTTTGTAGCGATCGTCCCGCAGAATATCCTTATAATAACTGGAAATTGCCTTTACGGCAGACTGGGGCGTGTGAGGGGGGACGATCGCCGTCTCGGTCGACGTCACGACCATTGCCGCCAGATCGATCAGCGCAAAGCGAACAGCGCCGACCGCAATCTCGACACCCAAAAAATAGGCGCCTTCCGCATCGATGGCGAGGCCGACACTTGGTCTTCCAAGTTCTTTGGGCCCTCTCGTTTGTGCCGCTTCCGCTTCCTTTACCAGTCCCCGCTCGACGAGACGATTTATGAGACGCGTAATCGTGGCGGGCGTGAGGGACAGCCGCCGTGCAATATCGGCGCGGCTCGCGACGCCCCGATTTCGAAGCATCGTAAGGATACTCAATTCATTGACGTATTTCGCTAGAGTTTGATTGGCCATACTCGCTTCACTGTGGTCGGTTAATGCCTCAGACCCGCTTTTTGCCTTTGTGGCTGGACTTGCTGGCGTAGGTGCAGACTTACTGGCGTGGGTGCAGACTTGCTGGCATAGGCGCAGATTTGCGTTCGATGCGACGGAACGGAGCTCTCCAAGGATCCCTGCCGGCGCAACATCTCGAAGCGGCGGGATCGGCGACATCACCCCACGAGCATGATTGATCTTTTGAAATCCCTTTTCCCTGGTGTCAATGCTGCCGGGCGTCGGCTTCTGCAGCCCGGCGCAATGGGCTTCGCCCGGCTGCCATCACGCTTTGAAAATAGGTCTTGAGATCGATGCGCACTGGAGGCTCGGGAGGCTGGCCACCTCAAATTTCTTAGCCGTTATTCGGCAACACGCAGCAGGCTGGCTTGCGTGTGAAAATCCTCCCTATATGGCTTGGCCGTTGGCGGCAGCTCGCGCTTGATAAAGTAGTTTTCATTGCGCAGCTGACGCAAGAGGGCAGGAACCATCTCACGATAGCCGGCTATTATGGACGGATTGGCAGGGGGAAGGTCATGCTTGATCAAGGCATGCAGTTTCGGGAGAGCATGGTAGGGAACCATTGGAAACATATGATGCTCAACGTGATAATTCATGTTCCAATATATGAAACGACTGATCGGATTCATGTAAACAGTGCGTGAATTCAGCCGATGATCTGTGACGTTGTCGGCAAGGCCGCCATGCTGAAGAAGGCCAACCAACATAATATGCCAAATCCCGTAGATACGAGGTCCGCCAATCAAGACAAGCGGGAGCCACGTGCGGTATAAGATGGCGGATGTCAAAGCAACTAAATAGATAGCGAGGTGCACGCGCGCCGCAAGCACGGCTTTTGGGCGCTCGGCTTCTGGAGTAAGCACTTTCTCGTCTTCAGAAAGCGCGCCGAGGGCGTTGCGGATAATCGCTCGGCCCAGATCCCAAAGATCGACCAAGCCCACGAAATTTAAGAGGAGGCGCGCGAGAGCCGGGGGACGCATGACGGCAATCTCTGCATCGCGTCCGACGATATAGGTATCGGTGTGATGACGGGCATGGCTCCAGCGCCAGATAACTGGGTTGCGCATCTCCATGAAACTGGCAATTTGGTAGACGGCGTCATTCATCCACGGTGTCTTGAAAGCCGTGCCGTGACCACACTCATGCCACCGGGCGTCCGATCCGGACCCGTACAAGACCCCGTATACAAGAAAGAAGGGGACCGCCCACCACGAGCCCCATAGCGCGATCCCGACCATGCCGGTAAGCGCCATTGCGCCCAACCACAGGATGGTATCCCGGATCGCCGGTAAATCGGAGCGCTGCATCAGCTCCTTCATCACCTTGCGCGGTATTTGAGTATGGTACCACTCGGCCGATGCCAGGCCAGTCTCAACGGCGGAGCGCGTGCTGGCGCCGTTTAAACCGTAATCTCTCTGCAAGCGGTCGCTGCCTTCCAGCGAAAGGCTCATATGGCTCTCCCAGTTTTCCAAGGAGCGACTACATAATATCTTTCTAAAAGAAAATATCAAGGCGGCTGAGCAACGTCGCTGCCAAAATGGCCTTGCACGTGCTGGCCTATACCCTGACCCGGATTATGAACATCATCGGTCGGCCAAGCCTTATCGCGGCCTCAGGGCTGCGTGACGGCCCTTCGCAGCTCACGCGAGCTTAATGGCACTCTCAAGGCCCCTTGTGCGGCCACCAATCGAAGACCCGCACGGCGCCGGGATAAGCCGATCTTGGAACCTACGCTCCGTCGATCATCGCTCGCCTCAATCTCAAGATGCTTTTTTTACACGGCCAGGACCGAGAACGAACCTCCAACGACAATTCCTTGAATGTCCTCTTTCGGACCGATGGCCAATGTCAGCTGTGGGCAAAGCCGCCAATGTCGCGGCTGCGCAATGCCCGGTTTTGTTGTCGAGCGGTGAAAAATTGGCAGCCCCGAAGTGACGAAGATCAGAACTGGAACATGATCATTCAGCGTTGTTGGTTTAGGAGCCACAGCCGAGAAACTGAGTGAACGGCAACTAGAATTGAAATCAGCCGAGATCTGAAACGTTTGTACTCGGGCTTGTGCCGTTCTAACCTCCAAAGGAGATTTCTTTGGAGTGCAAGCAATGGCCCGATTTCTGGTGATGCCGGTCGTTGGTTGCTGCGTTTCGATGTCTGCATTGCCTGCCGCTTTCGACGGGGCCATATCAATCACGAGCCCGGTCGGTCAAGGCCCGCTGGCACGCAATCTTCCCGATGACGTCAGGACCATTCAAGAGGCACTCAACCAGGTCACCGTCAATGGCCTGCCAGGAGGTCCGATACCCTTCCTTGTGGTCGATGGCATAAAGGGTCCGAAGACGCAGGGCGCGATCGTCAGCTTCCAGCGTTTTCAGGTAAAAGAGATGGGCAATCCCGACGGTCTCATGGAGCCCGGTAAGAAGACTATCCTTCGCCTCAACCAGATAGTTACGCCGCAATCCAAATTCGAACTCAACGCGAAGCTGGCGGTAGCCTTGCCTCGGGCCAAAGCGGGACTCTCGGCAGCCATGCGCAATATTGCAGCCGTCATCAACGGCGGCCCGGGCGCTTCTCCAGTTGCTGAAGATAGGCTCAACCGGCATTTTCTGCTCAATACGCTCGACCCGGCAAAGCAGAGTTCCGCCCGCATCACGCTATTCGAAACCTTCAGCGAAATGGGGTTCGTGATAGATCAGCCCGAGCTTTTTGGCATGTTGGGCGCTATTGAGGCCTTTGATGTCGATCCGAGCAACGCTAAGATCGCGCTGACGACGCCGGGAGGTGTTTTCGAGCCGCCACTGATAGACGGGGAGGATAATCCGGCGAGACACATTCGCTTAGGCTTTGGTTTCTTCGCGCCGTCAGTCACTCCAGACTTCGGATCTTTCATCATCACGCACGAGCTGACGCATTTCACTGGACGGCGTGACGGCGAGACTATCGACGACAATGGGCGCGGCTGGTTCAACGACACGTTCATCGTACCACTCAGCGCCGCCGAGCGTCTGCTCAATGCCGACAGTTACGCGGGCTTCGCCTACGAATGCCTAACCGAAAGCGCGGTCAGACCGCCCTTCGTGAAAACCGCGCCAGGTGGCCGCGGCGGTGCTCGTTGACTAGTTGATTATAGTTTGTGGCGGTTTGGCTAAGCCCCATTGTCGTCGAGACTGACTTGGATGCTGCCCGCCCGCCTTGGGTTTTTGAGCCGCCGCGATCCGCTTTCGAAGATCCGGCCGCCGCATGAGACGCTGACCTAACGCGCAACGCTGACTTAACGCGCAACGCTGGCCGTCCGCTGTCACGATCGGAACGAATGTCCGTCCCTGGCGCGATGGCGACCTCACTAGAGCCCTGTTACCCGACTTCGGCCAAAGTTAGCGTGACAAGGTTTTTGGCCGCCTCAGATCCAATCACAAAGCAGAATTCGTCGCCCGTAGCCGGTCAACGATTTCCGACAGCACATACCAGACGAAATTCGGCGTAGTTTCAACCATATATCGAAACTGCCTTGCATTGAGCAGCGCAATTTCGGATGCCTGCATGGCCTTTGCCGTAGCTGAGCGTTGTTTTTTGTCGATCATCGACACAACACCGAATGCCCGCCCCTCAGTAATACGTTCAATCAATTTATCATGACTACTAACTTCAACTGTTCCTTCAAGAATAATATAGGCGTAATTTGGCTTGTCGCCCTCCCGAAATACAACATCCCCAGCGGCATAGTTAATGACAGTCCCCAGACCGCGAGCCATCTGACGAAAATCGATAGGCGAAGCTTCAGACATAGTCATTGAGGAAAGGTCGTTCATTGTTGCCTCGCCCAGCCAAAGGATTGTCATCTAAAATTCATCTTATAGTCATCATATCGTAATAATCGGATCTGTTCCAATTCAAATTTAGATTGGTCGTACCTACTTTGGCGGTGGATGCTTACCCGCCGCGCTGGCCATGCGTCTTGCATGTGTAGAACCAAGCGGTCGGCGAAATTGGCCAAGTAGACTTGGTCCATGTCATTGGGAGCAGTGCGCAAACGCAGCTCGGAATAGAAAATAGCCCCCTGCATCTGGCGATGCAGTCGCTCCGCCGCTCCCGGCCTTTCCGGTCTCAGGGCCGGGCTACTCTGGCGGGGAGGAGCCTATAGGCGCCGGAGCCTTTCCGGGCCGATGCAATAAGGTCAGCGACAAGAACGCGCCGACCCACGAACCTACCGCCGCAAAGAGCACATAAACCCAGTTCTCCGTGTAGCTGATCACGGCGAAGGACGAGAGCAAGTACCAGATGCTCGACCAATTGGCGGCGGAAAGGCGCTTGCGCGCCACCACGGCCGATGTGAAGGCCACATAGCAGGCGTCCGTCGCCGCCGTGGCGACAAAGACGCCAAGCGCGATGAGCGGATCGAGGGCGGAAAAGGCAGTGAGAATATGTTGCATGGGCGGCCAAGGAAGACGGAGGATGGTCGAATGACCCGCGCCCTCCATCATGGCGCAAGCGAGGGTTTGGGCAATGGGTTGGTTCGCCGAACCACTGTCGCTATGGTTGGCGCCTGTGGGAACACAGGTAGATCACTATGGCCCCCAATGGCTAAAGGCCATCAGCCCCGGTTGTACCCACGGGTGCGACGCCATGCGGAACAGGGATATAGAGGTCCCGCTCGAAGCCGAGACGTTTGATAGATTGTTGCGACCAGACAGTGAAGTGGGCCACTATTGGCCACAGTTGCAATTTTACGTCGCTCTGGGTCGACAGCGAAGTTCCGCCGATGGAACCGCGGCGCCTAGGGGTAATCGCGGGGCCCGTGTTGGCCTGTCGTCAGGCCGCTTCAAATCTAGCCTTGCCTACATGGAACGCTACGTCCTAACGGGCTGACTGTGGAAATCGACAAAAGATCGGTGAATGTCCTCACTGAGGGTGGGCTCTAGCGTCAGCTTCTGGAGCTTAGTGTCATCGCCGCGTGCCTATCTCTCACGGATGGGACAGCCAGATGATTGATACATCTCGACAAATTTGGCATTGGGACGTGTTGCAGCACGAGGTGACCCGGGACACCTTCGTCAGCGGCCTGCCGACGTTCAAAAACGCCTTTCCCGCCTGACCCTTCTTTCTGCTCATCTTTGAAAGCTAACCTGTTATGCCCGAACGCGTGATCAAAATTCCTGGTCCCGATCATCCTATCTTGGTCACTCCTAACCCCAACCGTGCTGTGGTGACGCTGGTCGGCAAGGTGATCGGCGACACCACGCGTGCACTCATCCAGCGCGAGGCCTGCTACGCTGCGGTGCAGTATGTGCCATGTGAGTATGTGCTATGTGAGGACGTGGACATGGCGGCGCTCAGCCGAACCTGGAGCCATATCTATTGTCCCTACTAAGGCGAGGCGTCTTATTTGAGCATTCCGGCGGCGGGTGGTGCGCGTTCGATCGATGCGATCTGGGCCCACGAGGCGCCCTACGAGCGCGTCTGGGCCATCAAGGACCATCTCGCTTTCTACCCCGATAGTGTCGATGCAATCGAGCAAGAACCCACCTGAAGTCTATAGCGACGAGTCCTTTAAACCATGCCAATGTCCACTTTGGCGTGTAGCCGGCCCTGGGCGTCTTCGAAGGACCGCTGTCAAAGAGGCACGCCGTGAGCCTGAAGGTCCTATTAGAGTTGTAAGCAGCATGACTTGTGGGGTGTGATCAATGCGGCAGGTACACGTTGATGCCGATCGGCCGTCAGTCGCCGCAGTCACATTGGCTGCATGACAATAAGTTTGATCAGATACGCAACATTCGCTACCGCTTCAACATGAACACAAGCGCCTTGCCAGCTCGCACCTTCGCCGCCTTCCTGTTCGACATGGATGGCACAATTCTCAATTCGATCGAAGCCGCCGAGCGGGCATGGGCTGCCTGGGCGCGCAAGCATGGCCTGGACGTCGAGGCCTTTTTGCCGACCATTCACGGCGTGCGTGGCATCGAGACAATCTCACGTCTTCAGCTGCCTGGCGTGGATCCCTATGCTGAAGTTCGCGAGGTCTTGCTCGCAGAAATGGAGGACATGGGCGGCGTCAGAGCGATCGCCGGGGCGTCCAAATTCCTGGCTTCACTTCCGGAGGATCGCTGGGCAATTGTGACCTCCTCGCCTCGCGAGCTTGCAATTCGTCGGCTCGACGCGGCTGGCTTGCCTCATCCAAAAAATTTCATCACTGGTGAGGATGTTGAGAACGGCAAGCCGGCGCCTGATTGCTTCTTGTTGGCGGCCCAGCGGCTCGGGCAGCCAATCGAAGACTGCCTCGTGTTTGAGGACGCGCCGGCTGGCATTCGGGCCGCCGAGGCAGCGGGTGCAAGCGTCGTGGTTGTCACCGCCGCCCACGAGCGGCCGATTGGAACAGGACATCCAAGCATCCTGAGCTACGAAGTCCTCGTAGCCCACCGCCTAGCCGAAGGGGGTCTGCGGCTCGCTCCAGCGGCTTAGGGCTAAAGGATTGTCGACGCGCTGCAGCAGAACTTGAGCTTGTCGGGCGCTGGAGCGAACCAGCAGCTTTGCCATGTAGGTGTTGCGCAGAGCGGCGGGTGCCGCTCGTTCATCGATGCTTGGAGCCTGGAGTTGCTACATACCAATCTCGGCTTTGGAGGGGTGGATCTTCAAATCGCTATGAGTGACAAGGGCGCTTGCGCGACCTCGTCCGCAAGGTGGAATCGATCTCCAGGCAAACGCCATCGTTCACTATCTGATCTCATTGCCGTATATCTGTGCCCCCTGAATGTTCAAAGGCCAATAAGTCAAATGGCGCTCCCCATGGCGTCGGCGTTGATGAGCCAGCCGGAGACGTCAATTGCTGCGGTCTGACTGCAGCGGCAAGTGGATATCCCGCCTAATTTGTGCGCGCAAGAGATTGCATTATTATCATGATAATGTCATTATAATGCCTCGACCAAAGCGAGGTGGCGGAACGATGCGACAGGTGGATACGGGCGCTGCAGCGACCGCCAGAGTGACGGTGCTCATGACGCCAGCCGAAAAGGCCACGCTGGAAGCAAGGGCTGAGAATTTTGGTATATCGGTTGGGGAATTGGTGCGGCGGTCCGTGGATTCTTTCGATCCCTCAGAAGCCGCCGATCTGGCGCAGCTCTCGGCGTTGGCCGCAGAACTAGTGCGGAGCAATCTCGAGGCGGTAGCGGCCGTCGATCGAGCGCTAGCGAGCATCGAACAGACCCGAGCCCAACTTGATCGCCGTGCCGCTGCATGAGCACCATCAGTGACATTCTCGCTGGCCTGAAAACGGCAATCGAGCTGAATAGCAAGGTCATCTCCGTTGCCAGTGCCGTCGAGCGCTTAGCAACCGACATGCGCGACGTAGATCGTCGCCTGACGCGGGTTGAGACAATTATCGAGATCACCCGGGCGGACGGGAGTGTTTTGCGCCTGACCCCCAGATCGTCGGAAGATCCGTCTATCTAAGCAGCGCCTTGCGCGTTGTAGCCTCTATGACCCTGCTCGAGGATATGCATATGTATCCTAAATTGGGGGCGGACCACAGGTTGCCTTGCCCAAATTCGATCAGTCTTGAGCCCTGAACCTGTCGTGCGCAGTAAGTCTCCTGGTTGGCGGTTCAGCATCCGGCCATTGATAGATCTCCGCGCGCAGGTAGTTCAGTTCGCTATCGCTGTCTTCTTCGGCAACGTCCGTCCACCACGCCTTCGGTCGGCCGTCGCTCCCGTCAGACCAGCGATAACCCCTGGCTTTGAGGTGGTCTTTCATCTCGAATGGACTGTTTGTTGCCCAGACGCGTATGCGCGCCTTTTGCGAGTTGCGCAAAAGGTCCTCGAACGGCGTGCTTGCCCTATCGGTCCACGGCCTTGCCAACACTTCCAAGAGGGCGTGACAATCGTCCACGGCGCGATGGCCGTCGTGAAAATACCCGCATTGCCCGATGAGATAGCCGAGCTTTGTCCCCTCGAAGCCATGATCGGCCCACGCGATCTCCGATACCGAACAAGCCCAGGCTTTTGGCACAAAACCAGGCGCCAGATGCTCGCAGAACGGTCGGTCAAACTTGGCATTGTGGGCAATCACCAAGTCGGCCGGCCCAATAAAGGCTTCGACGGCGTCGAGCGAAATCGTCCTCCCGGCAACCATCTCGTCGGTGATGCCAGTGAGCCTGGTGATTTCGGGAGGAATGGGGGAATAGGGCTGGCGCAGCGCGCTGAAGACGCCAATGACATCGCCGATGCGACCATCATCATCGTAGGTGAAGGCCACCATGCCCAGCTCGATGATTTCGCACTTGTTGTGATCGAGCCCTGTCGTCTCAGTGTCGGTCAACACGCCTATGCGCGGGAAGGGGCTCAGTGCCCGCGGCACAATGGGGCGAGGGCTGAGCTTACGCAGTACGCGGTAACGACCGGTTTCTTCCAGCCTGCGCGCCGACGCTTCTTCATCATCGGCGCTTGGAGCCTGACGAGCGACGGCCGGCTTTTTCCGGTGCGTGTCTGGCTGTGGTTCTGCTTTGAACAAGTCAAATTGCTGGCTCATATGATATGACGGCGTCCGTACTGGCCGTGGGCGACAGTCATTCCCACTGGGCGAAGCGACAATATGTTGCTCGAGCCTGCAAATCTCAATCCGGCGGACTTGCCCCTCAACGGAAATCTCTCGGCTTCACCTTGATCGTGTCGATATGCATATCGGGAAGGTAGATGTCGCGGGTGCGCAGGCCCTTGGCCGCCAGCTCGCGCGGGTCGGGTGCCGGCCCGCCGTTGCGAACCTGATCGCCGCGGCCATGCGGGAGATCGAAGGTGGCCTCTCGATTGCCGACGCTGGCAAGCATCCCGGAAAGATCGGTGAGCTGCTGAGCAACCAGGTGAACAACTTCGCCCTCGCGCTGGATCCTACCCTGCACGGCCATCATGCTGGCCGACAGAACCACACGGCGATATTTTTCGAAGGTTTTGACCCACACCACGATATTGGCGATGCCGGTTTCGTCCTCGATGGTGATGAACATCACCCCCTTGGCAGATGCCGGCCGCTGACGCACGAGCACCAGGCCGGCAGCTTCCAGCCAGCATCCATCCTTTGCTCCCATCGCCTGATCGCAGCTGACGATGCGCCGGCGCCGAAGGTCCTGGCGCAGAAATGAGATCGGATGGCTGCGAAGGGTAAGGCCAACTTGGCCATAGTCTTCTACGACTTCACCTCCGGCAGTCATAGCCCTGAGCGCAACTGTTGGCTCGTCGATCTCGGTTATGGTCCGTTCCTCTCGGGCTGAGGCCGCGGCGAAGAGCGGCAGCGGCTCGTCACGTAGTCCTTTGATCGCCCATAGTGCTTCACGACGTGCCAGGCCAAATCCCGGCCGAAACGCGTCGGCTTCAGCAAGCTGGACAAGTGATCTCGACGCAACATCGACACGGCGCCTCAGATCGTCAATGGAGGCAAAGGGCTCGTCGGCCCGAGCAGCTACGATGGCGGCGGCGTGGATGTTTGCCAACCCCCTGACCATACGCATGCCTATCCGGACCGCGAACCGGCTTTCCTCATCGGTTGGCTCCAATGTGCAATCCCAACGCGAGGCATTGATGCAAACCGGTCGAACTTCGACACGATGCTGCAAAGCATCCCGCACGATCTGCGCCGGTGCATAAAAGCCCATGGGCTGGGCATTCAGGAGGGCAGCGCAGAATATGTCGGGATGCCAACACTTCAGCCAGGCGCTGGCATAGGCGATGAGAGCAAACGAGGCTGCATGGCTCTCTGGAAAGCCGTAGCTGCCGAAGCCCTCGAGCTGCTTGAAGGTTTTTTCAGCGAAGTCCCGTTCGTAGCCATTGGCGACCATGCCGTCGACGAGCTTGTCCTTGAACACCGAGACGCCGCCGCTGAACTTGAAGGTGGCCATCGATTTGCGCAGCTTGTCCGCTTCGCCGGGCGTGAAGCCGGCGCACTCGATCGCCACCCGCATCGCCTGTTCCTGGAATAGCGGCACGCCTAGCGTCTTGCCCAGAACCTTTTCGAGCTCGGGCTTGGGATAGTGCACCGGCTCGATGCCGTCGCGCCGGCGCAGGAAGGGATGAACCATGTCACCCTGGATCGGCCCAGGCCGGACGATCGCGACCTGAATGACCAGGTCGTAAAACGTACGGGGCTTGAGGCGCGGCAACATCGACATCTGTGCGCGGGATTCGATTTGAAACGTCCCCAGCGTGTCAGCCTTGCGGATCATGGCGTAGGTTCGCGGATCCTCCGCCGGGATGGTCGCCAGATCGAGTTGGATTCCCTTGTGCTTGTTGAGGAGATCGAAGCCACGCTTCATGCAGGACAGCATGCCGAGCGCCAAAACGTCGACCTTCATGAACTTCAGCGCGTCGATGTCGTCTTTGTCCCATTCGATCACCTGCCGGTCGACCATCGCTGCCGGCTCAATCGGCACCAGCTCATCGAGCCGATCGCGAGTCAGGACATAGCCACCAGGATGCTGGCTGAGATGGCGCGGCGCCCCCATGAGCTGACGGGTAAGCTCGAGTGTCAACCGCAGGCGGCGATCCGCCGGATTGAGGTTCAGCTCCTTGACTTGATCCGGCTCAACTCCTTCGGTCGACCAGCCCCAGACCTGCGACGACAATGCCTTGATCAGATCCTCGGTGAGGCCAAGAGCCTTGCCGATATCGCGAAGGGCGCCCTTGGTGTGGTAGCGAACCACGGTCGAACACAAAGCGGCGTGATCGCGGCCATAAGTGTCGAATACCCACTGCATCACGATCTCGCGCCGTTCGTGCTCGAAGTCGACATCGATGTCCGGCGGCTCGCGACGTTCTTGCGAAACGAACCGCTCGAACAGCAGGTCGTTGCGCCCGGGATCGATGCTGGTGATCCCCAGCACGAAGCAGACGGCACTGTTGGCGGCCGAGCCACGACCCTGGCAGAGGATGTCCTTGGAGCGGGCGAAGCGCACAATGCTGTTCACCGTCAGGAAGTAGGGGGCGTATTCCAACTTCTCGATCAGTCGCAGTTCATATTCCAAGGTGCGGCGTACTTTCTGCGCAAGCCCCTCGGGATAGCGCAATCGGGCCCCCTCCCAAGTGAGCTTTTCGAGAGCCTGCTGCGGCGTCAGGTTGGGGAATAGACGTTCCTCAGGATATTGGTAGGCGAGCTCATCGAGATTGAAGCGGCAGCGCTCCATGATCTCGATCGTCCTGGCGATGGCCTCGGGGTAGCGGCCAAACAATCGATGCATCTCGTGCGGTGGCTTGAGGTAGCGATCGGCATGGCGTTCTCGTCGCTTGCCCAGTTCATCGATGGTGACGTTGTGCCGGATGCAGGTGACAACATCCTGGAGGATGCGACGTCCCGGTTCATGGAAAAGGACATCGTTCGTCACGACCGTGGCCACGCACATGCGCGTAGCCAGGTTCGACAGTTCGTGGAGGCGAAGTTGGTCGTTCGGGCGCCGATGTAGCGTCAATGCCATATAGGCGCGATTGCCGAAAGCCTCGCGCAGCCGGCGCAGCCACAGGCCACAGACATCGTCGGCCTCATCGGGAACCAGAACAGCGATCAGGCCTTCGCCATAGGCAACCAGATCGGACCATTTTAGATGGCACTTGGCTTTGCCACCACGCTTCTTGCCCATCGAGAGCAGGCGGCAAAGCCGGGCATAGGCGGGTCGATCGGTCGGATAGACGAGAACAGATATGCCATCGGCGAGATCGAGGCGGCAGCCGACGACGAGGCGCACGCCAGTGGCCTTGGCAGCTTCACTGGCCCGCACGATGCCAGCCAGGCTGTTGCGATCGGCGATCGCAAGCGCCTCGATGCCAAGGAGAGCGGCCTGGGCAAACAGATGCTCGCAGGAAGAAGCGCCCCGTAGAAAGCTGAAATGCGAGGTGACCTGCAACTCGGCGTAGCGGGGAGCTTGGTTCATCCGAAGATCCCGTGCAGGAACCAGCGATGCGAGCCCGTCGCCGTGTCCTCGCCGTCACCGGCCCGATAGATCCAGTAGCGTTCGCCGGCCTCATCCTCGACGCGGAAGTAATCGCGCACCGCCGCCAGCTCGCAATCGCGCTTCCACCATTCGCCGAAGACCCGCTCGGGACCATCCGCACGCTTCAACCGCCGGCGGATGCCGCGCCAGGTGAAGGAGACCGGTGGATGATCGGGAAGCAAAGCAACCGTGTCGATTGGTTCAGGATGCGCCAGCAGACGCGAGGGCCGAGGCCAGGAGTTAGGCCAGGCCTCTCCTGTCTCCGGCGCTGTCGCAGAGATCCGAGCAACAGAGCGTTCAGGCACATCACTGGCCACCGGTGCGACGCGGTAGAGCCGGCGTTCTCCAATACGATTGGACAGGGTGTCGATCAGGTCGGCGACATCGGGTGTGGTCTCCTCAATCAACGAGGATATCACCTGCTTGTTGGGCATGGGCTCGGCGAGCGTGGCGGTGAGGGTCATCATCTCGATGCCGAAGCCGGGATCGATGGTCTCGATCTTGTCAGTGAGAAGGCGAGTCAGCCGATTGATGTCGCGCGCCGGCGTCGCCGTGCCCACACGCACGGCCTGGGCACGAGTGTCGACGCGGTGGCAGATGAGATCGAGCCGCCGCGCGCCCAGGCCACGTTCCTCAAGGAGGTCGCACAGCTTTGCCACCAGCTTGCCGACATAGCGGGCAATCGTCTCTGCAGCGCCGATCGGCTCGGGAAATGCGCGGCGTACTTCGATCACATCGGCTGGTCGAAGGGCATCGATGGGCTCGGCCACATGCCCCAGTGCCTGATCGATCCGGCGCCACAGCTGCGGCCCGAAGCGCAGCGTCATCGGCGCTCTGGGTTGCGACAGCACATCTGCGATGCGCTCGAAACCTAGCATGCGCAAGCCAGCCACCAGGTCGCAAGGCAAGCGAAGCGCCGAAAGCGGCAAGTTTATAAGAGGGGCAGCTCCAGATCCTGACGGTGCAATGGTGATTGTATAGCCACTATAGCGAGCGAGGGCATGGGCCGCTCCCCAGCTATCGGCAATAGCAGCACGAGCCGCGACCCCCCAGGCCGCTAGTCGTTCTACCAATCTGGCAAGCATTGCTTTCTCGCCACCATGCAGATGATCGGCGCCAGTTGCGTCGATGACGATGCCATCGGGTGGATCGGAGGCGACGATCGGGGCGTATCGTTGAAGGATCCAGAGGGCCAAGCGATCGAGCGCTTCAAAATCGGCTGCCAGATTGGCGTCCTGGATCATCAGATCTGGCACCAGAACCTGTGCCTTCGTTGCTGGCATGCCTATCCGCAATCCCGCAGCGAACGCCGTGGCATCCGCGGCGAGCACGACACGCCGCCGTCCCTCGCGCCCCACCAACACCAATGGCGACTCAGGCGGAGGTGCGGCCTCGCCCGCCGTCCTTCTCAGCCGATCCGTGGGCCAGGTTGGAAGGAAGAGCGAGACAACCCTTGCCATCGCAGGCCTCCAGTTCGAAATCAGCACTCTCGCCGGCTCGACATCGGATGAGCTCGACAAGCCAGCGAGCGCGACCGACACCCGGTACGGGTAACGGCCTGGAAGGGAGTGTGGAGATCCGCCAGCGCGTCACGGCCGCCGTAGGCTGGCCCAGATCCATAGCGTTGGTCGGTCGCCACCATCGACGGAGTGCAATTCCAGCGGTTCCGGATGTCTCGGCGGCAAGTTGAAGCCGACGCGAAGCCGTCATCGATAGCCGGGCGACCTCGCCCACAACCATCCCCAGCCCGCCATGGCGCAAGCCCTCTTCGACACAAGCCAGCACGGTTTTGTCATCGCCGGCCTCAACATAGATGACCCGATCGGCTGATAGGCCTGCCTGCGCCAATGCCGGCGCGAAAAGGTCCGGCCTTGCGATACACCAAAGAATTTTGCCTTGAGTTCGGGCAGCGATGCCACTGACAAAGAGGGCTGCGGCCGCACCATCGACTGCACCGCTACCACCGCCGGCAACTTCGTGCAGAGCTCCCAATGCAAGCCCTCCCGCCGGCAGCCGTGAGTCTACCTCAGGGATTCCGAAAGGGAGTATTGTCTTGACGCGTTGCCCTCTGCTCTCAATCCGGCCGATCTGGGCGCGCAAAGACTCGAGAATGAATTGGGAGCGCATGATGAGCGATGCTTTCCATGGCACGTAAAGCAGAATGTTCTTGTTATGTTCCAATTCTCCATTGAGTCAAGGCACTCGACCTCCACGGGCGGGTCTGTTGGGCGTTGCCCTGCGGGTCGCGCTTGGGGCTGCGCCGGAACCAAACCTGCGGTCTGTTTCCGCCCTTCGGGCTAAACACAAGGGGGCAGTGGCGGCCATTTCGAGGCTCCTTCAACCAAGGCGCACCACGATGAGCCAATCCAACCTTCCCGCACCCGTTAGCCCGCTGCACCACAGGCTCATCGACGACATGGGCATGCGGACGACTTGGACATGCGGACGACATGGATATGCGGACGACATGGATACGCGGACGACTTGGATATGGGGACGACTTGGATATGGGGACGACTTGGACATGCCGACGACTTGGACATGCGCCGGTTTTCACCCGACACACAGCGCAACTAGATCCGCGATATCGGCCGCTTCGCCACGTTCCTGGACCGAACGCCCAACACCGCGAGCCCCACCACCTGCGCCGGTTTCATGTCGAGCAACAGGGGGTTGACGCCATTGCCTAGGCCGGCAGGACGACGACCTTCGTCCCGACCGGCGTGCGTGAATAGAGTTGGATCATGTCTTGGGTGAGCAGGCCCGTACAGCCGCTCGAAACGCCGTTCCCGATCGACTGGGCTATCCTCGTGCTGTAGATCGTGTAGAGCGTGTAAGCGCCGTTCTGATAGAGATAGAGTGTGCGGGCACCGAGCGGGTTGTCAAGGCCAGGCGGCATGCCGCCGGCGTATTTGCCCGCCTCTGGCTGGCGCTGGATCATCTCCTTGGGTGGCGTCCAGACTGGCCATTCGGCCTTGCGCCCGACATAGGCTTCACCGCTCCACAGGAACCCGGAGCGGCCGACATTGGCGCCATAGCGGGTGGCGTTCCCGTCGCCTTCGATGCGGTAAACGTAGTAATGGCCGGGATCGATGATAATTGTACCCGCCGCTTCCTTGGTGTCGTAGCGCACCGTCCGGCGATAATATTTCGGATCGAGCTTGCTGACATCGATCGCCGGGATCGGGAATTTCTCGTCGGGCACCGGCCCGTAGACCTTCGCCGCCTCGGCGCGGCTCATACCGCCCGAGGTTGCGCAACCGGCGAGCCCTAGCCCTAGCGCGCCGAGACCGACGGCAGAGCCGAACAGAAACGACCGGCGGTTGACAAGTCCTGACCCAAGCCCAGGCCGAGCTGCTTCGTCGATCTCGCCGATATCGGCAATCCTACCGTCCATGATCATGATTTTAGAGTTTCCTATGTCCCGTTGCCCGACCAGAGAATCGACTGGCATACAACCGCTGAAGGTCTTGATGAGCCGATATTGCTGTCACACGGCTCGATTGGCAAGCTCGGGCCTTCGCCGCGCGGGGCTGCCATGCACCAAAATCGATAACGAATCCATAACGCAGCGCGGTCTTGCAGTACGTACCCCTGCCGGCGCCCGAAACTCTTCAAGAATGCAGAAGGTCTGCTTAAGGGTGCAATAGGGCGTCAAGCAGACATTGGCGTTGGGGGCCTAAGACGCCAGCTGCCGCCCCTTACCTTGCCTGTGTCGCCGGAGGCTGGATGCATGGAGTTGTCACACTGGGATACCGCCAGCCTGCCTCACCAAGAAACCGTCTGCCCGTCGCGGTCCAGATAGCGTAGACCGGGAGTTCCTTGCTGCTTGATAAGCACATCCACGACCTTGGGGATGGTCTCCTCGATACCAAGCGGTGCGCTTGCTCCTCCCAGCTCCGTGCGAATCCAGCCCGGAGCCATCAGCACCAACGCCCGCGCGTCTGCGGCACGACGGGCAGCATAACTGCGCATATACATGTTCAGCGCCGCTTTTGAGCCGCGATAAACCTCGTGGCCGCCTTTGGTATTGTTGCTGATGCTGCCCTGCCCGGACGACATGACGCCGATCAGGCCATTTGCAGAAACAAGGTCCTGCAATCCTTCAATAACACGCATTGGGCTGAGAGCGTTTGTGATCATCACCCGGGCGAACTCTTCGGTCGAAACCTCCGCGATGGTTTCGTCCTGCTTGCTGTTGGCGATGCCGGCGTTGACGAATAAAACCTCGAAGTTGCGGTTAGTAAG